>Ga0126378_10005012_pt1 | contig 10237 bp, 7 predicted proteins | sample PanSoiMetPlot_23_FD_92587 | JGI IMG/M metagenome (GOLD analysis project Ga0126378, IMG submission 92587) | Tropical forest soil microbial communities from Panama - MetaG Plot_23 | ecosystem: Environmental > Terrestrial > Soil > Tropical forest > Bulk soil | place: Panama | collected 2016-02-17 | reverse complement strand
TCCACCGGCCTCGGTCACCGACGCCAGACTCGCCACGTACCCCTGGCGCTCGCCACTGTCGAAGCTGTGGAACAGCCCGCAGTCCAGTACCGTCTGAAACTTGCGTCCTAGGCGGTCAAGCTGAAGCGCGTCGGCAGCTGCGAACTCAGCGTCGATCCCGCGCTCGGCGGCCTTGACTCGGGCGATCGCCAGCGCCGTCTCGGCCACGTCAACGCCCAGAACTGGCAGCGCCAGCGAGGCAATGAGAAGAGCGTTCTCGCCAGTCCCGCAGCCTGCGTCGAGCACCGGCCCGGCGAATCGGCCTTCGGATGCCAATCGCCGTATCGCAGGCTGCGGCTCGCCAGTATCCCAAGGCGCAGGACCGGCGTGGTACGACGCATCCCAGGGCTGACCCGACACCCGTTCGTGGCTCGTTGGCTGACGACCACCGAACGGATCGCCAGCGAGAGCTCCTGATCGGTCCGACAATCCCGTTCCCTTCTCCATGCCATTATCGAACCTGGCGCCAGGGCATCCGCTCCCCCGCTCCCCCACGAAGATGATCATGAAGGTGAGCGCCCGCTCGACTTCTTCACCAGCGAGCTCTGCCGTAGTAGAGTCACGGCCCAGCGAGAGGGCTTCCCGCAAGGCCGTGCGGCCAGTTGGCTGTTATGGCTGCTTCGATCGCTCTGGCCGCGTGCTGGAGGTAGGGATGGCTGTTTCTGTCGCTTCTGGATCAACGCGTGATGACCGTGTTTTGCCGCTTACCCGTGGCGTTTCGCTGGCGATTATCCCTTTCCTGGTCGTCGCCTTCGCCGTTTTGTATCCGTTTCCCCATGACACCGGCCGGCTCTTCGCCTGGCCCATCAAGCCGACGATCACGCCGATGATCCTGGCTTCGGTCTACATCGGCGGGGCCTATTTCTTCGTGCGCGCGGCCACGGCCAGGGACTGGCACACGGTCAAGGGCGGATTCATTCCGGTGGGGACGTTTGCCACCCTGATGGGGTTGGCCACGGTGTGGCACTGGGATAAGTTCAGCCATTCCCACGTGGCCTTCTGGCTATGGGCAGGTCTCTACTTCACCACGCCGTTCCTCGTCTTCTGGGTGTGGTGGGCCAACCGTCGGCAAGACGTGCCGGCCACCAGCGCCGAAGTACTGATCCCGGTCGGCGCGAGCCGTGTCATCGCCCTCCTCGGCGCGCTGTCCGGGCTGACTGCCCTGTTCCTGTTCCTGCTGCCGGGCCGGGCCATAGCGGTCTGGCCCTGGGCACTAACCCCGCTGACTGCGCAGGTGACGGGAGCAATCTTCGCCCTCGGGATCGCTGGCCTCGGTACGCTGACGGATCGCCGATGGAGCAGCGCCAGGGTGTTGTTTCAGGTAGCCGCCCTCATGCTGGCTCTGATCCTGGTCGCAGGCGTGCGCGCCAGCGGTGAACTTGACCCGTCCAGCGCACTGACCTGGCTGATTGGCGTCGGGTTCGCGGTAGTCCTTGCCGCGATCGTGGCCCTGTACGTGCGGATGTCAGCCGCACCGTTCGCCGCTATCGACTTGCCACGTCCGGTCCGGCCCCTCGATCACGTGGAGCGTGACATTACCGGACTTGACTAGCGCGCTCGTGCCGCCGCGACTCACCTGCCGCCATCCGGTTGCGGGAATCGCTGGCACGCCGCCATGGCTAGCAAACCAGTACGCGGCTTTCACCGGCGTCGGTTGACCACCTCGATCCGACACCAGCGATAGGGCGAAGCCTGATCCGCCTTGGCACGAATCTGCTGCGGCCGGACTAGCCGCAGTTGCGGGAGTAGCCGCGGCCGCAGATGCATCGATGCGCGGCTCGGCCGCCTTGACGGCCGCTACACCGCAAGCGGAGACGCCCGCAGCGCAGATGAGCCCGACGCAACTGGCCAGCACGGGATGCTGCCTCATGCTGCTGAGACGTCAGCAGCACCGACCGTGGTTCCGCCAGATTGGGTCACGCTTGCGTCACGCCACCTCGGCCATCGCGTGGGCGAACTGGGCCTGGTAGAGCCGGGCGTAGGCGCCGTCGGCGGCGAGCAGTTCAGCGTGCGTGCCCTGCTCGACGATCTGACCGTCCTCCATGACCAAGATGAGATCGGCGTCCCTGATAGTCGACAGCCGGTGCGCGATGACAAAGCTCGTGCGGCCTTCGCGCAGCGACGCCATGGCCCGCTGGATTAGCACCTCAGTCCGCGTGTCGACTGAGCTTGTCGCCTCGTCCAGGATGAGCACGGCCGGCCTGGCCAGGAACGCGCGCGCGATGGTGATGAGCTGCCGCTCCCCCATGCTCACGTTGGTGCCGTCGTCGTCCAGCACGGTGTCGTAGCCATCGGGCAGCGTCCGCACGAAACGGTCGACGTACGTCGCCTTGGCCGCCTCGATCACCTGCTCGCGGGTCGCCTCGGCTAGGCCGTAGGCGATGTTCTCCGCGATCGTCCCGCCGAATAGCCAGGCGTCCTGCAGCACCATCCCGGTCAGCCCGCGCAACTCTTCGCGACTCATCGCCCTGGTGTCCACACCGTCGAGGCGGATGGTCCCCGAGTCGATCTCGTAGAAGCGCATCAGCAAGTTCACCAGCGTCGTCTTGCCGGCACCTGTGGGCCCGACGATCGCGACGGTCTGTCCCGGCTGCACGGTCAGCGACACGTGCTCGATCAGCGGCCGGTCCGGCGCATACCGGAACGAGACGTCGTCGAACTCCACCCGGCCATGGACCTCGGCCGGCCGGGTTGGCTCCGTCGCATCGCGCGCCTGCTCGGTGGCGTCCAGCAGTGCGAACACGCGCTCCGCCGATGCGACGCTGGACTGCAGCAGGTTTGCCATGCTGGCGACCTGGGTGAGCGGCTGGCTGAACTGCCGGGAGTACTGGATGAACGCGGTCACGGCGCCGAGGGTGAGCGAGCCGCCCGCGATGAGCAGTCCGCCGACGACGGCAACGAGCACGTAGTTGAGGTTCGACATGAACATCATGACCGGCTGAATCGTGCCCGAGATGAACTGCGCCCGGTAGCTCGCGTTGAACAGCGCTTCGTTCTGCTCCGTGAACGTCGCCATCGCTTCGTCCCGCTGGCCGAACGCGGTGACCAGCGCGTGGCCGGTGTACATCTCCTCGACGTGGGCGTTGAGCTGACCGGTGTACTTCCACTGCTTGATGAACTGCGGCTGCGCGCGCTGGGCGATCTTGCGCATGGCCACCGCTGAGACGGGCACCGTGACGAGCGCGATCAGTGCGAGTTCCCACGAGATGACGAACATGAGGGTCAGCACGCCAATGATCGTCAGCAGCGACGTCACCAGCTGGCTGAGCGTCTGCTGCATGGACTGCTGCAGGTTGTCGATGTCGTTGGTGACGCGGCTCAGGATCTCGCCGCGAGGCTGCCGGTCGAAATAGCTGAGCGGCAGCCGGGACAGCTTCGCCTGCACGTCCTCGCGGAGCCGGAATACCGACCGCTGCACCAGCGTCGCCGTGATCCTGCCCTGGAACAGTGCGCAGATCGAGCTGCCCACGTTGAGAGCGACGACGACCGCGAGGATCTGGGCGACGTGGTGGAAGTCGACCTCTTTCCGGGCCAATACGCCGTCGAACACGACATTGATCGCCTCGCCCAGCAACCTCGGTCCAAGGACGGCCAGCGTGACGCTGCCGACCGCGAGCACGAGCGCGGCCACGACAAGGACCCGGTACGGGCGCAGCGTGGCGAGCAGCCGGCGGCCGGAGTTCTTGAAGTCCAGCGCCTTCTCGGTCGACATGCCACCCATGAACCGGGCCGGCCCGGCCATCGTCTGGCCAGGCCCGGGTCCGCGCTTGGGCGTCGCCCGCTCCCCTGTATCGCCACTGAACGTCGCGGCGGGCGCCTGCTCTGCGTTCGACTCCGCGCTCACGCCGCGGCCTCCTGCTCGGTTAGCTGGGACAAGACGATCTCCCGGTAACAGGGCGACGTATCCATGAGTTGTCGGTGTGTGCCGGACGCCACCAACCGGCCCCCGTCGAGCACCAGGATCTGGTCGGCGTGCCGGATCGTGCTAACGCGCTGCGCGACGATGATCATCGTTGCGGCCACCACTTCGGTGGCCAGTGCGGCGCGCAGCCGGGCGTCGGTCGCGTAGTCGAGCGCGGAGAACGAGTCATCGAAGATATAGATGTCGGGTTTGTGCACGAGGGCCCGGGCGATCGCCAGCCGCTGCCGCTGTCCGCCCGACACGTTCGTGCCGCCTTGCGCGATCCGGGAGTTCAGCCCGTCCGGCATGCGCTCGACGAAGTCCCGCGCCTGGGCTATCTCCAGCGCCTGCCACAGGTCCTCGTCGGTCGCGGCCTGATTGCCGTAACGCAGGTTGCTGGCCACCGTGCCGGAGAAAAGGTACGGTTTCTGCGGCACGAGCCCGATCGCTGCCGACAGCACCGCCGGGTCCAGTTCCCGCACGTCGACACCGCCGATTTCGAGCGAGCCCGCCGTCACGTCGATGAGCCGCGGAATGAGGTTGACCAGCGTGGTCTTGCCGCTGCCGGTGCCGCCGATGATGGCGGTGGTCTGGCCGGGCAGCGCCGTCAGGCTGATGTCGTGCAGCACCGGCTGCTCGGCGCCCGGATAGCGGAACTCGACGGTGCGCAGCTCCAGCCGGCCTTGCGCGGGCCCGGCGGGCCTGGGCTGCTGCGGCGCGGCCAGTGCGGGCTCGGTGTCGATGACCTCCATGATCCGTTCGGCGCTTACCTCTGCCCGCGGCACGAGCATGAACATGAACGTGGCCATCATCACCGACATGAGGATCTGCGCCAGATAGGTGATGAACGCCGTGAGCGAGCCGATCTGCATGCTGCCGCTCGCGATCAGGTGGCCGCCAAACCACACGACCGCCGTCGTGGACAGGTTGAGCACCAGCATCACCGACGGGAACATCAGCGCCATCAGCTTGCCCGCCCCGAGCGACACATCGAACAGCCGAGTGCTGGCGCCCTCGAACCTGTCACGTTCCTGCGGCTCGCGGACGAACGCGCGGATCACCCGCACGCCCGCGATCTGCTCGCGCAGCACCTGATTGATGCCGTCCAGACGTTCTTGCATCTGCCGGAACAGCGGCCGCATCCGCGAGATGATCGCCACGATCATGATGCCGAGCAGTGGCACGGCGACCACCAGCAGCGATGACAGCCGCACGTCCTGGTTGAGCGCCAAGATGATGCCACCGATGCACATGATGGGCGCGGACAGCAGCAGCGTGAAGGTCATGATCGCCAGCATCTGCACTTGCTGTACGTCATTGGTCGTGCGGGTGATCAGCGATGGCGTGCCGATGTGGCTGACCTCCCGGTCGGAGAATTGCTGCACCCGGCTGAAGATCCCGTGCCGGACGTCGCGGCCGAGAGCCATCGCCACACGCGCCCCGAAATACACCGCCCCGACGGCGCACAGGATCTGCGCGAGCGTGATCGCGAGCATCACACTGCCGGTCGTCAGGATGTAGTGCGTGTTGTGGAAGATCACGCCCTTGTCGATGATGTCGGCATTGAGCGTCGGCAAGTACAGCGTCGCCAGCGTCTGCGCCAGCTGAAGGAGCAGGACGATCGAAAGCTCTCGGCGATACGGCTGCAGGTAATCGCGCAACAATCTGATCAGCACACGTCTCTCCGGAAGATATTGGAACGGGGTTGCCGGGGGTCGGTCACGGCTTAGCCAGAGCGGGCCGTTGGCGCAGGGGGCAGCACGTCCGGCATGCCGTCGGCAAGCTGTCGCAGCGCTTGCCGGACCAGCGGAGCGAGCGCCACCGGCGGATCGGCGTGCAGCCAGCGCTCTAGCGCAGCCTGGATCGCCGCCGTGACTGCGGCCGCCAGGATCCGCGGGAACATGCTCCCGGCCGCTTTGGCGCCCATGCGCAGTGCGATGGCCTCGGCCATGGAGTACTGCGTCATGGCCTGCACCTTGAGGTACTCCCCCGTCAGCGCCGGGGTGCTGGTGACCAGGCGGATCCCGGCCATCCACTGCTCGTCGAGCGCGCGGTCGGCGGCGCCATACTCCGACATCACGGCAGCGGTGATGGCAGCCCAGATCGGCTCGCTCGCCGGCCGCTCGCGCAGCGCGGCGCCGACCCGCATGGCCCGGTCGAAGGCCAGCGCGCAGATGGCCTCGTACTTGCTGGTGAAATAGTTGTTGAACGTCCGGGCGGACACCCCGGCCGCCTCGGCGATGTCCTCGACCAGCACGTTGTCGAGGCCGCGCTCCATGGCCAGCCGCATGGCTGCCACCCCGAGCGCTTGCCGGGTCGCGACCTTCTTGCGCTCGCGCAAGCCCGCCGGCTCATGGCTGGTTTCAGCGGGTGAGCCGGGGGCGGCGCGCACGGGAAGCACGCGATCAGCTTAGCCGAACTTTCGCATCACGCAATTTTGCCGATAGCGAAACTATTGAGGTATGGTCGAGCCAGGTAAGCGGCTAGCCAGCGCTGCCAGCTACCAGCGGATCCGTTGCCAGGCTCTCGTCGCCTTCGAGTAGCGCTGGCGCCCGCGCCAGCGTGTCGGGCCGTACCGCGCCCAGGACGAGTGCGTAGATGACGCCTAGCGCGATCAGCCCCAGCGTCAGCCAGGGCAGGATGTTGTACGGGCTCGGCTGACCCGGCCGCAGGTCCCCCCAGACCGGCACCCCGAGCACCGCGACGCCGATGACCGGCACCACCACCCAGAGCCAGACGTTCTTGCGGATGCCGCGAGCGCGGAACTTCACGTACTCGACGACCAGCGCGACGTTGGCCATGAGGTACATGATGATCAGGCCGAGGATGCCGTACGTGCCGAGGAAGCTCGATGCAGAGACAGGCGTCGTGATCGCTGTCGCCACCACGCCGATCAGGATGCTCGGCGCGACGAACGCCACGGCGGCGACCGCTGGCGTGCGGAACCGCGGAGTGATCGCCGCGAGCGCCCTCGGCCACAAGCCGCCACGTCCACCCGCGAAGATCACCCGCGACGTCTGGGTATTCGCCGCCACATACGAGCTTGTGACGCTAGACAGGAAGATCCACGTGATCAGCGGGGCCACGAACGGGATAAAGGCCTTGGCGGCGGTGTGGAACGGGTTTGGGTCGGCGGACAGCGTGCTCGCGTGTCCGACACCGAAGGCCGTCACGAGCGCGTACGAGCCGAGAACATAGATAATGCCGCTGATGACCACGGCGCCGATCACCGCCAGCGGCACTGTCCGGCGGGGATTGCGCGTCTCCTCGGCCAGCGGCGCCGCCGCCTCGAAGCCGCCGAACGCCAGTACGGCCAGGCTGAACGCCAGCAAGATATCGGTGCTGTGCCCGCTCGGCCAGCTGAACGGCGTCCCGGATAGCCCGCTCGCGCCGCCGCGCGCCAGGATCGTCACGCTCATAGCCAGCAGGAGCAGGACTTCGAAGGCATACAGCACGACCGTGATCCGCACGCCGAACTTGAGGCCCACGATCACCGGCGCCACCACCAGGGCGCCGTACACGATGGTAGTGAGCTGCGTGATGCCCCAGATGTGCGGATTACCGAACACGTTCTGCACGATGTAGCTGCCGACGAAGATGTAGATGCCGCCGAACGCGATGATGTAGCCGAGGACCGTGATCACGCCGATGGCGACCGCGACCTTCGTGCCGATCGAGCGGGTGATGTAGGTGATGAACGACCCGGCGCTCGGGTACACGCCGGCGAACTGAGCGAGGCTGCTGGCCGTCGCGACCATGCCGACCATGCTGATCAGGAAGATCAGCGGTGCCGAAGCGCCCGCCAGCGCCACCATCAGGCCGGTGGTGAAGAACAGGTTGAACGCCGGCGCTACCTGGGCGACGCCGGGCATGATGACGCCGAACAGGCCGAGCTGGCCGCGCTCGAGCGTCTGCCTGGGCTGTGTTGCTGTGGCCATCGCTAGCCCTTTCCGTGCCGTTGCACAAAGTCAAGGAACGTCTGGTTGAACTCGGCTGGGTGCTCCCAGAGGCAGGCGTGGCCGCCCTTGGTCGTGGCCCACTCTGAACCGGGGATCGCGTCGTGGATGCGGCGGGATAGCGAGACCGGGATGAGGATGTCCTCCTCGCCCGCGAGGACCAGGGTCGGCACTGATATCTGGCCGAGCCGGCTTGCCGTGTCGTGATTCTGGATCACGGCGAGCTGTGCCAGGTAGGCGTGCACCGGCTGGGTCATGTAGCGCATCGCCGTCTCGAAGTCGGCGAGTTCGGCCCCGCGCTCCTCAAAGAACGGCACGGTGAAAGCCCAGAGGGTGACGTCGCGCATGATGAATGGCACCCCGACCACTGGCGCCATGTCCGCCCACATGGCGAACATCCGCGAGCAGAACGGGCCAGGTGCCGCGTACGTGCAGCCGAACGTGACCGACCGGAGGTCACGGGGATAGTGCAGCGCGTACTCCTGGGCGATCATGCCGCCCATCGAGACGCCCATCAGGTGAAAGTCGTGTAGGCCCAGCTCGTCGACAAGCGCCTTGGCGTCGCCGGCGAGCATGGCGCTGGAATAAGGGCCGGCCGGCGCCGAGCTGGCGCCGACGCCCCGGTTGTCGAACCGGAGCACCCGATACCCGGCCGCAAGGAAGTCATCTACCTGGAGCACCCAGGTCTCCAGGTCGTCAGCGAGGCCGTTGATAAGGACGATGGTTTCCTCGCCATCGCCTTCGAGCCGGTAGTTCAGCTGGATACCGTTGACTGCGGCTAAGGCCATCTAGCTCTCCTTCCGATTCACCTCTATCCGGGCGTGCAGCTCTCGGAGCATCTCCTCGGTCAGCGAGAAGTGCTCGGTGGCGAAGTGCGCAGCCGCATCCGCATCCCCGTCGACGACCGCCTCGGCGAGCAACGGGTGCTGGTGCAGCGCTCGGTCGCGGACGCGGGGCGTATAGGGCTCGGCATCGAACCCGAGGCTCACATCACGCCTCGCCTGTGCGCTCAGCTCCACAAGGCGCGCGTTGTGCGTCGCCTTGGCGATCGCCTGATGCAGCGCGTGATCGGCCAGGCTCGACGCATTGCGGTCGGCGGCTTTGGCGTATTTGCTGACAGCCGCGCGGATCAGCGCGACGTCACGGTCGTCGCGCCGCTCGGCTGCGGTGCGGGCGATCAGCTGCTCGACGAGGCGCCGGTAATCCAGCAGATCGGTCAGGTCGGCCCAGGCCGGCATGAGCGTCCGCGCGATCATTCCGTCGGCGTCGGGGCCGCCGCCGGTACGGACGAACGTTCCGCCGCCGCGGCCGCGCCGCGTCGTGACGTACCCCGACGCCTGTAGCCGTTGCAGTGCCTCGCGAACTGTCGTGCGGCTTACTTCCAGCATCGTGGCAAGCTCCCGCTCGGCCGGTAGCCGTTGGTCCGGAACGAACTCCCCCAGCGCGATGGCGGTGACCACGCGCTCGGCGATGCGCTCGCCCGCCGTCCGCTGAGCGATCGGAGTGAGGAGCGTGCTGACAGGCTCAGCCACGGCTCCTGCATGCAGAGGGCTAAAGGACTGATCTATATACCAATTATCGGACCCGGTAGCCAATAGCGTCAATGGCCGACCGCCGGGGGCTCGTGGGGTCTGCCGACCACGCGGCAATCAATCCGTGAATGGCTTCGGGCTTGCTTGCCAGGTCCTCGCCGAGCGGGATACATTCGCCACGTTCTTCCAGCGGGTGCAGTCTGCAATGACGCGTGACGTGTATCGACCGGAACAGGAGGAACCAGATGTCCGTCCGATGGGCTATCTTGCGACGCTCGCGTTCAGTCCGGGTGCTGGTAACCGCAGCCGCCGCGTGCGGGCTCGCATTATCGGGTGTAGCTGCCGCCGCAGCGGCGCACACCGCAAAGCCGGCGCCGACGACCTACAAGGCGGAGGCAGGAGGTTCGCCACTGACGGCCACGGCCTGGACTAAGCCGAATGCGGTCGGCGGTCTGGACTGCAACGGAATGAGCCCGACGCAGAAGGCCATCAACATCAAGGTGTGCACCGATATCAAAGGCATTCGCGGCGTCAAAAGCAACTTCACCAAGGACGGCCGGTTCTACGACAACGGCCGGTACATCGGTCATGACGAGCCGATCGTCCGCTACTTCTCGGGGCGCACCGGTTCGGGAAACAACGTAACGTGGCACGAGACGCTCGGCACGGACCCGGCGGCCGCGCCAACCGTGAAGACTCCCGGTCAGGACGTGACGCACTACGTCGAGCTGACGGTCGCGCCGTGGTTCGGGATGGCGCTGTGCAACCCGTTCTCCTACCCGCTGCTGCCCTGTACACCGGGCAGCGAC
>Ga0126378_10005011_pt1 | contig 10237 bp, 8 predicted proteins | sample PanSoiMetPlot_23_FD_92587 | JGI IMG/M metagenome (GOLD analysis project Ga0126378, IMG submission 92587) | Tropical forest soil microbial communities from Panama - MetaG Plot_23 | ecosystem: Environmental > Terrestrial > Soil > Tropical forest > Bulk soil | place: Panama | collected 2016-02-17 | reverse complement strand
GTGGGCGATACTGGGATTGAACCAGTGACCCCTACCGTGTCAAGGTAGTGCTCTCCCACTGAGCTAATCGCCCGTATTCGGTTGTCGTCGGTGCGAGGCGGCGGCGGGAATCGAACCCGCGTACAGGGCTTTGCAGGCCCTTGCCTAAGCCACTCGGCCACGCCGCCGGATGGGCCGGCGACCCGACCGCTCCTGCCTGCCACCCGGTTTCGAGCCCGCCGGTGAGGCCAGCGGGGCCGCCAGGGGTGGCCCGAGCGGACGACGGGACTCGAACCCGCGACCCTCACCTTGGCAAGGTGATGCGCTACCAACTGCGCTACGTCCGCGAAGCACCCGCGCGATGTCGAGCACCGGCCGATGACTCTAGCCGATCGTAGAACACCGCTCCAAACCGCCTCAGCGAGTCGCGGCCTGTGCCGCAAGCCGCCGCCACAGGGCGTCGACCTGCGTGGCGAGAGCCTCTCGACCACCGTCGTTGCGGAGAACCACGTCGGCGATCGCACGCCGATCCTCGTCGCTCGCCTGCACCGCGATGCGGGCCTTCGCCTTGGCCACGGGCAGCCCGCGCGCCGCAAGCCGACCCAACCGAATCGGGAGGTCGGCCTCGACGACCACGACGACGTCGAAGCCACCGGCCAGGCGGTTTTCGGCGAGCAAGGGCACGTCGTACACGACGATCGCATCGTCCGCGACGGCTGCCATCAGCTGCGCCGACCGCTTCGCAACGAGAGGGTGGACGATCTCGTTCAGCTCGTAGCGGGCGGCGTCGTCCGAGAACACGATCTCGGCGAGCCGCGCCCGGTCGAGTTCGCCGTCGGCGCCGACAACGTGCTCGCCGAACCGCGCGACCACAGCGTCGAACCCCGAAGTGCCGGCCCGAACGACCTCAAGGGCGATCACATCCGCGTCGATGACAACCGCGCCGTGCTCTGCGAGCAGTGCGGCGACCGTCGACTTACCCGAACCCAGCCCGCCCGTCAGGCCAACTCTCACGAGCAAACGCTACTGGCCCGTCTGCACCCGAGGCTTATCTGCCGGCTAGCTTCTCCCGCAGAGCGGCCAGCGCCTCGTCCGACGCAAGAGTGCCGCTGTTCGCGGGCTGCTCGGACACGTAGGACGTGGCCTCGCCCGCCTCCGCAGCTGCCTCGGCGTCGGCCCGGCGCGCATCCTCGAGTTGCCGCTTGTGCGCCTCGAACCGCTCGCGGGCGGCAGCGTAGCGGCGCTCCCACTCCTCGCGCTGCGATTCGTAGCCGGGCAGCCACTCCTGCGTGTCGGGGTCGAAGCCCTCGGGATAGATGTAGTTGCCCTTGTCGTCGTACTGGGCCTCCATGCCGTACTGCGCGGGGTCCCAGTTGTCCTCGGTCAACTGGCCCTCGTTGGCCTGCTTGAGCGACAGCGAGATGCGGCGGCGCTCCAGGTCGATGTCGATGACCTTGACCACCAACTCGTCACCGACTTGGACGACCTGCTCGGGGATCTCCACGTGCCGTTCGGCCAACTCGGAGATGTGCACCAGGCCCTCGATGCCGTCCTGTACACGCACGAACGCGCCGAACGGAACCAGCTTGGTGACCCGGCCGGGGACGACCTGGCCGATCTGGTGGGTGCGGGCGAACTGCCGCCACGGATCTTCCTGCGTCGCCTTGAGCGACAGGGAGACGCGCTCGCGGTCCAGGTCGATGTCGAGTACCTCGACAGTGACCTCCTGGCCCACCTCCACCACCTCGGAGGGGTGGTCGATGTGCTTCCAGGACAGCTCCGACACATGCACCAGACCGTCGACGCCGCCGAGGTCGACGAACGCGCCGAAGTTGACGATCGACGACACGACGCCGTTGCGGACCTGGCCCTTGGCCAGCTTGTTGAGGAATTCGCTGCGCACCTCGGACTGCGTCTGCTCCAGCCACGCCCGGCGCGACAGCACGACGTTGTTGCGGTTCTTGTCCAGCTCGATGATCTTCGCCTCGAGGGTGCGACCGACGTAAGGCTGCAAGTCGCGGACGCGGCGCATCTCGACCAGAGATGCCGGGAGGAAGCCACGCAGGCCGATGTCGAGGATCAGCCCACCCTTGACGACCTCGATGACAGTACCCTCGACGACCTCGTCGTTCTCCTTCTTCTGCTCGATCGTTCCCCAGGCGCGCTCGTACTGCGCGCGCTTCTTGGAAAGGATCAGCCGGCCTTCCTTGTCCTCCTTCTGGAGGACCAGCGCCTCTATGTGATCGCCGACCTTGACGACGTCGTTCGGGTCGACGTCGTGCTTGATGGAGAGTTCGCGCGAGGGGATGACACCCTCGGTCTTGTAGCCGATATCGAGCAGTACCTCGTCCCGATCGACTTTGACGATGGTGCCCTCGACGATGTCGCCGTCATTGAAGTACTTGATGGTCTTGTCGATGGCGGCGAGGAAGTCGTCTGACGAGCCGATGTCGTTCACGGCGACTTGCGGTGTGCCCGGAGGTGTCATGGTGGACGTCATAGAGTAGGTCGGTTTCCAACTGTCGTAGATGGCGCGGAGCGGGCCATTTCGCCGGTGAACGCGCCTCTCCGCCGCCGGCACAGCCGGTGGCTAAGTCGGAAACGTGCATGACGAGCGCGAGCCTGCTTCCTGTTGAGGCACGCAGACCTGCAACGCAGTTCACAGCCTACGGACCGGGCGGCTTGCAGGCAACGCCGGGTCTGTCTCGATCACGATACGGTGCGCAAATGGACGCCGATGTGATCGTGGTGGGCGCCGGTCTCGCGGGCCTCGTCGCGAGCGCCGAACTGGCAGATGCGGGCCGACGGGTACTGCTACTCGACCAGGAGCCCGAGCAGTGCCTGGGCGGGCAAGCATTCTGGTCGTTCGGGGGGCTGTTTCTCGTCGACTCCCCCGAGCAGCGGCGGCTGCGCATCCGCGACTCGCCCGAGTTGGCCTGGCAGGACTGGCTGGGAAGCGCCGGGTTCGACCGTCCCGAGGACCACTGGCCGCGGCACTGGGCGGAGGCGTACGTCGATTTCGCGTCCGGCGAAAAGCGGTCGTGGCTTTCCGGGTTGGGGGTGCGCTGGTTCCCGATCGTGGGATGGGCCGAACGTGGCGGCTACGGCGCGATCGGACCGGGCAACTCGGTGCCCCGCTTCCACATCACGTGGGGCACCGGTCCGGGACTGCTGGCGCCGTTCGTGGCACGGGTGCAGGCCGCGGCCGAGCGAGGGCTCGTCACCTTGCGGTTCCGGCACCGGGTGGACGAGCTGACATCGACCGATGGGGTGGTCGACGGGGTGCGGGGCACCGTCCTGGAACCGTCCGACGTGCCACGCGCCGCGCCCAGCTCGCGCAACCCCGTAGGCGAGTTCGAGCTCCACGCCCAGACGGTGGTCGTCACGTCGGGCGGCATCGGCGGCAACTTCGACCTGGTGCGTTCGCACTGGCCGTCGCGCCTCGGCACCGCGCCCCGGCACATGCTCGCCGGAGTCCCCGACTTCGTCGACGGACGAATGATCGGCATCACGCAGGCGGCCGGCGCGCACGTGATCAACCAGGACCGGATGTGGCACTACGTCGAGGGCGTACACAACTGGGATCCGGTCTGGACCAACCACGGCATCCGAATCCTGCCCGGACCATCGTCGCTCTGGCTGGACGCCCGGGGCCGACGCCTGCCGGTACCCCTGTTCCCCGGCTTCGACACGCTCGGGACCCTCGAGCACATCATGCGCACCGGCTACGACCACACGTGGTTCGTGTTGACGAAGAAGATCATCGGCAAGGAGTTCGCGCTGTCCGGTTCGGAGCAGAACCCCGACCTGACCGGCAAGAGCGTGCGCGACGTGCTCGTCCGGGCGCGGGCCGACATGCCGACTCCGGTGCAGGCCTTCCTCGACAAGGGCATCGACTTCGTGCAGGCGCCGACGCTGAACGATCTGATCAGGAAGATGAACGCCGTCACGGACGAGCCGTTGCTCGAGCACGAGCAGGTCTGGCGCGAAGTCGATGCCCGTGACCGCGAGCTGGACAACGCCTACAGCAAGGACCTGCAGATCGTCGCGCTACGCCAAGCCCGTTCGTACTTGCCCGACCGCGTCTCGCGAGTCGCCGCGCCGCACAAGCTGCTCGACCCGAAAGCCGGGCCCCTGATCGCTGTGCGGCTGTCCATCCTGACCCGCAAGACGCTGGGCGGACTGGAAACAAACCTGTCAGGGCAGGTGCTGCGACCCGACGGCCTGCCGCTGGGGGGTGTCTACGCGGCGGGTGAGGCAGCTGGGTTCGGAGGCGGCGGCCTGCACGGCTACCGGTCGCTCGAAGGCACGTTCTTGGGTGGCTGCCTGTTCTCCGGCCGGGTGGCAGGGCGCTCGGCCGCCGCCGCCGTCGGGTAAGGCCGCGGGGGCCTGCGATCCGCGCGTGTCGCGCGTGCGATTCACCGTAGATTGCCCGCATGGGATTGGTACACCGCGGCGCGGGGCCGTCGTTCCCGTATGCGGGCGCACCGTTGTCGGTGCTGAGCGGCGAACTACCGTTCGCCTGCGCCGAGCTGGTCGTGCCGGCCCACTTCCGCGGGCCGATACCGCACGTCCATGACACGTTCGACGAAGCGATCTACGTTGTCGAAGGAACGATCATGGCCGGCACCGGCTGGGACCCCGCATCCGAAGCGCCGGCCGGCTCGATGTTGTCCGCGACGCACGGGACCCGCCACTTCTTCAGCAACCCGTTCGACACGCCGGCGCGCCTGCTCGGGATCTGGTCACCGGGCGCTACCGGGCTCGGCTTCATGCGCGCGATCGGCGCCGCGCTGACCGAGACCGGCCCACCGGACCCGGACCTCATGCGGGATCTCTACGAGTCGCACGGCAGCCACCTGCAGCCGTGAGTGAGCATCACGCCAAGCTCGACGCCGTGGGCGTCGCGCGCCGTGACGTTGACAGCAGCGCGTCGGTGCGGGCCAGCCGCCGGTGGTGGGACGCCGACGCGGACGACTACCAGGTCGCACATGGCGCGTTCCTCGGGGACGCCGACTTCGTCTGGTGCCCGGAGCGCCTTCGTGAGGCGGACGCGGGGCTGCTCGGGGACGTCGCCGGCCGCCGCGTGCTCGAGGTCGGCTGCGGCGCGGCCATGTGTTCTCGTTGGCTGGCTCGCAACGGGGCCCGGCCGGTCGCGTTCGACGTGTCCGCCGGCATGTTGCGTCACGCACGCCGGCTGGCCACCGCGACGGGCATCGGCGTGCCGCTCGTCGAGGCCGACGCGCAGTACCTCCCGTTCGCGCGGGCATCGTTTGACGTCGCGTTCACCGCGTTCGGTGCGGTGCCCTTCGTCACCGACTCCGCGCGGGTGATGCGCGAGGTGGCCCGGGTGCTGCGCCCCGGTGGACGGTGGGTGTTCGCGACCACGCACCCGCTGCGCTGGATCTTTCCCGACGACCCGGGCCCAGCGGGCCTCACCGCGGACACGTCCTACTTCGATCGCACGCCCTACGTCGAGCTCGACGGGTTGGGCGATCCGACCTACGTCGAGCACCACCGCACGCTCGGCGACCGGGTACGCGAACTCGTGGCGGCAGGCTTCCGCCTCGTTGACCTGATCGAACCGGAGTGGCCCGCCGACCTCACCGACGAGTGGGGTCAGTGGTCGCCGCTGCGCGGCGCGATACTGCCCGGTACGGCGATATACGTCTGTGAGCTACCGGGGTAGCGGCTGGGTGATCTCGGTCTCCGGTAGCGGCGGTGCCGTGCCGGGACTCGCCGGTGGGGTTGCATAGCTCGGCGGCGCGGGCTGGCCGGGGTAAGGCGGCGGTGGTGGCGCCTCGGTCGGCGGCGGCTGCCTGCGACGTCCGGCGGAGACGAGCAGGAAGATGCCGCCCGCGAGCGCTAGCACCCCGACGATCAGCCCGGCCAGCGGCAGCCAGAAGGAGACCAACTCGATCTTGTTGCGGCCGTCCTTGGCCTTGTTGGTCTGGTACTTCACCGTGGCGTCATCGAAGGTCAGGTTCAGGTCGACGGCGGTCTGGCCGTCGAGGGTGCCGCCACGGAACTGCCGGATCTGGTGTTCGTTGCCCTTGACGATGGTGCCGGTCACCGGGTCGATCCAGACGGTGCGGGTGTCTGTGTAGTAGCCAGGGATGTTATGGCCCACGTCGGCTTCCATCTTGGGCGTGACGGACACGTACTTGTAGAGGGTCAGTCCGTTGATCTTCTCGGTGCCCTCGAAGGTTGCCGGCGAGGCCTGGCCGACGTCCGGGTTGAAGAACTGGTAGGTCTGCTTCTTCGCGTGGAACGGCCACTTGTACGTCAAGCCGACCTGCTTGATCGACGTGTCGCCGTTGACGTTCCCGCCGTACTTCGGGTCGTTGACGGCCTCTGCCGTCTTGCGGTCGGCCGCGACCCGGTGGGTCGTATAGCTGAGCAGCCGCGCGTCGCTGCCCGAGACGCACGGTGGGGGGTTGTTCTTCTGGATGACAATGCAGAGCCGCTCGTCTACGACGACGTTCTTGCTGTCGGAGGCCTGCGAGTCAACCCTGACTGTCCGGTCGGCGCGAAGTTGAACATTCTGCAGCTGGCCGGTCGTTGCGTCGTACACCTGTGCAGGCCCGGTCCCGATGATGGGGATGTTCAGGTTCAGCGGTGTCTTCAAGCCGTTCGGATATACCCAGAACCGCATCACACCTGCGAATACCAGGCCGAATACTCCCACGCCGATGAGCACGACGCCGAGCGCCCGACGCATCCCGTAACCTCCGTTCGCCGACGTCATCGTCGGTGGGAGCGGAGGCTACCAGTCGGTAGGAGTGGTCCGTAAGCTCTCGCGCGAATGACCTGAACGTCCGGAGGATCGGCTCGTGACCGCCGTGGAGAGCGCCGCCCCGCCGGCACCCCCAGTGCTGACGGTGCGGTTCGACCGGACCCGGCTGGCGCTCACCGGCATCGTCGCCGCCCAAGCGGTGTGGCTCTGGGTGCTGATCGGGCGCGGCTGGTATCTCCAGGCGGACTTCTCGAACCTCGCCGAAGGCGTGGGCCGGCCGCTGACGTGGTCGTACTTGAGCGAGCCACTCGGTGGTCATTTCGGTCCCGTGGCGCGGTTGCTGTACTGGCTGCTCGACCGGATGGGCGCACTCGACTACACGCTGACCGTCGCGATGCGCGTAGCGCTCCAGGCGATCTCGACGCTGCTGCTCTATCGCGTCATGACGCGGGTGACCGGCCGCACTCCCGTCAACCTGGTCGTCGTCGGGCTCTATGCGGTCAGCCCGCTCCTGCTGCCCGGCCTTGCGTGGCTGTCGAGCGGGCTCGGTCTCGTGCTCGGCCAGGTGCTCGCACTGTGGGCGATCGACACGCACCTTCGTAACGAGGCTTCGCCGCGGTCAGTCCGCGCGCTGCTGGCTGGGCTGCTGCTGGGCCTCGCCGTGCTCGCCGCCGACGAGTGGGTCGTCGTGGCTCTCTTGTTGCCGATTCTGTCTGCCGGTTGCATCTATACGGGAATGGTTCGAAGCCGACTGCGGCAGTTCGTCAGGCGGTGGCACCTCTGGTTGCTGACGCTGCTCCCGCTGGCCGGGACGACGGCGTGGATCCTTTCCGCCGGCGACAAGACGGGTGCACACGGGCTCGGCTTCGGCAACGGCTACCGGTTGGTCCGTGACGAGTGGCTCAAAGCGGTCGGGCCGTCGCTGATCGGTGGGCACTGGCGATGGTTCGCGCCGTCCCAGACGTATCTGCCCTTCTACGCGCCCAGCGACGCAACGGTGCTGCTCGGGCAGTTGGCATTCGCCGTCTTGTTGATCATCGGGTTGGCGCGCACCGGCCTGCGCGCGCTCGTCGGCTGGTCCCTGCCGGCGGTGGTGATCCTCGCGAACATGGTGCTCGTCGGCACCGGACGCTACGAGACATACGGCCGGCTGCTCGCGATCACGCCTCGCTACAGCTTCGTGGTCGCCGCGCCGCTCGCGATCGGCATAGCCGTGTCGCTCTCACCCGTGATGACCGACCGCGTCCACTCCCTTCCCGAGCGACCGCAGCGCACGATCGCCGCCGTAGTCGTTGCCGCGCTCCTGGCCTCGAGCATCTACTCGGGCCTCCGGTTCTCGCACTACTGGGCGCAAAACCCCGCCCAGCGCTATGTCAACTCGCTGCTCGCCAGCGCGCGGTCGACGGGTGGGCACGTGAACGTATACGACACCGCACTGCCGGCGAACATCGTGTCCGGCGTAGAGCCGCGGCACAACGTCAGCGACGTGCTCCAACTCGGCGGCGTCGACGCGACGTACGAAGACCCCCGGTCCGAGCCGCTGGTCGTGGCGGCTGACGGTCATCTCGCGAAGGCCGCATTCGTGCCGGCGTCGATCGGTCTCGGGAAGCTGAAGGTCAACTGCGGTACGTACGTCCACGGCTCGGGCACATGGACGATCCCTTTGTCGAAGGCCGTGGCGACGGCACCGTGGTATCTGCGGTTCGAGCTGTACCAGAACGCGCCGAGCACGATCACCGTCGATCTGGTCGACGCCGCGGGACGCATCGCGCATCCGGTGCTCGGTTCCACGGTTGTCATCGGCTCGACCCTGGCCGCGGTCAACCTGCGGCTACCGGTGTTCTCCCCGGTCACGGTGCGCGTGCAGAGCAAATCGCCACGGACGAGCCTGTGCCTGGTCCGGACCATGATCGGCGCTCCGTTCCCGGCGGGCAGGTAACAGTGCAGGCGACAGTCCAAGCAGGAACTGCGCCGGGACGGCGCTTCCCCGCGCTCGACGGCATCCGTGCGCTCGCTGCGCTTGCCGTCGTGTTGACGCACATCGGATTCATCACCGGCCGATCCCTGCGCGCGGACCTGCTCGGGCCGGTGCTGTCCCGCGGGGACTGCGGGGTGACGATCTTCTTCCTGCTATCCGGCTTCTTGCTCTACCGACCGTTCGCGCTCTATGCCATGGGGCTTGCGCCACGCCCGCTGGTCGGGCAGTTCCTCTGGCGACGCGGCCTGCGCATCTTTCCCGCGCTATGGCTCGCCGTTGTCGTCACGTTGGCGCTGATCACGACCTACCGCGTGCGCGCCTCGGACTATCTGCAGTATCTACTGCTCATTCAGACGTACGACAATCATGACTACGACCCGAATCTCACCCAGCTATGGACCTTGGCTGTCGAAATCGCCTTCTATGCACTTATCCCGATCTTGGCTGCGCTCGCGGCGCGCGGCCGCCGCACTCCCGACGCGGCGCTGCGGCGGCAGTTCGTCATGTTGGGCGTCCTTGCGGTCGAAGCTCTGGTCTTCAACATCGCCGAGAACCACACGTCGCTCATCCACTCACAGGCCCTATTGTGGTTGCCGGCCTACCTCGATTGGTTCGCACTCGGGATGGCGCTGGCGGTGCTCGCGAGCGTGCCTCCCTCCTGCCAAGCCTTCGGCTCGGCGAGACGTGTGCTCGCGGAGTGGGCACGATCACCGGGAACCTGCCTCCTGATCGCCGCGGTGCTGTACCTGATCTCGACGCTTCCACTTGGAATCCCGCGCACCCTGGCGCCGGCAACTTTCACTCAGTGGACCGCAGAGCACTATCTCTATGCGGGCGTTGCCTTCTTCCTTCTGTTGCCGTTCGTGCTCGGCGACGGCGGCACGCTGGGCCGCGCGCTCGGGTCCAGGACCGCGAACGTCTTGGGCAACGTGTCCTACAGCGTCTACCTATGGCACGTGCCACTGATGCTGCTGCTGCAGCGCAAGCTCGGATATCGCGAGTTCCACGGCCATTTCGTCGAGCTGCTGGTGCTCACGCTCGTATTCACGCTTGCCATTGCCAGCGCGTCGTGGTTCTGGTTCGAGCGGCCGATCTTGCGCTATGGCACCCGGCCGTGGCGCCGGGCCGGAGTTGAGCTACCGACCGCCGAGGTCACCACGGCCGCGAGGCAGAGCAGCTGAGTCATCGCGCTGTTGGCGACGTCGAAGACGTGATACGAGTTGGTGCGCGCGACGGAGAGCGCAGCAAGGACGATCAGCCCGGCACCGACCCAGATCGGCGCCCCGCGCACCGTCCGGCCGAGCAGGGCAAGGGCACCGAGTGTTGCCGCCAGTACCGCAAGGCCGTATAGACCACCGAGCAGGCTCACCGCGACGGCCAGGCAGCCGAGCATGGTCCATCGACTCAAGCGCGCCTCCCCGACCGGCTCGCGTTTGCGCACGCGCGCCGGGATCAACGCCAAGATCAGAACACAGAGCGCGGCGATCAATCCGATGATCAATCCGATGGTGAACGGCCGCTGCGGCGCGTACGTCAAGGCGACG
>Ga0126378_10005010_pt1 | contig 10238 bp, 17 predicted proteins | sample PanSoiMetPlot_23_FD_92587 | JGI IMG/M metagenome (GOLD analysis project Ga0126378, IMG submission 92587) | Tropical forest soil microbial communities from Panama - MetaG Plot_23 | ecosystem: Environmental > Terrestrial > Soil > Tropical forest > Bulk soil | place: Panama | collected 2016-02-17 | reverse complement strand
GGGAACCCTTCTCCAAGCATTGCGCCGAGCTTCATGGGACGAACCCTGACGGCTGCGTTCCCAATTCGGTTCTCGGGCTGCTGAAGCAGCTTTCAAAAAGCAATTCTCGGACGGACTCCTAGTCTATGTCTGTGTCTTTTTCTCGACTGCGGGCTACATATTCTGACAGTTCCATCTCGACGAGGTTCAGTAACCCTTTCCGCCTCGATTCTGCGCGAGCGGAATCACGGCAACGTCCTGATTGTCAGGGCGCGCAGCACAAGTGCTTCCGCGGATATGGTTAAGAGAAACACGGCAGGCCAACTTCCTTTCACATCCCCCACAAGCAGATGTGACACAACTGCACCCATGAAATAGACGATCAGGCCGATAGCCGCTGAAACGCCCAATGGTGGCCACCAGATTCCCAAAAGCAGCCCGACAGCCCCAGCGAACTCGCAGGCTGCCAGAAGAGGAAAGTATTTCAGCGGAATACCTACTACCTCATGGATTGCCTTCACAATGCGAGGGTCGTGGCGGAGTTTTCCGATACCGGAGAATAGAACAATCGCCGCAAGCACTATTGCGGTTGCCTGGTATGCGATGAGCATGACCCGTCCTGCCTCACGGAGCCCTGCGAACGCGCGACCGATCCACTACATTCAATCAGGAATGTCCTGTATGGAGCAATGATCTCTCCGCTTGGCTTTTTTCATGAGAGCTTGCGATGGATGCGGTTATTCGTCTTTCGGGCGCACGAAGTCGATAACCATGAAAATAATAATGAAGGCAACGAAAATCATGCCCATTACTTTCACAAACTCCCACATAAGCAACAAGCATCGACGACGACACCTGAATATTGCCTGAAGTTTATGGGAAAGAAATTCAGGGTGAAGGGGAACTCTGACTCGCTGGATCGCCGTTTACGGGCATCCTGGAGCAGACCGGATACCACCTCATCGCACCGGCATATGGCACGAGCCATCCCGACCGTAACGGCAGTGGCATCGGCCTGAGTTACTGATCTTCTTTGTGGCCTTTCTGAATGCTGTGATATTGCGCTTCAGCTTTAAGTCTCGCCGCCTGCTGCTTGTCCTCTTTGTGCATATAGCAAGGCCGGAACGTATTCGCGTCGGCTTCGCATCCGCACTTCTCGAATGCAATGACGTTTCCGTCGCGGTCCTTCCGGAACTTCACGCGGCTGTAGTCCATAGTCTGATGAGCCAGATTGAAGGCTCGCGGATGACTGCCTTCCCCCCTAATAAGCATCGTTCCCCCTGAGTTACTCCGACTGGGTCGGGGAGTGTTGAGTGGAAGTATGTGAGTGAGATGAAGCCTTGTCTTTGATCTGGGACAAAGATGGGAGAGGCTTATGAGAACAACTGAGGTTGTGGCGGCTGATCCTGCGGAGCTGACCTTGCGCACTTTTCATCATCGTTCTGCACCTGGTTGATCCGGCTGCTCACGGGATACACGCGCATCATCCGGGCATCAAACGGCTTCAGCAACTCTGAGATCGAATCGACGTTCGTCATTCCAGGATCAAGCCACAGGTCGTAATCATCCTTGCTGAGAATCCGGGCATGCGGTCGTGAACCGGGGAGGTAACAGCATTCGGTGTGGTCGTGAGGATCGCGCAAGACTTGATCCACTGCCCACCTGGATCTTTCCAGCCGTCCCACAATCCAGCGAGCACGAACAGCTCGCCTTGGTTCACCTCGAAGCAGAACGGCTGCTTCCCCCTCCCATTTCGCTTCCATTCATAAAACCCGTCTGCGGGAACCAGACACCGGCGAAACTTCATCGGCTCACGGAACGCTGGTTTCATGGCGGCTGTTTCCGAGCGAGCGTTAATCATGCTTGCAGAGCCGGACATGTCCTTCGCCCAGGATTGGATCAATCCCCAGCGCATCAGCGACAGCACGCGCCATGATTCCTTAGGATGCTGGCGGTTCACTGGGACGGGCTGCGTAGAGGAGCGATGTTGTAGCGTGGTTCCCAGTCATCATCGAAGGTAGTGGCGTCGAAGTGCTCGGCGAGAATCTGCTTACGGGGCGAGAGTCGGTAGCGGCCACACATTACGATTTTGCCTCATCTGCCTCTACCATCAGATTGTGAATCGTATTCTCGGCCATCGATCCACAGCTTCGCTTGAATCACGTACTCCTGGATAATTGCGGCAGAATAGCTGATCTTCCCCTGTGTCCGCCCGTGCGCAAGTAATACAACACGGCAAGACGATCAGCTCTTCTGTAGCGTGGGGAGCTATAGCCGATTTGTACAGCTCATCGAACCTGTAACAGCTAAATCTAGGGTCGTCCCTTTTTATTTCGGCGGGGAAAGCCTTTCGGATACCCGTGCTTCGCGAGGCGACGGGTAAACGGACCTCGCAATTAAATGACGTGATTCTCTGATTGCTGCCGTTCACGACGCTCACAATCATATAGCGAATGCGATGCTCCAGCTCGGTCCGTGCTCGTGGAAACTGTAGTTGCAGACGGATACTTGCACCGGTCAAGCTCTTCCATGCCGCCAAACGTTCTGGCAGTGCGGAAATGATTTCACTCTCCTCATTGAAGAAGATAGGGTTGAGATGAAGAAGATCTCTAAGGCCCTCGCGGCCAACGCTCTTGTGGATGAACGCTATGACCGGTAGCGTCCTTCTTTCCACCCGCTGGATGTATGTTGCGATCGCAATCTGATGTTCAATCCACACCGAGGCACGAGTGTGAGCTGAGCAATCAGGTCGAGTGATCTTGCCTCTGGGATGGATAACGATGATGAAGCCAACACAATCACGCAACTCACCAAAGATGTTCGAATCGAGGCCGTTGAGATCTTGAACCTCCTCTGCGAAGAAGGCATCGATTCCAGTGAGTGCCTTAACGATTCGGACGATTTCCTTGCCGACGATTTTCTCGGCATCGGTGAACTGACAACACGATACAAAAATCTTGCCCATCTCTACTTATTTGCCGGAATCAGTTTAGCAGGCCACTTCTCATTGATCGCGCGCAGTCTCTTCAGTCCATCGCAGGCATCACCGCCACTTCCACAACTGCCGGTCGTAGATCATGCGGCAGTCCTGGTGGGCTCGCTCGTAGAATCGGCGGACTGCATCCACGCTGAGATGGGCCAGGTTGTAGCGCAGCTCGTCGAGGTCCTTCTGCGTCAGCTTCTCTGGCTTTTCCCAGTCAGGATGGCGAGCCATGCCCGTCCATTCTAACATGGCGAATAAACGGCGAAGACGCGAGCGCATTGACAGCCATTCTAGAGCGGTATAGGCTGCCGCCCGAAGGCGCAAGGGCAACTGCGATGACTCTAAAGGAGCGCCCATCTGGAGCGCCAATTCGAACTGATTCCCCCTTTCGCATCGCCGCCGTGATCTGCTTCACGGCTATTTTCTCCTACTTGTCCGCAAAGCTAGCGGGCTTTCTAGTCATACGTCCTGAGATGATCTGGCCTTTGTGGCCGGGGTGCGCCTTCGTCCTGGCGATATTGTTGCTCACACCCCGGAAAATTTGGCCAGCGATTCTACTAGCTGGCCTTGCAGGATTCGCGGGCTACGATATGCAGGAAAAACTTCCCATTCGCGCCACCGTTCTTCTCCTTGGGGGCGACTCTATCGAGATACTCGTGGCCGCTTTGGGCGTGAGTTATGTATTCGGCGGGGCACCGAGACTAAATAGCGTAAAGTCTCTGGCGAAGTACGCATTGTTTGCGATTATCCTAGCTCCCATTTCTGTCGCATCCACCACCGCGAGCGCTCTTCAAGGTGATTCTTGGTGGATTGGATTCTTTACTGAAGCTCTCGCTCTGTTCACAGTCACACCAGCAGTTTTGGGTTGTGCGGATATTGCTCTCGCGCGAGTGACCAAATCGAAAACAAGGTATGTAGAAGCTCTAGTCCTCTTTATAGGATTGGTGACCTTAGGGCATTTCGCGTTTGTGGCTTCCGACGCTGAAATCCGACCCGCACTGCTTTATGCGCTAGTGCCATTTCTGTTGTGGGCAGCGTTCAGGTTTGGAGTCACCGGGGTTAGCAGTTCGATCGTTATTGTCAGCTTCCTCGCCATTTTGAGTGCTGTCCACGGACGAGGTCCTTTCACAGGAAATACGCCCGAACACAACGTACTGTCTCTGCAGTTGTTTCTGCTTGTTGCCGGAAGTTCTTTTATGGCACTGGCGGCGCTCGTCGAGGAATATCAGACGGCAGAGGAGTCAATTCGTCAGCGGGAAAAGCTGCTGAAAAACTTCGTCAAGAACGTACCAGCCGGTGTGGCTATGCTCGATAGTGAGATGCGCTATCTCCAAGTGAGCGAGCGCTGGTGTGCCGACTACGGCTTAGATGCTTCGCAAGTAGTCGGGCGCTCGCACTACGAACTATTTCCCGATATTCCGGAGCGCTGGAAGGAGATGCACCGCCGCGCTCTCGATGGAGAAACACTGCGAAGTGACGAAGATCGTTGGGATCGAGCAGGCGGTACTACTTGGGTTCGCTGGGAACTACGCCCCTGGACTACGCCGAGCGGGAGTTCAGGCGGTATCTTAATCTTCGCTGAGGATATTACTCGCCGCAAGCAGATGGAAGAGGCGGTCGCGGATGTCAGCCGGAAGTTGATCCAGTCGCAGGAACAGGAACGTACCCGGATCGGAAGAGAACTTCATGACGATATATCCCAGAGACTGGCGCTATTCGCAAATGAACTCGAAAAACTGAAAGGCAATCCATCTGAAATCGAGGTGCGTGTACAAGAACTCCAACAGCGCACATCTGAAATAGCAGATGATGTTCAAGCCTTATCGCACGAATTGCATTCCTCTAAACTTGAGTACTTGGGTGTCGTCCGTGGGATAAAAAGCTGGTGCAAGGAATTGGGCGAGCGTCAGGGAATGGAGATCGAGTTCGAAGCGAACGTGACCAGCACGATACCACCAGAGATCGGAGTGACTCTGTTCCGAATCCTACAGGAAGCGCTCCACAATGCGGTCAAGCACAGCGGAGTTAAGCAGATCGAAGTGCGGTTGTGGGAAAAATCGCATGAGGTTCATCTTGAAGTCAGAGATGCCGGCAGAGGTTTCGAAATCGGAGCAGCGAGACAAGGAAGAGGAGTGGGTCTGGCAAGCATGGATGAGCGAGTTAGGCTCGTGAGCGGGACAATTGCGATTGACTCGCAGCTTAACCATGGAACTAAGATCCACGCTCGAATACCTCTGAAGCCCGATAAAGCCTCTCGACGAGTGGCCGGATGAGACGCGAGAATGTGCGAGTGCTCGGCTTTGAACCTAAATAACTCAAGTATCAAGGTCACCCCGAAGTGGGTAACCATCTCACAGGTGACCCTAGTTTCTTCCGTTTTCCCACTAGAGTGCCATCCCGGGCCGTTCCTGGCGCATTAGACTACGCATGGTGACCGTTTAATCGCTCGCGGAGGTAGCATGGGGAATCTCGTTCCATCTTCGTCTGTGCAAGTGCTTAACCGAACCCTGGATGCGATCCGGATGAGGGCAAACGCTGATGGCGAAGTCTTCGGCGGCGAGATCATGGACACGATGCGGGAAGTTGGCTCCGCTCTGGGAGTGGATCGTCTCGAACTGCTGCTCATCAGGACCGTGCTTGTAAGAGCTATGGAGTCTCTGGGCGAGAACTACCCTGCAGAGGTCCTCCAGAATCACGAGACTCGAATGCGCGTGTCGGATGCGATGAAATACTTGCGTGAGGCGATAGAATGCTCCACACGCCTGCAGAACGCATCAGAAGGAGCTGCTTGATCGAGTGGGCGAGAACGGGCCGTCGCAAGGAAGTCCGTTGCCCGTATTGTGTCGGGGACGGCGACTTCCGGGTCATGCTTCAAACAGCGACTGAGATTGGCTCTTGTGTGAACATTGCGGACATCTAGCACTGCCTTCTTCCACGTCCTTTCACTGTGGTTGTAACAAGTGTGTCGCCATTGGATCGCCCAACACCGAACCCAGAATTAAGCCTAGGGTCCACCGGTTTTTTCGGCGCGTATTCGCATCACACCGGACTTGAGAAAGCAGTACGAACGCACCGGCCTCAGCAATCTGCATGACATAACCCTGCGAACCGGCTCGTCGGTGTGACGTACCTTCGTGCGGCCGGGCTAGACGACGGGGAGGCGAGAAGAATCAAGCAGTTGCCATTCTACCACCCTCAGCCCCCGGTACGGGTCGCGTTGCAGGTTGTGACAAGGTGGATGCAATTCCGGCTATACCATCCGCACATCCCCGTGCGCCCAGCATAACACGCAGGTCTAACATTTCTTTAATATTGTCGATACGTATACTTGCCTTTACTCGTGCGACAGCCATACGCTATTTTCCCGTAGCCATGGCGCTCAAACGGGCGTAGGGTTAATTCAACCGGAGGTAACCCAGCCATGGCCTGTGTGTCATGTGATTCGGTCAATGCACGTGTCTATCCTGCTGAATTGAATATCCACTATCCCGGCTTGGAGGGATTAGATCGCCCCACGGTGTGGGCGTTTCCTCAACTTGTCGTTTGTCTTGATTGCGGATACACGCACTTCACGCTATCGGACGATCAGGTACGCGAGCTAAAGTCTGACTCGCGTTCGGACGCCGCAGCGGCCTGAGCCGCCTTGATCGCAGCTAGCAGCTCAGTGTAAGCGTTCCGCTTCAGAACACAAGCGTGGCCGATGGTGAGCGCTTGCCCTTGGATGTCTGCGTCTGCCGTTTCAGTTAGGAAGATTACCGCTGTCGAGCGCGAGCGTTGCCGGATACACCTTGCCGCTTCAACGCCGTTCATGCGCGGCATGTTGAGGTCGAGAATCACAACATCAGGCTGAAGTTCAGCAGCCTTCTGCACCGCCTCCAAACCATCGCATGCTTCTCCGACGATGTCCGCTGAATGATTCACCTGCTCGCGGATCTTCAAGCGCCAGTCGGCGAAGTCGTCTGCTACCAAAATCCTCGTTCGTGCCATTGCTCTACTTCATTTCGGTAGTTTGGACGGCACGTTACTGGCGTTAGGTTGTGCGGATTTTCTCACTCCCTCTTTGTTGATAACCCAGCGTGATCTCTGGGCGTAGCAGTCCTCATGCTCCTAGTTGTTTTGAATGATACAAACCTGGAAGTGAATTCTGATATCACGTACTACCTTTTGAAGTTTGCGCTCGCGGAGCTCGTTATTTCTGGGGGAAGAGCTTTTGGCTTGCAGACACTGCTTATCGGATAACCAGAGAGAATTCAGCGCGGAGGTGAATGTCCACTTTTCAGGCTGGGAAGGTCTAACGAAGGCCACTGTATGGCTGTGGCCGAAGATTGCTGTCTGCCTGGATTGTGGTTTTGCTGAGTTCCTGGTTCCGGACGGCGAGTGGCCAAACTTGCAACGACGCAGCAGCGTAGCACCCAGTCCCGTCAGCGCGAGTAGACCGCTGAGTGCTCAGCGCATATGTGCGGGTAGCTGATGTTGTCCATACCACCAGGAACGTGTCCCAGAAAGTAGCTGCACAGAATATCCACCTCGTACTGCTCAGTAAGCTGATTGCACAGTTTCTCAATCTGAATGGCGGCCTCGACGTTTCCTTCTGCCCACAACAGGTGCGCGCCCTCGCCGAAGATCGCCACCCGCGCGTGCTTCACCTGCGCAGCCCTCCTAGCTTTCACGATCAGATCGCCGAAGCCTGTCATAAATAGAACAGGATCAGGCATGCCATCGCGCATGAATACCGAACGCGCGTCCACAGCATCGAGCGCGACATACCTGCCTTGTGCGGTGGCTGCATCCATATCCAAACCTTGCGCCTTCAGCTTCGGGAGAAGATCGTCGCGATGCGACTTGGTGGCGACGACGATAGCCGAGTCCCCGATGTTGAGGGCAGCCCCGATGAACAATGCCACATCGTCGAGAAACGCTCGATCGTCGAAATAAGATCCCGCCTCGTGATGGCTGACCTGGTTGCCCGAAGACACGGAGAGATCGTGGCCGTCCAGCCGTGCGCTGAGGAACCGTTTACTCTGGAGCACAGTTTCCAAAGCAGGAAATAACTCGGTGGCGGCATCCGATTTAACAACATAACCGCGCGCGCCCGTAAGCAGGGCTTCTCCTGCGATATCCCGCGAATGATTCTCGCTGATGAATAGGATTCTGGACCTCGGGGACACCTCACGGATTTGTCTAGCCGCTTCAATTCCGTTTGATATCGGCAACCCAATGTCCAATAAGATCAGATCCGGTTGCAGACGTTGAGCTTTCTGAACCGCATCTAGCCCATCCGACGCCTCGCCGACAACACTCCATTCCGGACACGACTGTAGCTTTAGACAGACGAAGCGACGCCAAGGCGCAAAATCATCTACAACGAGAACGCTGGTGGTGGATGTTCTCAAGGAGTCCATCTTGCGCCTAAAACTGTTCGGGATCTTTGGAAGCTTAGACCGGTATGCGTCCAGCAGCAATATCAAAAAGGTATAGAGAAGTGGCGTGCAGCGTCACGGCGACCGCTAGTAAAACTATCAGCCTAATAAGACTGGCAGTAGTGCCCCACAAGGGAAAAAGTAGAAATAGGCTAACGGACTCCGCGTCCGGAGGCACTTTTGTGAAGGTGACCTATCGTCAAATCCAAGCTTCCGTCAAGGAAACTGCTGGGTTTGTCTCTAGGGACTGGATCGCGCACGTCAAGGAACTGAACGGTCTACGTCTTCAACGCATCCGTTATGAACCTCTCTCAACCAGACTAGAGCCGTGTCCACCAGGCAAACGGAAGGCATTAGAGGACGCTCTTCGAGGTTCGGGTTCCTGTCCAGCGGAGGTAAATCATGAGGTTACGCGCGAACACGCATACTCCCCAAGAGCTGACATGGACCGCCAGAGCCGAGGCTTTCCAGAGTTCATGGGCGGTTAGTAAAATCTAGTATTATGACCAGCCATTTTGACCAGTCCCCTTCAACTGTGCGAGGCTGTAAAGCGTTTGGGTTATTGTGCCAACCAGAATATCCGTCTCTACGGTGAGGATTTTGAGGCGATCTCGGACCCCTTTCCCAAGGTGGGTGGTATAGTTAACGTAACAACGAAGAAGAGTCAGCAAATCCGCGTGGTACAACTGCCAGCGACAGTTCCGCAGAGTGTAAACCGGCCACCCGACGCTGCTTGAGATGGCATTCAGCAGACTAGAAGTATGACAACCGGCAAAACATCACATCTTCGGTTCGAAGACACCAAGGCGCTAAGGGTGGCCGAGCGAATCTCACAACCGAGGGTGCGGGCCGATGCCGATCAAATACGATGCTCGTATTGCGTGGAACGGGATCAATTCAAGGTTATGGCTCCCCGAGAGACGCACTTAATTTGTTTGAAGTGTGGGCATGTCGTCGCTCTAGATTGCGCTGACTACGAATGTCGCTGCCGGAAGTGCTGCATCGTTTATGGGCGTGCTTGTTTAGCTTCTTAGCGGTCGTCCATTTTCCGGTTCAGAACCCGGACGAGGGTACATAAGCTGTAAGCGTTCTTGCCGTGCCCGACTCCCGTCCTCTCTGGATGTTGCATTTGTGCCCGGTAAACTTTCTTGCAAGGTACATCCGCGCACCGTATTCATCGCCTTTGAATGTACCGGGCGAAAAGAATTTATACCCACACCGCACACATCCAGCCATCGTGGGCACGCCATCAACCATCCTGAGGACGACAAAGTCGCGGTCCTGAAAGTGAAGCTCATGGTCCATAGGCGGTGGAGTTTCGCACAACGGCCCGATTGGAGACAATGGCCCAAACGAGCCTCCAGCCCATCTTTCAACCAGAGGAGCTTGCGTAGTGCCGAAGTTTATGAAAGTAGGTCGTGGTTCATGGGCAACCTTGTATCAGAACTCACGCAGGCAGTAAAAACACCGAGGGCCGCACACAGGCACAATGCTCGTGTGCGGCCTTTGTTATCTCTACTCAGGCTCTGGGGTGGCGAGTAGAACATCTTGGCTGCCCAGGGACGCGAGAATGTCCGCCAGACCACCATGGTGAATGCCCCTGCAAGCGTCAATGTGACTTCCGTCGATGTAAAGCTCCAGGTGTGTATTGTTTGGAAAGAAGAGATACACCTACCCGCTAGTTAATACAATCACGCCTGCGATTGTTTTGCCGATGATCTCCCTGAAACCCCGTTGACCTTTCACTGTCCAGTGTTGGCGCGCATCAGAAAACGCGGTTTTTTGATCACGCGCCGGTTCGCGGGTGGTTTGAGATCTGGACCGGATAGCGCAGCGAGGCGATGCGGACTTTGGAT
>Ga0126378_10005009_pt1 | contig 10239 bp, 8 predicted proteins | sample PanSoiMetPlot_23_FD_92587 | JGI IMG/M metagenome (GOLD analysis project Ga0126378, IMG submission 92587) | Tropical forest soil microbial communities from Panama - MetaG Plot_23 | ecosystem: Environmental > Terrestrial > Soil > Tropical forest > Bulk soil | place: Panama | collected 2016-02-17 | reverse complement strand
GCCCGTGTTTCGATCACCAATCAATTCTTCGACCTTGCCAGGCCAGTCCTTGCGCTGTCTACCTCGATTGAACACGGTCACCGTGTGTCCACGCTCGAGCGCGTACCGTACCTGATGCGGTCCCGTAAAACCCGTGCCGCCTAGAATCAAAATACGCAATTGCTTTGCTCAGCGCGGGCGCGAGCGGACGGGCGTGGTCACTGGATCACCTGATCCGCGCGCATCAGCAACGATTGCGGAATCGTGAGCCCGAGCGCCTTGGCAGTCTTCAGGTTGACAAAAAATTCCAGCTTGGCCGGTTGCTCCACGGGCAAATCACCAGGCTTGGCACCCTTCAGTATCTTGTCGACGAAAACCGGTCCGCGGCGACACATCGCAACCTGGTCAGCTCCATACGAAATGAGCGCGCCGGCCTCGAAAGTCTCCTTCGACCAAACGGCTAACGGAAGGCGACGTGCAAGCGCCATTTTCGCGATGTTCGCTCGCTGCTGGTAGGCTAGTCCCTCGCCGTTTATGGTGACTGCTTGCACTCCGACATTGACCATTGCGTCAAATGCCTGTTCGAGTTCGGCGAGCGAGCGCGCATCAAATGTGCGATTTTCCAATCCAAGCTCTGCCGCAGCAATTTCGGTGATGCGTCGGTATAGCGGTGCAACTTCGGTATTGGGATTAACGAGCAAAGCAACGCGGGACAAATGGGGAACGATGTCTTTGAGAAATTGTAGGCGCTTGAGAACTATGTCTGCGCCAAACTGCGATAGCCCCGTCATATTTCTTCCAGGCCTCGCGAGGCTTTCGACGAATTTACTCCCGACAGGGTCAGGGACGAAGATGAACACGACGGGTATCGAAGTGGTCGCGTCTCTTGCATAAGGCGCGGTCTGAGTTCCAACGGTCACCAGGACGTCGACCTTGAGCGCTACCAGCTCTGCAATCATGCTCCGGAATCGCTCCGGCATTTCGTTAGGAAAGCGATGGTCGAAGTTGATATTGCGGCCTTCGACATACCCGAGGTCGCGAAAACCTTGACGAAGTCCCGTGTAGTACGCCCCTTCTTCTTCAGCGCTCCCTGCATGCCACAGGATACCAATCCGCGGGATCCTGCCTGTCTGCGCGTGCGCAAGCCTTGGTAGCGTAGCTATCGCACCGCAAATGAGTGGAAGGAAATCACGCCGTTTCATTATTGAACGGGGAGGCTAGCCGCTACGCTTGACCGACAAGCGTGCCGAAAAACACTCGTCGTGTGAGCACTCCCCGTGTCTCCCTTGATATGCCAATGGGTGCGTGATGTTTCAGCGGCGACTACTCTCTGGGGCAGTCGTCCGGCTGGAACAGCTGAGCACTAGGCTACGCCGTCAGGTTTACGAAAGCAATCCGTAAGGTTTGGCCATCATAGCGGCTGCAATGCCGCTATTTCGTTGAGCGAGGTGATCGCCTTGGACGAAGCCTAATCAGCTTATCGGCAGGCACGCTCTCCCGCTCATTCACCGGTCAGGCAGGTGAAGTAGTTCTCGGCGGTAGCGGCTAAGATTCCTGCGATCACCGGCAGCGGCTTTCGTAGCCGAATCGCGAAAACAAGCGCAGGCAACTGCGCTTGTCGCACAAGTTCGCCGACCATGATGGTCGCAACCAACATCAAGAAGGCCTGCATAGGGATTCGCAAAATGTCCTGAGCTTGTCCTTGCACCGAGTTGACGTTGGGGGGAAACAGATTCTTACAAATTTCTGATCCAACAGAGAGCTGACAGCTAAGTTACCGAGTGCTTGCAAGGAGTAAGCTCACCGCAAGCTCGATGACAGAACGTCGCTCCACGCAAAAGCGACGCCATCGTGTGACACATCGTCGTATACCCCCGACCCTAGCGCAACCACCGACAAGTGCGCAGGTTGTCCGCAGTACGCAGTACGCCAAACGCCTTACGTAGGAGGAAGAATGAACAAGCAGCGCTTAGTCCGTAGATTCGCAATTTCAACTGTCTCGCTTTTGGGTCTTCTACTCAGCAGCTCGATCGTCTCGGCCGACAATGGTAAACAGGTCGGATCGATGGGGCCGGTGCCCAAGGCCCAATGCGGCCCTTCGGATCACACCGAAAGCGGATTGCAGGGGCAGACCACGTCGCAGGAACGCTTTAGCGGGGACTCGGAGCGTGGCTACAACTGCAATCTCGAGCTCGTCGGCCAGTTCAAAGGCGAGGGCGCCTTTTCGCAGGATGGCCCATCGTACTTTGATCACTGTGCCTACATGGCAACGGAGAATAATCCTCGGCAGACTCACCCCGGTATCGTCGTGATCGATGTTTCGGATCCCACGAATCCACAGGCGACTGCGTACCTCTCCGAGACTCGGGCAGGGCTCAATCCGCACGAAAATAACAAGGTGAACGAGCCGCGCGGGCTCCTCGGGCTCGCCCAAAGCAACGGGCCGAATTTCGCCGTTTACGATCTGAACGAGGACTGCGCCCACCCGAAATTGGCGTCCACCTTCGACGTACCCAGCAGCGCGGGCCACATGGGTGGCTGGTCTGATGACGGCAAGACGTACTACATCGGCCAGCAATTTCGAGGCGTCAATGGGATCCTGCCGATTATCGACGTGACGGACCCGTACAACGCGAAGCACCTCCTCACCTGGACGTTCACCGGCGACGGCCGGCCCCATGACCTCTCCACCAACAAGGACGGGACGCGACTGTACGCGGGGCAACCCGGCAACTTCGGCGCGCCGATTACCGATTCCTCGTACGGGCCGGACGGGTTGGTGATCCTCGACGTGAGCGACATTCAGAACCGTCTCCCCAATCCGCAGATCCGGATTATCAGCAGGCTCTTCTGGAACGACCAAGGGCAAGCGGAGCAGATGCTTCCCTTCTTTGCCAAAGGACGCTCGTATCTCATCAGCACCGACGAGTCCGGCGGCCAAGGAGGCGTTGGTGGTTTGCCGGCGGCATGTGCGCGGGGAGCCTCGGCGTACGGTTATTCGAACATCATTGACATCACCGACGAGACGAACCCCAGAATCGTCTCCAAGATCATGCTCGAAGTGCACGATCCCAAGAATTGCACGAAATTCCTGAGCGAGCCGCCCGAAGCCGGAGGCGGCGGGCTCCTCGACTATTCCACGGAAAGATGCGCTATCGACCGTCCGATTAATCCGACGATGGCCGCTTGCGGCTCACGAGGTACAGGCACCCGAATTTACGATATTCGCGATCCGCTCGACCCTGTAGAGATCGCGTACTGGAAGGGACCGGCTCCGCGAATGGCATTCCTTCCTGGATCGGGCAGCTGGTCACCGACCGTCGATCGAACCGTCGAAAAGCAAGCTGGTTTCGCGCGCTTTGTCAAAGTTCCTGCCGCCGACGGGAAAGGGGTCGAACTCAATCTCTGGATCGTCGGTGATGGCAACGGTTTCCAGGTTCTCCGCTTTACCGACCACTTCTTGCAAACGCAGCAAGGTAAGGGGATCCACGCCGAGTTTGTAAAGGATTAGGACGAGTAAATTAGTCATCAGGTAGCTGGAGACCAGGCAACGCAATGCGACATCTTCGTAGCTAAGTTGCCGTCTGCCTGAAATGTACTGGCTCTCCGCTCGCGCCCGGAGAGCCATTTTTTTGGGGAGAAGGTAAGATGGCGCGCCGCATACCATTTGTACGCAACGGGGGGCACATGTTTGGATTCATCTCACGCGCAATTCTGACGTTAGGCTTCATCCTGGTGAATCTTGCCGGGTCATTTGGTTTCGCGCAGACGCCCGCGACGGAGCAAGGAAAAGTCAAGGTCGAATGGTTGGGCCACGAGTTCTATCGACTTACCTCGCCCAAAGGCGTGGTGATCATTACCAGTCCTTGGCTAGCCAACCCGGATGGACCCGTTCCCCTCAACGATCTCGCCCGGACTGATTTCATTCTCGTTCCGAATGCTCACACCGATGACATGGGAAATCCGCTCGAGATCGCGGCGCTGTCGGGTGCGACAGTCATCACTCCCGCTCCGCTGGGACGCTGGCTCATCGGAAACGGACTGAAGCAGGAGCAGTTCCGGCGGGCGGGGATCGGCGATCAGTTTGTCTTGAAAGGGATTACGTTCAAGATCGCCCCTAGTGCCCATGACAACACCCTTGCGACGGGCGCGGATGGCGGCCCTGCCGCGTCGTTCTTCATTACATTCGAGAACGGCTTCACGGTTTTCTTCAACGGTCACTCCACTCTGATCGCAGATCTCGCGCTCTATGCTTCGATCTACCAGCCGGATCTGGCCATTCTGGGACTCGCCGGAGATCCACCAGAGTTTGCTCAAGTTGCGCACCTTCTGACGACGAACAATCAGAAGCTGCGCACCGTGATCCCGAGCCATATGCGTCCAGGCGCGCCGATCCTGACCGATGGGAAGCGAGAGTTGGATCGCTTGCGGATCGGCGGATTGATGTTCGTGCCAGAGTTGAGAAAAGTGTACGAGTACTAGCGAGCGGCAGCGCTTGGTTCGCGTAACGACCGTTGCGGTCGCGCGAATTTTTCCTGGCCGGCCTCCGTTTGGTCGCTGGTGAGGAGCCAGCGTAAGACCCGAGCAATGTCCGCTATCGGCCAAAAAGCGGCATTGCGTGCGCAGGGACTACATGCGCACAGGCTGCGACGAAACGCCAACGAGTTGACTCGCTACGAGCGTGGTGGTGTTGATCAGCCTAGGCCACGAATGGGTGCCAACATCCTCGTTTGATTTGAGCGCTAACCCAGCGCAGGGTGGAACGCGGCACTGAGTTGCGACACCGCTTAGGTCTGGCGCCGCGCACTGGCCGCAGCCTTCGGCCGTGAATATTCACCTGCTATCTGACGTAGACGCCGCCATTGCGTGGGCGTAAGCTGCTCGTAAGGTGTCTTAGCGAACGACGGCCCCGCAGAGTGGCCGCCTGCAAGAAGAAGCACCTCGCCCAAGGGGAGGGCACATGTCCGTCGATCCATTGCCATCCAAGGTAGGAAGGGGATTGTGCGCGTCGCTCATAGCCGCGACGTTCGCATTGGCGAACCTCGGTGCCGAAGCTGCGCTCGTGCCGCGCGACATCGACGGCGACGGCGTCCCCGACGCGTATTACGACACGGCCCAGAACATCACCTGGCTCGCCGACTGGAACGCGAGCGGACAGTTGCTGACCTGGGACCAGGCCGTGGCCTGGGCTGCAGCGCTGAACGTGGGCGGCATAACCGGCTGGCGCTTGCCCGCGATCACCGACACCGGGAATGCAGGTTGCGACTTCAGCGCCGCGGGAGGCACCGACTGCGGCTACAACGTCGATACCGGAAGCTCCGAGCTCGCACGCATGTGGTACGTCACGTTTGGCAACCTCGCCTTCTGCCCGGCGGGCAATCCCAACTGCGACCTGCAAGGAGCCGGGCAACCGGGCTGGGGACTCATCAATTCCGGTCCGTTCCGCAATGTGCAGTCCGAGGGTTACTGGTCCGGGACCGCGTACGCGCCCGATGGATCTCGGGCGTGGAATTTCGGCGTCGACGATGGCTCCCAGGGTTCCGATCTCAAGAGCGTAGCCCTGCGCGCGGTCGCGGTTCATGCAGGCGATGTGGCCCCCACGGCTCTCGCATACAAAGTTGTAGACCTGACGCCCCCGGGCTTGGTCGTGTTGTCGGCGCAGAGTGCCGGCGGCGGACAACAGGTGGGTTCGGGAGGCTCAGATCCGAGCGGCGATTTCCAGCATGCGCTACTGTGGATGGGTACGTCGGGCAGCGTCGTCGATCTGCATCCTCCGGGATTCAATCCCGGATGGGTCGAATCCCGGGCTATGGGAGTCGGCGGCAGACAGCAAGTGGGTTCGGCCATCATCGACACGAACCTCGCTTCCCATGCCATGCTCTGGAAGGGAACTGCTGCGAGCTTCATCGACCTGACCCCGAACGGCTTCTGGGAGGCGGAGGCGCGTGGGGCGGATCTCCGACAGCAGGTCGGCTGGGGCAGCAAGCCCACGACTCTGGATCACGCTCTTCTGTGGAGCGGCAGCGCAGCAAGCGCGGTTGACTTGCACCCTGCAGGATTCATCGAGTCGCACGCCAACGGCGTTGGCGACGGGCAGCAAGCCGGGGACGGCGACGGTCACGCGCTCCTTTGGACAGGCAGCGCGGCCAGCGTCGTGGATCTCCACCCGGCGGGATTTACCAGCTCGTTCGCGTCCGGTGTCGCGGGCGGCCAGCAAGTGGGCTTCGGCGGCCAGGGGGGCATCAACACCCACGCCCTGCTGTGGACGGGAAGCGCGGCGAGCGTTGTTGACTTGCATCCGGCCGGGTTCGTGAGCTCGAATGCCAACGCAGTTGCCGGGCGACAACAGGCGGGATATGCCTATGACGGGACCACCTTTCACGCAATGCTGTGGTCAGGCAGCGCAGCGAGCGCGATCGATTTGCACACGTTCCTCCCAGCCGGATTCAGCTATTCGCAGGCATGGGGCATAGACGACGCGGGCACCATCGTGGGATACGTTAGCGCCTCGAATGGCTCTCACGCCTTCATGTGGGTGCCTGCGCTTCCCTACAGTCTCGGCATTGCCAAACATGGAGCGCCCAGCCCCGTCCCGGTCGGCGGGCAGATCACCTACACGATCACGATAACCAACAACCTGTCAGGAACGGCGACGGGCGTTACCGTTATCGACGCTCTTCCCGTGGGGCTGACGTTCGTGTCAGCGACACCGAGTCAAGGAACGTGTACCCAATCGACGGGCATTGTTTGCAATCTCGGCTCCCTGTTGGGAAGCGCCTCTGCTCAGGTCGCGATCGTCGTTACGGCGATGCAAGAGGGTACGGTCAGCAATGTCGCTTCGGTCGGCGCCGATGAATTCGTGAATAATTCGGCGACCGAGGTCACGACCGTCATACCATCCGCGGATCTTTCGATCACCAAGACCGATTCGCCGGATCCCGTGAACGTGGGGAGCAACCTGACCTACACGATCACGGTGAAGAATGCCGGGCCAAGCACAGCTACGGGCGTGGCCGTTCAGGATACGTTGCCGGGCGGGGTCACCTTCGTTTCGTCCGCGGCGAGTCAAGGGAGTTGCAGCGGTTCCGCTGTGGTCAATTGCAATCTGGGGACGTTGGCGGGAGCCGCGTCGGCCAAGGTGACGATCGTCATTAAGCCAACTCAGACAGGAACGCTCAGCAATACCGCCAGTGTGGTCGCCAACGAGCCTGACCCCAACACGACCAACAACAGCGCCACTCAGACCACGACCGTCAATGCGGTGCCGCTACCGGACCTCACGGCCAGCTGGACCAGCGCTTCGCAGAAATGCTCGACAAAACGGGGCAAGATGATATGCACCGTGAACGGCAAATTGAACGTTTTCAATCAGGGGACAGCCAACGCTAAAGCAACCACGGCTCGCTTCTATGTTTCCGATGACGCCATCCTCGATGCGAGCGATGTGCTGCTGGCGCAAAGCAGCGTTGCAGCGCTGTCGGTCGGCAAGAGCAAGCCGGCGAAGCTCAAAGCCGCGCTTGCCGCCGGCGCCAGCGCTTCGGGCAAGTTTGTCATCGTCGTCATCGACCCGAACAATGTCATCTCGGAGAGCGACGAATCGAACAACGTCGTGGTCAGCGCGCGACTGCCGTAACGCGTCGACCGCGGAGAGCTACTGCTGCCGGGCGACCGTAGGCTGGAAATCAAACACGAGGCAAACGTATGGGAGCACCTTTGTTAATGCAATTCAGAGCCATCAACCTGATCTTAACTTTCGCTGCGACAATAAGTACTGCTTCGCTGGCGCATGCTGGCTTAACGCCAATCATTGAGCCGGACGGAGGAGTGTCCGTTGGCGTGACCGGCGGAGCCAATGCCACCTCGGGATTCGGTTTCAGCGTTTTTCGGCCTTGACTATCACGGGCTTGGGATTCTTCGACGTTGGATCCGATGGACTGCTGAACGACCACGAGGTCGGGCTCTGGACGAATGACGGCACGCTGCTCGCAAATGTGACACTAGACAATACAGCCAATATCGTCTCCTCTACCTCGGTTTTGGGCCAATGGCGGGAAGTCGATATCGCGCCGCTTGCGCTTGTCCCTGGGGATTATGTCTTGGGATCGTTCTTCCGCGACGTTTTCGGGCCGACCCCGGAAGACGACGCGGTCTGGCTGGACACGCCCGTTTCGATACCTGGCATTTCTTAGGGTACTGGGCTTTTAGCTACCCCTTCTTCGCATTCCCGGACCAGAACTTCGGCAACAGCCTAGGCGCGATATTTGGACCCATGGCTTTTGTAGGCGCTACTGCCGCACCCGAACCCGCGACGCTCGCGCTCCTCGGCATGGGCCTCGCCGGACTCGGTTTCTCACGCCGCAAGCGCAAGCAGTAATCAATTTCACGCCGCAACGAGCCCCGCTTCGGCGGGGCTTTGTTTTGTGCGGTGGCATGTCCGCTTTGGGTCGAATGCGGCGTTCGCCGATGTCCGCTGTCGGCCAGAAGCGGAGATCGCGTATCGCCACTCTGTCGGTGTATCTCGGTCGACGGCGAGACGCGACCTTTCAATTCGCGAACTTCATCTTCCGCAAGAAGGCGCCCCAACGTGGATCGGCGTACAGGGCGCGAAACAAGGGATGCGTTTTCAATTGGCTGAGCCCCGGATCGCGCTGTACATATGCACGCTCCAGCCACGCGAACGCGAGGTCTGGCTCCGCGCGCACAGCGTAAACCTGCGCGACCTGGCAGGCAAAGTCCAACTGGTGTTTCGCGATTAGCTCCTGGAGCGCCGCTTCCGATTCGACGTAACGGCCGGCGGCGTGGTCGATGATCGCCCGAGACCGCAGACGCTCCCACTCCTCCGGCTCCTGCAGCGCCTCTGCCAACGCCTCCTCACCGCGCCCTTGGGCCAACAGGTTCAGTGCAAGGTGCGCATGTGTCATGTTTCGCTGCGGAGCAAGCTCGAGTGCCTTGCGGTACGCCGCGTCCGCCTCGGTGAGGCGACCGCTCCTGTAGAGGTAACTAGCGAGGCTGTTGTAGGCTAACGTGCTCAACGGGTCCTGTGCCAACGCGCGCTCACAAAGCTCGATCGCTTCGCCGAGATGATCGAGCCAGCCAATCACCACCGCGGCCCGGCGCAGTATGGGGACGCTGCCCGGTGCAAGCGCCAGGGCGCGGCGACACGATGCCTCCGCGCCGAGCCAGTCCCAGTCATGGGTCAACTGGATGTGCCCCAGCACCACATGTCCCTCTGCCAGCTCCGGCTCAAGCGCCAGCGCGCGCAGCACCGCCTCGCGCGCCCGCCCATACCCCTCGCCGACGGTGGCCCAACCGCGATCGGCTTCGCGCGAGTACATCATGCCAAGCTCCGCCCAGGCCATCGCGAACTCCGGGTCCCGCGCAAGCGCTTCCTTGAGATACCCGATCCCCTTCGTCGTGTCCTCGCGGGTATTGCGATCGCCAAAGTACCGCGCCTGCAGATAGAGTCGGTGTGCCTCCGGGTCGGTCGCGCGCCCTTTCGCCGCGGCCGCCACGGCTGCGGTCGCGGCTTTGTCGGTCGCCGCGTCCACGGCTTCGCCGAGCAGCGTCGTGCGTAGCTCCTTCACCACCGACTGCGCGATGTCGTCCTGCACTGCGAAGATGTCCTCCAGCGTCCGGTCGTAGCTTTCCGACCACAGGTGGTAGCCGTCGGATACCTTCACCAGCTGCACCGAGATCCGCATCCGATTCCCCACTTTGCGTAAGCTGCCTTCGAGCACCGTGGCGACGTTCAGCTTTCGCCCGATCACGGCGATATCGTCATTCTTGCCCTTGAACTGAAACGAGGACGTTCGCGCCGCAACTCGAAGCCCACGGATCTTGGCTAGCACGTTGAGCAGCTCATCGGCCAGCCCATCGGAGAAGTACTCATCCTCCTCATCATGGCTGCGGTTCACAAACGGCAACACCGCGATCGACGGTGCTGCGGTCGTCGACGATGCCGATGAGTGTGCTGCGGACCCCGCCAGCGAGAGTACAGGCGCCACGGGAGCAGCAACACCTCCCGCGAGAAGTCGCTGTACGTGCTCGGTGAAGGCGATTAATGGAGCACCCGTCGGTAGATGCGTCCATTGCACCTCGCGGAATTTTTCCGGAACGCGGGCGTTGGCATCGAGGGTAGCGTCGATCACCACTGGCAGCAAAAACGCCTTATCGTCCGTCATGTCCAGTGTGCGATGCGCGGCAAGGTTCCATTCCCGGCGGAAGTAGCCTTCTTCGCGTCCCTGAGTGGTCGCGGAGATG
>Ga0126378_10005008_pt1 | contig 10240 bp, 10 predicted proteins | sample PanSoiMetPlot_23_FD_92587 | JGI IMG/M metagenome (GOLD analysis project Ga0126378, IMG submission 92587) | Tropical forest soil microbial communities from Panama - MetaG Plot_23 | ecosystem: Environmental > Terrestrial > Soil > Tropical forest > Bulk soil | place: Panama | collected 2016-02-17 | reverse complement strand
CCTCGGAAGTGAACAGCAACCCATGCCGGGCGGCGCGGGTCGGCAGCACGCAATCCATCATATCGACGCCAAGGCCGGCGTAGGCGGCAATCTCCCCGGGCGTGCCGACGCCCATCAGGTAACGCGGCTTGTCTTTCGGGAGATGCTCGAGCGTGGCTTCGACGACTTCGCGGGTAACCTCGCGAGGTTCCCCAACACTGAGACCGCCGATTGCATAACCCGAGAACCCGATTTCGACAGTCCGCTCGGCAGATTCCCGGCGAAGGTCGAGGTCCATCCCGCCTTGGACGATGCCAAAGAGGGACTGGGTGGCAGTGCAGTCGTTGGTCGTCGGCCGTTGGTCGTTGGCAAAAGCAGATTCCTCGCCACTTTGCTTCTCGGAAGGAAAACTGTTTGAGCCAGTAGCTGAGGGCTGGCGACTGGCGACTGGTGACTGGCGAATGGTCCCCCACGGCACTTCGTGCTTGTGCTCCTCGAAATACTTCTTGCTGCGCGAGGCCCAGCGCGCCGTCATCTCCATCGACGTCCTCATGCGCTCCCGGTGGGCGGGAAACTCTGTGCACTCATCGAAGGCCATGATGATGTCGGCTCCCAGGCCGATTTGCGCCTTCATCGAATTTTCCGGGCTGAAAAAGTGCGCGGACCCGTCGAGGTGCGAGCGGAAGGTCACGCCCTCTTCGGTGACCTTGCGCAGTTCATTCAGGCTGAAGACCTGAAAACCGCCGGAGTCGGTGAGGATTGCCCGATCCCACGACATGAATCCGTGCAGGCCGCCCATCTCGCGCACGGTCTCAACGCCGGGACGCAGGTAAAGGTGATAGGTGTTGCCGAGAAGAATGTTTACGCCCAGCTCTTCCAGCAAATCCTGCGAGATGCCTTTTACCGTTCCGACCGTGCCAACGGGCATGAACACTGGCGTTTCTACGGTTGCGTGCGGCGTGAGGAGCTTGCCGGATCGCCCATCAGCGTTCGTCGCTTCAATTTGAAAATCGATCGACACTATTTTGGATTCTAAAGCACGATAGAAGACAGTCTCAAAACACGGCGCATTCGCGAGGGTTGCGTTAGAGATCCAACTCATACAGGGATTCCCGACCACAGTCCACTTCAACATTCCTTGCAAGCGAGAAAGTGCAAGCATGCGACGAATTCGTGACACGTGTCGTCGACGGCCCCGCTACTGTCGCTTCAATACTTCCCCGAACCATAAATCCAAAGCAAACAACTGAAGCAGCAGTGCATGAAAAGCAGTTGGTTAACGATCACTATGGTTGCGGGTTTCATCGGCCTGATGCCGCGAGCCTCGGCGGCGGGCGACAACATTACTTTCAACATGGTGCGTGCCGCGGGGGCCACGTGCCTGTCCAATCGCGCTCATGGTCGCGTCACCGTATGCGACCTGGGGCCAGTGCAGAATATGCATGTCGAAGTGGTTGGACTTACGCCGAACAACGATTTCACGTTGTTCATCACGCAGCATTCGGCAAGACCGTTCGGTCTGAGCTGGTATCAGGGCGAGATCAGTACCGACAAACACGGGAACGGCGTTGGTGACTTCACTGGCATCTTCAAAGCGGGATGCGCCGGCATCACGACTCCCTGCGACGGCGATGGTCAGGCCGGCATCCTGGTGCTTAGTACTGAGAATTTTCCGGGCAACAAAGGACCCTTGCAGAAGCTTAGGGACAACGAAGAGAGCGTTGAAGCCGTGAATAGCAGTTCAGAGCAGTAGGCGCATGCTTTGATGATCACGCGGGGAATCCAGGGCGCGCCACAATCTCGCGTCTGAGATTCCTCGTTTTCTGCTTTCAACATGGCGCTGGGATCAAGAGTCATTCGTGTCGGCTAGGGCCGGCGTGGGATGCTACTCTCGCATCACTGCCAACTCGATAATCTCCGCGTGTAGTTTCTTGGCGTCGACTATCAACTTTCCAACGGTTATGGGCAACTTGAAGCGCCGTGGCCCTGCGCTCCCGGGATTGAAGTACAACACGTCATTTTTCTTTTCGATCTTCGGTACATGACTATGGCCGTAAATCACCGCGGAGAAGCCGGCTGCCTCCGGCTTAAGGTCGAGCTTTTCGAGGATGTGCAGCATGTAGATCGACATGCCATCGACTTCGACGACCTCACTCAGCGGGAGCTTACGCGCCCAAGCTCCGCCATCGACATTTCCGCGCACGGCAGTCACCGGTGCAATTGTTTCAAGGCGATTGAGAATCTCCGGCGCGCCGACATCGCCGGCGTGCAGAATCTGGTCGACGCCACACAGCGCATCGACGGCCTCGGGACGTAACAGTCCGTGGGTGTCCGAAATCAGTCCGAGGACGGTCATGGACGAAGGATCCCTATTTGATTAGCGCTTGGCCCTGAGCAGTTAGCACTCGGCCCCGAGCAATCTGAGTTTGTCGCAGACCTGCGCCAGCACCGATGAGGCGTGACCCAGGAACGGAATTTGAAAGGCTGAATGGCAAATGCCAAGTGCCAATAGCGCAGTTAGAACAACAAACGACCTGCCCCTAACTAGCCTCCCAACATCTTGTTCACATCTGCGTAAGCGATTCCGCCTTCCAGCGTCGAATAAGTTCCGGAACTGCGCAACTCTTCCGCGATCCGCTTTACCAGCCCCAACGTTGCGCACATTGCGGAGGACCCGACACTGACCCGGGCGACCCCGAGAGTTTGCAACTCGGGGATCATGGGCGATCCCGGGCCGACAAGAATGTTTACCGGGCACTTCACATCCTGCACCAATTTGCGGATCGTTCCTGCATCGCGCAGGCCGGGAACGAAAACGCAGTCGGCTCCGGCGTCGCGGTAAGCGATCCCCCGGCGGATGGTTTCATGGTAACGAGTCTCGGGTGGACCGACCTGCGCCAGGAACACGTCCGTCCTCGCATTCAAGACGAGCAAGACTCCGGTTTTAAGCGCCGCCGCTTTCACCGCACGAATTTTTTCGACCTGTAGGGACAGGTCCGCCAGCGGCTGATTTGCGTCGCCGGTCGCATCTTCCAGATTCAGACCAACCGCTCCAGATTCGATCACCTCGCGCGCAGTTCGCTGGGCGTCTTCCGGGCGGTTTCCGTAACCTGACTCGACATCCGCGGTTACAGGTACCTTCACGGCCTTGGCGATCCGCGCCACGCGTGCCAACATTTCCTCTCGCGTAATTTTCTGGCCGTCGGGATATCCGAGCGAGAACGCGACGCCCGCACTCGTGGATGCAATCGCACCGAAGCCGGCATTTTCAAACACGCGCGCGCTTGCCACGTCCCACGCGTTCGGAAGCACCAGCATCTTGGGACCACGATGCATGGTCCGAAACGATACAGCCTTCGCTTTTTGCTCTTCGAGATTCATCAGGATCGCCCCTCAAAGGTCTTTCGATGATTGGGCGGGGAAATCGGTGCCGAGGAACGCAAGAAATTCGCGATAGGATTCTTGTCAAAACAGTGCAACAGCGTCGGCGAAGAGGAGGTCTTCGCCAAGCAAATATTATTAGGCCGCACCGCAGAACCTGGGAGCTCTTTACCGGAACGGGTCCGGTGTTGAGCCGACGTTGCATCGGCTCAGGTGTTGCCTACGCCTCCGAAATTCTCGAGCCGTGTTGGAAATGGTACTGGAGTATCCTTGCCGCCAATTCGGGATTCGCCGAAGCGCCCGCTTCTGCACCCACGGAGCGGACTACTTCTCCGCGACAGACGACTTCGGTGGGACTGAGTCCCGCGATTTCGGCCGGCAAGACCAGATTGATTTCAAGTTGAACGTTGGGCTGCAGGACCTCCTCCGCTTGGAAGAGAAGCCCGGAGCGACTGATGTTGGCCGTCGTTCCTTGCCGCCATCCTTGTTCGCCGACCTTACGGTAGCGCAGCGGCAAGTGCAGATTGAACCTCTGCGCGCGGAAGGGAGCGACTTTTTCCCGAGCCACACTGGCCTCGGTGCGTGGTACAGCACGAGCAGACATTGCAACCTCCTGGGGGAGCGTGGATTGTTCTAACACCTCACGCACCTTTGCCTTGAGCGCGTGCAGGGTGAAGGGCTTCTGGAGGAGCGTGATGCCCGCATCCAGCGTGCCGTTGTGGCCAATTGCGTTCTCCGTGTACCCGGACATGTACAGCACCTTCATGTTGGGGCGGATCTCGGAGACGCGGTGTGCGAGTTCGCGGCCATTCATGCCTGGCATGATCACGTCGGTGAGCAGCAGGTGAATGATGCCCTGGTGAGCAACACATATCTGCACCGCCTCCGCGCCGTCGGCGGCCTCAAGGACGGTGTAGCCCTGGTTGTCCAGAAATTGACGGGTCAAACGGCGGAGGTTCACTTCGTCTTCAACAACAAGGATGGTCTCGCGCGCCGTTTCCAGCGGAACGACGGCAGGCGCGGCGGGTTTCTCGACCGCGGTCGCTTCCTCGGCCGTCACGTGCGGCAAGTAGACCTTGAATGACGTTCCTTTACCCGGCTCGCTATAGACCCATATATAGCCCCCGCTTTGCTTGACGATTCCGTAGACAGTCGAAAGCCCGAGACCTGTTCCCTTGGTGCCTTTCGTCGTGAAGAACGGCTCAAAGATTCGCGACTGAGTTTCGGCGTCCATGCCGATGCCGGTGTCGGTGATCACGAGCATCGTGTAATCGCCTGGCTGCACTGGGGCGTGCACGCGCGCATAGCTCTCATCGAGCGTGACGTTCGATGTCTCGATCGTGAGCCGGCCGCCCTGAGGCATCGCGTCGCGGGCGTTTACGGCGAGATTCAGGATGACTTGTTCGATCTGTCCCGGATCGGCTTTTACTGGCCCAAGCTCGGTACCGGGAATCATTACGAGGTCAATGTCCTCGCCGATCAACCGCGTAAGCATTTTTAGGTTTTCGGTGACGACTGCGTTCAGATCGATCACCTTCGGCGTCAGCATCTGCTTGCGGCTGAAGGCCAGCAGTTGACGCGTCAGAGACGTTGCGCGTTCGGCCGCGCTTGAGATTTCCTTGGCTGGCCCGCGAAGGGCTTGGTCGGGCCCGAGCCGGTCGAGGAGAAATTCGGAGTAGCCCGAAATCACCATCAGCAGATTGTTAAAGTCATGCGCGATACCTCCGGCCAGCCTGCCGATGGCCTCCATCTTCTGGGCCTGGCGTAGCTGTTGCTCGAGCGCCCGGCGCTCGGTGACGTCTTCGGTGAAGATCTCGAATGTGATGTTCTTCTTTTCGTCTGCGATGGCGCGACCCGAAAGGCGCACGGCCGTGATCGAACCATCCTTACGGGTCCATTCTGCGGTCAGTCCTTCGAAATTTTCGCGGGTGCGCAACTGATCGGCGAGGACGAACCACTGCTGACCGTCCGCGTACAGTGTGCTCAGGTTTCGTCCAATCAAGTCGGTAGCCGAGTCGTAGCCAAGCGAAGTCACCAATGCTGGATTGGCGTCGACGAGGTGCCCGCGCGCATCGCAACGGCAGATGCCGTAAGGAGCATTGGTGACCAGCGAACGAAAATTGCTTTCCGAACGGAGCAGGCCTTCCTGCGCAGCGCGCAACGCAGCGTTGAACCAGCAAATGAGAAGCGCGACAGTCACGAAAAGCGCGAGCCGAACCATGGCGCGCCGGAACTCGGCCGGGCTTTGGTGTCCTTCAAGGGTGTAATACGCGCTGACGGTTACCGCGAAAGAGGTAGCCACCAGGCCCGGCTTCCACCCCCCGTACCAGGCACTAACCATCACCGCGACGGCAAAAACGGCCAGACGACTTTCAGCAATGTCGGAAAAAAGAAGGGCCGGAATCAGGGCGAGCGTCGTGCTGAGCACGGCCACGCCATAGCGCAAGATTGGGTCCTGCGTAGAGGGAATGAAGCGCGTGCGAAGAAGGGGGAGGTTCTTTCGCATACCCAATAAATCATAGAGCCGCAAAGAGAAAGCGGCGAGTTACAGCAGTGCACATGAGAGTGGCCCGAACGGCCCGTGTCCCTCGGGACAGTGGGTCATTCGGGCCAGTTTCGCGTAAACGACGTGGCAAGTAGTACAGCGAGAAGCGCAAGAATACGCTACCCATCTGCCTTCTGCAAATAAAGGAACAAAGACTTGCAACACACACCCGAAATCGGGACACTAGCCGCGCAACCTCGGAACTCCCACAATGAACATCGCTCTTTTCGGGGGAACATTCGACCCAATCCATCGCGGGCACACCGTTCTGGCCGCTGCCGCCCGAGACCGCTATCAGCTTGGCCGAGTGCTTTTCGTCCCCGCCAATATTCCGCCCCATAAACAAAAGCAGCCGCATACGGCCTTTCCACACCGTTACGCGATGGTCGCTTTGGCGACCGCCGCCGAGAAAAGTTTCGTGCCGTCGCTGTTGGAGGCACCCACAGATTTTCCCGCCGCTCCTCCGGCGGACAAAAAAAATGCCGCGGTGTCATCGCCGAACTACTCGATCGATACCGTGCTGCGCCTGAAACAATCACTCAAAAAGAGCGATCAACTTTTCTTCCTGATCGGCATTGACGCGTTTCGTGACATCGCCAAGTGGCACGAGTCGGAAGCATTGTTCCGTGAGTGCGAGTTCATCGTTGCCAGCCGTCCCGGACATTCGCTCGCCGACGTTGCTAACGCGCTTCCCGAGAAACTGCGTCCTGCCGCTCACATCACCAAGCCGTTTGAAAAACAGCCCGCAAAGGGCGACCTCGTGCTGAATGGCGCTACCGTCCATCTTCTCGACGGCGTGCACCAAGCCATTTCCGCGACCGCGATCCGCGAGGCGGTAAGTGCCGGAAAGTCTCTCGGCAGGTTTGTCGATCCTGCGGTCGCCGACTACATCAAGAAGATGGAGCTGTACAAAAACGGCGCCTAGCAAAAACACTGCGTGAATAGCGCCGACTTGGCTGACGATCCTCTCACTGATTGCCCGCACATCCTTGCAAAATGAATGTAATAGTTCGGGATTTCGTTGACTTTCGATGTTCCTGCGCTCGTGTGGGGCCTGCGAGCACAAGCCTTGATCCACACATTCTCCCGGCGGTTCGAAGCTGAGATTTTCAAATGCGCGATGATGTCGGACGGAAGAGAAGCAACATTCAGCTTAGTTCTGTTCGCGACTGATGCTTTTTCCAGTGGGCCCAAACTCGCGGTTCGGTACTCAGTTACAATCGCTAAACGGCCCGATCAACAAGGGGCACAGAATTAACGACTGAATGCCGAACAACGAAACGAAGCGTCAAGTCTCCGAAGCTATCGCCGCCTGCCAGGACAAAAAAGCCGAAGAACTCACCATTCTCGAACTTGAAAAAGGCTCGGGCGCGTTCACTGACTACTTCGTGATCTGCAGCGGAACAAATCCGCGCCAGATCCAGGCCATCGCCGACGAGGTGGAACTCCGCCTCAAGCGCGCCGGTCTCTATCCTCTAAATGTCGAAGGATACCGGCAGGCGGAGTGGGTTCTGCTGGATTACGCGGACTTCGTGGTCCACATTTTCGCCGAGAGAGCGCGACGTTACTACGAACTGGAACGTCTGTGGAAGTCAGCCAAGCGACTCGAGCCCGCAGAGTTAAAGACGTCCGCGAAACGTGCGGCAAAGAAGCGCACGACGACAGCCGCTCCGCGCAGAAAAAGAGCTTGACACCTGCCGGATGGAACGCGACATGTTGCGTTCCCTGTTAGATCGATCATGGCATCTGCCGACACCAACACCGAATGGGGTTCTTCCTTCCGTCTCACTGCCGCGGAGAAATGGAAAGCGAAGTCCGCGAGGATGGGGCGCGATGTCACGGAGGCGCTCGTTGACTACGCCCAGCCCCGTGCGGGAATGAATGTACTCGACGTCGCCAGCGGCACTGGCGAGCCGGCAATCACCATCGCCTCGCGGATGGGCGCATCAGGCCACGTCACGGCTTTGGATCTGAACGCCGACCTCCTGGCAATTGCCGCCGAACGCGCGAAACAGCGAGGACTCGATCAAGTAACTACTCAGCAGGCGGATGCGCAATCTCTACCGTTCGACGACAACACTTTTGACCTTGCCACTTGTCGCTTCGGCGTGATGTTTTTCCCCGAAGTGCAGCGCGCACTGCATGAGTTACTCCGTGTGCTCAAGGCGGGAGCGCGAGCGTGCTTCGCGGTCTGGGGACCGAAAGAACAGCCGTACTTCCTGGCCAGCATTGGCATCGTTCACCGACACATTGGAGGCTCTCTGATTGCGCCGGGTGGCCATGATCCTTTCCGCTTCGCCCACCCGGGCAGTCTTTCCCGCGCTCTCAACGATGCGGGTTTCTCCGACGTTCACGAAGAAACGTGCGTCGTGCCTTGGACTTGGCCGGGCACCCCGGAAGAAGTCTGGGAGCAGCAGCAAGCCGTGGTGGCGCCGTTTCGGGCATTGCTGGACCGCGTGCCACCAGGCGACTGGCCAAGATTGAATGAGGAGATCTACGCCGCGATCCGTAAATATCAGGATGGCAATGATCTGAAATTCAGCGCCACCATAGTCCTCGCGTCGGGCCGTAAACCGTGAAGCTCAAAATAGTCTGGATTGGCAAGACGAAGGACCCCGCCATCCAGTCGCTCACCGCCGAATATCTGAAGCGCCTCTCGCGTTTTGCCGAAGTCGAAGGCCTGTCCCTCGCGGATGAAGCTGCCGTTCTCAAGCTGCGAGAAAAGACTGGGTCACACCCCGCTCACGCCCTGGTACTGCTGGATTCGAAAGGCAAGCAATTGACTTCCGAGGAATTCGCCGTGTTCTTTCAGAATCATCAGGATCGTAATCCGCAGCCACTCGCGCTGGCGATCGGTTCTGCGGACGGGTTTAGCGCTGATGCCCTCAAGTCTGCGAGGACAGTGCTCTCACTCGGCAAAATGACTATCGCCCACGAGCTGGCACGCATCGTATTGCTGGAGCAGGTTTATCGTGCGTTCACAATCTTGAACGGACACCCGTATCACACCGGCCATTGAGCGCCAACTCGCAAAGTGTACCTTCGTGATGTACCGATGAGGCACCATCGCGGTTTAGAGTCCTCAGGTTGGAATCCCAGCCACCCTCGACGTAAGGAAAACGCCAATGAAAAACCCTCTGGAAGTTTTGCGCATGAAAGAAGAAGAGATTGCGCGAGTGAAGAAGGAGATCGAGGCCCTGCAGATTACCGCCCGCCTGCTTAGCGAAAACGAAGAGTCACGCGAGAAGAAGTCGGAGTACCGTCAGCTGCTGCAAATGCCGTAACCCAGAAACCGCATCCCTTAGTCAAAATCAGAGAGCCGAACACTTTACAGAATGAGTGTTCGGCTCCAACTAGAGCACGTATCTAGTTTTGTTTTGCGGTTCGTCTATCGGGTCACCGTCGCCTGATAGCTGACCGTCATCCAACGCCCGCTGCGCCGGACCCAAATTCGAGTGAATCGGTAAGGTCCGCTGAACTCCTCCCCGAGTTCGCGGCCTTTGACTTCCGCGCGGGCGGTAACCACCGCCGTGTTTCCATAGAGGCGAACGACCATCTCCGAGATCTCAATGGACTCATAGCGCAATTGCGCCGTCTTCCGGGCGGCAATGGTGTCTGCCTTGTTGATCACCTGTCCCAGTGGGCTAATCGCGACGTAGTCGTCGGCAAGGGTCTTCTCTGAGAACGCCGCGTCCCGCTTCAGGGCCGCCTCTTTTGCCTGGCGCTCAAGGTCGATAATCTCGCGAACAATTTCCTCGTCGTGTGGGCCTGTCGCGCTCCCTTGAGGATTTGTGGCGCGAGCAAAGCAGGGAACAACGCTCGGAACGACAAATGACAGGGTCAGTGCCAACAGTAGGCGCCTGTTATGTTGCATGCGGAGACCTCCGGCGATGAACCGAGAAGCGAGAGACCCGTTCGTTGGATGCATACGGAATTACGGAGACCCAGGTTCCAAGAAAAAAATGTCTGCTGATTGTAAACCCGTAAAATTTCTGTCCCCGAGTGACGCGTGTTCGTGGATCCGCCGACGGCGACCAGAACACGATTCGGTTTCGCTGCTCCCCAGAGTAAATTTTGGCGCTGCGTCTAAAGCCAAGACCTTCGAAACGGCAAATTCCTCGAACAGGTACAATCATAGATTCGACTCCCATGCCGGATATCCGCCGTGGACTCATCATCGTGAATACCGGCCCGGGGAAGGGTAAAACGACCGCGGCCATGGGAACTGCCCTTCGCGCTGTAGGTCAGGGTATGCGGGTGCTCATGCTCCAGTTCCTTAAGGGTTCCTGGCATTACGGGGAGCTCGACGCGGTGCAGGCGTTCGGCGACAAGTTT
>Ga0126378_10005004_pt1 | contig 10243 bp, 8 predicted proteins | sample PanSoiMetPlot_23_FD_92587 | JGI IMG/M metagenome (GOLD analysis project Ga0126378, IMG submission 92587) | Tropical forest soil microbial communities from Panama - MetaG Plot_23 | ecosystem: Environmental > Terrestrial > Soil > Tropical forest > Bulk soil | place: Panama | collected 2016-02-17 | reverse complement strand
GTGACCGCCACGAACAGGGCCAGGTGCTGCGGCACGTTCGCGTGCCTGAGCCAGAGCATCAGCGAGTACGCGGTGGCCGCACCAGCGGTTACCAGCCCGACGTGCTGGTCGCTGAGGTGCCATACCCAGTCGGCCAGACCTGCGGCGAACACAGCCAGGCCCACCACCGACAGCAGCCAGGCCAGGCCGCGCAGCCGGCGCCACACCGGGTCGCGTCCGGCCGGCACCGCGGCACCAGCCACCGCGAGCGCGACTGTAACCGCGGCGATCAGCGTCAGCCTCAGCCCTGCGGACCAGTGCGGCCAGGCCGGCTCGGCGGCCAGCAAGCCAGCCACCAGGACGATCGTCACGCCTACATAGCCGACGGCCTCCGCGATGACCGGCACCTGCCGCGTGGCCGGGACGGCCGGCGGTTCCCGATCCACGCGCGTGGCCTCGAACGCCTTGATCCGGTCCGCCTGCCCGGAATCGATCAGTCCCGCTGCCACCCAGCGGGCAAGCTGTTCAGAAGTAGCCATACCGCCACAGTGGCGCCACTCCCGCCCGCATGACGTCGGTGCGATGACTCAATCGGCCTGTGCGGGGTACTCAGGCCCGGCTGAGTAGCACGAGCGCCATGCCAAGCCGGGAAAGTAGCGGGCTTGTCACAACAGCGCCGCACCACTCCACACCCGGACCCGCCACCTGTGATGGCCGGCGGCCCCGAAGAGCATGATCCGTGCCGTACGAGAGCGCCGCGCCTGGCACCTGCCGGCTGTGTTCCATGGCCGCGGCCGAACGGCAGAGCGCGGGTTGCGCCGCAGCCTCCCCTGCATCACAGGGACCGGCAGCATCTACGTCTGCGTTGCCGAACAAAGCCGTACTTAGATCAAGAGCGGTGCCGCGCAGAGGCACCGCTGACGCGTCCTGTGCCAGCGCGGCCAGGACATGCGCCCTTTCTCTACGCCTTGAAAGGCACGCCATCGCGCCTGGCCGACCGGTCCAGGGCGGACTCCGCGCACGGGCGCAGGGATCACCGAGGGGCGGCGCCGGGCAGGTGAAGGTTCCCGCCGTAGCCGGCTGGGGGCTGGCGGGGAGTCTCGCCGCTGGTGGGCGGCGGCCCGGCCCGCTGCCTTAGCGTTGGGACGCACGGCGCGGGCCGCCGCCGCAGCGCCGTTGCCCCGCCCCCGCCGCCAGGGTGGCCCCCGCCGTCGCGCACCCGCTGGCCGCGCCTGCCGGGCGGCGGGCCGTCCTCCCGGGCCGGGCGGTCCTGTCGCCGCGGGAGGCCACTGTCCAGGGCACTACGGCCTGCGGACTTGGCGTCCCTGCGCTTCGCTGCGCGCACACGCTGGACAGCGACCTTCCGCGGCGAGAACCGGCACCTGCCGGGAGGGCGGGGAGGGAACGGGGATCAATGGGAAGCAGATACTGCACGGAGGGGATAAACCTTTGACGGCACCCAGGTAGTCGTACTAGTCGACGCATCGACCTTGGGGGGAGGTGCCGTGGACGCCGAGGCCGAGGGGTTCGCGCAGTTCGTCGAGGCGCGCCAGCGCGCGCTGCAGCGCACGGCGTGGCTGCTCACCGGTGACTGGGCGGCGGCCGAGGACCTGGTGCAGACGGCGCTAGTGCGGTCGTGGCCGCGGTGGGAACGGATCAACCGGCGCGATGACCCGGAGATTTATGTCCGCCGCGCGATGGTGAATACCTGGGCAAGCTGGCGCCGCCGCCGCTGGTGGGGCGAGCGGCCCTCTGAGGCCGTGCCCGAGGTCCAGGCGGCGGGAGATGTGGCGGCCGAGGCGGCCGTGCGCGTCACGGTGCAAGGTGCGCTGCGGTCGCTGACCGCCCGGCAGCGGACCGTGCTGGTGCTGCGGGTGTTCGACGACCTGTCCGAGGCGCAAGTGGCGCAGGTGCTGGACTGCGCGGTCGGGACGGTCAAGAGCACGCTGGCGCACGCGGTGGCCAGGTTGCGCGAAGACCCCCGGCTGGCCGGGTTGATGGATCGGGAGACCCAGTGAACGGGATGGACGGGCACCTGCGGGAGCTGCTGGAGGCCGCCGTGGGCGAGCCGCCGCGCCGGGTGAGCGCCGGGGCGGTGCGCCGCCGGGTGATCAGGCGGCGGGTGGTCGAGTACGTTACCGCGGCCGCGGCGGTAGCGGTCATCGCCGTGATCATCCCGGTGGGCATCGGGGCGATCGGCCGCGCACCCGGGCCATCAATCAGCCACGCTGGGGCCCGCACTTTCAGCTCCGGGCACTACGGCTACACCGAGACGCTCCCGGCGGGCTGGCGGCTCGTCACGCAGGCCAAACAGCAGTGGGACGGAAAGGGTGCCCCCGGCGACGGAGACAACGTGGTTGACCTCTTCCGAGGGCCGGGCGGCGTAGAAGCATGGGTGTACGCGGCGCCCACGAAGGAGAACCTGGCGGCCTACGCGATCAGGACCGTCCGGGTCGCCGGCGTCGTACATTCCTGTCCGAGGGTCCCGCAGACAAACCGGGCCATCACGATCGGCGGAGCCCCCGCCCGGCTGCTGGACACCCAATGCCCGGCGCGGAGCGGCTTCCTGGTGGAACTCGCGGTCACCATCCACCATGGCGTCGGCTTCGTGATCGGTTCCCAAAACCCGTCAGGGATGACGCCGGCCGACCAGCCAGCCGACCGCGCCGCCTTCCGCAATTTCCTGGCCGGCATCCGGCTGCAGAGGTAACGGCCCTCAACAGGGACCACGCGACCCGCTGGCCGCTACTGATGCCGGAGCCGACCACCTGCGAGCACAGCGGCTACAGATACCAGGCGGGCAACCTGCCCGAGCCTGGCCAGGCCACCGAGGAGATCACGATGGACCGGAGACAGCCAGCAGCAGATAACGACCGCCCGGGCCGCCTGCACCGACCAAATACCGCGGCCAGAGCAGGCTTGCGGGTAGCCAGGTACGCGTCGCCAGAGCCAACGCCAAGTCATAGGAAACCTAAAATGAGGAAGCGAAATATTGCCCTGCCGCTCGTCGTCGCCGTTCCCGCCGTTGCAGTGCTTATGTCGTCCTGCGCACCGGCGGCAAAGAACGTCGCGCACAGCAACCTGGCGGTGCGGTGTACGGAGACCCTGTCGGGTCAGGACGTCACAAATGGAGGCGTCTCGGGGACCGGTCGCTGCACGATCACGGGCATGCTCCACGACAGCGGCCCGGCCACGGACTACCGGACGCAGAATGGCGAAGAGGCCCTCATCCGCCGCGTGGTTGCTGGCGCAAAGGGGACGATCATCTTCGTGATCAAAATACCTCTGGCCAGTGGGAACAGGGAGCCGTGGACGATTAAGTCGGGCACCAGGACCTACGCGAAACTGCACGGCCGGGGCTACCAAGTTGTGGACAACTACACGGGCACCCCGGCCACCTTCGTGCTGAAGGGAACCGTATCCCATGTCTGAGCTCAAATTAAGTCAATCTGCGCGGCCGCCTGCCACGGACCGGTGAAGCCCAACACAACGCACACAATTTTGCAGCCAGGAGCGCAGCGGCGGGCACCGACCCTGGTGGTCACTGACCTACCGATTTGTACCACGGCGCCGGCAGCATGACTTCCTTGGAACGGCAGTCGCGGGCGCGGCCGATTTCGGCGCCTCGGCCGTCTTGACCACCGGAGGCCTGCTGATCGGGCTCCTGACGGTCACGGTGCTGCTCATTCCCGCGGTCAGGCACATGCGGCGGCAGGCGCACACTCACCCTGACCAAGCCGACACGCTCAGCGCGGCCGAAGCAAGATCGCTGTGCCATTAGCGTGCCATTGGCCACGGTCAAGAGCGGCGCGGGACGGCCACCACCGGGCACACAAGTTGGCAGGTCAGACGGTATGACGGCCTGTTTCGCTCAGATTCCCAAGTGATAGTGCGGGTTCGATTCCCGTCACCCGCTCCACGATGTAACCGCAGCTCACGGCGCTGAGTATCGGTAGCGCTTTCCAATCGACAGTCGCACCACAGCTCACGGTGCTGTCCTCCTCGCCGATTCATTGTCCCGCTCCCGGCCGTCGGGTCGCATGCGATCGGCTTTGCCGAACCTCGACCCGGCGTCCGCTCGCCAGGGACCGGCGCCTGCGAGGACGACGCAGGGAAGCAGGGTCCTGCCGGTGCATCGGAGACGCAGCGCACAGCCGGAGACACTTCGACTTCGACGCCGTGACTGAAATGCTGCCCGCCGCTCGCTCAGGGGCTCGCGATCTTGTCCGGGCCGAGGTATTTACTCGTAGGTGAAAGGCGGCGAGAGTCATGAGCGGTGACGGCAACGGGGCGCGTGCGGCTGCCGTAACCCCACTTTCCGGCCCCGAGCGGGCGGCGACGCTGCTGGTCGACCTTCCCAGGTGGGTGACTGCGGAAGATATCGCTGCCGCGTTTCCTCGGCTGGGCGGTGAGCGGATCGAGGCCTTCCGCCGCTTCGGGACAGAGCGCGCGGCGGCCGCGGGTGAGGCGTTGTACCGGCGGCACGACCCGCACCCAGCCCTGTACGTGATCTTGGAGGGCCGGGTCAGGATCATCGACGACTTCGGCGGCCCGCATGAGCGCGGCATTGTGGAGTACGGGCCGGGCGTGTTTGTCGGCGAGTACAACCAGCTGACCGGGGAGGCCGCGTACCTGTCCGCGGTGGCGGTCGCGCCGGCACGGCTGATCGAGGTCCAGCAGGGCCGGCTGCAGGAGCTGATGGCGCAGGAGGAGACGCTGAGCGAGCTGATCCTGCGGGCCCTGCTGCGGCGGCGGGCGTTCATGATCGGCCTGCGCACGGGGGTGTCGATCATCGGGTCGAGCCATTCGGCGGACGCGCGGCGGCTGCTGGAGTTCACCGCGCGCAACCAGATCCCGCACAGCTGGATCGACATCGAGCGCGACGCGGGCGCCGCGGTCATGCTCCGCGATCTCGGCGTCGCGCCGACTGAGACGCCAGTGGTGATCTGGGGCGCGCGGATGCTGAAGAATCCGGCCAACGCCGAGCTGGCCCGGGAACTCGGCTTCGCCCCGGCGCCCGCGCCGGCCCAGGTCGTCGACCTGCTGGTGGTCGGGGCCGGTCCGGCGGGGCTGTCCGCCTCGGTGTACGGCGCCTCGGAGGGCCTGTCGGCGCTGACCGTGGAAAGCGTCGCGGTGGGCGGGCAGGCGGGCACTTCGACCCGGATCGAGAACTACCTCGGCTTCCCGGCCGGGCTGTCCGGCGCCGACCTGACCGCCCGCGCCGCTCTGCAGGCGGCCAAGTTCGGCGCCCAGATATCGGTTCCTGTCCAGGCGGTCGGGCTCCAGCCCGGCGCGGGCGTGCACCTCGTGCATCTGTCCGACGGCACCCAGGTCGGCGCCCGCGCCGTGGTGATCGCCACCGGCGCCCGGTCCCGTCGCCTCGACCTTGATGGCCTGGCCGCCCTGGAAGGCACCGGCGTCTACTACGCGGCGACCCCAGAAGAAGCCTCCCGGCACGCCGGCGACGCGGTCGCCGTCGTCGGCGGTGGCAATTCGGCCGGGCAGGCTGCGGTCTTCCTGGCCGCCCGCACCCGCCGGGTCTACCTGCTGGTCCGCCGCGACGACATGGCGGCCACCATGTCCGGCTACCTGAGCGACCAGCTCACCCGCCATCCCAACATCGAGATCCTGGCCCGCACCGAGGTCGCCGCACTGCACGGCGAGGGCGAGCTGCGCGGCCTGACCGTCGCCGACCGCCGTGACGGCACTCGCCGGGAGCTGGACGCCCGCGCTCTGTTCGTATTCATCGGCGCCGACCCGCCCACTGGATGGCTCCAGGACGTCCTGGCGCTCGACCGTTCCGGCTTCGTCCTCACCGGCAGCGACGCGCCCGCCACCGACGAGCCGGCAGCCGGGCGGCTGCCGCTGGAGACCACCGTCCCCGGGGTCTTCGCCGCCGGCGACGTCCGCAGCGGCTCGATCAAGCGCGTCGCCTCCGCCGTCGGCGAAGGCTCCATGGCGGTGCGCCTGGTCCACGACCACCTGGCACGGCAGCTCACATGATCGCCATGGTCGGGCTCACGGCAGCACCGCGCTGCGGCCCGTCCTCGAAGGCCGGCCAGCGATCATCTCCTTCGTCGCTGTCGCCGAACGTGAGTATGGAGCCAGGCTGGTCGGCCGGAGCCCGGACCGCTCGGCGGCATCTGTGGGACGACGATCGAAGGTCACAGCCAGCCGCGGACGGCCTTGGCCCGAGTGCCCGATCCTGCGAATCAGGTGGCTTGAGCTTCGGTCCTGCAGGCTAGACGGCGCTTGCCACCTTCTCACGGAAAAGCTCAAGCTGGCGGGCTTCGTCCGCGACTGGCCACAGCAGCACGCGCTGCAGTCCGGCCTCCTTGAATCCTGCCAGCAGGTCGGCGAAGGATCCGGCCGGGCCGATCGGCAGCCGCTCCCGCAGCAGGCTGTCGGGACGATTGATCGCTGGGATGACTCGGTCCCGGAAAATTTGATCGGCTTCGGAGGGATCCTCTGTGATGTAGAACCACATCGTGGCCAGGCCGTTCGGGAAGGTCTGCGGGTCCTTGCCGTGGTCGGCGAGATACCCGCCCAGGCGGGTCAGCGCCTCAGCGAATAGTGCGGGGGTGGTGTTGTAGGCCGACGCCAGCCATCCGTCCCCAAGGCGGGCGACCCGCCGCAACCCGGTTTCGGAACCCCAGCTGCCGACCCAGATCGGCGGACCTCCCGGCTGCACCGGCCGCGGATGCAGGTCCACCCCCTCGGTGGAGTAGAACTGCCCTGTGAACGGGCCTGATTCTTTGCCCCACAACACACGCAGGGCGCGGACCGCTTCCTCCAAGCGCGCCCATCGTTGCCCGAATTCGATTCCGACGCTGGAGTAGTCGGCGGGAGAAGACCCGGGGCCGACGGCGACCAGCAGGCGGCCACCGGACAGCCGGTCGATCGTGGCCAGTGCCTTTGCCACCGGGACGGGACCGCGCACCGCCACCAAAGCCACGGTGGTCGCCAGGGTCATCTGGCCCGAGGCCTCGATGGTGGCCGCTAGTGCCGTGGGCCCGTCTAGCCACGGGATCGCGAAAACCAGGTGGTCGTTGGCACACAGCATGTCAAAGCCCAGCTGCTCCGCCGTCCTTGCATACCGAAGGAGGTAGTCGAGCGTAAATGGATGGCCACCGAAATCCATCAGCGGCAAGTGAGCACCGAACTCCATGGCACCGCTCTAGCAGAAGGCCGCTCCGGCCGTCCATCCGGCGGGCCGGTGCGGCAACGTCGGAAGGCGGCAACCGTGCTAGGAGCCTATTGATAAAGGGTGCAGGTCGGGCGGGGCGAGCCGTAGTCGTATCGGCCTTGTCCTCGTCGCGTGTTCGTGTGGATCACGAGCCGGTGATGAAGCCGGCCACCAAGTCGGCTGTGAGCGCGGCGGCGCGGTCGTTCAGGTGGACATGATCGATCAAGACGATGAGGCCGTTGGCGGCGGAAATCCGGTCCCACGAGCGATGCAGGATGTTGTGGCTCAGGCTGGCTCTGATCATCGGGCCGAATCGTCCCCTGTAGCGCGGGGGGTTGTGCGGGGAGGGCAGCAGGCTGGCGAGGCGATCGTGCAGGGGAAGGTACTCCACCGCATGCGCGGCGGCGGCGCGGCGCAGCGCATGGTTGTATGAGTCCACGCGGCGGTTCACATCGCTGGTGAGGTCCTCGCCGATCATGGGGATATCGAGTACCGCGATGCGCGCGGAGGTCTGCGACTGCAAGCGGCCGAGGATCTCCTCGACGCACTCGGTATACCAGCCGAGTGTGGGGGCCTGCCGAAGGTGCTGCCGGCGCCCGTAAATCCTCTCTTGCCAGGTGCCGGAGGCAGCGGCGACATCATTGCTGCCGACCTGCAGCGTGATGGCGTCCGGCTGGCAGCGGACGATGTCGTCGACGCGCTGGAGCACGTTCCAGGCGGGGTCGCCGTCCATGCCTGCGTTGACGAACTGGTACCCGTCGGCAGCAAAACGGCGCTGCAGGATGTCCACCCAGTTTGCGCTGTTCTGGCCGCGGGTGATGCTGTCGCCTGCGCAGACAACGAGCCGCTTTGTCTGCGGCTGCCGCCCCGTCCGGAGGAAAGCGGCGATGCCGGAGGCGCCCGCAGGCTGGTGTGCGAAGGTCACCGCCCTGCCCCGTGGCCCGCGCATGGCTTGACCCTACGGCGCAGCGTTCACCGGGATCATGCGCGGCGACAGAATCACCAGGGCCAGCAGCAGCGCGTGCCAGATCCGTGGCAGATGGAGCGCGAAACGACGGTGACTCACGGTCGCTTACAGCTGATCGAGACGCAGACCAACGTAGGCAGCGCCAGGTAACTAGCAAGCACGAAACGACCTTGAAAGCAGCGGTCAGCCCGTCTCGATACGATCCATGTCGTGATCGACGGCTCGATGACCTTGGGCGATGGCCGGACCCTTGCCTACACGGAGTGGGGAGCACCGGGCGGGCCGGCCGTGCTGTATTTCCACGGCGCTCCCTCTAGCCGGCTCGAACCTGCCTTCCTGGACCAGCGATTCCGGGATCTCGGAGTGCGGGTGATCTCACCGGATCGGCCCGGCTATGGACGGTCGTCCCCTTTGCCTGGCCGTGGCCTTGAGGATTGGCCCCGTGACGTGGCGGCGCTCACCGGCCATCTGCGGATCGACCGCTTCGCGGTGGCCGGGTTGTCCTCCGGCGCCCCCTATGCGGTGGTGTGTGCCGCTGTCATGGTGGGACGCATCTCCGGTACCGCCGTCGTGGCCGGGGTCACGGACATGGGATGGGCGCCCGCGTGGGACGGGTTCTTCGCGCCAGAAGCCGAACTCATGCGTGTCGGCGACGAAGCCGAGGCGATCAGGTGGTGCGAGGAACGCTACGGACCGGACGGGTCGAGATTCGCCGGCGACCTGGACTTTGGCCCAGCAGACGCCCAGGTACTCGAAGACGAGGCGACCACGGCCGCGCTGTTCGCCTCGGTGATCGAAGCCTTCCGGCAAGGGGTCGTCGGCTACGCCCAGGACATCACCGTCCAGGGCCGGCCGTGGTCGTTCGACCCGGCCCGGATCACCTCACCTACCACGATCCTGCACGGAGCGGAGGACAACTTCGCGCCCCCAGCCCACGCCCGCCACACAGCCGGGATCATCCCGGGCGCCTCGCTGACGATCCTCGAAGGCCACGGGCACCTCAGCCTCATCCAGCAGCTTCCCGCACTTGCCGCGAGCCTGATCTGATCAGAACGGCCGCCGGGCAACGCCGGGATCTTCACCCGCGACACGCGCGGAGTGTGAGGGCTACTGCGCCCTCGTCCTGTCCGCCATGGACACCCCCTCGGCGTGGCCACGGCGGCGCGCCTTCAGCCGGGCAGCGCTGGGAACCGGGATCATTCTCACAGGCACACCTAGCGCGGCGAGCAGAACGACCGACAGCGGAGCGCCATGGACTATAACCATGCGGTTGGGAATATCGGGGAGGTCATCGACGCCGCCGGAGTCGCTGTCATCGTCGTCGGCGTGGTGATCAGCGCCGGTGCTGCCGCCGTCAGGCTCGGCCGTCATGAGACCCACATCTACCGCCGCTTCCGCGAGCAGCTCGGCCGGACGATCCTGCTCGGCCTGGAGTTGCTGGTGGTTGGGGACATCGTCCGCACTGTCGCCACTCAACCCTCCCTGACGAGTGTGGCGGTACTCGCCATCATCGTCTTGATCCGTACCTTCCTGAGCTTCTCGCTGGAGGTAGAGCTGACCGGCCGTTGGCCGTGGCAAAGCGGTACCGCCGAGCCCCCACCGAAATAGTCAGACGCTCGGGTTGCCGCCATGCCGAGCACCTGGAAGCAACTGACACGTGTGAATGACTATGACCTGTCGTCCCTCACAGCCGTGATCGCAGCACGGCGACCTCGGGATACTGCTCGGGCGGGCCGTAGCCGTGCTCGACCAGCCAGCGCACCCCAAGCAGGCATCGCAACGACCACCAGGCGCGGATGAGGTCGAGGTCGACGTCGGTGCCGTAACCGGCGACGACGTCGCCAAGGTGCTCCTGGTGTCCGAGCGTGAGGGTGGCGAGGTCGAACAGCGCGTCGCCCGGGGACGCCTCGGACCAGTCGACCACGCCGGTGATCTCGTCACCGTCGACGAAGACGTGGTCGACCTGCAGGTCGCCGTGGATGAACACCGGTGTCCACGGCCGGAGCGCAACCTCAGCAACCCGGCGGTTGCGTGTGACCACGTCGGCAGGAAGGACCTCGTTGGCGACGAACCACTCGCATTCGCCGTCGAGGTCCGATGCCAACTCGTCG
>Ga0126378_10005002_pt1 | contig 10247 bp, 10 predicted proteins | sample PanSoiMetPlot_23_FD_92587 | JGI IMG/M metagenome (GOLD analysis project Ga0126378, IMG submission 92587) | Tropical forest soil microbial communities from Panama - MetaG Plot_23 | ecosystem: Environmental > Terrestrial > Soil > Tropical forest > Bulk soil | place: Panama | collected 2016-02-17 | reverse complement strand
GCATATCGATGAGACAGGTTTCGTCGATCCCTCCAATTTTGGGGCCGTGTTGACCCCGGACCTCCACAATTGGCTCGATCTGTCCGTCCTTCGTAATGTCCCGTTCATTTCAAGAGCCCTTTCGCGAATTCTGACAAGAAGTTTGCGGAAACAGGACAATTCCATGACAACGGCACTAAGGGATGGGCATAGCGTCACGGATGCTCCCAGGATGGCGCATCCTGCGCACGTCCACGGATGTATTCCAGTCGAGGTGCATGTATGTCGCATTCCCCTGTTCGTCGTGTTGTCTTCGTCGCAACCCTGGCGATCCTGCTCCCGGCTTTTGCAGCCGCGCAGCACTACCATCGCACCGACCTAACCACTGATGCTTCAACAACCTCGCCAACCGCACCCACCGTCGACCCTGATCTCGTAAACCCCTGGGGGCTCTCGCGCGGCAGCGGCAGCCCTTGGTGGGTTTCCGATAATGGCACTGGACTTTCCACTCTCTATACCGGCACCGGCGCGAAAGTGTTGTTGGGAGGAACCCAGGATGCAGTAAAAATCCCCACTCCCGATGGCACCGGTACCGCGGCACCTACCGGAACTGTGGTTAATACAACTTCCGGGTTCCTTGTCGGACCTAACGCCAAAGCCTTCTTCATCTTCGTGACCGAGGATGGAACGATTTCAGGTTGGAATCCGACCGTGAGCCCTAACGCCGTTCTACTGAAGAACCGCGCCGGCAGAGCCATTTACAAAGGGTGTGCGCTTGCCAATATCGGTACGCGTTCCTTCCTGTACGTAACAAATTTCCAATCGGGACAGGTGGAGATGTGGGACACGAACATGACCCGCATCAATCCGGGCAACAGAACCATGTTCCGCCTGCCCGGTCTTTCCGACAGTTGGTCTCCGTTCAATATCCAGAATGTCGGCGGAAATCTCGTTGTCACCTTCGCTCACCGCGCTCCGGGGAGCAGGGATGAAGATCACGGAGTTGGACTTGGCCACGTCGGCATTTTCGATGCGGCCGGCCATCTACTCGCGCGCTTGGCCGATGGAGGCTGGTTTAACGCTCCCTGGGGAGTGGCTCTCGCCCCCGGAGACTTCGGCAGCTTCACTCACCGCTTGCTGATCGGAAACTTCGGAGACGGCACCATCCACGCCTTCGATCTTTTCACCGGCAAACACCTGGGCGCGATGCTTGACGACACAACCAGCATGCCCATCTCCATCAACGGATTGTGGGCGATCAGTTTCGGCGGAGACTCTACCAATAACGGGAACGCAACTACTCTCTACTTCTCGGCGGGCACGAACGATGAGGCCAACGGCACCTTCGGTTCTCTCACGCCCAGTTCAACCGAGCAGCCGGGCAACAGTCAGTAAGCTTTGGGGACAATCAGCACAATGGGCTTCGGCGGCGGCTGCCGAAGCCCTTTTGTATTTTTCCAATTATTCTACGTGCGAGGAATATTGTTACCGTTTTCGCCGTAGCAGAGACGAACTGTTCTCAGCAACCTCCTTCACCAGGAACCCCATCTTCGGATGGGATGGCTCGAGGTCAGGCGCGATGCCAAACTCCCGCAACGTTTCCGAAGTGACCGGCCCGATCGAACCGATGACAGCTCGCCGCAAGCCCTCGCCCACGTCGCGATGCTGGCCGATCTCATCTGAGAAACGAAACAGATGATGTACTTGCACCGATGAAGTGAAGAGCACCACATCGAAATTTCCTGACGCCAGCGTGCGAATGGCTTCTTTCAACGGACCGGTGTCCTCTGGAAGTTCCCACTTATAGACCGGAACCGCCCAAACCACCGCGCCCCTCTCCTGCAACCCCGCATACAATTCAACGCTTGCCGAGCCGTGCTCCTGCACGGCAACATTCGCGCCCTTCAACCGGATCTGTTCTTTGTTCTGATCCAATACCTGCAGCAGTTCGCGCCATGTGTTCGGCTCGGGCGCGGCCAACGAGACAGGCACTCCCCATTCGCGCAACACGCTCATCGGCTTCGGACCACGCGCCACAACCGCAACCTTGCTGAGCGCCGCCGCCAACTTGTCCAGTGGGCAGGTCTCGTCGATCGCTTTGGCCAGGGCGCGCATTCCGACGCCCGTCATGAAGATAACGACCGAAAACTTTCCGTCCAGCAACCCAGCTGCAAACTCAGCTGCATCGGCGTTCGGTCCCGACGCAACTTCGCGCGTGGAAGCAACCACCGTCGGCTGTCCGCCATAGTTCGCGATCAGGTGTGCCATCTCGCGAGACCGGCGGCTCTCCAGTGAGAGCACACGCAGATTTCCAAAATCAGCATCCATCAACGAACCTCGTTCCTAGCGCTGTGGTCTCTCATAGCGCCACTTTCCGTATGGCGCCACGGCCTTTTGTAGCGCCCGAGCCTGCCCTGAGCGTGAGTTTCGGCCAGCCGAAGGGTCCCGCCGGCCGTCCATCGCGCATCCCTGCCCGCCCCAAAGTTGTCCCAACCAAAGCGCTGAGGCTCAAAGCGACTTCGCTCCACACCCACCCGGCATCTCCGCGATCCACTCGCGCAGCAACCGCACGCCTTCCACGTGCACAACGTCCCGCCCCAGCGCCGGCATCGAAACCTTCGGCGCGGTCGACGCGAGCCGATAGATCAAAATCGATTCTTCCGGATGTCCTGGCACCAGATCGTACCGCAACGCCCCAACCTCGCCTGCGGAATTCGGCGACTTGCATAGCCCCACATGAGCTGGATCTGTCTGCGTCCAGCGGAAATCGACTCCAGTGTAGCTGGCCTGTCCGCCTGGCTGATGACAATGCGCACAATTGTTATCGAGATAAGCGCGCGCTCGTTCCGAGACGGATGCTTTCGGATCGGTCCATTGCGCCACTCGTGGACGCGCACCCGCCTCCGGCAGTCCACGCAAATAACCAACTCGCGCCCAGTGCTCCAACTGATTCTCGATGCCGCTCTCGTAGGCATATTCCTTGTTGAGATTGCGTGCCTTCGGCCCGATCGGAAGCAGCACTTTCTGGTTCTCATGACATTCGTGACACTCATTCGCGTTGGGGATCACGTAACTGAAATCGTGAACCTTCCCGGATGCATCCGTGAACTTGATCGCCACCGGGTCGGGGACGAGTTGGAGTGTTGCCTCGCGCTGCGCTTCGTCCCAGATGTAGGGAAGCGACACCCATCCTGTTTTCGCGTGTACCAGCAAGCGCGTCTCGATCAATCGTTGCGGTCCAGAACCGCTTGCCGATCCGTCTCTCGGGAAAGCGAAAGTCTTAGCGAGCACCGTTCCGACAGGGAACTCAAACACCTCATCCGCGCGATATTCTGCACTGGTTCCCGCTGGCATCCAGACAAAACGATACTTCTCCGCGTAATCCGAGAACAATGGTGTGTTCAGGTCGTAGGGAACGACGCGATCGTTTGGAATCAACGTCGGCGAACTCGCCGTAAACAAATGCCAATCAGAAAGCTTTTTGGGAAACGGCTCTCCAACAAACATCTGGACCGGACGGTGACGCGAGCATCCGCTCGCCACAAAACACATCAGGAGCGTACAAATCATCATCACCCATAACTTGATCCGGACCCACGCCACCATCAGTTGGCTCCCGAGGCGGTGCCCGACGACAACTGCGGTATCGCCACAGCTTCAAGCGCCGGCCGCGAGCAGTCATACTGTTTCACGTCGCTCACCGGATGCTTCATCGCACCACCCACATCAAAATTCAGAAATCCGCCGCCATTTCGTTGCAGGCACACCTGTCCCGGATTCTTACCCTTCCGCCCCCATGCTGGATCGACACTCCCATCGTAAAGAACATCGGGCAGCTTTCCGCCTATGGCATCGGCGAGCATCTTCACACCCGCGATTCGGCCATCGGGCGACTGTCCGCCGCCGGAAATATCGTTGTCATGCAGGTATATACTCTGCACATACGGATAGAAGCGCTTGTCCGCCGGCGCGAAGATCTGCTGCGTGATGGGCGAAGCGGCCGTGTCGCGCAACGAATCCTCGTCCACGCCCGTCTTGTAGTTGATGATGTAGATGTTGACCGTATTGTTGTTCCAGATGGTGTTATTGAAGACTTCGACATCGCGGATCGCCATCACGTACATCCCCGTACCCGTCGGCAGGTAATGAATCGGCCCCAGGCTCTTGGGCGCGAAGTTGGGCGTATTATTGTCGACCATCTGATTGTGAAACACCCGCACGTGCTTGCCGCCCTGGCGCGGCAGATTCGGCAGGTTGAATACGCCGATCCCACCCGTGTTATGCGTGGCGACATTGTCATATGCGTCAACGTTCTCGGAATTCTCGATCTCGTATCCATCGACGTTCAATTCCGAACGATTCCTGCGGATGACGACATTCTCCGATTGCCCCACGTAAATACCTGCATCCGCTGCACCCTTCGCAACCGAATCCTCCAGCAACAGGTTCTTGCACTCGACGGGATAAATCCCGTAAGGCCCGTTCGCCTCGTTCGGACCCCGCGTCCACTCGGTGCGCACGCGCCGCACGGTGATGTTCGTGCCGCCCTGAATTGTCAGCGCGTCTCCGGCTGTGTCTTCGATGCCGACGTCTTCGATCACAAAGTCGTTCGCTTTCACCAGCACGCCCTGCGCTCCGGTCTTCTGGCCGGCGAAGGACAGAATCGTCTTGTCCATGCCTTTGCCGCGAATGGTCACGCCATTGACCGTCAGCGACAGCGCGCGGTCCAGATGAAATTTTCCTTCTGGCAGATCAATCACGTCGCCCGGCTTTGCCGCGATCAGCCGCTCCTGCAGGTTTTTCTGAAAGTCCAGCGGGGATTGCTTGGCGCATCCCATCATTCCGAGAAGCAGATAGACCAGTGTCAGGCGGAAGTAAGTGCGAGTCATTGCGCCCCCATTTGTTAAGCCGTTGTGAAAGCACGGGAATTCTAGCGTGGACTGGCGAATTTTCAATGCGCAACCCGGAAGGCTGGTGCAAGAACTCTAGTTCGGAAGACTTGTGATGTAGATCACAGCGGGAATGTGACTTGGCGGCGAGCATGAAACACCCCATGGGCCCACATGACCGTATTCGTCTTGTCGTCCAGGAGGTACAGGAACCGGGCTCGCGAAAGCCCCAGTTTCGCGTGATCGCCTATCCCCGCCGCCCATGCATGCGCGAAGATCCGGCGCTGTTTTCTTCGCGTGATGAGCTCTTGAAGAGACTGCGAGAAGTGATCCCTGGCATCGACGATCGAACTCTGGCTGTCGCGGACTCATCCACCCAGATCGTTTTTGCCCGCGAACTTGAACTCAGTGACGAACAACTCGCGCAACTGGGCCTCACGCGTCAAAGCTGACGCGCGAAATCTTCAGTCGACATCTGCCGATTAAAGAGTGTGTTGGCCCTGACGCGTCCGCCTGAGCCTGCGCCAAACGATTGCACCGAGACCGGTTCCGAGTAGAACCATGCTTGTGGGTTCGGGCACCGCACTGTGAAACGCGAAATCGTACGTTGTGGACGAGCCATTAACGTCCACCCCCAGCGTTCCCGACGTCGGGTGAGAGATCGCTGGCATGGTGAAGTCCGCAGAAATCGAGCAGCCCGATCCACCGAGCGCCACACAGTTGTAGGTCTCGGTGATCATGGGCAACGTCTGCCCACCGATGCTCAGCGTGAAAGTGATCGTGCCCGCGCCGATCGGAGCCAGGTCCGTCTCAAATACCAACGCATTCGCATACGTGCTCTGCATAGGTGTCCCGGCAAACGTATTCGTCAACGTTGCCGGATCGCCCGGAATCAATTGTACAAATGAGTTGCCGCCCAACTGCGAGGCGAAGGTATTCATGGTGGCAGCGAACGCCGGAGTCACGAGCAATAGTGCGATGAGAAGAATGCGCTTCATACACTGTCCTTATCGTCGCCGACATAGTGGCGGCGCGGGGCAGGCAGTATACAACGGTTTTTCTTCCAACCCGTTAACCAACGAGGCATCTAGCGGATCGGCCGCCGCGGATTGCGCGCAGGATGAACTTCGTTGCCCATCAACGGAGTGCATGTGTAAAAGTTCAGCGGGAAACGAAGTCGTTGGTAATTGCAGTCAGGTGATCCAGATCACCGACCGTCTGTGAGGCCCGCTTCTACACTGAGGCCATCATGCTGAAGATAGAGACACTCTCTGACGGACAAAATATCAATTTAATTCTTAGCGGCGAACTCACCAACGAAAACGTGCACGAACTTGAACAGCAATGGCTGAAAAACCGTGTTGCCGGGTCGGTTCGGGTTAATGTGTGCCACGTGGACAAGATCGACAACTCTGGCAAGGAGCTATTGTCGAGGATGTTTTGTGAGGGTGTTGGGCTGGTCGTGAACTCGCACACGCACTGCTAACTCTGCGCATCCGGACGCTTTCGACCAAAGTGCTCTGCCGCTCGCCCGAGTCTAGCTGACGATGGGCGGGGACATCTGCGGGAACGATGGCCCGCGCCGCCGGTTGATCCGGCAAACGACGTCGACAAGCAGCTTGGGTAAGAGATTGAGCCTTTGTCGGGCATCAACGCCGATTTTTCCAGGTAGTCGTCCGCGCCCGCATCGATCAGCTTCTGCCGGTTTCTTTCCGAAAGGCCGCTTACCACCACCACGGGGATCAGTGCGGTGGCCGGTTCGTTCTTCAGGCGGGCCAGAACTTCGGTCCCTGTCATCTTCGGCAACAACAAATCGAGTAAAACCAGGTCCGGTTGCATTTCTCGCGCATACCGCAGTGCCTGCTCGCCGTCCTCGGCGCTGATTACTTCGTCCCGCTCGTCCCAGGACGCGTTCATTTTCTAAGCGGATGCTGCGCCTGTCCTCGACCAACAGAATTTTCACGAGTAGTGTCCCTACCGTCAGTATCAACAGAAACCTGGAAGAGATTAGGACGGCGGCGAGTAATCGCCCACGAGCGGGGCATGCAGGGCTGTTACCATGTTCACGATTCCTGTGTTGCTCCCGGACAAAAATATCCAGCCGCCGCTCCTCGAACTGCAAAACGTGCTCGTGATGCGGGGTGTACGGCCCGTCCTGCACCATCTCAATCTCTCCATCCAAGCCAATGAACATGTTGCCATCGTTGGCCCGAACGGCTGCGGCAAGTCCACGCTGATCAAGACCATCACCCGCGAGTGTTATCCGGTGATGCGCGAGGGTTCGCGCATGGCCATCCTCGGCGAGGAAACCTGGAACGTCTTCGAACTCCGCAACCTGCTCGGGATCGTGTCGAATGACACTCTGGCCTTTCTCGAAGCCGATGCCACCGGACTCGACGTTGTCCTCTCCGGCTTCTTCAGCAGCGCCAACATCTACTCCAATCACCATGTTGAAAAAGCACAAGAAGAATCCGCCCACGCGGCCCTGACGAAGCTCGGTGTCGCGCATCTCGCGGAGCGCCCGGTCTGCGAAATGTCATCGGGAGAAGCCAAGCGCATTCTGATCGCACGCGCCTTGGTCCACTCGCCTCGGGCGCTGTTGTTCGACGAGCCCAGCAATTCTCTTGATTTCGCCGCGCACCAGGTTCTGCGCGAGTCCATGGCGATGCTGGCGCGTTCGGGGATCGGTCTGATTCTCGTGACCCACGATCTCTCCGACATCGTCCCCGAAGTTACACGCGTCCTCCTGATGAGCCGCGGCCGCATCATCGCCGATGGCGCTAAAGAAGAGATTCTTCAAGCCGATACGCTCTCACGTGTATTCGAAACAAAAGTGCAAGTCTCACGCCGCGACGGTCACTACTTCCTCTCGTGACGTGGTAAGAAGCCTCTCTCCGCGCTCTCTGCGGAAGTTCTCCGCGTTCTCCGCGGTGAAAAGCTTTTCTCGCAATTCGGTACTCGGGACTCGCACTTCGATCAGAACTCAAACACCAACCCCGCCGTCGGCGTGATCGGCAGCGCGCGTTGCGTGTGAAGTACCTGATGGCCGTCAGGCGCAACCTCGATAAAACTCAGGATGCGATTCTCGTGGTTGGTCAGATTCAGCACTTCGCCATACAACGTCATCTTCCAATGCCGGAAGGCCCACGCCTTGTCGATACGAAAATCGGCGCGAAAGTAATCGGGCAGACGCAGATCCGGCTCAGGTTGAATGGTGCCGCTCGATGTCCGCTCAAGGCCGCTGACGGTCGGCATACCGCTGCCGTAGATAATTTTCGCTCCCAGATTCACGCTCGGTCGCCAGCGATAGGCCGCAAATGCGTTCACCGACGCCGGCTGGTCTGTCGGACTATCGAAATTCGGACTGAAGGCCGGAGGTTCCGGCGGAGCCGTGAGCAGCGCACTCTGCCGCGCGCGCACGAACGTGTAGCCGATCCAACCCGAAAGGCGATTCGCGCTTCTACGCTGCAACACGAACTGCACCCCGCGTGAATACGATTGCTGAAATTTACTCGTTCCTTGCGGCAGGGGAATCTGGCATCCCGTGCCTCCGATAGTCCTCACGAAAAACGAACTCTGGCGATCGAAAACCTGCACGCGCACCTGCGTGTTCTCTCCCACTCGCTGCCCAAGCGAGAGAGAAAGGTGATTGGAGCGCTCATACTCCTGTTCCGAGAATGAACAAGGTGTCCCTTGGCCGAACTGGAAGTCCGGAAACTCCAGTTGTGCGTAGCGGCCAACACTTGCCTGCAACTCTGTCGCGCGCGCGAACCTCCATGCGACGGAACCCTGTGCCGAGAAAGGAGTCACGCCCAGATCCTGACGGCCGTCGATGCGAACGCTTCCAAGCACATGAAGGCGGTCGTCGAAAAGACTGGAACTCTGTTGCACAAAACCGCTTCCCCGCAACGCTACCTGGTTGGTAACGGAAATCGGCTCAGATTGGCCTGCAACAAAATTCGAAACATGATCACTCAACCTTCGCAGGGTCCAGCCACCTTCAAGCGTGGATTTCGAACTCCACGCCCACGCGATATCGCTGCCGCCGACCCACTCGCCGTACGAACTTTGCCCCAGCGGTTCTCCCGACGGATTACTCTCGCTTGCAGGCTGGCGGATGTATGCCGCACGGCTGTCGAGAAGCAGATGCGGCGTGATGCTCCAGCGCCATCCGGTTCGCAGGAAGATGAAATCGCTGGTCGCATGGCGCACATCATCGCTCTCTATCGCAGTCGAGTCATCCACCAGCGTGTCGCCGCCGATCCCGAAGAACGTAACCGTGTGACGAGGTGTGAGATCGTAGGTCAGCTTTAGGCTTCCGTCGTAAAACGAGATGTCCGCGAAGTCGGAGCGAATCAGGTTCCGCGTGAGATACCCGAGATAGCTTCTGCGGAACGCACCCAGCCAAGAGCCGCGTTTTTCGCCGCCCAAGCGGCCTTCCGCAGTGAGGTCGGTATCTCCCAGTCCTACCGCCGCGCGAAACAAAGGCTTGGTCATGCTGCCGTCGCGGGTGTGAACGTCGAGCGCCGCGCCAATCTGATCGGCGTACTTCTCCGGATACGCAACCGGAAGCAGGCGCATGTCGTCCACGATTTCACTGGTCAGCAAACTCAATGAAGCACCGTTGGTGATGTTGGAGCCGTTGTGAAAAGGCGGTGGTATCAGTACGTCATCGAGATAAATCCCGATCTGGCTGAAGGGCGCGCCCATCACGGTGAAGTCGGCGAGTAATTCGTTGTTGCCTGAAGGCGAGACACCCGGCAACGCCTGGACTGCGCGGAACGGATCGTCGGCAAGAACAGTAGACGCCTCGCGAATTTCTGCACTGCTGAGGTTCTGCTCGACCACCGCGGGAGAATCGCCGGCGCGAAATAGATCTCCCGTAACGGCCACCACGTCGGTGCGGCGAAAATTATCCGGAACCATCGCGATGGCGAACTCGCGCCCATCCGTTGCGTTACTGATCGTGAAAGGTTCGGTGAGCAGCCGGAATCCGACGGCGCTCACGCGCAGCGTGTAGTTTCCTAGCGGCAGATTCGTGATTTGAAAGGTCCCGTCCGGCGCCGTCGATGTTTCCAGCCTGAGTTCCAGAACCGATACGCTGATCCGCCCCAGCGCTTCACCACCGGCCACGTTGGTGATTTTCCCCTTGATGTCAGCGGCGTAAGCAACGGTAGAGAGCATCAGGAACGCAGCCGCGACAAATCGCACACGCATGCGAAAACACTCACAAGGGGAGCGCTGATTCTACCGTAAGTTGACCGGATCTTCGGTAAGAGCCCTGCACTTCCGGAACGCAATCAACGCTCGCATTGGTTGCCGCATCCTATCTATAATTCTGCCATTACGACCGGACAATCGAGCTTTCCCGACCTGGAG
>Ga0126378_10004998_pt1 | contig 10249 bp, 9 predicted proteins | sample PanSoiMetPlot_23_FD_92587 | JGI IMG/M metagenome (GOLD analysis project Ga0126378, IMG submission 92587) | Tropical forest soil microbial communities from Panama - MetaG Plot_23 | ecosystem: Environmental > Terrestrial > Soil > Tropical forest > Bulk soil | place: Panama | collected 2016-02-17 | reverse complement strand
GGACTTACTTCTCCCAAGATCGATAACGGTTCCAAGCAGCAATGAGGGAGTGAGCGGTCTTGTCCAACGAACAAAGTGAGTGTGGAGCCTGTCCAAGCAGAGACGAAACAGCCGTTTGAGAGAAGAAAGAACAGGGTTCACAGAAGAAGCTTCTCCTTCGCAAAGGTGGGTACCTGTGTTATGCTATCACGTAAGCACATAAGAACACGCTCGATTTTACTCTGTCTCACCTACATCTGCAAGCAGTGGAGAGATATTCTATCCATCTTACGACTGCTATTTTTGAACGAATGTCTCAAATAGCCAGTACAGGGGTTTGCCCTGCTTCGTCACCGCGTGCTGCACCGCCTCTAAAGTCCTGATCGCGAGCCAGGACACAAGGCGTTTCGTGCTTGCTCGCCAAACAGAGCCAGCTGCCGATCTTACTTCTGCGCCACAAAGGCGAAGCGAGACAGACGCCGCTCGCTGGCCTGCGTATGGACGACCGACAGCCAGCGCTGCGTCTTCTCAAACTCGGCTTCGCCTTCGAGCGTGAGCAGCTCTTCCCGGCGCCTGGCACGAGCCTCATACCACCGTTTAGCAAGAACCGCGCTCTTGTCTGTCGCATCACGTGTCTGCACCAACGTCAAACCCGCTTCCTGGATCAGTCGTTCATTCTCCCCGGGTGGGGTAAAGAGCATATACCCGATGGCACTGCGGGTAGCGATCTCCTCGTTGGAGAGGATGCCGGTGACGATGGTCGGGTCAGTGAAGAGCAGGCGGCCCCCTTTCCGCAAGACACGAGCCCACTCCGCCAGGACCTGCGAGCGAGCGGGCACATGATTCATGGAGTCGATGGCGATGATGGTCGTAAAGGAGTCATCCGCAAACGGGAGGCGTTGACTGGCATCGGCGTGCTGAAAGTGCACCAGCGCGTCCAGTCCCAGCGCATGTGTCCATGCGTTGGCGGCCGTCGTACTGCTCGGGTTGATGTCTACGCCCGTCACCTGGCAGCCGACGGTTCTGGCGAGAAAGAGCGCCGGCCCACCAGATCCACTGCCGATGTCCAGGACCTGCGATGCTGCGGTCACCTCCAATTCGCTGAGAAAGTGCCGCAACTCCTCTGCCGTGAGCCATCCATTTTGCCCGATGTCTTCCCCGAAGGTCTCTTCTCTGATCACCGCCAGCACCGGATGGGCAAAATGGCGGTAGGTGAGGGTATAGAACTGACTGGAGTCAGCCATCGGTGTCTCCTTTCTTCGATCTGGAGGACCCCACTGCTCAGTGGGATCCACTGTGGCACAGAGCCGTGTTCGATGCGTCGGCTGCCGCCTGGGCACTGCCCTCTGTTTCGCGCCTCTCGCACAGCAGTAGAGCAGAGACGCGGCCTTGCTCAATCCGGCTTCTTTTCCCACCTGCACACCTCATCGGGGGGTGTTTCACCTGCCCGGCTCAAGCCGGCTACGCGAGGATATTGACAAAGAACGTCGCTCCTGGTGGGATGGAGCCACCCTGTGTATCGGCTATGCACCACTGGCCCACTGACGCCGCGAACGCAACCGCAAACGTGTCGGGGAGGAAGGCGGTCGGGCCCTGGAAATGGGTCATGAACACGAGCGCGTGGGGGTTGTCGTTGGCGCGAGAGTCATTGATGCACGTCGAGTCATACCCTGTAAACGAGTCGCGATGGGTGTTGGACGACGTGGCTACCTGTGTGATGCCTTCACCTCCATCCGGCATCCATACATTGAACGAGACCCCTTGCTGCATCGCGCCGTAATCTTCGTGGTAGATGAGCCATTGCCCAGAATCGGGATCATACGACACGCCGATAGGATGGGGATTGTAGGTTCCGTTGCCGCCAGGGGGATTGAAGTTTTGCGTCACCAGCAGTCGCGTCGCAGGATCGCTGCTAGAACCAACCGGCTCGGTCAAGAAGCCGAAGAGGATGTGCGGCGTCGTGGTATGCATGAACTGGAACTCGTTCGAAAAGATGCTCACGTTGAAGGCGGGTCCAATGGGCATGAGAGCCTGGTCTTCGTTGAAAATGCCCCACTTGCCCGCCCAGGAGTCATACCAGACGCCAATCTGGTGGGTATCAACGCCGGTAGACACTCCGTCTGGACTGGCGTTGGCGGTCACAAACAGCAACGCGCCGGGATAATTGCTGGTCACCGGATTGTCAATCAGGGTAAAATCTCCGAAGGTATGGGCGCTGGTGGTTTGGTGGACAAAGTAGACGCGTCTCTCGGCAAAAGCCGGGCCCGGGCGCGCGAACCAGGCCAGGCTGCCCACAGCCAGCAGCAGCGCCAGGTTGTGCAATACCCCATCGGGTGTCACTCCAGTATCAAACAGGAGGGTTTCTCGCTTCCCCTGGTTGAGAACTGTGATCAGCAGTGAGACCCCATGCTCTGCACGCAACTGCTGAGGCGAAAAGAGCCCTCGATGGACGGGGAAACGCTTTGCCACGGGTGTCGAGGCCATCAGGAGGTCGAGCGTGTTATCCATAATCGTCGTAATCTCTACCCCGTCAATGGCCGGGAGAGCAAGCAACGCTGCCATAGTCTGCTCCTTCCATGGACACACGTCCAAAAACGGTCCGTTCCGGCTTTCGTTCCTAGCTCATCGCCCGATGAACAACTTCCGCCGTTCCGCATACAACGTGCACCACATCGATGTCTAGATGTGCAAGAACAAACGGTGGCCTGACGCGTCTCGTGATGTGTCTGGCGGTTCTGTCAGATCCTAGAGACACATTGCGCACGCCTGGCGTTCATATCTCTTTGCTTCCTGCCACTCTTACATAGCATTCGTTATAATATCCTCTTCCGCTACACCCACGTCATCTGATCCGTGACAGTATAATCTATTATCGCGGAGAAAGACCGATTTCCTGGACCCCACCTCATTTCCCATACATAGCAAAATGGAACGTGCGATGTTTTCAATCTTCCCACCTGATCTGGAAGACTTAGGTAAAGAGCCGTCTTGCGGTTTGAGATACCAGACACCATCACCCTATAGGATCCTGACGGGGCTTTCACCACGACGCTCAAGGTGATGTGTTGCGTTTGCCGCTCGATTGCACTGACGGTGGGGATGAACACATCCGTGAAAGTCTGTTGAAATGGATCGGCGAATTCCCGCTCCGTTGCAACATGTCTGGTGATCTCGTTCTGTGGATAGAAGAGAAACACCTCCTGGTTCAGATTTTCCATCGCTCCTTGCCAGCCTATCTGGCGTATCTGAGGTTGAGAAGATTGAGATACGGTAGTCCTATATCCAGCTCCCAACAAGCTCATCAAAGCAACGCAGCCAATGAAGATCATGGTATGCCAAACGTTCCTGTTTTCTTTAGCTTCCGGCAACGACCTCTCCATGGTATGTTCCCTTTCTTCCCGGCGGTGATACTTCTTGCGACCAGGATGAAGCGTCACTGCCTGGAGTCATTCAGGCGAATGGCGGCTTATGACCCCAGACGAACAAGGTAGCGATGTCCATCCAGATGCCCTGGTCTGTCACGAGTTGCCCGATCTCTACCAGGTGTTCCCGCTTGAAGTGCTCCAGGTCCGCAGGCTTGAGCTGGGAAACGGGCCCACGAAAGCCGCTGTTCCAGACAAACTCCCACCACTCCTGGGGTGTGCGCAAGTAGTACCCCAGTTGCTCTGCACGCCCCTCGATCTGCTCCAGGCCAGCATCCTGAAGCAAGGTGCGGCACTGCTCCAGGCTCTTGAGTCGCTGCCAGGAGAAGGGGCGCCTTGGCACGGGGAAGGTCACTCCGTAGGCGCGGATGCGTGCCTCAAACAGGTCAGAGAGGGGCTGAAAAGCCGTCTCGCCAAAGGCAGAGAAGGCGACCACCCCGGCTCCCCTGACCACACGCTTCCATGCTCGCGGGCCGGTCGGCATTTCGGGCAGGAAGAAGATCCCAAACGCGCAGGTCACCGCATCAAAGCTCTGCTCAGCGAAGCTCAGGTGTTCGGCATCTCCCTCCTGGAACTCGATGTTGGTCAACTGCGCGGCCTCGATCTTCCTGCAGGCCTGCGCCAGCATGTCGGTGGCGATGTCCACTCCTACGACGTGACCGGCTGGGCCGACGCGCAGGGCTTCGGCAATGGCTGCTGCACCTGTCCCGGTGGCCACGTCGAGGACGCGCTGCCCTGGTTGCAAGCCGATGAGTTCGACGAGGCGATTGGCACAGAGCGGGAAGAAGCGCGCCGCTTCCTGGTCGTAGCCAGCCGAAGCCAGGTTGTAGGTAGCAGCTACGCGGCGCTTGTGTTCACCCAATTCAAACGTCATTGTTTCCTCTCCTTCTGTTCCAGTTGCTGGATGACCATCTGAAACCCGTCAGCGGTGTGATTGACGACCAATGCCCTGAAAGGTGCCCGAAGAGAAAGAGCACGGCATTGGGTGGGCCACTCCGACTAACGCACCCTTCAAAACATCAGGAAAGGCACATGCGTTTGCTGCTTCTCATCCGCAGGCTTCGGCGCACCTTCCTGCCAGGTCCAATCTTCTTCCTGGATGTTCAGGAACGTACATGCCTCAGACACGGTTGCGACAAAGCGGCAAAGGCGCCAGGTGTCATCCTGCTCGTTCAGCAGGGAACAGTGCAGCCACCATCCCCGCTTGCCACACCAGGTCCAGCGGCGCCCTGCACGCAGTTCAGCACGCAGGAGCCTCGGCTGGATCGTCTTCGCATGCACGGGCGCCAGAGGCACGCTGTTTGGCTTCGCATCAGACATCTGTCTCTTCCTCTTTCTCCTCTCAGAACAACCCCCTGGTGTACAGGTAGGAAATTGTTGTTCCCAGTGGTATCATACCCGGAGAGGATGAGGAAATACATAACAGCGGGATATCACATGGATATCATGGGTGATATCCTCGAACCGCTCGCGGGTTCGCAGAGGATCAACGAAAGATGGGTAATCTTGCCCATCCTTTCCTGGGACAATGCAGATACACTGGTTCACAGAGAGTGTATGAGAGGACCCCAAAGCCATGCTGCCCATCGGTGGCAAACATGGGCAATCAGTGTTGGCCTTTGCATGAGCACGAACAGGAGGCGCATCATGGTCAAGAAAGCTGCACAGGCTACGTCCAACCACCTGCTCACAGCGGCGCGTAAGGAACGGGGTTGGTCCCAGCAGCAGGTCGCCGACCGCATTGGAGCCCCCCACTCGCTCTATATTAGTCGCTGGGAACACGGCACGGCATTCCCCAGCGCCTACTACCTGGAGCGGCTCTGCCAGCTCTTCGGCAAAAGTGTCCGGGAGTTGGGGTTGAGCCAGTTCGAAGGCGAGAGGCAGGAGGAGCAGTCGCCTGCCCAGGTGGCACTGCTCGAGCAGAGGTCCTCTCCCCGCTCACTCCCAACGACCGGGCCAGAGACCGAGCAGACAGCCTCAGCCGACCAGCACGATCGCGTTCATCCAGCCAGCGCCCCCAAGGCGTGGACGCTTCCCGCCCTGCGCAACCCGTTCTTCCTGGGGCGCGAAGCGGTACTCGCCCAGCTGCGGCGCCAGTTGCAGGGTGGTCAGGCGATGGCTCTGTGCCAGCCCCAGGCCATCAGCGGTCTGGGCGGAGTCGGCAAAACGCAGGTCGCGCTCGAATATGCCTATCGCCATGTGCAGGACTACCAGGCGGTGTTTTGGACGCGCGCCGACAGCCGCGACGCGCTGATGGCAGGCTATTTCCAGATCGCGCAGGCGCTTTCGCTACTTCAGCGAGACGAGCGGGATCAGACGGTGATGATCGCAGCCGTTAAAAGCTGGTTGCGCCAGCACTCTAGCTGGCTCTTGATCCTGGATAACGCGGATGAGCTAACCCTGCTGCCGGAGTTTCTACCTGCGCCGACGACAGGGCATCTGCTGCTCACGACGCGTGCGCAGGCACTCGGATGGCTGGCCACCCGCATCGACATTGAGACCTTGAACCCGGAGGCGGCAGGCCTGCTGCTGTTGCGCCGGGCGGGGTTGCTGGCCCTGGACGCTCCGCTTGCCCAGGCTGAAGAGACCGACCGGCATGTGGCAGCACAGCTCGCTCGGGAACTCGGCGGCTTGCCCCTGGCGCTGGACCAGGCGGGAGCCTACCTGGAAGAGACCGGGTGCAGCCTGCAGCAGTACCTGGGCCTGTACCAGAGCCGGCGGGCGGACCTGTTGAGCCGGCGCGGGGGAGTGGTCTCGGACCATCCCGACGCGGTCGCGACCACCTGGTCGCTCTCTTTTGCTAGCGTGGAGCGCCGCAGCGTCCTGGCAGCTGACCTGCTACGGTTGTGCGCCGTGCTGCATCCCGACGCCGTCCCCGAGGAGCTCTTCCTGCAAGGCGCGCCCCAGCTGGGACCCGTGCTGGCCGAGATGCAGACCGAGCCGTTGGCGTTCAACCAGGCGCTGGCGGTGATCCAGAGTCACTCGCTGCTCCATCGCAGCAGCCGCGACCACACGCTTTCGATCCACCGGCTGGTACAGGCGGTGCTCCAGGATGCGATGACCAAACTGGAGCGCGACCAGTGGACAGAGCGAGCCATCACGGCGCTCAACGCGGTCTTTCCCGAAGTCAGCGTCCAGGAGTGGGGGCAGTGGGAGCGGTGCGAACGTCTCTTACCCCATATACTCGCCGCTGTGGATGGCGCTAACGCCCAGCATCCCAGCCTGGAACTGGCTTCCTTACTGGCAAAGACGGCGGACTACCTGCGGCAGCGAGCTCAATACCAGCAGGCCGAGCCACTCTACCAGCGCGCCCTGTCCATTTGTGAACAGATGCCCGGTGGCTTGCATCCCCAGGCAGTCTTCCCTCTCAACGGTTTGGCCCACCTCTACCTGGATCAAGGCCGCTATGATCAGGCCGAGTCACTCTACCAGCGCGCTCTCCCCCTTTGGGAGGAGATGTTCGGCCCAGAGCATCCCGACATCCCTTCCCCGCTCAACGATCTAGGTATTCTCTATTGCGAGCATGGTAACTACCAACAAGCCGAGCTGCTCTTGCAACGCGATCTGTCTCTCAAAGAGCAGGTGTTCGGTCCAGACTATCCCGATCTGGCCTCACCCCTCAACAATCTGGCGATCGTCTTTATGGTACTGGGCCGCTATGAGCAGGCTGAACAGCTTTTGCAGCGCGCGCTGCTCATCGATGAACAGGCGTTTGGTCCAGAGCATCCTGAGGTCGCCTACTCCCTTACCAACCTGGCCGACCTCTATGTGGAGCAAGGTCTCTTGGAGCAGGCCGAGCCGCTCTACCGGCGCGCGCTCCGTAATCGTGAACAAACGCTCGGACAAGAACATCCCCAGGTGGCCTTCCCCCTCGAGGGCCTGGCGAACCTCTCCCTGAAGCAGAGCCACTACGAGCAAGCCGAATTGCTCTACCAGCGTGTCCTCTCTATTCGAGAACAGGCATGGGGAGACTCCACCCCTTATCTGGCTTTTCCACTCAACGGACTGGCGAACCTCCATCGAGAGCAGGGCGAATGTGAACGCGCCGAGCCGCTTTACCAGCGCGCACTCACCATTCGACAGCAGCAGCGGGGAGTCCACCATCCTGAAACGGCTGAAAGCCTGCACGATTTGGCGCGCTTGCAGGAACTGCGGAACCAGCCAGACCAGGCTCTCATGCTCTACCAGCAAGCTCTCGATATCCGGGAACGACAGTTGGGGTCGGAGCACCCTCGCACGCGAGACACCCGCACCCGCTACCAGCGTCTCTTGCAAGCGTATGAACGGTCAGAAGAAGCCGCTGCACAGAAGCAGGGTGGAGAGAAGATCTTCGATAAAGCAGAGGGGCGAATCAGGATGCCCGATCAAGCCCGGGCCGCGCAGCCGCCAAGGGCGCGGGCGATCGAAGCCGGGCCAGCACCAGCTCTGGAAGTTGTAGGAGCAGCCTTGTGCCCTGACGGGTTGACTGCCCGCGAGGTCGAGGTGCTGCGCCTGGTGGCGCAGGGGTTGAGCAACGCGGAGATTGCCAAGCGCCTCATGATTAGCCCGCTCACCGTCAAAGCTCACGTGCGCTTGCTCTACACTAAGCTTGGCATCAGCTCGCACAGTGCTGCTACCCGCTACGCCATCGAGCATCACCTCATCTGAGTTTTGTGTGCTGCCCTGGCTCTCTTTCCCGATACACCTCCTCAGCAAGACATCAGGCTCTCGTTTTTATTGTACTTCTACATCGGCCATGAACTCGTGAAAGTGCACATCGAGCGCTCGTTTTGGAACGGATATGCGAAGTAGCCAGCGCAGGCCAGCAGACGATTCTCACTGCGCAATTGCGCCCAGGCCTCAGAAAGAAAATCACTGACCAGGCCAAAATGATCAGTGAGAAGTGAAGCTTCTAGCTTGGGGACATCCCATCCTGGCAGATACGCGTGGAGCCTATCCATAAATGCAGTATCGTTCCGTATCTCCGGTGGCATTGGCCCGAGCAGGTGGCCGATGCGCTGTTGGTGTTCAACGTCGACCTCGAAGTTCCCGACCATCACAATACTGCCGCTTGCTCGGATGCTCTCACGACCACGACTAAACTCGCCAGACTCCATGTAGCCCTTCATGATGTTGATGCCATCCTTCTGATCGAAGGAGATGCCGGATACCTCATCGAAGCACACGACGTCGTACTGGCAGACCAGACCCCGTTGTCCAGTGCTGTTGTTAACGAACATGCGGGCGACGGTTGCTTTGCCTCCAGATACCAGATGGGAGTATGGAGAAATTTGCTGAAACAGGTGAGATTTACCTGTACCGCGAGGACCAAGTTCAACCATGTTGTAGTTGCGCTCAACAAATGGAACCATCCGCAACAGAAGAACGTCGTGAGCTCGGGTGGACAAACGGTCTGGCTCAAAGCCAACGCTGCGTAAAAGAAAGTGCTTCCAATCTTGCGTTGTGAAGTATTCGCGGCCCCGGGCGAAGTCGTCAAGCACGCCACGTTTGGATAGCTGGATAGGGCGTAGTGAGGTCAATCCGAATGGTCGCCCAGCCTTTTCCTGCGCAATAGTTGCATCATATTCCAGTTGGATCTCAGCGTAAAAGCCACCTGTTAACATCCGCTCATTTGAAGCAACCATCTCAGGCTCAATGCGGACATCATTGAGCCGTAAGCTCGGTAGTGTCACAAGGTAAGAATCTGTAGTAGCGTCGAGCCGTGCTATCACCAGGTCGATAAGTTTTACTGATCCTTGTTCTCTTGCACGGGACTTAAAAAGTTCTTCCTCACCTGGACGTACAGTTCGCTCACGCATCTGTCGTTCGACAACCTCGAGACCTTCTGCGATCTCTTCTTCATTCGTACTAGCACAGTATCTTCCGAGGAGAAATTCACCAACATAGGTTGGCACTGGATACTGACCCTTAAAGCGTTGAGCCAGGTCTTTACGAACAATGTAGCCATCAAATGCTTTCGCTGCTAACCTATCAAGAGCATCGAGTTCCACCGCTTCAACCCAGGACAGGGGAGGTTCTCACTGCCACCTATACCAGGCGCACGCTCGTCAACTGGATCGACTTCCTCCAACAGGTGCAGGAGTGGATCCCGCAAGATGTGGAGGGCGTTTACGCCGTGCTCGATAACCTGACCATGCACCGGGCTGTCGACGTCTTGCTCTTCAATCTGGCCTATCCGCGCTCTTAGTTCGTGTTTCAGCCCACCTACGCCGCGTACTTGAACTTGATTGAACCCTGGTGGAAAACCCTCAAGTCTTTGGCGCTTAAAGGGCGACGCTTCCAGACCTGGAAAGAGATCGAGGAGGCAGTGCACAAGGCGACGGCCTATTGGAATGCGCACAAACATCCCTATGTCTGGGGGCGACGCCGACGACATCAGCCTCGCCGGAAGCCCGGCATCGCACGGCTGCCAAAAGTAGCCTGAACTTGCCGGATGCACCACTAAGTGCCTATCCGAATAACCCCCCAGCGCGAAAAGCAATCAAGCCACAAGCAAAGTGGAGAAATGCCAGGTAATTCGCGGGCTTTTTGTCCCAGCGAATAAGCAGACGACGAAATTGGCTTTTCAGCACGGCAACGATGTCGCTGTGTATCGTCAGACCACTCTCCTTCACTACGGCGATCCACTCGCTCAGTGGTTTCCGATAGCGCTGTTCGATATTGCGGATTTGTGCTTCTAAACCCTTCTCAACTGTACCCATAGGTCCTCCATTCATGCGTGTCGAGAGGCGAGATGGGGGTCTTCGGTCTGCCTTTCAAAACAAGACGACGCCTTGCCTGATGAAGCACTGCTCGGCTTTCGATTTCCGTCATGAGAGCAGAGATCGTGTCCCGTTCCCGTTTCTTCT
>Ga0126378_10004996_pt1 | contig 10250 bp, 8 predicted proteins | sample PanSoiMetPlot_23_FD_92587 | JGI IMG/M metagenome (GOLD analysis project Ga0126378, IMG submission 92587) | Tropical forest soil microbial communities from Panama - MetaG Plot_23 | ecosystem: Environmental > Terrestrial > Soil > Tropical forest > Bulk soil | place: Panama | collected 2016-02-17 | reverse complement strand
GGCAACTGCCGACTTCTTCACCCCGGTTGTCGACGATCCACGCGCGTTCGGCCGGATCGCCGCCGCGAACGCCCTCTCCGACGTCTACGCGGTGGGCGGCGAACCGCTGGTCGCGCTCAACCTGCTCGGCTGGCCTCGTGATGTGCTCGGCGCCGATCTGGCCGCCGAGGTGCTCAGCGGAGGTCTGGAGATCGCCAGGCAAGCGGCGTGCCACGTGGCCGGAGGGCACAGCATCGATGACCCTGAGCCCAAATACGGCATGGCCGTCACCGGCCTGGCCGATCCCGACCGGCTGCTGCGGATCGACGCGGGTGCGCCCGGACTTCCGCTGTCGCTGACCAAGCCCGTCGGCAGTGGCATCCTCAATGCGATGCACAAGGCGACCGGAGAGGTCAACCAGGCAGCCATCGAGGTAATGACAACCCTCAACGCTGATGCTAGCCGGGCTGCGCTGCAGGCCGGGGTGCGCTGCGCCACCGACGTGACCGGCTTCGGCCTGCTGGGGCACGCGTTCAAGCTGGGCCGGGAAAGCGGCGTTAGCGTCGTGATCGATTACCGCGCCGTCCCGGTAATCGACGGCGCTCGCGCGGCTCAGCGCGCCGGCCATCTGCCGGGCGGTAGCCGTCGTAACCTGGCATGGGTGGCACCGCATGCGGACCTCGGGAACGTGCCTGAGGAAGAATTGCTGCTGCTTGCCGATGCGCAGACTTCAGGCGGGCTCCTTGTCGCCGGTGAGATTCCAGGCGCGACGGTGATAGGCGAACTCGTACCGCGTCGTGACTGCGTGCTAATAGTCACCTGATAACTACTATCCGTAGTTAACGTTAAGGAATTCTGGGCAGGCTGCACTCACGGTCGGTATCAGATCGGGCAGACTATCGCGGTGGCCTGAATAAGCCGAGCCATTCGGCGCCGCCGCCTGCAACAAGGAGTGGCCGCCGCTCGTCTTACTGGGCGGCGGGTTTTGCGCGATAAGGCACGCCGGTGATGTTGGATGAGGGCCGCGACGGCTCCGGCCACGGACGAGGAGGAGCGGAGCGTGCAGGCAGAGGCCGACATGAGGCCGACCAGTGCCGCGGGCCCGGCGGGGCCACGTCAGCTGCCGTGGCGCCGGATACTCGCCATCGCGGGCGTGGCTCTCGCGGCGCTGTTCTTCGCCCTGGCGTTCACTGCGTACCTGGTCGACCAGGCGGTCCACCGCCATTCCGTGCTCACCTGGTATGACCTGAATGTCTACAATGACGCGGGTCTGATAACCAGGCAGATGCCGGCGATCCTGTACACCTGGGAGCTGAAAGTCGGCGTGCAGTTCACCTACACGCCATGCGCCGCGCTCGTCTTCGCGGCCGGATCGCTGATCCCGTTCTGGACGCTGCGGTGGATCATGACCATTTCCAGCCTGGTCGCGATCCCGCTGACCGCGTGGCTCACGCTCGGGGCCATGGGGCGTCGCGGAGCCGGCCGCATCGCTGCGACGCTCGCCGTCGGCGCGCTCGCGCTGTGGACAGAGCCAGCGGCGAAGGCGCTTTACCTAGGCCAGATCGAACCTCTGCTGATGCTGCTCGTGGTCTGGGATCTCACCAGGCAGGATTCCAGGCGCTGGAAAGGAATAGGCATCGGCATCGCGGCGGGCATCAAGCTCGTGCCACTGCTGTTCATTCCGTACCTGCTGCTAGCCGGCAAAGTACGTCAGGCGGCGATCGCCACGGGCACATTCATCGCGACCGTCGTGATCGGCTTCATCGCCCTGCCGGGGCCTTCTGCGTCGTACTGGCTCACCGGATACTTCATGCGGCCCGGCCGGACCGGCAGCGTCCACTCGCTGGTAAACCAGTCCCTTCTCGGCGCGCTGGCCCGGCTCTACGGGAAAATAGGCCCCGCCCAGCCCGCCTGGCTGCCGCTGGCGCTCGCTGTGGCCGCAGCCGGCCTCATCGGGGGCGCGCTGCTGAGCAGGACGGGCCGCCCGGTTCACGGCTGGACGCTCGTGGGCATCACGACCGTGCTTGTCTCGCCCATAAGCTGGGATCACCACTGGGTCTGGATCGTACCGGTACTGGCCTTGCTGGCAGGCCTCGCGATCACCGCGCGCCCGGTCGCGCGGGCCGGCTGCATCCTGGCCATCGTGCTTACCTGCGGGATCATGGCCTCCTGGCCGTGGGACTACAGCGGGGCGAAGGCGTTCGTGCCGAGGCGCGGGCTGCTCGGCTGGTTCGTCCAGCCGCCTCAGGTGACTGAGATCAAGGTCGTGCACGGCTGGCAACTGCTCACGTGGAATCTGTGGGTCGTGGTCGGCATCGTGATGTACGCAGGACTGCTTGCTTCGGCAATCATTGCCTGGCGTAAGCGCCCGCGCAGTCATGCCGCCTTCATCACTGCTCAGAGCCCCATCGACGCGCTGCTGGCCCGCGCCGACGCGGTGCTGCGAGGCGGCCCGCTCGCGGGGTCAGGTCAGTCCGGCTCCCATGCGCGCGCCAGCTCCAATGGCCGGGTCAGCGGTAATGTCCTGGCTGACCACGGCGGTGAGTTCGAGGACGCCAGCGGCGCGGTGGGCGACGGCGCAGAGAGCAAGGGCGAGATCGGCGCCAGCCGGACGACTGCCGCGCCGCGGTGGCTGCGCTTACCTCTCCTGGGTCCGCGGGCTCGGCTTCCCTGACCGCCATCACTCCCGGAACGCCCCTTCCTGAAACGCCTGGGAACGGCTCGGGGCCACCGAAGTGGTGGTCCCGCTGCCGCCCTGCCCGAATTACCGAAGCGCAGGCTCTGGGCGACCGGTTGTCCGAGGGCTCGCCGCCATGGCAGGGCCACCGGCGGGGGCAGTAACCGGCTGGGTGTGGCGCGGCGCTGCCCGGCGACGCCTGACGGCCGCGGTCGCGATCACCGCCGCAGCGATGAGCACGACTGCTGTCGCGCCGATGCCCAGGATCGCCAGCGTCAAGTTGATCAGGTGCAGGTCAATCATCTCGTCCGCCTCCCATGCGGAATGTGTACGACGTTCACATTCCCAGCCTGCCAGATAAAGTTAACGCTGTCAACATTGGGCTGTTCCCAGTCCCGCTGGACCCGCCGCGGCGGGAGCTGGTCTGCGTACTAGCGCTGTGGTCCCTTGATGCCGTTCAGCAGGAAATCGGAGGTCTGGGCAATAGCCCTGGCTCGCTCCTCAGCCGAGATCTGGGCAAGCGGACCGTCGGTCAGCAGGGTGGCCAGTCCGTGGACCGCCGCCCAGGCAGGTATCTCGGCACCTGGCCGCCTTGCTGGGTCAAGCACGCCATTCTCGACGAGCTCGTCGAGCACCCCGCTGAGCAGCGCGTACGGGCCGCCGGCCGCCATCCGCTCGGCTGCATCAGGCAGCGGTTTGTCCGGGCGGCAGAATGCGGTCCTGAACAAGCCGGGATCGGTGAGCGCGAACCCGATGTAGGCCCGCCCGAGCGCGCGAAGTCGCCGCACGGACTGTTCGGCAGGGTCTGCATCCGGAATGACCGAATCGAGACTCTGCCGCATGGCCGCTGCCAGCGCATCCAGGGCGCGGTGCCTGACGACCGTCAGCAGCTCGTCGTGATCGGCGAAGTGACGGTAGGCGGCCGCAGCGGAGACGCCGGCTGCCCGGGCCGCGGCACGGAGCACGACGGCGTCAGGACCACCGCTGCGCGCCATGTCGGTCGCCGCGTCGGCCAGGGCGTTAGGCAGGTCGCCATGGTGGTAACTGGTCCTGTGATGACGACGGTGCCAGTTGCCCCGCCCGTCATTTGACTGCGCCATCACGTCATAGTGCTGCACAAACGCTCGGTAGACAACGCCTGGCCGACCGCCGCGGAAGTGTTAAGTCGTGCGAGGTTCCCCACGGCGGGCTGACGGCCCGGCTGGCCTCGCGCACGGCCCGCGTGGCGGCGGCTGGCATAGCCTCGGATCTACGTGGCATTCGGAAGTGGGAGCGGCGATGAGGGGCAGAACGGTACGCCGGCGGGTGCGCAGGATCCGGCTGCCAGACCCGGACGGCGAACCCCAGCTCACCGAGCGGAGCGACTTGCTGGCCGGTGAGGAGCCGCTGGGGATCAGGGTTGCCGGACAGGCCCTGACGATGACGATGCGGACTCCGGGCGACGACATCGATCTCGCAGCCGGGTTCCTGGTCAGCGAGGGCATCGTCCGGACAGCCGGCGACATCGCCTCGATCAGGCTCTGCGACGGGACAACCTGCGGGCACGCCGGTCACGACGGCACCGGCAACATCGTCGACGTCGAGCTGAGGCCGGGCCTGGCCGTGACGTCCGCCCAGCGCCGGAATTTCATGACCACCAGCGCGTGCGGCGTCTGCGGGAAGGCGAGTACCGCCGAGCTTTTCGTTGCTCAGCCTTGGGACATTAGAGAAGACCCGACCGTGCTCCAGGCCGCCAGGCTGGCCTCGATGCCCGACGCGCTCCGGGCAGCCCAGCGTGTCTTCGCGAGCACTGGCGGGCTGCACGCGGCTGGGGTCTTCGGGCCCGACGGCGAGCTGCTCGCCGTGAGGGAGGACGTGGGCAGGCACAACGCCGTCGACAAGGTCGTGGGCTGGGCACTCAGGGAGGGCAGGCTGCCGATGCGCGGCTGTGTCTTGCTGGTCAGCGGCCGCGCGTCGTTCGAGCTTGTCCAGAAGGCTGTGCTCGCAGGATTCCCGGTCCTTGCCGCCGTATCGGCGCCGTCGTCGCTGGCCGCCGACCTTGCAGCAGACGCCGGGCTGACGCTGGTGGGCTTCCTGCGCGGCGGATCGATGAACGTCTACACCGGCGATGAGCGAGTCGTGGTCACGGCCCCGGCCGCTAGGTGATGCGGCCGTGGCCGTTCCCCCGGCCAGCACTCGCTAGGCGGGCTGGGCGTCGATGAGCAGGCCGCGTCGGCGCCTGACCGCCAGGTCGGTCTTGGTGAAGACCGCGTCGATCATGATGCCGATCACGAGGATGACGATCATGATGGAGATCGCGCTCGCCAGGTCCTGATTATCCTGGGCGTTGTTGAGCAGGATGCCGAGCGACAGATGACCCACGATGATCACAAGCAGCTCGCCGGCCATCAGGCTGCGCCAGGCGAATGCCCATCCTTGCCTGAGTCCGGCGAGGTAGGCGGGCAGTGACGCCGGCAGGATCAGGTACCGGTAGAGCGCGACCCCGCGCAGCCCCATGGTCCTGCCAGCCCGGAGCAGCATCGGCGGGGTGTAGTTCACGCCCGTGATCAGCCCGTTGGCGATCGATGGCGCAGCGCCCAGCACCATGACGAACAAGATGGCCGACACCGACGTACCGAAGAGGATGATCGCGAACGGGAACCATGCGATCGACGGCATCGTCTGCAGGCCGCTAATGATCGACCCGGTTGCCGCGCGCAGCGGCGGTATCCGCGACGCGACGGCGCCGATGATCGAGCCGATGACCAGGGCGAGCAGGTAGCCGGTGACCGCGGTCTGGGCAGTATCCCCGATCGCCTGCCAGAGCGTGGCATGGTGCAGCTGGTCCCACAAGTTGGCAAGGCCAGGGCCTGGGCCCTTGACCAGCCCGGACGCCGTGTCGCCGCGGAAATTGCTCAGGTGGAACAGCTGCCAGGCACCGAGTACGAGGGCTATGGCGAGCAGCTTCGGCCACGTCGCAGCCCACGTCTTCCTGGCCAGCCTGCCTGGCGACCGGCCGGTGCTGACCGGTCCAAGCTCAAGGCTGTCAAGCCCGGCGATCGCTGAGGTCTGGCGCGCCGGCGCGCCCGAGGTCTGCGTGCTAGCCATGGCGCTTCATCTCCTCTCGCAGGCGGTCGGTTACCGTGCTGGCCAGCCCCGCAACGCTAGCCGAATCGATCCGCCGCGGCCCCGTCCTGGGCACCTCGTACTCCCCGATCACTCGGCCCGGCCGGCTGCTTAGCAGGACGACCCGGTCGCCGAGCCTCGCCGCCTCGCGCACGTTATGCGTGACGAAGAGCACGGACAGCGAGCGCTCTGAGCAGATGCGCTCAAGCTCGTCGTGCAGTAGGTCGCGGGTCATGGCGTCGAGCGCGCCGAACGGCTCGTCCATCAGCAGGACGTCGGCGTCCTGAGCCAGCGCGCGGGCCAGTGCTACCCGCTGCCTCATGCCGCCTGACAGCTCATGCGGCCGCTTGCCGGCGAAGTCGCCCAGATGCACGGTCTCGAGCAGCTCGATTGCACGCTGGCGGCGCTGATACCTCGGAACCCGCCTGGCCCGCAGCGCCAGCTCGACATTGCGCCGGGCGGTCAGCCACGGGAACAGGGCGGGTTCCTGGAACATGATCGCGACGTGGCGCCCGCCCGTGTCGACCTGGCCAGCCGTTGGCGTGTCAAGCCCCGCCACGATGGACAGCAGCGTTGACTTACCACACCCGGACGCGCCGACCAGGCAGACGAACTCGCCGTCGCGCACGGTCAGCGAGAGCCGGTCCACGGCGTGCACCGCCCCGGTCCCGCGGCCGTACACCTTTGAGATCTCGGTGAGGCGGATGGCGGCGTCATCGCCGGAGCCCGGTCCCCCGGGCCGAGGGCCGTTGAGCAAGGCCCTCGACCTGGGCTGTCCGGGACATGGCGGCACGCCGTTCCGCTGCAGCACCTTCACGAGCTGACCTCCGGCTGCCCGCCTGCTTTCAGCAGCGCCTTCAGCGGGCCGAGGTCATAGAGGGCCGAGATGTTCTGTACGGGGGTAAGCAGCCCCACCGAGACCGCGTGCTGGGCGTCAGTGGCCAGGGACGAGGCGATCGGGTCGTTGGTGAAGGTGATCGCCTTGAAGGAGGCCGACAGGACGCTCGGATCCAGGCCGTTGCCGAGCAGGGTGGTTAGCTCCTTGTTGGCCGCCGCCCCGGCGCCTGAGGGGTTGCTGTGGATGTAGTTGTTGGCCTCGATCTGGCCCTTGAGCAGCCCGGTCACGAGCGATGGGTGCGCGGCGAGGAACTTCTGGGTCACCACGAGGTTTGTCGTGACGAACTGGCCCTTGGGCCATAGGGACGCCTCATTGACCAGCATGTGGCCGCCCTCCTGGACCATCTCGATGTCATAGGGAGCCGGTTCCCAGCCGCCCGCGATCTGGCCGGACTTGAACTGGAGCACCGCGGCGGAGTTCGGCGTGATCGGCGTGACCGGCACGTCGCCGGCCCCGGTCTGGGTCGAGGCCAGGTGTTGCTGCTTGAGCCAGTACCGCAGCGCCACGTCCTGGGTGTTACCAAGTGACGGGGTGGCGACCTTCTTGCCGTTGAGCTGGGCCGGGCTGCTGATGCTCTTGTTCACCACGAGAGCGGCGCCTCCCGACGCGGCACCGGAGATGACCTTGATGAGCTTCCCGCCGGAGGTCTGCCAGGCCTTGATGGTGGGGTTCGGGCCAACGTAAGCCGCGTCGAGCTGCCCTGCCAGCAGCGCCGTGCCTTCCTCGGTGCCGGTGCTGAACGGCTTGACCTCCAGCTTGACGTTCTTGCCGAGCGACTTGGCGAAGTAGCCCTTCGCGATCCCGATCAGCGCGGGCGCGTGCGTGACGTTGGTCTGGAACCCGAGCCGCAAGACGACATGGGCTCCCGAGCCCGATCCGGTGGTTGCCGAGGACGAGCTGCAGCCTGCCGCCGCCAATGCGGTCGCGGCTGCCACCCCCGTCGCGATGAGCGCTCGTTTCATCGAGTGACCTCCATATTGTCGATTGAGATACTAGCCTGCTATCTATATTTGAAAAGTAGGAATTTGGCGGCTTCTTCCGAGCCTTGATCCGCGTGATTGAAGTTACGAGGGAGCCGGGCCGGGCACCGGTCCGTCAGGTAAACGCCAAGATCCTGGGTGTCCTACGTGGCGGCGTCTTTACCGATGCGGCGGTGACCCAGGCATGTGGTCAGTTGTCGCCTGCGTCGGTCAAGGTCAAACCCTGAACAGAGCGAAATCGCTGCAGGCATTGCTGCAGCCTGGCCATGTCCGCGTCGCTGGCCCTGGTGGCGTTGAAGCGAACCGATCCGACGTAGCCGCCGGGTGAGGTGGGCCTGACCGCAACGGGGTGCATGCCCGGGACGTGCGAACAAGCCGTGCTTACCTGCCGGGCTGTTGCCACCGAAGTATTGGCAGCCAGCTGCACGACGACCCATTGCTGCCCGAGCGCCGCGTTGAACCTGGCGCAGCCGCTGAGCAGGCCGGCCGCGGCTAGCGCGCATGCGGCGAAACGAACGCGCGTTGTCGGCACAGCCCCAAGCTTAGGGCGCGCAACAACGTCGGCATGACAGGCTGGGATCGGAGCTGCCGGGTCGATAGCTAGGTGGTAAGCCACGTGGACGGCGAAGCAAGCGGTGAAGAAGACAGGATGTCAGAAGCCAGCCCCGGAGCGACCGGTGCGCCCGGAGCGACCGGAGCGCCTCACGCGCCCGGCGGGTCTGCGTATCCGCTGATCGAGGATTATGCCCTCATCGGCGACATGCAGACGGCGGCGCTCGTCAGCCGCGAGGGATCGATTGATTGGCTCTGCCTGCCACGTTTCGACTCCGACGCCCTGTTCGCGGCGGTGGTCGGCGAGCCTTCGAACGGCCAGTGGCGGCTGAACCCGACGGCCGAAGAGGGCCCTGCATCAAGGGCCGGGCAGGTCAAGCGGGCGTACCAAGGCGACACCCTCATCTTGGAGACCCAGTGGACGACGATGGGGGGCGTCGTCAAGGTGATCGATTTCATGCCGCCGCGCGGCAATGACACGCCCGTGCTGATCAGGATCGTCGAGGGCGTGACCGGCGCGGTGGAGATGGAGTGCATCATCAAGCTGAGGTTCGGCTATGGCCGGATCGTGCCCTGGGTGCGCCGGGAGGCCGACGCTATCTGCGCGGTGGCGGGACCTGACTCTGTGTGGATCAGGACCCCGATCAAGCTGGTCGGGCACGAGATGGCACATCGCGCGTCGTTTGTCGTGCGTGCCGGCGAGCGGGTGCCCTTCGTGCTGACCTGGCAACCCTCGCGTATCGCTGAGCCGCCGCCCGTCGTGGACGCCGGTAAAAGTCTCAGCCAGACGGCCGCCTACTGGAGCGACTGGGTTTCGCGGTGCAGTTATGAGGGCCGGTACAGCGATGCGGTGATCCGGTCGTTGATCACGCTCAAAGCTCTCACCTATGAGCCGACGGGTGGCATCGTCGCAGCGCCGACGACCGCATTGCCTGAGGATCTCGGCGGGGTGCGGAACTGGGATTACCGCTACTGCTGGCTGCGTGACGCCACGCTCGTGCTTGAGGCCTTTCTGCGTACCGGATACGTGGACGAGGCAGCCGCCTGGCGCCGCTGGCTGGGCCGGGCCGTGGCCGGATCGGCCGAAGACGTGCAGGTCATGTACGGAGTCGCGGGCGAGCGCCGGCTCACCGAGTGGACGGCCAAGTGGCTGCGCGGGTACGAAGGTTCGGTGCCGGTGAGGATCGGCAACGACGCGGTCAATCAGGTCCAGCTCGACGTCTACGGCGAGGTCATCGACGCCTTCATGCTCGCGCGGCAGGCCGGGCTCAGCCTTGACCACCACTCGGCCAGCCTGGTCAATCAGCTGCTCGCCTACCTTGAAAGGCACTGGGCCGAGCCTGACGAGGGAATCTGGGAGGTGCGCGGCGGCCGCAAGCACTTCGTCCATTCGAAGGTGATGGCCTGGGTGGCCTTTGACCGCAGGATCAAGACGGCGGAGGCTGGCCTGATGTACCCGTCTGAGCCAACCTTGCAGAGATGGCGCAAGACCAGGGCGGAGATACATGCTCAGGTGTGCGAGAAGGGCTACGACGCCGCGCGCGGGACCTTCACCCAGTACTACGGCAGCGAGTCGCTCGATGCGGCGGTGCTGATGATGGCCGAGGTCGGCTTCCTGCCGCCGGAAGATGCGAGGCTCGTTTCGACCATTCACACGATCAGGCGCGAGCTGACACGCGACGGCCTGGTATTGCGCTACTCCCTCCCGGAGACGGGCACCTCGGTGGACGGCCTGCCAGGAGGTGAGGGTGCGTTCATCGCCTGCAGCTTCTGGCTGGTCAATGCTCTGCACCTGATCGGCGAGGAGGACGAGGCCACCCGGTTGTTCGACCAGCTGCTCACGCTGCGCAGCGATGTCGGGCTGCTCAGCGAGGAATATGACCCGCGGTATCGCCGTCAGGTGGGGAACACCCCGCAGGCGTTCAGCCACGTGCCGCTGATCCTGGCCGCGCTCAACTTGGAGAACCACGAGGGGCAGCGCTCGCGCCGGGCCATGGCGGCCTCAGACAGGGCTGGGTAGCCGATGCGCCGCGGCGTTCCCGGCTAGTTGCCGTAACCG
>Ga0126378_10004995_pt1 | contig 10251 bp, 12 predicted proteins | sample PanSoiMetPlot_23_FD_92587 | JGI IMG/M metagenome (GOLD analysis project Ga0126378, IMG submission 92587) | Tropical forest soil microbial communities from Panama - MetaG Plot_23 | ecosystem: Environmental > Terrestrial > Soil > Tropical forest > Bulk soil | place: Panama | collected 2016-02-17 | reverse complement strand
GAGTTCGCGCAGGCGTTTCGGGTGGTAAGCCAGGGTTCGGTGTGGGCGCCCAGGCGAGTGCTCTCTCTATTCATTGAACGGGTAAGCAACTCATCCGGACGTATCTTCCCCGCCGGTCCAGTGAGTTTTACGCATCGCGAAAAAGAGGTCCTGGAAATGGTGTGCGCGGGACGATCCAACAAGGAAATTGGCGCCCCTCTCGGGATCGGCGAGCGCACGGTTAAAGCGCACGTAGCAAAATTGATGCGTAAAGTCGGAGTGCAAAATCGAATTGCGCTCTCCGTTCACGCGATCACAAATTCTCTGGTATTCGTTCCAACAAAGCGGCAATAACCAAGTACCCGCTTGTTCTTCTCAGTCCCTGAATAGCGAGCCATGCAACATGCACGGCGTCCAGATCCCGCCCAACCGTGTTGGTGCGCGGACCCGTTCGCCCTTCGTCAAAATGCTTCTCCGCATTAATCGCGATCTGACCGCGAGTCACGATCCCTGCGGCTCTTCTTTTTTGCTCGTTTCCGCGCTAAGGCTTGCTTGACGCGACGCTTTTCTCCAGGCTTGAGGTAATACGAGTGTCGCTTCACTTCCCGGATGATCTCTTCCGTCTGAACCTTGCGTTTGAACCGGCGTAGCGCATTTTCCAGCGGCTCGCCTTCCTGCAGACGCACTTCTGCCAAATTTGGTTCCTCCTCGCGTACCAGAGTGAATCAGGCACAGTTACAGCATACAGCACAGCTGGGTCGTTGTGCTGCACCAATTGGCTCGCTTCGGATCAAGGGAGCAACCAGGCTCACCGAACCGCGCGGGCGGGCGCGAATCGCAGCACCCTGAAACAGTCTTTTCAGCAAGGAACGCGAGCCGGCCGGACCATTGGATCGAGCGATTCGCGGCCGCGCTATCCCTTCGCGATTCCGGCACTCAAGTGTTTGTCGATAGACTTTCCTCGCCGTACCACGCTTTCGGTGTAGTATGAAGCTGGTGCTTTAATTTGTCCTCGACTCAGATAGACACGTGTCTTGTTTTCATTCCTGCCTATTTCTGCTGAGAACAACCAAACCTAACAGCACAGCACAAGGATTCAAAGTGAAGAAGATTTATGTCGGGAATCTCTCTTTTAGCATGACAGAAACCGAACTCCGGTCTCTGTTTGAGCCGCATGGCAGCATCGAGAGCGCCACCATCGTGACCGATCGCGATACCGGACGAGCCCGCGGCTTCGGTTTTGTTTCGATGCCCAACGACGAAGAAGCCGAAAAAGCGATGGCAGCTTTGAACGGAAAGGATTTGGGCGGTCGGGCGCTCACCGTAAACGAGGCCAGGCCGCAGACTCATCGGAGCGGATTCCGCGAGGGCGGGCGAGGCGGCGATCGCAGTTCCCGTCAGCGTAGAGGGCCGCGCTGGTGAATCCCAATGGCGTTGCCAGACGCCTAAGGCAACTGGCGGAGGATCCCTCGACTGCAATCCTTATGGAAACCGTTGTGTGCAGCAAATGCGGCCAACGGTTTGCCATCCGCCACGATCCGGGATGTCAGAACATTGAACTTGCCAAGAAACAAGCTGCGTGGGTGACAGAGCAACTTGTCTGGGACCATATTCAGGAACGAAAGCACCACGCAACAATCGCGCTGCCGAAACTGCAGGTTGGATAAGCGTAGAATTAAAACATGCATATCCAAACTGCTCAGAAAGCCGAATTGTTGAGAAAGACTGCCGATTACTATCGTCGTGCAATCGCAGACTATGCGCACTTTGCTCAGACAGAGCGAAAACCTCGAACGAAAAAGCAACTGGAACGACGACTCGAAATGATTCTTCAAGAGATCGACTCTCTGCAGCGCGATCCAGCGGGGGACGCGACAGCCCAAACCTGACAGGAGCGGATGTTCAAGAGGATGCGCGATCAACCAGGCCGATCCGCTCCCATGACTATGAATTGGGACCATCCACAGGCGGAACTTTGTTCCCTGCAGGGTGGAGGTCGCGATTTGTCGGCGCGTGCTGGTTGACTAGCGCCGGCGATGAAAGGCGGCTCTTTGGCTGACCATAAGAAACACGACCCTCTCGCGCCGTTCATCGACGCTTCGCACAAGGGCGATAGCTACTTCGAAGACGATGATGAAGAGTCTGATCTTTCAGGCGACATTGAGGATCTGGCGACGACGTTGGATCGCCAAGGCATTGACGTATCGCGGGAAGGTGACCTGCCTTCGCAGCGCCGAAGCAGGTTTGAGTCGGACCTGGAGGCCGGGGAGGACGAGGAAATCACGCTAACGCCCGGCGTGTTGGAAAAGACCAGTGATCCTGTGCGCCTGTATCTTCGGGAAATGGGCACAGTTCCTCTGCTGACCCGCCAGGGGGAGATTGAGATTGCCAAACGATTCGAGCGCGGCCATCTTCGGGTGCTCAAGGCAATTTCGCGTTCTCCCGTTGTGATCCAGGAACTATTGACGATTGGCGCTGATTTGAAGTGCGGGAAGCGCTTGATCAAGGACTTGGTGGTCTTCGACGAGGAGGAGATTACCGACGCCATTCTGCTGGCCCGCGCCCAAGCGACCATTGACCTGATAGACGCAGCCGCAGCTCACTACAAGAGCGTGCAAACCGGTAAGGAAAAACTCGCCGGGATCGATCCGAAAAAACACCCCAAACAATATCGGAGCTGTCGCTGGATGCTGGGACGCGAGATGGTCGCAGTGTCCCGAGCGATTCGCGGCCTCAAGTACACGCCGCGGGAACGCCAGCGCCTGATCGACAGGGTTACCACAACCGCGGATGCCATGCGTGCGCTCGATCACCGGATTCGCCAGCTGGAAAAGAAAGGTGCGAGTACGCGTAGCGAAGGGGTTCGTGCCGAATGCAGGCGTGAGCAAAGGATGTGCGCGGCTGATCTCAAGAGACTCGAACAGGCAGCCAACGTCACCTTGCAGGATCTCCGTGGAACTCAACGCGAGATCATTCAAGGCAATGTGACGCGGAGTATGCCAAGCGCGACCTTGTCGAAGCCAATCTTCGGCTTGTCGTCTCCGTTGCCAAGAAACACGCAAATCGAGGTCTGCAATTCCTGGATCTGATCCAGGAAGGCAATATCGGACTGATGAAGGCGGTGGATAAGTTCGACTATCGGCGGGGCTATAAATTCTCCACCTACGCAACCTGGTGGATTCGCCAGGCCATCACTCGGGCCATCTCTGATCAAGCCCGAACCATCCGTGTTCCGGTGCACATGACCGAACTCATCAACAAGCTGATCCGCGCCTCGCGCCAGCTGGTGCAAGAGCTGGGCCGTGAGCCGACCTCAGAGGAAGTCGCCCGTCGCATGGACATCCCGGTCGCTAAGGTCCGCAAGGCGTTGAAGATCGCGCAGCAGCCTATCTCCCTGGAGACTCCGATAGGAGAAGAGGCGGATGCGCGCTTGAGGGATATTATCGAGGACCCGGCGGGTGTTTCACCTGCGGAAGCCATGATCAGCGTGGACCTCAAGAGACAGACAGCCCACGTTCTAGGCACGCTCACGCCGCGGGAAGCGTCCATCATCAAGATGCGGTTTGGATTGGAGGATGGTACTGAGCACACGCTGGAAGAGGTTGGAGAAAACTTCCAGGTCACGCGCGAACGCATCCGCCAGATTGAAGCCAAAGCCTTGCGCAAGATGCGCCACCCGTCCCGCTCGCGTAAGCTGCGTGCATTTTTGGACGACGACAAACAGTGAACGGGCGAGTGGTTCCCGCCGTCTTCAGGGGAAGCGTCGACCAGTCGCCGTTAGGAAGGGGGTGCTCTCCTTATCGCTGCGCGAATGTAGGCGTTGGGTCCAGCAACGTAAATGACCACGAAGAGCTGGTTCAGGGAACGACGTGATAGTCTGGATAAAAGGACCATCGGAAGCACAGTAACACCGGCCCTGACCCGGCTCAATCTGCAACGATTGTCGCCAGTCATTACACGGAGGAGCATTTATGGCAGGAAACTCTCGTCCCACGGCTAGCAAGCGGCAGAAGGAACGGGCGCGACAGGAAAAGCGCCAGGAAAAAGCCCAGAAGAAGGCGCAACGCAAGCTGCAGCAGGAACAGTCTGTCGAAGGGGAGCGGCCCGCGAAGCTTACCGTGACCTATGACGCGGAGGGCCAGCCCGAAGGCTTTAACTTCGACGATTTCTAGCTGGAGAAGCGGAAGCAACGCTGATCCATGGCGCTAAGCACTCTGCTCAGGAACAGATAATTGTGATCCTCAGTTAGTGCCATCCTGTCGCATAGAATGCGAAAATTGGTTCTATTGTGCGGACAGGGGGGAAACAGCGGAAAGGGCGGAAATCAAAGAATCCCCGCCAAGAGCTCCATCAAACGCTTTAGTTCTAATAACGTCATGGTAATTTAGGGCGCGCCATTTTTTCATTTTCTTGCCCTTTCGAAGATCAGGTCAAACGGCTTTCTGTATGTAGTGCAAAGGGTTACGCCATCAAACCAGCAGTTCGAAGCGAATATTTTCAGCCGTTGGGCCTGTTCTGATGGATTCTTGCCTGACATCCAGGAAACAAGCTCGGTTTGCGAGTTCTAAGGCTCTCCTGGAGGCCTGCATCACTGTAAAATGCCAGTGCTGCCCAACTCTGAGGAGAGTTGCAGCATCCAATTAGTACGTGTTCCAACTCTTTCTTAGGAGAAATGCGTCGTGAGGAAGTCGCACAATGCAATCCTGGCAGTTTGCCTTTTGTTCTTGTCGACATTGTTCTTGTCGAAATGGAGCTGGTCAGACACGCTGAAGCTCAAGAACGGAAGCACCTTGATCGGTACGTATTCCGGTGGGTCGGAACGGGATGTCGCTTTTCGAGTGGGATCGAGCGTACAGCATTACGATGTTGCGGATGTGGCGTCGCTGACTTTTGACTCTAACGGCAAGGTCTCCTCCAGTGACTCTCAAGCGTCGGTTTCGAGAGCTACGGACTCACCGGCGTCTGAGCAATCCAAGCCTGCATATCAGTCTTTTTCCAGTAATGCGGCTAATGTGACCGTGCCCGTGGGGACGCGCCTGGTGGTGCGGACCATCGATGCGATTGACTCCAACAAGAACCAGGTTGGAGATAAATTTCAGGCCACCCTCGAAGAAGGGATCTACGTCAACGATGCGCTGGTTGTGCCCAGGGGCGCGAACGTTTATGGACGGCTGGAAGAGGTGAAGGAAGCAGGGCACATCCAAGGTAAGTCGGAACTCAAGCTGGCCCTGACGGGCATGGTGGTTAACGGCCAGACCGTGGCGATTTCCACCGGAGACTACGAAGTCAGCGGTAAGTCCAGGGGCGCCAATACAGCCAAGAAAGTAGGAGGCGGCGCGGCATTAGGAGCAGTGATTGGCGCAATTGCAGGTGGCGGCAAAGGCGCGGCCATTGGCGCGGGAGTTGGCGCGGGAGCCGGAACCGGCGTGCAGATCCTGACCAAAGGAGATCAGGTTCATGTCCCCAGCGAAACGCTGCTCGAGTTTACGCTCGATCAATCTTTTACCGTGAGCCGCTAAGCAATAGACGAATCAGCGGAAATTGCCACAATCGCCGAAAATTGCCAAAAAATCCAAATTGAGGAACTGCGGCGCACCCAAGCGTGGCTTTTCAATTTTGAATTGTTTGGCAATTTTGGCATTGTTGGCAATTTCTTTCCACGCCGGACGAACGCTTGAGCAGAGCAGACTGGTCATCAGCGAATCCGCCGTTTGGCGGTAGTTATGAGGGCCACAACGTCCATCGAGAAAGCTCCGGCGATATTCTCCAGGGTCCGTAGGGTCGGGCTCTTGGTAGCCATTTCCAAAATTCGGATCGAGCTCTCGCTGCACCCTACTCGATGAGCCAGTTCAGCCTGTGACCAGTCCTTCCGCTTGCGCAGATCGGTCACAAGCCCGCCGATGGCCTCGCCAAGATTCCTTGCCTGCCGCTGCTTGTCCCCACCAATCGGTTTTGCCACAGCCTGATAATTCCGGATTGACAGGGGATTCATTCAGCGACTAAAGTGATGTATTCATCGAAAGGTAAATCGCATGATGTTCCAAGTAGATCTTGAACCTCCCAGGTCCCTGGATACTCAATCACCACCTGCGCCCATCTGGCTTAATGTCGTGGCATTGGTTGTCATACTTCTGTTTTTGGTCTTGGTGATCTTGATGGCTGTGATAAGGCTTAGGCAGGGAGTAAAGAGCGAGACTCACACTGAGAAGGAGAGTTGATACAAAGGCTAAGCCGCTGGGTTAGGCCGCTGCTTCCGTGCGGCCACGACAGCCTTTCAATCTAAGGCAAATAGGGCTACCTAGGCCGGCACATGCGCAAACACGGACGCGGCTCTTACCAAAATCACCTTCCAAAGAAAGGCGGCTTATGGCTGACCAAAAGCGTACCCGTTTACGCAAGAGGCGTTCAAGAAATTACCTGAATTTCCCTGAGGTCAAAGGAAAGATCGTCGAGCGAGTTGAAGTTGATCCCGACGCCCAGGCCGTTGCGATCGTGTTCCAGGACAAAACGGTTTTGAGTTTTGACGTGGATTCCCATCACACCTTGTTCCCCGAATTGTCGGATTGGAAGACCGGCGATGGGAAAGGCATTAAGCGCTGGCAGGCAATTCACAGCAAAGGGTCAATCGTGAGATGGCCCTAACCCAGCCCTATTTGACTCCATCACTGGTGCGGCAGGCTGTTGAGAAAGTCTCTGATTTGCGGGTATGGCCTGGTTCCCGATTGGTCTGATCCATGCATCGAGAGCCAGGGCGGATCGCCGGCTACGAACGATCGTTCAGCCAGCAAAGTTTTAGTCAGCTTGTCGAATACCTGCACGTTGCAATGCCACTTAAGAAGCTCGCCGGTCTTCCTTGGACTAAGAAGCAAAAGTTCGAAATTCGTCCGCGAATCCCGCTTGGGGCAGTTTGACCTACTGCGGTCTACATTAGAAGAGATTAAGCTTTTGGCCATGCTTCGGTGGTGGCGGTCAGAGATCGCGCCAGCAGCTGCTACTAATAGTTCCAATTTGAAACACCAGGGCAAAAGGTTGACAACTTAGCCACCTCAGGTTGTTTTCATGGAACTTTAAACAGGCCAACAACCGACCTTAACACTTATCCTCTACGGTTGCCTGCAAAGCAGCTTCAACACGATGGGGGCAAAGCGTACGGACAATCACTGTCTTCAAGACCTTCATCAGGCGCGAGGCGCGATCCAGCGCTGTGCAACAAATCCTACAGTACCAACCTTCAACCAAAACCAAGGAGAGACCATGAAACGTATCTTGCAGACGTTAGCGGTGGCTATTCTGTTTTGCCTGCCGGTCGTGGCTTCCGACCTGCCGGCTTGGGACGATGACAGCAGCGTCGTGCTTCGTTCCGAACCCGGCCGAACCGCGGCCGGACAGCAGCAGACGATTCTGACAGTGGCGGTTTTCCATCCCATCGATGCAGTTACCACGACGCAGTTCAACTTCGCGATCCAGGATGAAAAGGGCGCGGTGGTACGAGTTCTGCGCAGCGTACGGATCTTCCGCCCCGGCGAACCGCTGGAGCTTTCGATCGCCTGGGACGGGCGCGACGACAAAGGAAACCTGCTTCCCGGCGGCCGATTCACAGTAGAGGTCAATGTTGAGCTCGACTCACCAGCCCCTACCGCTCCATCCGCGATTCAACCCGGTATGAGACCGGTCGAACGTGTTACCCACATCGCGCAAAGGCGCTCCATTACGTTGGAGCTTGCTCCCTCCGGCGCGGGGCCAGTAGCGGCGTCGGCGTCGGCGCTCTCCCTGCAGGCAGTAACGGCCAACTCGGCTGTGGGCCAGGACCCGGCTTTTCCTTTCAACCACTACTACGGAATCCTGCACAGCCAGACCACATTCAGCGATGGCGGCCATCCCAACGATTCCACCTGCGCGGCATCCACCACCCACACCGCCGGCGATTTTACACCGGCGCAGGCCTACGCCTATGCCAGGAACACGGCTCATCTGGACTTCCTCGGCATCACCGACCACAACCACCTCTTCGCCGACGCATGCACCGGGTGCAGCGCGGCCCAGGTCATCCAGAGGTATCATGATGGTCTTGCAGCCGCGGCCGCGGCCAACGTAGATGGAAGCTTCGTAGCCATTTACGGCCAGGAGTGGGGCTTCATCTCAAACCCGGATTTTCCCAATGAGGGCCACGTCGGTCTTTTTGAGACGCCGAAGTTGTTCGGTTGGGACCCCACGGGATGCACGGTTGGATCAACCTGCTTCTACGAGGTCTTCACTGATCCTTCCGGCGTCAACTACCCGGCAATGTACACAGCGGCGCTTGCCAACCCCTCGCAGTTTGGCGCGTTTGGCCAGTTCAATCATCCCTCTGACGGAACCAAGAGCGCTGCGGGAGAGGGCTTCGATTTCGATACTTTCCAATACACCACGGACGGCGATGACCTGATTCACTCGATTGCGGTCATCTCCGGACCGGCGGCGGATCCCTCCACGACCGGAACCGACACCGGCAACCGCTACGCAGGCGAGCCAGTGAACGGGCCAAACTACTCCCCCTTCAACTCCATCGATATGTACAACCGGGCGCTGAGCGCGGGCTTCCATGTGGGGGCTGCCGCGGACTCAGACGTGCACTGCTCAAACTACGGCACCAGCACCCGGGACCGTACGGTTTTTGCCGCAACGGCGTTGACCAAGGCGGCGCTGTTCGATGCCTGGCACCACCGCCGGATCTATGCCACTTCGCTGCCGACCGCGCAGTTGGCGTTCACCATGAAGGCCAACAACACCACCTTCTTTATGGGGGATGGCGGCATCCGCACCCAAGGCCCGGTAGCCACCTCCGGCGCGATCACTTTACACAGCTCCGTGTTCGATTCCGCCGGGCACACGGTAACCTCAATCAAGATCAAAGAACCCGTGGCCGGCGCCACAAACGGATCCTTTAGTCTGGTTGCGAGCTCGTCAACTTCGCCTTTCGACTTTACGCTTACGCCAGCGGTAGGCAAGCACGCCTATTACGTATACGTAACGCTGAACAGCGGGGATGAGATGTGGTCTGCGCCAATCTGGATCAACCAGGGGACGGCGCCGGACTACACGGTCACAGCCACGCCCGCCTCTGTAACCGTGACTCCCGGCGGAAGCGCCACGTACACAGCCACGGCTACGCCATCTGGCGGCTTCACAGGGAGCGTCACTTTCAGCGTGAGTGGATTGCCCGCGGGGGCAACCGCGTCATTCAACCCGGCGGCAGTGACCACATCGGGCAATTCCACCCTGACCGTCAGTACCACTGCTTCCACGCCGACCGGCAGCTTCCCGCTGACCATTACGGGAACCAGCGGCACGCTTGTCCACTCAACCACCGTTACCCTGGTGGTGGGCGCAGCGGGCGGAGGCGGCGATTTCGCGCTCTCGGCAACTCCGAGTTCGCGAAGCGTTAGTGCGCCGAGTTCGACGACTTATACCGTTACGGCCACGCCATCCGGCGGATTCACAGGCGCCGTGGCCCTTACCATCAGCGGGCTGCCCGCTGGTATTACCGCGAACTTTAGCCCGGCTTCGCTCACAGGTTCGGGAACGTCGACACTGAACGTGACAAGCACCTGCAGTGCGAGTGCCGGAACCTTTACGCTGACCATAACCGGCACGAGCGGAAGCTTGACCCATTCGGTCAAAGTAACCCTGGTTGTTAGTACGGATAACTGCTAGCTACTGATTCGAGTATCCACAATCGGAGGGGCGGCGATGATTACACGCCGCCCCTTCCAGTCCTCGTCAGTGTTGGTTGATGGAGTCCTGATACAGAACGGCCAGAGCGTTGGGAACCCAACCACTGTCCCAACGGTGCGGGATGTTCTGAGGCGTGTTCATGGTGTGAACGATTGCCTCCGAAGTCAGAAGCGCGTCGTAATCAATGACGTCCTGCTGGAACGCATTGAAGCCGCCGATCCAAATTCGGTTGTTGGTCAAGAACGGTGTTTTGTTCGCATCCACGAAGGACTGTGTCAGGCGGTAGTTGCTCTGGAAGTTGGCATCTGTGCCGTAGTTGGCCGAGGAGCTGCCCCCGAATTGGTCAAAACGGGACATATCGGCGGGGAAGTCCCATGACGCGGCCAGGGTGAATATATTGGGATGTTTCAGAATCAGGTCTTGTCCACCGATGCCCGATTTTGAGAAGCCGATCAACCAGTGTTGCTCGATTCCGCTGGTCGCGAGATTCGCCGCCACCCACGGTTGAAGCTCCGTGGTCATGAACGTCTCATATTGCAGGTTGGGATCGTTCGGGTT
>Ga0126378_10004994_pt1 | contig 10251 bp, 11 predicted proteins | sample PanSoiMetPlot_23_FD_92587 | JGI IMG/M metagenome (GOLD analysis project Ga0126378, IMG submission 92587) | Tropical forest soil microbial communities from Panama - MetaG Plot_23 | ecosystem: Environmental > Terrestrial > Soil > Tropical forest > Bulk soil | place: Panama | collected 2016-02-17 | reverse complement strand
GCTCCCGTCCTGGGCGGTTGGTTATGTGGCGGCCGTGCCTGGCGGTGCGCACCCGTCGTACGCGCTCGGCTACTCGGTCAGGGACAACGACTTCTACCTGGCGTGGGACGCGGTCAGCCGGGACAGAACAGCGTTCACCGCGTGGCTCGACGAGTACGTCTACGGCGCGGGCGACGCCCCCTTCCCGGACTCATACCTGGATCCCGGCGATCGGGTCGCGCCGTGACCTACACCCCGGACGAGATGATGACGGTCGCGGCCGCCCGGGCTCTACGTGATGGTATGACCTGCTTTGTTGGGATCGGGTTGCCGAGCGAGGCCGCCAACCTGGCCCGCGCGACCCACGCCCCGAACCTCGTCCTCATCTACGAGTCGGGAACCATCGGCGCCAGACCTGGCGCACTCCCGCTGTCGATCGGCGACGGGATACTCGCCGAGACAGCCGAGTCGGTAGTCAGCGTGCCGGAGATATTCAATTACTGGCTGCAACCAGGCCGGATCGACGTCGGCTTTCTCGGTGCCGCCCAGCTCGATAAGTTCGGCAACATCAACACCACGGTGATCGGCCCGGACTACTGCGCGCCTCGGGTCAGGCTGCCGGGAGCGGGCGGCGCGCCCGAGATCGCCGCGGCGTGCCGGGAGGTCATCGTGGTGCTCAGGCACTCGTTGCGGGCGTTCGTCGAGCAGGTCGACTTCGTCACCTCAGTCGGATTCGGCGAGGGACCAGGCAGCCGGGAGCGGCTCGGCCTCGCCGGCGCCGGACCGCGCCGCATCATCACCGACCTGGGCGTTCTTCAGCCCGACCCTGACACATGCGAGTTCGTGCTGACCGGGATCTACCCCGGGACCTCCATCGCGGATGTCGCCGGCAAAACAGGCTGGGACCTGCAGATTTCCGCTGACCTGCGGGTGCTGCCGCCACCGTCGGAGTTCGAGTTGGCGGCGCTGCGCGGCCTGCTGGCCGGGACAGTTCGATGAGCGCGGAAACCGACCGCCTTGCCGACCCGGAAGCCGCTGGCCAGGGCGCTGCCGACGACGGGCTGGTCCTGCCGCGCTATCAGCGACCGAGTGGCGTGCACCCGCCGCTTGACTGGCCCGACTACCGCTCCTCCCAGCTGCGGGCACCGCTGCGGCCGCTCGTGCCGATGCCGCAATGGCTGACCGAGGTGACGGGGCCGTTGCTCGGTGCCGAGCGGGTCACCAACGCGGACGCGGACCTGACCACGCGCCATGCCGGCGAGCCGATAGGCGAGCGGATCATCGTGTCGGGCCGAGTGCTTGACTCCGACGGCAGGCCAATCCCCGACACTCTCGTCGAGATCTGGCAGGCGAATGCGGCCGGCCGGTACAAGCACCAGGTCGACGATCACCAAGCTCCTCTTGACCCGAACTTCGACGGCAGCGGCCGCTGCGTGACGGACTCGCAGGGTCGATATCGGTTCATCACGATCAAGCCCGGATCGTATCCCTGGCGGAACCACCCCAACGCCTGGCGCCCGTCGCACATCCACTTCTCGTTGCTCGGCCGGGCGTTCACCCAGCGCCTTGTGACCCAGATGTACTTTCCTGGCGACCCGCTGTTCGCCCAGGACCCGATCTTCAACTCGGTGCCTGACCCGAAGGCGCGCGAGCGGATGATCGCCAGGTTCAGCCTCGACCTGACCGTCCCAGACCGGGCGCTCGGCTTCGAATGGGACATCGTGCTGCGCGGCCGCATGGCGACCGCCTTCGAGACGCGGGAGGACGCGTGACGCTTGAGATCACGCCCTCGCAGACCGTGGGTCCCTTCCTGGCACTTGGGCTGCCGTGGCCGGACGGCCCGTTCGTCGTCCCGGAGGCCACGCCGGGCGCGGTCACGATCACCGGTCGCGTAACCGACGTGGCAGGCGATCCGGTCCCTGACGCGCTTGTCGAGACCTGGCAGGCCGACGAGTGCTCCGGGTTCAGCCACCCTGACGACCCGCGCGGCGCGGCCAGGTCGGCGGTGCCGAGGTTCCGCGGGTTCGGCAGGTGCGCCACCGACGTGGCCGGCCGGTACAGGATCGTCACGATCCGCCCCGGACCGCTGCCGTGCCCGGCCGGCCGAACGGAGGCGCCGCACCTGGACGTCTCGGTCTTCGCCCGCGGGCTGCTCGACCGCCTGGTGACCAGGATCTACTTCTGCGACGAACCCGAGGCGAACGCCGCCGACCCGGTCCTGTCCGCGATCGCCGAGCCGGACAGGAGGGCGACGTTGATCGCTAGCGCCGCTGAGGGCGGCCGGCCAGGCGAGTTCACGTTCGACATCAGGCTTCGGGGCGAACGCGAGACAGTCTTCTTTGAGGTCTGACCCCCGCCGGTCGAGCGCGGGTCGGAGGCGGTGCTCATGGAACTGACTGGCTGGCTCGACGGGCCGGCCGGCGCGCCGGTCGTCGTGCTCGGGAACTCGCTCGGCACCTCGTGCGCGGTCTGGAATTCGCAGGTCCCTGCTCTGTCCCGCCGGTTCAGGCTGCTGCGGTACGAGCTGCCAGGGCACGGCGGCTCGCCCGCGCTCGACGGACCGTACACGATCGCTGAGCTCGGCGCGGCCGTGCTTGCGCTGCTCGACCGGCATCGCATCGCGCGCGCCGCGTACTGCGGCATTTCGCTCGGCGGCATGGTCGGGATGTGGCTCGCGGCCGAGTTTCCTTCGCGGATCGCCGCTCTTGGGCTAGTTTGCACGTCGGCTTACCTGCCACCGGCATCGGCCTGGCTGGCCAGGGCCGATCAGGTTCACGATCACGGACTGGCCTCCATCTCGGCGGCGTCGGTTGGCCGGTGGTTCACGCCCGCCTTCGCCAGGCGGGAACCCGCGATCATCGCGGCGTTCACGGCAGATCTCGAGCGCACCGACGCGGTCGGCTACGCGGGCTGCTGTGCCGCCATAGCAGCGATGGACCTGCGTTCGAGGCTCGGCTCGATCACCGCCCGCACCCTGGTCATCTCGGGAGCCAACGACCCTGCTACGCCCCCTGACCACGGAGCGCGAATCGCCTCGGGTGTCCGCGGCGCCCGGCTGCTTGTTATCCGCGGTGCCGCGCATCTGGCGAACGTGTCCGCTCCAACACACGTGAGCGCGGCGCTGGTTAGCGAGGTACTGGCAGATCCGGCCGGCTTCGCTCCGTGAGACTTCGTCACCGAGCGTTACCATGCAGATGAGATGAGAACCTCTGGGCGCACAGCGAACAAGAAAGCCGATACCGGTCAGACCAGGGACAGCGACTTCATCCAGTCGCTAGACCGCGGCCTTGCGGTCATTAGGGCGTTCGGGCCAGACCGGGACCGGCTCAACCTGAGCCAGGTAGCTAAGGCGACCGGGCTGACCAGGGCCGCGGCCCGCCGGTTCCTGCTTACCCTGTACAAGCTCGGGTATCTGCGCTGCGACGGCAGAACTTTCTCACTTCGGCCAAAGGTGCTCGAACTCGGTTATGCCTACCTGTCTGGGCTCGCGCTGCCTGAGGTGGCTCAGCCGCATCTTGAGTCGTTGTCGGCCAGGATGCACGAGTCGTCGTCAATCTCCGTGCTCGACGGTCATCACATTGTCTACGTCGCCAGGGTCGCGACGAAGCGGATCATGACGGTCGCGATCTCGGTGGGCACCAGGTTCCCCGCGTACGCGGCGTCGATGGGCCGGGTGCTGCTCGCCGGGCTGAGCGAGGAGGAACTCGACAAGTACCTCGCCGAGGCCACGTTCGAGGCATTCACCGCGCAGACCGTCACCGATCCCGCGCAGCTCAGGGAGATCGTGCGCGAAGTCGCCGAGCAGGGATACGCGATCGTTGACGAAGAACTCGAGGAAGGTCTGCGGGCGATTGCCGCGCCGATCCACGACTCCACGGGAGCAGTAACCGCGGCCATCAACGTGTCGACGCACGCCAGCCGGCTCAGCCACGAAGCGATGCTTGCGCAGGTTCGCCCGGCGCTGCTTGAGACGGCGGCTCTCATCGAGGCCGACCTGAAGTCCGTCGCCCCGGCCTGATCGTGCGAGGCAGCCTAAGAGCCCGCGCTCGACGGCGCCGGATAGCCCGCGTAGTTCTCGGCAAGCGAAGTCGCGGCCGCACGGGACGAGGTGACATAGCGCAGCTGGGAAAGCTGCAGTTCGGCCTCCATCTCGTCGGCGCCCGGGGTGCGGTGCAGCATCGTTGTCATCCACCACGAGAAGTGGGTGGACCGCCAGACTCGGTTCAGGCACGTGGCTGAGTAAGCGTCCGCGAGCCGTTCGTCGCCCCTCAACAGGGCCGCCAGGGCTGGTGCCAGCACCGCGACGTCGGCCACCGCCAGGTTCAATCCCTTGGCGCCGGTCGGCGGCACGATATGCGCCGCGTCACCGGCCAAGAATAGCCTGCCGTATCGCATCGGCGCGCTGACGAAGCTGCGCATCGCAGTGATGCCCTTGTCGAGCGCCGGCCCCTCCTTCAGTTCCCAGCCAGGCAACTCGAACCGGCGTTGCAACTCGTCCCAGATCCGTGTGTCCGGCCACCGCTCAATCGACTCGTCGGGGTCAACCTGCAGGTACAGCCGGCTGACGGTCGGGCTGCGCAGGCTGTGCAACGCGAATCCCCTGCGGTGATGCGCGTAGATCAGCTCGTCGGTCGACGGCGGCACGTCCGCGAGGATGCCGAGCCACGCGTACGGATACTCGCGCTGCCTGACGGTCAGCAGCTCCACGGGTATGGCGGCTCGGCTGATGCCGTGGAACCCGTCGCAGCCGACGATGGCGTCGCAGGTGATTTCGTGCCTGGCACCGCCCGCATCGGTGAAGCGCAGAACCGGCCTGTCGGACGTCAGATGATCAACCGCGGTGTCCGACGCGCTGAAGTGGACGACACCGCCATCAGCGAGCCGTTGCGCAATAAGGTCCTTGACGATCTCGGTCTGGGCGTAGACGGTCACCGTCCTGCCGCCGGTCAGCGCGCGGAAGTCGATGTGGTGGCGCTCGCCGGCGAACTGCAGGTAGATGCCGCCGTGCTCGATGCCCAGGCGGTCGAGGCGTCCGGCGAGTCCCGCCTCGCGGAGCAGCCGGACGGTGCCTTCCTCGAGGACGCCCGCGCGCTGCCTGGCCTCGCAGTAAGCGCGGCTGCGGATCTCGACGACCACCGAGTCGATCCCGCGAAGCGCGAGGAGGTGCGACAGCAGCAACCCGGCCGGACCAGCGCCGACGATGCCAACCTGCGCGCGCATGCCATTACTTTGTCGCATGCTCGTAGCAAAGGGCCAGGTTTGCGGCTTCCGCTGATCGGCACCGCGCAAATACCAACAAATGCCTCGCACGCCTGAAGGCCGGGGTCGGGGTCGATGTCCGCAGTGCGGATCACGGCAGCGGCGCGCCGACCAGGGCCGCTATGACGCCGAGACCGGCTGCCCCGACGATCGCGGCGACCACGTTCTTGCGCAGCGCAAGCAGCCAGATCGCGGCGAGACCGAGCACGGCCACTTGCCAGAGTTGCGTGAGCTCGAGACCCAGCGAGATCGCCGACCCGGCGATCGCGCCGATGGCGGCTGGGCCTGCTCCGGTGAGGAAAGCCTGGACGCGGGCGTTGCGGCGCAGGGCGGCGAAGTGCGGCGCGCCGCTCAGCACGAAAGCGAAAGACGGGGTGAAGGCCACGAGCGACGCCAGCAGGCCGCCGCCGAGACCGGCCGCCGCGTACCCCACGACCGCGACCGTCTGCACGACCGGTCCAGGGGTCACCTGGCCAAGGGCAACGGCGCTGAGGAACTGCGCGCCGCTCATCCAGTGGTAGGTGTGCACAGCGTCGTGCTGCATCAGCGGGATGATCACGAAGCCGCCGCCGTATGACAGCGCACCGACCTTGAACGCTACCCAGGCCAGCGCGAGCAACCCTCCAGTGGCCGCGGGCGCCGCGAGCACGATCGGAAGCAAGGCGGCGATCCGCCCGGGGCCCGATGTCCCGTCGCCGACTCCGCGAGCTGGCCCCCGCCGCCCCCTCCGCTGGCCGTGCGAACGCCGCACCAAAAGCTCGATGACACCACTCGCCGCGAGCACTACCACCACAAAGGTTCCCGCGAGCGCGGCGGCAATACTGCCGGCCAGCAGATAGCCGACCCACCGCATGCGCGGCCAGCGAGACCTGCCCGCCTCGCCGGCGTCGGTCGCGGCCCGCCGCCAGCTTGCCGGGACAAGGCCGATGGCTGCCGCGACCGCGACGGCGGGAACCACGGCGCCGGCCCCGGCGGCAGCGCCCGCAATCCAAAGCGGAGGGTGCTCGGCGAGGAACAGCGCCGAAAGTCCGAGGATCACGATCAGCCCAGGCACGATGAAACCCGCGCCGCCCACCAGCGCGCCAGCAACACCGGCAAGCCGCCAGGCGCAGAATATGGCCAGCTGAGTCGACGCTGGACCGGGCAGCAGGTTCGTTACCGCAATCCCGTCTTCGAACTCGGCCGCCGACAGCCAGCCGCGCTGCTCGACACAGAGCTTTCGAAGCAGCGCGATATGCGCGGGCGGCCCGCCGAATCCGATGCAACCGATCCTGGTCCACTCGCGCGCGATAGTCCCCAGGCCGACGGGGGAGCGAGCGAGGGCCATGGCGGCAAGGTAGCAACGACCGCCGCGGTTCGCGCCTGTTGCGTTGTGTGAAACTCGCCACGGGCCGGCGCCGGCGCTCGGACCTAACGACATCGGCGGACAGATGATGTCGCCCCAGCAGCATCATGGCTCCGCCGATGCGCCCGGGATGGCGGCCGTGCGTCAGCTCGCTGGCGAAGGTCTCGCTTTCACCAGGCCGATCACCTTCCTGGTCGGCGAGAACGGGTCAGGCAAGTCAACGCTGGTCGAGGCGCTGGCCGACGCCGTGAAGATCAACTCGGAGGGCGGCAAGGCCGGCACTCGCTATGCCAGCACAGGCGAGCCGACTGCGCTCGGAGCGGCTCTTATCGCCGACCTGAGCGCCGCCGGCCATCGGCTGGTCGGCGGACCGCGGCGCGCGAGAACGGGATTCTTCATGCGCGCCGAGACCTTGTTCAACCTCGCACGCAACGTCTCCGGACTTCCAGGCTTCTGGGATGCCGACCTAGCCGGGCAGTCACATGGCGAGGGATTCTTCACCGTCTTCGAGGCGATGTTCCGCCAGCCGGGCCTCTACCCCCTAGACGAACCTGAAGCGGCGCTGTCCTTCGTCTCCTGCCTCCGGCTCGTGGACTTCCTTCATCAGCTTGGCGGGTCCGGATCACAGATCATCTGCGCGACACATTCGCCGCTCATTGCGTCGACTCCCGGAGCTGACATCATCGAGCTAGGCGATCACGGGCTGCGCCATAGCGCATGGCAAGACCTCGACATCGTCGATCATTGGCGGCGCTACCTGAACAATCCGCAGTCCTACCTGCGACACTTCATCACCGCCCAGTGAGACCGCGCCGCTTCCTGGATTACGCGCAGCGCGTCAACAAAGGTTGACATCGAAGGTGCCGTCAACATATATTGACGGCATGAGCCAGGGAATGGGACTCGCGGAGGCGGCCAGCGGCGCCGACCCGGCCTCCGGCCTGCAGGCCGCCAGGGAACTGCGCGAACTTGCCGAACGGCTGGAAGCCCTGCAGGTGTCTAACGCACGCAAGCAGGGCTGGTCGTGGCAGGAAATCGCCTTCTTCCTCGGCGTCAGCAAGCAAGCGGTGCACAAGAAGTACTCGGCCAGGAACGGCTAGGAGCCGCGCCCAACCAGACGAGGCCACAGCCACGGCCCGGCGGACAACCATAGGAGCAGCGATGTTCGAGCGATTTACCACACAGGCGCGCCAGGCAGTCCAGCTCGCACTCTCCGAGGCGCGGGCACGCGGGGCGAGCCGGATTGACGCCGAACACCTTCTGCTCGGGTTGGCCCACGGCCGATCAGGAGCCGCCGCCGAAACGCTCGCCGCGGCTGGCCTCACGGCGGCTGCGCTGAGGAAGCTGGCCGTTAATCAGCGCGAGGCCGCACCGCTTGACGCGGATGCGCTTGCCTTGCTCGGCATCGACCTCGACCAGGTCAGGCGGGCCGCCGAAGCCGCCTTCGGCCCAGGCGCGCTCGACCGGCCGGCGCCCAGGGCAGCGAGAACGACGCACGCGAGGATGACGCCCGAGGCCAAGGAGTCGATCGCGTGCGCACTGCGTCTGGCGCAGAAGCAGCACGACGGCTTCCTTTCCGCCGGGCACCTCCTCGCCGGGATCATCGACCAAGGCGACAACGAAGCGCTCAGGCTGCTGGCGGCCGCTCGCGTCGATCCCGCCGCGCTTCGGGCCGACGTCCTGCGCCGGATGCAAGCGGCCGCGTAGAACCGCCTCAGGGACTCACCCTCGCGCCGTCGCGGTCGACGGATACCGCGCGGACCGTCCAGTCGTGGTCAGACCGGCGAGCGACCTGAGCCACAGCATCGGGCCCGGCCGTCGCCCCGGGGAGGATGAGCGCGAGCGCAGCAGGGCCGGCCCCGGAGACCACCGCGGGGATCCCGGCGCCGCGCAGGCTAGCCACCAACTCGGCCGTGTGCGGCATTGAGCCAGCGCGGTACGGCTGGTGCAGGAAGTCCTTGGTGGCATCGAGCAGCACGCTGGAATCGGCCGCCGCCTCGCCCTGGGTCAGAGCCGCGACCAGCAGGGCCGCGCGCGCCGCGTTTTCCGACGCTTCCGCGTGCGGGACCGTCGCCGGAAGCACAAGTCGTGCCGTCTCCGTCGCGAGCGGCGCCGCGGGAATGCACAGCACAGGCGTCAGGCCAGGCAACGGGTCAAGGCGAATCCGCCGCGCCGGCCGGCCTGCACCGTCGGCACCAGCGTCCGTCCTCCACGCGATCGTCAGGCCCCCGGCCAGGCACGCGGCAACGTTGTCGGCGTGACCTTCCAGATCCGCCGCCAGCCGCAATACCGCCTGGTCGGGCAGCACAACATCGCCGTCGGCGCGCAGAGCGCGCGCCGCCAGAATCCCGGCAACTACGGCGGCTGCGGACGAGCCGAGACCGAACCCGTGCGGGATCGCGTTCATGCACCGCAACTCGATACCGTCCGGCTGCCCGCCGAGCGCGTCGAACGCCGTCCGCATCGCGCGCACGACCAAGTGCTGCTCGCCGTAGCCGGCTGTCCGCTCACCGATCCCGGTCACCCTGACCTGCAGACCACCGCCTGTCACCCGGGCGGACACTCGGTCGTGCAGTGCCAGCGCCAGGCCGAGGGCGTCGAACCCCGGACCCAGATTCGCGCTCGTAGCCGGAACCTGCACCGTCACCTGGCCGTCCCGCCACCGGCCAGGCGCCTGGGGCTGGCTCATGAGAGCCCGAGCGCGGCGGCAGCCGCCTCGGCGTCGACCCCGACGACCGCAGGCTCGGGCAGCCCGGTCATGGCGCTTTCCGGGTCCTTGAGGCCGGTACCAGTGATCGTGCAGACCACGACCGAGCCGGGCTCAACATCGCCGGATTTGCACGCCTGCAGCAGCCCGGCCACGCCCGCCGCCGATGCTGGCTCGCCGAATACGCCCTCACGCGATGCCAGCAACCGGTACATGTCCAGAATCTGCTCGTCTGTCACGGCGGCGATCAATCCACCCGATTCGTCCCGCGCCGCCTCGGCCAGCCGCCACGACGCCGGGTTGCCGATTCTTATCGCCGAGGCCACGGTGGCCGGGTTGGGTACCGGACGGCCGCTTACGAGCGGGGCCGCTCCGGCGGCCTGGAATCCCAGCATGCGCGGCGCTTTGGACGACCGGCCGTCGGTCAGGTACTCCCGGTAGCCCATCCAGTAGGCGCTGATGTTGCCAGCGTTGCCGACGGGCAGGCAGTGAACGTCTGGAGCGTCGCCGAGCGCTTCAACCACTTCGAACGCGGCCGTCTTCTGGCCCTCGAGCCGGTCTGGGTTGACCGAGTTAACCACGGCCACGTCGCTGCACGCGGCAAGCTTGCGCACCAGTTCCAGGCAGTCGTCGAAGTTGCCATCCACCTGGAGCAGCCGCGCGCCGTAGACAAGCGCCTGCGCGAGCTTGCCGAGCGCGATCTTTCCGCGCGGGACGAGCACGACGCATTCCAGCCCGGCGCGAGCGGCGTACGCGGCAGCGCTGGCGCTGGTGTTGCCGGTCGACGCGCAGATCACCGTGCTGGCACCGCGGGCTGCAGCCAGGGAGACGGCGACAGTCATGCCGCGGTCCTTGAACGAGCCTGTCGGGTTCATCCCCTCGATCTTCAGGTGCACCCGGCAGCCAGTGAGCTCGGAAAGCACCGGGGCCGGCAGCAGCGGCGTGCCGCCCTCGCCCAGCG
>Ga0126378_10004993_pt1 | contig 10251 bp, 8 predicted proteins | sample PanSoiMetPlot_23_FD_92587 | JGI IMG/M metagenome (GOLD analysis project Ga0126378, IMG submission 92587) | Tropical forest soil microbial communities from Panama - MetaG Plot_23 | ecosystem: Environmental > Terrestrial > Soil > Tropical forest > Bulk soil | place: Panama | collected 2016-02-17 | reverse complement strand
CGTCGAGCTCCAAAGTCCGAGCCCTACCTTGGGCCCGCCAGGATACAGCGGCAAATCCGGGCGATGGACGATGAAGTCGAGCACCCAGTGGCTGAGCACGCCGAGGCCGATGACGATTCCACCGGGCCTGTACTTGGTGGCGAGCCAATAGCCTCCGCCAAACAGCACCGACCAAACCACGGTCATCAACAAGCTGTGGGACCATGGATAGTCGTAAAGATCGATCCGAAGAAACGGCGGATTGTCCGGCTCGATGCGCGCGTGTTCGATGCCCAGCAGCAAAAAGATTGGCCATAGCAAATCGAGCAGCAGCGGCGCCGCCATCAACATGCCGAGCGACGTCCGGGGCGCAAAGCGCTTCGAGGCGAAACCAACTGCGTGGTGACCGATGAACACGGGAAATCTTGTTCGACGTTTCTACGCGCCGGCGCTGCCGAAACGCAAGCTTCGTCGTCGAGCCGAGCACTCGAATGTCAGGAGTCGCGGGCCAACGCCTCAAGAGGCTTTCAGCCGGTGATGTCTCACTCTACGTCCAAGCGTTACCGGGCTCATTCCAAGCTCGAGGGCCGCCTTGCGCACAACTCCGCCGTGGCGATTCAGCGCTGCTTCAATCAATTCGCGCTCGAATTCCGCCACCCGTCTTCTCAAGAATGTCCCGCTGAGGGACGTCACAGGCGCTTTGAGCACCTGCTTCGGCAGCACCGCGACGCCGATCGGCTCCCCGGGTCCGGTCAAGAGAACCGCTCGCTCGACGGTGTTGCGCAGCTCGCGAACGTTGCCCGGCCAATCGTACGCGGTTAACGCCGCCTCCGCCTCGGCCGTCAGCGGCCCGGGCGTGCGCTCCATCGACTCGGCGAATCGCCGGACGAAATAACGCGCCAAAGGCACCACGTCTTCACGCCGCTGCCTCAGCGGAGGTAAGTCAATTGGGAATGTATTCAGCCGATAAAAGAGATCGGCGCGGAATCTGCCGGCGTCTACTTCGGCGCGGAGGTCGCGATTGCTCGCCGCTACGAGCCGAACGTCCACTCGGTGAATTTTGGTGCCACCGACGGGGCGCATCTCGCTGGTATCGATCACCCGCAAGAGCTTGGCTTGTAGGGCAGGCGTGGTGTTTTCAATCTCATCGAGGAAGAGAGTGCCCCCTGCCGCAATCTGAAAAAGCCCGGGGCGGTCGGCGGTCGCTCCGGTGAAAGCGCCCTCCACGTGCCCGAACAGCTCGCTTTCCAGCAGCGTCTCAGTAAGGACGCCGCAGTCGATCGCCACGAACGGGCCATCGGCGCGCGTGGAGAGGGTGTGCAACGAGCGCGCCACCAGCTCCTTGCCCGTTCCCGTCTCTCCTTGAAGCAGCACGTGCACCCGGTGTGGGGCCACGGTTTGAATCAGCTCAAACACCGCACGCATCGCCTGGCTTTCAAAAATTATCTCCGCCAGCGGAACAACTTGAGCCAGATGCGCGGCGTTGGCCCTGGCGTGCCCTCGAAAGAAGGAGTGCTCGAGCTCGACTCGCAGGCGCCGCAGCTCGCTGCGAATTGCGTAATCCTCGCATGCGCGTTTCACTGCCAACCTGAGCCAATGCGGATCCACTGGCGGTGCAAGCGACTGGTACAGTTTCCCTTCATTGTGCAGGCGCACTAGGCTCGTTGCATCCGCCTTGGCACAATAGACAACCCGCGGAGTATGGCCGAGCGTAGCCATTTCGCTTTGCGGATTGCCCCCCGCCTCTTGACCGACGATTCTATCGACCACCTCCAGCGCAGCCGTCTCGTCTTCTCCAAAGACGAGCACTACATACACGTCACCTCGGCTCAGCAGCTGGCTGAGCTCTTCTTCGGATGAAGCCGCGTGGACGTCCACGTCCGGCTCGAGGACCCTTTTGCAAAGATTGCTCTCCGCCAGCGAGGGATAGACCAGCGCAACGCGCGGGCGATAATCCACCAGGTATCGCCGCAGCACCGCCCGGTCGTTCGGCCGGACGTCGGTGAAGCAGATTCCGAAGGCGAACCGGTGCGGGCTGCGTAAGTGTGCGGCGTTCTGGTCAACCCATTTGACGCGGCCCCGCATGCGCAGGGGTGAGTCGTTCCCCGGGAGGAGAAATTCCACGTCGATCGAGGTTTCCTCGCGAGGAGGATCCCCCGATGGTGCTGCCACCGCCAACGCCATCCCGCCCGAGCTGAGATTGAGCGACCAGCATTCGCCGTAGCTGGGCCGGGTGACAACCCTCACGTACAGCGGAAGCCGGGCTTCGCGATCGGCTCGGTTCTCCGAGGGACGATGTTTCACATTTGTTCGTTGCACGTCGAAATTGAATCATAGCCAAACGCGGACATTCCTTGTTGATTGGCTTGTTTCTGCGCTTTCAATACACAAGGTTGATACACCCACACTCAGTCGCGGCGAGACATTTCAAGAGGATGCCGTAGGCACGGCAGCTGCTTTGACTCGCATACATGCGCGTAGGCCTGGACGTGTGGCCCTTGAAGGTCGCAAGCCCCACGTTGGAGGTGTGGCGAATGAGCAGCATCAGTCGACGAGGTGGGGCATTGAATACAACGTGGAGTACGGCAGGCGTCTGCCTGTTGGCAGTCCTGCTTGCCGGAAACGTCGCTGCGGCCAGTAGCGCGAGCCATGGAAACAGAGACGTTGACCGAGATGACGACGACTCAAAGATCGAGATTGAGCGCGCGGATGCCGACGCCACGCTTACGTGGCTTTTCATTCATGGGCGCAACCTGGGCATCAAGGCTCCGGTTGTCGTGCTGGGCGGGACGAACCTCGTCGTTGAATCCTCATCGCCGACCGATGTCGTCGCGACGCTGCCCTTGGGCATCTCGGCGGCGACCTACCGGCTCGTCCTGGTGAGGCACAACGGCGCGGAGGCGATCTTCGACGTGAGCATCGGAGGTGTTGGCTCCCAAGGCCCCGCTGGAGCGCAGGGCCCTGCCGGCCCGCCGGGAGCACCTGGCCCGATCGGACCTCAGGGACCTGCCGGACCCAGTGGAGCCACCGGACCTGCGGGCCCTGCGGGACCGCCCGGACAAACGGGCCCTCAAGGAGCGATTGGTCCGCCGGGGCCCGTCGGGCCAACCGGAGCGCAGGGCCCTGCCGGCCCGCCGGGAGCAGCTGGCCCGATCGGACCTCAGGGACCTGCCGGACCCATTGGAGCCACTGGACCTGTGGGCCCTGCGGGACCGCCGGGACAACCAGGCCCCCAAGGAGCGATTGGACCGTCTGGGCCCGTGGGGCCAGTTGGAGCTCAAGGACCTGCCGGACCGCCGGGACAGACGGGTCCTCAAGGAGTGGTTGGACCGCCCGGACCCGTCGGGCCAGACGGAGCTCAAGGACCTGCCGGACCGCCGGGAGCGCAAGGACCCGCGGGAGCGGTCGGCCCACAAGGCCCCGCCGGTCCCCAAGGAATCCCCGGGCCGTCGGGATCCGCGTTCGTTGCTCTGAATACACCTCCGAGCGCCCGACCCAGTTGTAAAGATGTACTCACCCTCACGGGCGTCCACTTGAGCGGCACCTACTGGCTGCAGCGCTCTGACGGCACCTTGTACCTCGCATTTTGCGACATGAATACCGACGGCGGCGGTTGGACAGCGGTGTTTTCAGGTATCAACGGCTCAAGCAACGTGTTCGATCACTTCGATGTCGGCGCCTACGGCGCCATCTGCACAGATCCCTCCAATAGATGTCTCAGACGCGCCCCGGCCTCCATTGACCCGGTGAACACCGAAGTTGCCGTCTCTTGCGGCGGCGCGATGGTCAAATTCCTGATCAACGATCTCGTTTATCAGTGGATTACGAGCGGGACTCAAAACGGCTGGATAAGTCTATCGTCGAGCGCGGCGAGCATCGGCGTCACTCCGGTGAACCCGAACGCGTTTCCACAGATGCTTTGGACCGGCTTGGGACCCAACACCAGCTTCATCTTCAACAGCCAGGACATGGTCGCCGGAGCGCAGTTCACGTTTGCCCAGTCATACAATTTCCAGACCGTTTTCGACGGTTGCAACGGCCAGCCGGATCAATCATCCATCGTTCGCATCTACTATAGGTAACGCTCAAAGCTGCCTGCCCCGGTCGCCCCGACCCCGTCGTTCGGCCGCTGCAATGGCGACTGATTAAATTGCGTCGCGTTCCATGGCGGCCGTCGCACCAGCAGGCGGAGGACAGCCGTGGGTGGGCTGGAGCAGCTGGTGGTCCAGCTCTGCATGCGAAGTCGCGAGAATGGGATCGCACCACTTGACGCCTCTGCTCAGCGGTCCGGTTGTTTGCGGTGGCGGCGATCCCAGCTCTCCTCCCGAAAGCGAGAAGCAATTTCCAGCGCTCGCGGACGCTGCGATTCGCTGAAGACTTTCTCTGCCTCGAGGTAAGCATTGGTATCGTTATCGTCCATCCGCTCTTCTGCGGACATTGGACCACTCGCATTCGATGGCGCGCCTCGCTTGCCCCCCGTCGCGTGCCCTCCCATCCCGCCTCGGGATCGACCGCCCATCCCGGGCTGGAGTGCGTTGCTTGGGGGTTGACCACCCGCTTTCTTCTTGTCCGCTTCTTGCCGGAGCGCTGCATTTTGGCGCTCCAGCTGGTCATTGAGGTCCTGCAAACGGCGAACTTGCTCCTCGCTGAGCTGAAGCTCGCCCTTGTGTTGGAGCACCGCTGCAATCGACGAGCGCGGTAAGGGCGGCTCAGGCGGCGTTGCCCCGGCCGCTGGCCGCTGCGGTGAGCTGGCGCATGCGGTCGAGAACAGCGCAGCGCACACCACAATGCTACTCCTGCAGATCATGCCTCAGCCGTTTCGAGCGTTTCTGCTGCATTCCGAATCGTTCCGGCCCATCTCGGTTCGAAGTTTGATCAAATCGCCCAGCGATGTTGCGGAAAGTTTTCAAAACGACGAAGAAGTGCGAAGTCAAGCAGAGTTCTCTCTTGACGTCACGACAGCCTAGGCGCGCGTGCGCCTGTCGCCCACACCTCGGCTGGAATCGAGGTCGAGCCTGCCGTCGATGATCGCCTGCGCCGAGTCATCTATCGGCAGAACGCGATAGTCTTACCGAACATGGCTTGGAATCGGCGCCACTTTGTGTGGCTTGGATTGCTACTTCTGCCGAGCTGCGCCTCGCCCACGCTGAAGGCCCGGCTGGTCAATGCGGAGCGCCGCGCCACGGAAGCCGAGAAGCTTCTCGACGAGGCAGAAAGGCAGATGGCGGAGCTAGAGCCGGCGCCGGCTGAGCGCGCGCTCAAACAAGCAGAGCAGGCAATGTCCGACCCGGATGTTGGCTACTATCCGGAGCGGCAGCAGATCCGGGATCGCCTGGCAGCGGATTTCAGAAAGCTGCCGGAGGTGAAGAAAAAGCGCGAAGCCCGCGATCTGGCGATTGCGGTCGACGCGCGCCGGGTCGAGATTGAAAAAGCCTTTGCGGAATTTACCCCTGCCAGCGCGGCACTGAAAAAGCCGGACGTTGTACGAGCCGAGATCGATCGAGCCGCGGAAACCGCGGGCGCGCTCAAGGATGCAATCGATCACGGGAGGGACCTGGAACCCAAAGACCAGAGCTACGCCGCGTATGTCCGCAGGTTGCGAGGTTTCCTCGATCAATCCCACGCCGAGATCGAGCTCGCCAAGAAGCGTTTGGAATTTGCGGCCGGTCCGGGAAAGCTTCGCAGCGAGGGCCTCGAGCTTGCTCAGCTCGCGAGGTCCGAGCGCAACCGTGAAAATCGGGCGAAGCTACGCGCAAAAGCAATCGAGAAATTCAGCGCGTGTGCAAATGATGGTGAGCGCATGCTCGGTCAGCTCCCGGCGCTCGCCACAGCGGTTACCGTCATTGGCGCTGAGTCGCTGGCGCCTCGAGCGGTGGTTATCGGCTGTATCAAACGGGCCCACCTGCTCAGACAGGCCACTCGTGAGCCAGTGAAGTCCGCGAGCCGAGTTAGACGCTAGACGCCCGGACTACAACCTGCCGTTGCACCGGTAGAAGAAACCCTCTTCGGTCCGAATGATAGTAGTCTCCGGTGGATTGAGCCAAACCACTCTGCTCGGGCCCTGCGTCTTAGTCTCATCGCGCACCGGATTATGGACGCCGTAATCCAATAGCTCGCCAATCAAATAGCACTTCGTCTCTCTCGTACTATCATTTTGAGCGACACGGGTCGGCTGTGGAGACGTTGTCGCGCAACCAAAAGCCATTGCCAATACAATCGCCAGCGAGAGCTTCATAGCGTCCTCCTGCGGAAAGTGTTTCCCACCTAGCTCGCAGAGTACAGAGTCAAGCACTCGGCCGTCCGGAGCGCAAGTGTATCGCGAAGGACGCCAGCCACTACCGCTGCTTGACCGATCCAAGCCCTAGGCGTACAGCGTCCGCGCATCGCAAAGGGAGGGGTTCCCTCGGTCGCACCCTAACTAAAAGGAGGTTGGTCATGAGCGCTATCGCCTGCCGTCCGCACGTAACTGCCGCATTGGCCGCGAGCCGATCGTTTCGCTACCTCATCCTTGGTTCGCTTGCCCTGCTGCTGGGGGCTGTAACCGCCAATGCGAACGAGGAGCAAGAGGGGCACCGAACGTCCTGCGCACGCCTGACTCGGCTTCGATTCGAGGGAAACACGACCGTGACCGCCGCCACCGAAGTGACGTCGGGCACCCTGACCACCCCCGCTGGCCAAGTCCTCACGAACCTTCCTGATTTTTGTCGCGTCCAAGGCCTCAGCAGGCCTACGCGCGATTCGAACATTTACTTTGAAGTATGGCTGCCCACGCGCACCTGGAACCGGAAGTTTCTCTCCTCGGGCGAGGGCGGCTATGCCGGCACGCCTAACTATACACGCCTTGGGTTGGATGGCGGCTTGGATGAGCTCCTCCGGAGGGGTTACGCAACCGCATCGACGGATACCGGCCATATGGCATCAGACATGTGGTGGGCGATTGGACATCCTCAAAGGGCCATCGATTACCTTTATCGTTCGAAGCACATCGTCACCGTCGCCGCCAAAGGCTTGATTAGAGCCTTTTATGGCCGGCCGCCGAGCCATTCCTATTTCAACTCTTGCTCGAATGGCGGACGGCAAGGTCTGCTCGAAGTTCAACGGTATCCGGGAGACTACGACGGAGTCGTCGTAGGGGCGCCGTGGAACTTCCAGTCGCACTCAAATGCAGGATTTGTCTGGGATGCACAAGCGATCAGCGCCGTGGGTGCGGCGATACCAGTTTCAAAGCTGCCCGCGATGAATGCCGCCGTCCTCGCGGCTTGCGACGCCGATGACGGCCTCGTCGACGGCGTGATTGCCAATCCGCCAGCCTGCACTTTCGATCCCGCCACCCTGCTTTGCCAGGGTGAGGAGACCGACCAATGCCTCACTCAGCCGCAACTTGACGCGCTGAGAAAAATTTACGCCGGACCTTCGAATCCAAGAACAGGCGAACAAATCTTTCCCGGCTTTGCGCTCGGTGGGGAAGCTGGATGGTCGGGCATCGTCACGAATTTCACCGCTTCGGGCTTGGGGCAGGGCTACTTCGCCAATCTGGTATTCGAGGATCCGGACTGGGACTACAGCACCTTCGACTTCGACGGCGACATGGCATACTCCGACCTCAAGGTCGGAATTCTCGGCAATGCCATCGACCCCGACCTCTCCGCAGCGAGAAGGAGAGGTGTGAAGATCATCCAATACCACGGATGGAACGACCAGACCCTCCAACCGGCTTACAGCCCCGAGTACTACGAGTCGGTCGTGCAAGCCATGGGCGGGTTGCGTCGGACGCAACGGTTCTATCGACTCTTCATGGTTCCCGGGATGACCCATTGCTATTTCGGGCCTGGAGCGACGAGCTTCGGAGGCGTCGGGCAGCAGATCCCGCCGTCGCGCGATCCAATTCACGATGTGCAGACCGCGCTGGAGAGATGGGTCGAGCACGGCGTCGCGCCAACTCGAATGGTCGCCACCAAATACACCGACGACGCCGCCACCACTCGCACCGTGCGGTTGACTCGACCGCTCTGTCCGTATCCGCAGGTCGCTCGCTACAACGGATCGGGTGATCCCGACGACGAGCGAAGCTTCACCTGCGATGGGCGCGGCGCAGGTGACGACGATCAAGAGGGCGATGAGGACTGACGACCAGCTTTCCAGCCTCGCAACAGGAAGCGATAAGAAGCTCGTCCCTAGCTACCGACGAAGATCGGGTCGAATGTTCCGTGCATGTTGTTGATGTAGTTGACCCCGACGTCCGCCGGGAGGCCGACATACGCGTCGATCAGCGTGCCGAAAAAACCGCAATCGCTCGTCGTCGGAACAGTGAAGCTGTTGTTGACATAAGTGGCAGTACCATCGTCCATACTGTACGCAACCCCGGTCAGCGTTCCGTCAGTCCCCGTCGTGAGCGCGACGTCTATCTCGTCGACCCGGCAGTCAGGTGGGAAGTTCGGGTTCATCAGGAAAATGCGAAGGGAAATATTGAACGCCGCGTCGCCGGTAACCGCGTTCAGCGAACCTGTCTGGTCGGACAGAGAGACGAAGTGGAGAATCACATCGCCGAGTGGAGAAGACACAGTGATGTCCGGCACCATGATTCCGTCGGCAGGAATGAAGATGTCCCCCGCGGTATCAAGCACGGTGCCGGCGATTGACACTCCATTGAAGTCTGTCTCCGGCAAGGTTCCAATCTTGATCCTGCCGGCGTCGAAGGTCTGGGTGTAGTCCGATGGGTTATCTACCGGATCGGCAGCAGCCATTGAGGAAGTCAAAAGAGCAGCAGCTACCGCAAGCGATGAATTCTGATTCATGAGAGCCCCCTGAAAAGAACGCTGCAGCCGTGCAGCGTGCGCTAGTTAACTCGATCGGCCGAAAGACTCAATACCTCTATCTCATAAATCCGATCGCACCGGGCGTCCGTACAGCGGCCTGAACTCGAACGATCGAGATTCGCTGCTCGTCGTGTTGCGGGCAGCAACCAGGGAGAATCGGCATGAAAAATCGTCGCAGTACGCCTGCCCCAATAGTTGGGCTGGCGGTTCTGATCTCACAAGCTGCGCTGGCAGCCAATCACCGCGAGGCGCCAATCACCGCGCTCGACCACAAAGCAGACATCACGGACGTCTACGCTTTCGTGAGCTACGGGCCAAGGCAAGCTCCAAACGAACCCCCATCCAAGGTGACGATGATCTTGTCCGTGGATCCATTCTTGGAGCCTGCCAACGGCCCCACGCTGTTTCCGTTTGATCCGGATATCCTCTATGAGATCAAGGTGGATAACGACCACGACGCGATCGCCGACGTCCTTTTCCGCTTTCGCTTCAGCAGCGAATATCAATTGCCGACCGTCTATACCGCGGTGGCCGGTATCGGAGACCAAGGCGCTTTCCAGCCCGGCACCGACATCCTGGTAGTCCCTCCGCAAATTCGCGACTTCAACAACCCCGGTCTGAATCTGCGCCAGACCTATACCGTGACGATGGTCAAGAATGGGGTGGAGACTCCCATTGTCAACAACGACGGCTCTCCGTTCTTTACCGTTCCCGCCAATGCTGGCCCGCGCACGATGGATTACGCTGCCTTGTTTAGAGCAGGTACGTACAGCAATCTGTGCACCACCGGCATCTCTGTATTCGCTGGGACAACCGATGACGCATTCTGGATCGATCTCGGAGCAGCTTTTGATACCGCCAATTTCCGCACTCTAGGAAGCGGCGTTCCCGGCGTCTTGACCGACGAAGAGGACGAGCCGATCTACGTCCGGGCCCGAAACTTCGCCAGCGACACGGTATCCGGGTACGGCGTCAACTCAATTGCAATCGAGGTTCCGATCGAGCTGCTGACGCGGACTGGGGCGATCGAGCCGCCGGGCTCCCCAGATGCCACCATTGGCGTTTGGGGATCGACGTCGCGGCCGCGAGTTACCGTGCGGCGCTCGCCCAATCCGTCCGAGAGCAGAGGCCCGTGGCGCCAGGTACAGCGCATGGGCAATCCGCTGATCAACGAGCTGCTCGTCGGAATTGGCTCGAAGGATCGCTTCAGCATGGATCAGCCGGCGAATGACAGTCAGTTCGCTGATTTCTTCCTCGATCCGCCGATCGTACACATCGTGGAAGCGCTTTACGCCGGAGCGCTGTCGGTGCCCAGCGCTCCTCGCCTCGACCTGCTGCCTCTGGTGACCTACGCAACGCCGATTGCCTCCCCGGACACGCCGCCGGGGCCGATCGCGGACTTGCTGCGGCTGAACACCGGCGTGCCGGCGACGCCATTCGAGCAAGCAAGTCGCCT
>Ga0126378_10004990_pt1 | contig 10254 bp, 9 predicted proteins | sample PanSoiMetPlot_23_FD_92587 | JGI IMG/M metagenome (GOLD analysis project Ga0126378, IMG submission 92587) | Tropical forest soil microbial communities from Panama - MetaG Plot_23 | ecosystem: Environmental > Terrestrial > Soil > Tropical forest > Bulk soil | place: Panama | collected 2016-02-17 | reverse complement strand
CGGCTTGAAGTAGAAGTCCGCGATCGACGGCGCCGGGTAGCCACAGCCGGAGAAGATGTGGCATCCGCTGGCCGTGGTCATTACGGACACGTCACTCACCGTTGGCTCCTTGCGGCACGCCGCCCGGTGCGCCCGGGCGGCAGGTCGGTGCGGTCACGATTTGGTGACCCGGAAGATGATGAGGGCGATCGCGCTGGCCAGGCCGACCAGCATCCCGACCGGGAACAGCACCGGCAAGCCGGTCCAGCGACCGACCAGCCAGCCCAGGAAGCCGTACAGCGCCATGCCGCCGATCATGTAGGACAGGATCGTCCAGCCCTCGCCCGGCGGGCGCGGCTGCGACGGGTCCCGGTCGCCCGCCGGCGGCTTGCCGCCGCTCACCGGCCGTCCCGCCTGGTCTGCCGGTCCTGGCGCATGCGAAGGCGCTGGCCCTGGGCCGCGGTCCCCCGCCCTGCGGTCCGGTTCGCGTGGCCATGGGTCACCGGTCTCTGTCCGGATCGACGTACAGCATCTTCAGCCGCATCGACCACACCATCTGCGCAGCGCCGTAGGCCAGCACGCAGACGATGACGGTCAGGCCGAAGAAGCGGGCATTGAAGGCGGTCGAGTCCTGGAAGATGCCGACAAGAACGAGCAGGACGATGATCTTGGCCAGGTAGGTGGCGATCGCCGCCACCATCATCGCCTGCGGGCTGACCTTCGCCGCCCGGCCGACCACCAGCACGCTGATCCCGAAGAAGGCGATCACCAGGCCGACCCCCAGCGCGGCACCGAGCAGCCCCTTGGTACCACCCAAGACGGCACCCAGCACGATCATGAGCAACGCGACAGGAGCTGTGAGCATGGCGGAACGCCGCAGGATCACGGCATAGTACGCCGGCATCTACCTTGCTCCGGGGGCTCGTTGGTCGCACTGATGGCCTGCACGCGCGCCAGGCCATCCCCGCCACGGGGCAGACCGTTCGGGGCCGCCACGCCGCGGCAGCGGCGCGCGTGCGCCGCCGCGTGAGCGAAACGTATCACGGGCCCCTCACTCGTCCTTACCTGGGTGCTCGTGAAAGATATCACAAGCTCTTTAACTCAGACTTTACCAAGTCACCGTCCGTGACATACCGTACGTTCCCGCATCACCGGCAGGGCCGCGACCAGGCAGAACGAAGGCCGGACGCCGGGCCCGCCGGGAGCGAACGCCATCACTCAGCGTGTCCGGCGAGCGGCGATGGGATCAGCCAGCCCGGTTGCGCGGGTCCCCCGAATGCCAGGCCGTGGGCGCTTGACGGGCGGCCGGGCGCAGGGGTTCCTAATAGCCCGGCGGCCGGCGGCCCGGCGGCCCTGGCAGGGGCGGGATGGTGTCCTGCTCCGCTGGCAATGTCTCGCCAGCGAAGTCCCAGCCGCTGTCCCAGCCGCTGTCCCGGCCCAGGCCCGGGGCGCGACCGGGGCCGTCTGCGGGCGGCGCCCGATGGAAGGCCTCCGCGGCCGGCTGGGTGATGGCGATCGGCGCCGCTGGCGCGCTCGGCGCCACGGGTGCGCCCGGCACGGTCAACGCGGAGCCGGCGGGCACGGCGGGCCGGTCAGCCGCGCGGGTGGCGGATGACGGCCTGCGGTTCGCGGCGGCGCGGGCAGCCGATGACGGCGCGCCCCCCGCGGGGGCGCGGGCACGGGGCCGTGGCCCGGCCTCCGCGAGGGCGGGCCTCGCCCACGGCCGCAGCCGCGGCATGGACACGAGCAGCAGCACCAGCATCGAGGCCACGGTGACGATGGCGAGCACGACCAGCGGTGTCTGGACGATCGACAGCCAGACCACGCTGCCTGCGAACAGGGCAGCCCACAGGTACATGATCAGGACGCTGGTCCGGTGCGAGTGGCCGATGTCGAGCAGGCGATGCTGGAGGTGCTTGCGGTCCGGCAGGAACACCGAGGTGCCGGCGCGGGCCCGGCGGATCACCGCCATCAGCAGGTCCGCGTAGGGAATGAGCAGGATGGCGCCGGGCACCAGCAGGGGCAAGATCGCGCCGAACCGGTTGACCGTTCCCTCGGCGTAGGCGGCCGGGCTGGTGAGCGAGCTCGGGTCGAGCGAGGCCAGGCTGGAAATGGGCGCGTAGGCGAGCAGCAGCCCGATGAGCATCGAACCGGTGTCGCCCATGAAGATGCGCGCCGGGTGGAAGTTGTGCGGCAGGAAGCCGAGGCACACCCCGGCGAGCACGGCCGACGCGAGCGCGGGGCCGGTCTGCTCGGACAGGCCAAGCCGGTGGGTCAGCGTGTAGTAGTAGATGAAGAAGGCGGCCGCGCCGATGCCCACGATCCCCGCGGCGAGCCCGTCCAGGCCGTCGATGAAGTTGACGGCGTTGATGGTCACCACCACGACCAGGATGGTCGCCGCGATCTGCTGGTCGTTGGTCAGGCCAAGGATGCCCCTGCCCGGAGCGGGCAGCCAGGTGACCTCGGCGCCGCTCCAGACCAGGATCGCTCCCGCGGCGACCTGGCCGGCCAGCTTGGACAGCGCGCCTATGCCCCACCGGTCGTCCACAAAGCCCATCACCACGACCAGCGCCCCAGCCAGCAGCAGGCCCTTGGCCATGTTCGTCTCCGCGAACGCGCGCCTGGGGTCGGGCAGGTGACTGGCGACAAGCAGGCCCGCGGCAAGCCCGGCGTACATGGCGACGCCGCCGAGCAGCGGCGTGGGGACCACGTGCACGTCCCGGTCCCGGGCGGCGTGGATAGCGCCAACAGCGACCGCGAACCGCCGTACGAGCGGCGTCAGCAGGTAGGTGACCGCGGCGGCAGCCAGCAGGGTCAGCACGAATTCACGCATAGGCGCCCCGCGGCCGGAGGCTCGCGTGCATAGGGTCCACTCTAGGTCACCGGGGCGCCGGTCATGTGCGCCCTGGCCGCTCCGGGCCCTCCCCCTCGCCCGTGGCGTCCTCGCCCGCGGCGCCTTCGCTCATGGCGTCGCCCGCGGTGCCTTCGCCGGCGGCGTCTTCGCCCGTGACGTCCTCGCCCGTGACGTCCTCGCCCGTGACGTCCTCGCCCGTGACGTCGCTGCCCATGACAGCGCCAGCCGTGACGTCGCCGCCCGTGACGTCGCCGCCCGTGACGTCCTCGCCCGTTATCAGCGCGACCACGTTGCGGAGGCGGTCCACACCGATCACTCCCTGCCGCAGCAGCTGGGGCACCGGCCCGGTCACGTCCACGATGGTGGAGGGGACGTTGCCGGGGCACGTCCCGCCGTCAAGGTAGACGGCGACCGCGTCACCGAGCTGCGCGTCGGCCTCGTCGGCGGTGGTCGCGGGCGGCCCTCCCGAGCGGTTCGCGCTGCTCACCGCCAGCGGGCCTGCCTCCCTGAGAACCTCGAGCGCGATCGGGTGGAGCGGCATCCGCACCGCCACCGTCCCCATGGTGTCGCCAAGGTCCCACACCAGGGTGCGGTTGGCGCGGAAGACCAGGGTGAGGCCGCCAGGCCAGAACTCGTCGATGAGGTCTTTGGCGGACGCGCTCACGTCTTCGACCAGGGCGAGCGCGGCGCGCACGGACCCCACCAGGACGGGCGGCGGAGCCTGCCTGCTGCGGCCCTTGGCCTCCAGCAGGGCGGCCACGGCCACCGGGGAGAACGCGTCCGCCGCCACCCCGTACACCGTGTCGGTGGGCAGCACAGCCAGCTCACCCTTGCGCAGCGCGGCGGTGGCCTCGGTCACGCCCGCCGTCCGCTGCGCCGCGTCCGTGCAGTCATACCGTGCGCTCATGGCAGCCCATCCTGCCACGCGCCGCACGAGGCAGGCCGATCGCCGGGTCTCATCCGCCCGCCAGGCGCGCGGTGACGAACCGGTCCCGGCCGGCCAGGTCCTTGTGGTTGCGGGTGTCCCGCCAGCCCCGCTCCTCCGCGAAGATCCAGTAGACGGCCGGCCCCTGGGGTGCGCCGTGCTCGACCGCGGCCAGCCCGCCGGGGCGGAGCAGGCGGTGCGCCGCTTCCTCGATCACCCGCACCGCGGCCAGTCCATCCGGGCCGCCTCCCCACAGCGCACCGGCGGGGTCGTAGTCGCCCACCTCCGGTGGCACCTCGGCGCCCACGGGGATGTACGGCGGATTGCTGATCACCGCATCCACCGCCCGGTCCAGTTCGGGTAGGGCACAGGCAAACTCGGCCGGGACCAGGTTCACCCGGCCCGCGGTGTGTGGCGCGTACGCCGCGCAGAGCGCGATGTTGCGCGCCGCCCACTCGCGTGCCAGCGGGTCTGCCTCCACCGCGTACACCCGGGCGCGCGGCACCTCCTGGGCGATCGCGAGCGCGATCGCGCCGGAGCCCGTGCCCAGGTCGGCAACCACCGGCTCGGCCACGTCCATCTCGCGCAGCCTGCTGATCGCCCAGCCGGTCATCACCTCGGTCTCCGGGCGTGGCACGAAGACGCCGGGGCCGACCTCGAGCTCCAGGTAGCGGAAGTGGGCGAGCCCGGTGATGTACTGCAACGGCTCGCGCGCAGCGCGGCGGGCGATCTCGTCCCAAAATCGCGGCTCGAAGGCGGCGTCCGGCACCAGGTGCAGCTCGGCCCGCGGCACCCCGTGCACGTGCGCGGCGATCACCTCCGCGTCGTTGCGCGGCGACTCCACCCCCGCCTCGGCGAGCCGCTCGGTGGCCACCGCGATCTCAGCAAGCAGCAGCGTCACTCCGCTTGGGCCTCCCTCGCGGGCGCGGGCGGTCAGCTCGCATCGGAACCTGCGGCCACGCCGGAGGAGTCCGATTCCACCAGCGCCCCGATCACGGCATCCAGATCGCCGTCGATCACCTGATCCAGGTTGTAGGCCTTGTAGCCGACGCGGTGGTCGGAGATGCGGTTCTCGGGGAAGTTGTAGGTCCGCACCCGCTGCGAGCGGTCCACGGTCCGGACCTGGCTGCGGCGCTCCGCGGCCGCCTGGGCGTCCGCCTCCTCCTGCGCCTGGGCGAGCAGGCGCGCCCGCAGGATGCGCAGGGCCTGCTCCTTGTTCTGAAGCTGGCTCTTCTCGTTCTGGCACGAGACGACGATCCCGGTCGGCAGGTGGGTGATCCGCACCGCGGAGTCGGTCGTGTTGACGCTCTGGCCGCCGGGCCCGGACGAGCGGAACACATCCACCCGAAGGTCGGCCGGGTCGATGGTCACCTCGACCGGATCGGCTTCCGGCATCACCAGCACGCCCGCCGCCGACGTGTGGATCCGCCCCTGCGATTCGGTGACAGGGACGCGCTGGACGCGGTGCACGCCGCCCTCGTACTTCAGCCTCGACCACACGCCGTCAGACGCGCCAGCGCGGCGGCGGGACTTGACCGCCACCGTCGCATCCTTGTAGCCGCCGAGGCCGGTCACCGTGGCGTCGAGGATCTCCGTCTTCCAGCCCATGCGCTCGGCGTAGCGCAGGTACATGCGCAGCAGGTCGCCGGCGAACAGGGCCGACTCCTCGCCGCCCTCCCCCGCCTTCACCTCGAGGATGACGTCCTTGCCGTCGCTGGGGTCGCGGGGCACGAGCAGCCCCCGGAGGCGTTCCTCAAGCTCGGCGCGGCGGCCGGCCAGCTGGTCTGCCTCGGCAGCGAACGAGCGGTCCTCCGCGGCCAGCTCACGGGCAGTGCTCTCATCCGCGGTGGTCTGCTGCCACTCCTGGTACGCGTGCACGATGGGGGCCAGCTCGGCGTAGCGGCGGCCAAGAGCCTTGGCCCGGTCCTGGTCGGAATGCACGGAGGCATCACCGAGGTCACGCTCCAGGCCGGCGAACTCATCCGCCAGCGCGCTTAGCCGTTCGAACACCGCTTCACCTCCCTTGCCCGCCAGCCGCAGACCGATCCGGCGCCCGCCGCCGGAAGAACCCGTCGACAGGCAAGATCACCGCGCCAGCGGAGCGCAGTCGCCCCCGGCGCGGTGATCCCCAAGACCTACTTGCCGCTCCCGGCCTTCTTGCCGAACCGGCGCTCGAACCTGGCGACGCGGCCGCCGGTGTCGAGAATCTTCTGCTTGCCCGTGTAGAACGGGTGGCAGTTCGAGCACACCTCGGTGTGAATGACGCCATTGCGCGCCGTGGACCGTGTGGAGAAGGTGTTCCCGCAGGTGCAGGTCACCGTCGTCTCCACGTAGTCGGGGTGGATACCCGGCTTCATATGAATACTCCTGCCTCGGTCGCCGGGTCGCCGCGGCGGTGATGCCGCCGGGCGTGAACCGGTACCGCTATGTCGTAACCAGTGTGCCAGATCGCAGGGCCGGCGAAGGCGCCCGCGATCTGGTGCACAACCGCTCCAGACGATGCTGCAACAACGCCCGGGCCGCGGCAATTCCCGTGGTCAGCGGGCTCCGGCTCAGGTGCTGACCGTGGTCTTCTGCACCTGGAGCAAGAACTCGGCGTTGCTCTTGGTGCCCTTCATGCGGTCGAGCAGGACCTCGAGCGCCTGCTGCGGCTCGAGCGCGTGCAGCACCCGCCGGAGCTGCCAGACGATCTTCAGCTCGTCCGGGGTCAGCAGGATCTCCTCCTTGCGGGTGCCGGAGGCGTCGATGTCGATGGCGGGGAAGATCCGCTTGTCGGCAAGCTCGCGGCGCAGCCGCAGCTCCATGTTTCCCGTGCCCTTGAACTCCTCGAAGATGACCTCGTCCGCGCGGGAGCCGGTCTCGATCAGGGCCGTCGCGAGAATCGTCAGCGAGCCGCCGTGCTCGATGTTGCGGGCCGCGCCGAAGAACTTCTTCGGCGGGTACAGGGCGGTCGAGTCGACCCCACCGGACATGATCCGCCCGCTGGCCGGCGCGGCCAGGTTGTACGCCCGCCCGAGCCGGGTGATGGAGTCGAGCAGGACGACGACGTCGTGCCCCATCTCGACCAGCCGCTTGGCCCGCTCGATGGCCAGTTCCGCGACCGTGGTGTGGTCCTCGGCCGGCCGGTCGAAGGTGGAATGGATCACCTCGCCCTTGACCGACCGCTGCATGTCGGTGACCTCCTCCGGCCGCTCGTCCACGAGCACGACCATGAGGTGGCATTCGGGGTTGTTCCTGGTGATCGCGTTCGCGATCGCCTGCAGGATCATCGTCTTACCGGCCTTCGGCGGCGACACGATGAGCCCACGCTGCCCCTTGCCGATCGGGCTGACGAGGTCGATGATCCGCGTGGTCAGGATGCCCGGGTCGGTCTCGAGGCGCAGCCTGTTCTGCGGGTACAGCGGCACCAGCTTGGAGAACTCGGGCCGGGCGCGGGACTGCTCCGGGTCGAGGCCGTTCACCTTGTCCAGCCGGACCAGCGCGTTGAACTTCTCGCGCCGCTCACCCTCGCGCGGCTGGCGGACGGCACCCTCGATGACGTCCCCCTTGCGCAGGCCGTGCTTACGCACCTGGGACAGTGAGACGTACACGTCGTTCGGCCCGGGCAGGTAGCCGGTGGTGCGGATGAACGCGTAGTTGTCGAGCACGTCCAGGATGCCCGCGATCGGGATGAGCACGTCATCCTCGGTGATCACCGGCTCGGCGTCGCCGCCCCGCTCCCCGCGGCGGCGGTTGCGGTTGCGGAACCGGTCCCGGCCGCGCCGGCCACCCCGGCCGTCGGAGTCGTCATCGCCGCGGCCCTGGTCCTGGGAGCGGCCACCCTGCTCCTGCGGCCGTCCACCTTGATCCTGCGACCTGTCCCGCTGGTCCTGCGGCCGGCCGGCGTCGGAACGCTGCTCACCAGGGTCGCCGTTGCGGCCGCCCTCGTCGCGCCTGCCGTTGCGGCGGCGCCGGTCACCCCGCTGCCCGTCACCGCCCTGCGGGCCCTCGCCCGCCGCCTGGCCGTCACCGGGCGGCGCGGCCACCGGGGAGAGACCGCCCGCTCCGCCCGCGGCCCCGGCTGCCTGGGCGGCGCCATCGGCCGCCGTCCCGGCCCGGCGCGGCGCGGCGCCCGCCTGCCCGAGCGGCAGCTGGCCGCCTGCGACGGCGCCGGCTCCCGCCGGGGAGCCCTGGGAATCAGCTGCGTGCGCCTGGCCGGAAGCGGAGGCCCGGCCGCCCTCCCCCGGGCCCGGCTGAGTGAGTCTGTCTGGTTCCATGGCATCCTGCTCACGGTGGCGAGGCGCGTCGGCTCCCGCAGAGGCTCCCCGCTGGACTGAATTCTCGAATGCCGCGCCCCGGGCAGCGCTGTCCGCACCCACACCCCCGCCGCGCTGGGCGCCCTGGATGGCCTCGACGAGCTGGCTCTTGCGCATCCGGCCGGTACCGGTGATCCCTAGCGCCTGTGCCATCCGCTGGAGTTCCGGCAGGAGCATGTCATGCAGTCCCTTCCCGGGCGGGCCGGCCGCCCGGCCGGCCGCGGTTTCACCGGCGGGCCCAGCCCCTGTTCCCGGCTCGCCGGCCGGTGCCGGGGACTCACGCGTCACCTGCGGCGAGGCCGCCGGCGCGGCGCCAGACCCGGGGCCAGGCAGGTCAGACCGGCTGGGGGCATCCCCGTGAAAGTCCGGGGAACCGGCGAAGAGATCGGTGGTTTCGCTGCTCACGAGGGATCCTTCCCAGAGCGCGGGTGCCGCCCCATGATGGCCGGCCGACCCGTTGTCGCGGCTCGGTGAATTGGCCGAGCCAAGTTGCACACCAGTTGCCGAGGTCGTGCCTTCTCGGCGCGAAGCGGGCCCCGTAGCCCTAAACCGGCACCCGCAGCCCGGGCAGAAAAACCGGGACGGGACCGGCCGGCGCTGCCTGCCCGCCCGGATCCCCGTTCTCCGTGCCAGCCCCGCTGCCTGCGTACACGAAGAGGAGGAGGCGATACAGAGAATTGGCTCCGAACCACCGTCCGCGGCCGGCTGGGTAGCCGACAGCGCGGCAGATGATGGGCGAGCACGAGCCCCAACGGCGGAGCACCTAGTGTGGCACCCAGCTTAACACCACAAGAGCCCACGGCATTCCCTTGACAGTGGTCCGTGTGTCGCGGAGAAGACCGGGCGGTTTTGCGGGGTTCCGCCCGCGAAGGGCGTGCCTGGTTCCAGCGCCTGGTCCCAGGATCGTCCCTGCCGCCCGATGTCTGACGGTTGCCCGTCCAGCCCGGCGGGCTGGAGGGTAGCGCCCCGTCGGTCGATGTCGAGGGGGAGTACATGCCATGCGATACCCGTTTCGCGGGAGATTGAATCCACAGCCTCAAGACCGGGTCGAGAACCGGTAACGACCAGGGAAAGCACGGTCGGCCCGGCCCCCGACATCACCGCGGCGACCCCCGCCCGCCGCAGCCGTTCCAGCAGGTCAGCGGCCTGCGGCAGGAGCTGGGCCCGGTACGGCTGGTGCAGGAAGTCCTCGGTCGCGTCGAAAAGCAGCGCGGGCTCGGCGGTCAGGGCGGCCACGAGCAGGGCAGAACGCGCCGCGTTGGCGGCCGCGTCGGCATGCGAGACGGCCGCGGGCAGCACCTGGCGCGCCTGGCTGGTCAGGAGCGAGGACGGGGACACGCAGGCCACCGCGGCCACCGTGTCGATCACGGCGAGGCGCAGCAGCCGCGGGCTGGCTCCCCCGGCCGTCGGCGGGTGCCGCTGCCAGGCTATCGTCAGCCCCCCGGCCAGGCAGGCCGCGACGTTGTCGGCGTGCCCCTCGAGGCCGGCCGCGAGCTCGAGCACCCCGGAGTCCGGCAGCCGTGACTCGCCGTCGCTCACCAGCGCTCGTGCCGCAAGCACCCCGCTCATGATCGCGGCCGCGGATGAGCCGAGCCCGCGCCCGTGCGGGATCGCGTTCCGGCAGCGCAGCCCGATCCCCGGCGGCTGCCGGCCCATCTGCGCGAACGCCGCTCGCATGGCACGCACGACCAGATGCCGTTCCCCCGCCTCCGCGGTGCCGGCACCCTCGCCGGAGACCTCGATGGCCAGCCCGTGGCCGGTGATGCGCGCCTCGACCTCGTCGTACAGCGTCAGCGCGAGGCCCAGTGAGTCAAAACCCGGCCCCAGGTTCGCGCTCGTCGCCGGAACCCGAACCCGTGCAGGGCTCTTCGACCAGGTCACATCGCTCCCCCCGGGGGTAATCGCCTGCGGGCGGGCCGGTGCGGGCCGGCGGGCCGCGGTGGCGGCGCCATTACGTCAGGCCCAGCGCGGCCGCCGCGGCGGCCGTGTCCACCGGGACCGTCACCGGCGCCGGCGCGGCCGATACCGCCCAGTCCGGGTCCTTCAGCCCATTGCCGGTGATGGTACAGACGACCCGCGAACCCGGCGCAAGCTGCCCCCTCTCACTGGCCTGGAGCAGCCCGGCGACCCCCGCCGCCGACGCCAGCTCGCCGAACACGGCCTCCCTGCCCGCCAGCAGCCGGTAGGCGCCGAGGATCTGG
>Ga0126378_10004989_pt1 | contig 10254 bp, 7 predicted proteins | sample PanSoiMetPlot_23_FD_92587 | JGI IMG/M metagenome (GOLD analysis project Ga0126378, IMG submission 92587) | Tropical forest soil microbial communities from Panama - MetaG Plot_23 | ecosystem: Environmental > Terrestrial > Soil > Tropical forest > Bulk soil | place: Panama | collected 2016-02-17 | reverse complement strand
TGCAGGAGTCCGGAGAAAGATTTCTTGCCGGGCGCAATTTTCCGCAGCAACGAGGTGTCTTCCGAAAAGCTGATCAGAAGCCCCGGCAGCTCGTGGTCATGCACGGCGCGTGATTGGGCAGCAAGAATCTTTTCCGCCTCCTCTTGGGTGACCCCGGGCGGAAGCGTCCGGTGGGCAACAGCGATGTGCTCTGCGATGTCCCCCATCATTTCGATGCGCTGCTGAATATCCTCATGCAGGAGGTACGCACCGAGTTGGGAGTACAGCTGGCTAGCCCCCAACCACGCCAGTGTCACAATCAAAAGAATTGGGACTACGGCGATGAAGAGATAAGCCACGATCAGGCGGTTGCGCAAGCTCCACAGCAGCTTGGTTCGCCACCAACCGACGAAACGGAAGAAGAGATACAACCCCGCGAGCACTGCCAGGTATTCGATGAAGCTGAATACGCCGCCGTTCACGCCGAGCAGCCCAAAGAGCAGGCCAGCAACAATGATGGCCGTGCACGCAAGGTCCAGCCAAGAGAGACGGCTCCAGACTTCTTTCCAGGTTGCAACGAGAGGTTTCATAGGATCGTGGTCAGAAGGAATACTCTACCTGAAGATGCGCCGAACGCGCTGGGAAGCGCATGCGTAACCTGAGGTTCAAAGAAATGTATCAGCGCGGGCCGATGCTGGTGTAAATCGGCTATTTATAGCCTTGGCGTACTTTGCTGTGTTTCACGCTATAAGTGAAGTAGATGACCAGCCCAATCACGAGCCAGACCACTAGCCGGATCCAGGTGACGCGGTTCAGGCTGGCCATTAGCGCGAAAGAAACGATAATTCCAAGGATCGGCACGACCGGAACCCACGGTGTCCTAAAGGGGCGCTCCAGATCCGGCCGGCGGCTGCGGAGAATCATGACCGCTGCGCAAACAATGACAAACGCCAAGAGCGTGCCGATGCTTACCATCTGTCCCAGGCTCCCGATGGGCACGAGCGAGCCGAAGATCGCGGCCCCCAATCCAACGACAGCCGTGGACTTCCATGGCGTGCGAAAACGTGGGTGAATATCGCCTGCCCATTTCCAGAGCAAGCCATCATGTGCCATGGAATAAAACACGCGGGATTGGCCGAGGAGCATTACTAGCATGACTGTGCTTAATCCCGCCAGCGCGCCTGCGTTCACCACATAGCTACCCCACTTCACGCCAGTTTCCCGGATCGCCAGAGAGACCGGGGCACCGATATTCAGACGCGAGTAGTGCACAGTGGCGGTGAGCAGTCCAGAAACCACAATGTACAAAAAGGTGCAAACGATTAGCGAGCCGAGAATGCCGATGGGCATATCCTTTTGGGGTTTGCGTGCTTCCTGCGCCGCGGTCGAAACCGCATCGAAACCGATATACGCAAAGAAAACCACGCCGGCGCCTCGCATGACGCCCGACCAGCCGTATGCGCCGAAAGTGCCCGTGTTGGGCGGGAGGAACATCTTCCAGTTGGCGTGAGCAATGTCGGGGTGCTTCAGCACGAAAGGGATCGCAACAGCAATGAACGTCAGCACCGCCGTAAGCTTCACGAAAACGATCGCGGTGTTGAAATTCGCCGATTCCTTAATCCCTACAATCAGAATCGTGGTAACCACCATAATGGCGAAGAATGCTACCAGGTTGAAGCTGGCCGTAGCGTGGGGAAGTGTCGCAAGTTGTTCGGCGGGCAAATTAAACGTCGTAATCGGAGCCCATCGACCTTCGTAAAGAACCCATTGCGCGCCCGGCACATCACAGATTTGCGGGGGCAGATTGATTCCGTAATCCTGGAGGAAGGCGACGAGCGTGCTGCTCCAGCCGCTGGCAACCGTTGCAGCGCCAAACGCGTACTCCAGAATCAGGTCCCAGCCGATAATCCACGCGATGAGCTCTCCGAGTGTCGAGTACCCGTAAGTATAGGCGGAGCCGGCGATCGGGATCATCGATGCAAATTCGGCATAGCACAGGCCCGCAAAAACGCATCCGAGTCCAGCCAGCACATATGACAACATTATGGCTGGGCCGGCGTAGAGTGCCGCCGCTGAGCCGGTCAGCACGAAGATACCCGCGCCAATGATGGCGCCGATTCCCAGCGTAACCAGGTTGATGGGGCCGAGAGCTCGCTTCAAACTATGCTCGCCGGTTTCCCCGGCTTCTCTCATCAGCACATCCAACGGTTTCGTGGCGAACAAGGGGTTGCCCATGCAACTCCTCCTTTCGGGAATCCGCGCTGCGTCCAATTGGCCCAGAGCATTGTAGAGGCACAGCCCCCTGCGCCCTACAACAAAATGCTAGTTCGAGCGCCCGGCTCTTGCCAGCCACCAGGCGCGCAGCCAGTAGACAGGTAGCCCAAGAACAACAATGACCAAGCCCGCGCCGGTAGTCTTCGTCTGGTAAAGCAACAAAACAATCATGATCGCAACCGCGGCGGCTATGTAAAGAACCGGCAGCACGGGATAACCGTAAGCTCTATAGGGACGCTCGAGATCGGGACGTTTCGCCCGCAGGGAGAAAATTCCTGCAATGGTCAGCGCATAGAAAAGCAGCGCCGCAAAGATAACGTAATTAAGCAAATCGTTGTAAAGATTTCCGTATTCAACCTTGCCGGCCGCATCTAACCGCTGCGTCCGCATCAAGATGAGCAACGTAATCCAAACGCCTTGAACAATAAGCGCCACGCCTGGCACTCCCCTTTTGTTGAGGGTGCCCGTTGCTCGGAAGAAGAGTCCATCTTTGGCCATGGCGTACGAAACACGCGCGCCCGCAAGAATCAGCCCGTTATTGCAACCAAAGGTGGAAATAATAATCGCTGCTGCCATAATGGCAGCACCTGCAGGGCCGAAGATTGCGTTCAACGCTGCACTCGCCACGCGGCCGTCCGGAACGGTTTGAATCTGCACTAACGGCAGAGTCAACAGGTACGCAAGATTGGCCAGGCAATACAGCGTAATCACAATGATCGTTCCGAACGCCATGGAGAGCGCGACGTCGCGCTTCGGATTCTTTACCTCCGCGGCCGTGAATCCGATATTGTTCCAGGCATCCGCCGAAAAGAGGGAACCGACTTGCGCCACGCCGAACGCTACGAACAATCCAAACGCGCCGCTTGCCGCGGTCACCGCAGGTACGGGACCTTTCAGGAAATTAGCGCCAGGCTCCAACGTTTGCGGGTTGCGAATGGCCCAAAAATGACTGAAATTCTCGGTTATCGCTCCCGCGTTGCGACCCACAAAAATTCCGAGGAGAATCAACCCCACTAACGAAAGGGTCTTCGCGCTGGTGAAAATGTTTTGAATCAGCTTGCCGAGCCTCACGCCCAAGGTATTTAGAAAGGTGAGGAAAAGGACCATTACCACTGCGACGAGCTGCTGGACCGAAAGGCTAATCGCGTATTTGGAGCCTAACGAAATGGGACTGACAATCCAGGTTTTCGGTGAGACTGCCGGAAAGAGGGCTCCAAAATACTTTGCGAACCCCACAGCCACCGCGGCGATTGTTCCTGTTTGAATCACCAGGAAAAGTGTCCAGCCATAGAGGAATCCGCACAGCGGCGAATAGGCCTCGCGCAAATAAACGTATTGGCCACCGGCGTGAGGAAACAGTGCCGCCAACTCACCGTAAGAAAGCGCAGCGGAAATGGTTAGCAGCCCCGTAAGAACCCAGGTAAGGAGTAGGCCGCCAGGTGAGCCGGTCTGCTGTGAAATATCTGCAGCCACGATGAAAATGCCGGAGCCAATCATCGAGCCGACGACAATCATCGTGCCATCGAACAAGCCGATGGCCCGCACGAACCCGTGTTCACCAGTGGCGGTCGATGCGGCAATCGTTTGTGTGGTTTCACTCATTCGCGCTGCGCCTCACAGGCTCTGATGCATGATTTGCCATTTCAAGAAGTTCAAGGTATTGGCGCGCACGTGCCGCAGGGTCCTGCGCGCGGAGAATATCGCTGATCACGGCTACAGAATCCGCGCCGGCTTGAATTACCTCTTCCGCGCGTTCTAGCGTAATTCCCCCGATCGCCACGATGGGCTTATCCGTCAGCGGCCGGACTTCGCCGATGAGTTCCGTTCCGACCACGGGATCAGGATTCAGCTTTGTAGAGGTGGAAAAGATTGGCCCCACCGCTATATAGTCCGCCGAAGTAGTGGCGGCTTGCTCGAATTGCTTGCGATTGTGTGTCGAGACGCCAACCAACAGATGAGCTCCCACGACCGCACGCGCCTCTTCCACTTCCAAATCGTCTTGTCCAACGTGAACACCACCCGCTCCTGCAAGGGCAGCCACGTCCGCACGATCATTTATGATGAATGTAGTCCTACGGGGTGCAAGCACCTCAGAAAGTCGCTTCGACTTTTCCAACAACTCCCGCGAAGAAGCCTGCTTGCCCCGGTACTGGATCAAACGCACGCCAACGTCAGCAAGGTCGCGCGCACAATCTGTTTCAGGAATCGTAAGCAACGCTGCGTCTAATATCACATACAGCCGCGGTAGAACAAGGCGCATGCTCGTTTATTTTCCGTTCGTTCCCAGCAGTCGTTCAATGAAGTGCGTATTGTAATTCCCGGCGGCAAATTCCGCGTCCGCCAAGATTCTTCGATGCAGGGGAATCGAGGTTTTGATGCCCTCGATCACGAACATTTCGAGAGCGCGCTTCATGCGGCCAATCGCCTCCGCGCGGTCGCGCCCTTTCACGATCAGCTTGGCGATAAGCGAGTCGTAATATGGCGGGATCACCGCATCGGCATAAGCCGCGGAGTCAACCCGCACGCCAGTTCCTCCCGGCGCCTGGAATGTGGTAATCCGTCCCGCCGAAGGGACGAAGGTGTCGGGGTCCTCGGCATTGATGCGGCATTCAATGGCGTGCCCCGACGGAAGAATTGCGCCCGTGGCATTCTCCATTTTCTCTCCCGCCGCGATTCGAACCTGGGCCTTGATCAGGTCCACACCGGTCACCAACTCTGTCACCGGATGCTCCACCTGGATCCGCGTATTCATCTCGATGAAGTACAGCGCGCCGTCTTCATCCATCAGGAACTCGACGGTCCCCGCATTCGTGTACCCCACCGATTCCAGAGCTTTCACGACCGTCGCGCCGAACTCCTTCCTCCGATTCGCGTCCATCACGGAGGACGGCGATTCCTCTACCAGCTTCTGGTGCCGCCGCTGGATGCTGCATTCCCGCTCGCCCAGGTGGATGACTTTTCCGTATTGGTCTCCTAAAACCTGGAACTCAATGTGGCGGGGATTTTCGAGGAACTTCTCCATGTACACATCGGGAATGCCAAATGCCTGCTGCGCCTCGCTTCGAGCGGTCTGATAAGCAGAGAGAAGGTCTTCCTGCTTGCGCACCACGCGCATGCCTCGGCCCCCGCCTCCGGCTGAAGCCTTCAGGATCAACGGATAGCCAATCTGTGCAGCTTCCTTGGCGAGTTGCTCTTCTCCCTCCACCACCCCATCGCTTCCCGGGATGGTCGGCAAACCCGCGCCTTTCACTTCCCGTCGGGCGCGGTCCTTCTCGCCCATCAGCTCGATGATTTCTGGCCGCGGCCCGATAAAAGTGATTTCGGACGCCTCGCATACTTTCGCGAAGTTGGCATTTTCTGAAAGAAATCCATACCCCGGATGAATGGCGTCTACGTTGGTGATTTCCGCCGCGCTGATCACCTGTGGAATGTTGAGGTAGCTTTCGCTGCTCCGCGCAGGCCCGATGCACACCGCTTCATCCGCGAAGCGCACATGCAGTGAGTTACGGTCCGCTTCGGAATAAACCGCCACCGTGGAAATGCCCAGTTCCTTGCAAGCGCAAATGACCCGCAGCGCGATTTCCCCGCGGTTGGCGACTAGGATTTTCTGGAACATGGCGCGGCGTGCCGGCTACTTCTTCCGGCTCGGACGGATGCCAAACAGAGGCTGGCCGTATTCGACGGGCTGTCCATTTTCCACGAAGATGCGCATGACCTCGCCCGTCTCGTCCGACTCGATTTCGTTCATCAGCTTCATCGCTTCCACAATGCAAAGCGTTTCCCCCGTCTCCACGAACGCCCCCACCTTTACAAACGGCTCCGCGCCGGGGCTGGGGGACCCGTAGTACGTCCCTACAATAGGGGATTTGACCAAATGAAGATCTTCCGTGGAGCGCGCTTCAGGCGCAGAGGCCTGAACCCCTGAAGCATCAGGAACTGTGGCTGTTCCGCCTCCTGGGTTGGCAACAATAATCTCCGGCGGGGCCATAACGCGCGGCGCCGCTACGACGACCGCTGAAGAAGGCTTGCGCAAGCGGATATGCACGTCTCCGCGTGAATACTCGAACTCTTCCAAATTGTGCTCTTTCATAAAGTGGAGAAGTTGTTCAATCTGCTGGTAATCAGGGTCGGCAAAAGTCGGACTGGACTTTGTAGGCTGTTTGCGTTTCATGCCCGTTTCTAGAGTTCGATGAGATCCCGCGGCGCGCGGGTCAGTACTTCTGTACGGCTGGCGTGCACGGCAACATCATCTTCAATGCGAATTCCCCCCACGCCTTCTGCATACACGCCAGGTTCGATCGTAATTACGTTTCCGGCTTCCAGGCGCCGCTTTTGTCCCCGCGCGACCCTGGGATCCTCATGAATTTCCAGGCCCAGACCATGCCCCGTACTGTGAACGAAAAGCCTATCCAAGCCCTGACTCGCAAGAACCTGCCTAGCCGCGGCGTCCACGTCACCGCAGGCTGCCCCATCCTTGACCGCCGAAATTGCCGCCGCCTGCGCCTTCAGCACGGCCTTATACCAAGTTCTGATGCGTTCTGAGGCGCGCCCCATAAAAACTGTGCGCGTGATGTCGCTGCAATAGTGGCCGAGTATAACACCCAGGTCCAGTACCACCAACTCATTTTTCCTCAATCGCTTGCGGGTAGGACGCGCATGAGGCAATGCAGAGCGTTCGCCGAAAGCCACAATGGTTTCAAACGAAGGCCCCGAAGCTCCGCGCTTGCGCATTTGGTACTCAATTTCCGCCGCCACCTCGCTTTCGCTCACACCAGGTTTCAAGAGGCCGACGCCAAACTCCACAATCTCCCCTGCCAACATCGCCGCCTTGCGCATGTGCGCAAGTTCGTTCGCGTCTTTCCTCATTCGAAGTGACTCCACTAAGCCGGACACGGGAACCCATCTCACGCTGCTCCCCGCCCCTTTCCGAGCCGTCTGTAACTGAGATACGGTCAACTGGTTTGGGTCGAAACCAACGCGGCGCGCGCGAAACTGCCTCAACAACTTTCCGGTGGACTCGAACAACGACCTTTCCAGTTGGCGAACCCGAACCCCATTCGTCTCCTCTCGCGCTTGAACCATGAAGCGTCCATCGGTGATCAGCGTACACACTCCTTGCATCGCCAGCAGTGCACCCGAGTCCCCGCTGAACCCCGTCAAATAGAGCCAATTCGCTGGTCGCGTGACCAGCAAAGCGTCAAGGCGCGACTCTTCCTGGAGGGCACTTAGCTTGCGCCACCGATAGGCAAAGGATGTGGTCATAAATAGAACGAGGAGACCGTAGTCTCCTCGTTCTGGCCCCCCCAGCTTAAACTCTCTCCCCCGAATTATCCGGGGAGAATGCGCGGTGTCAGGAAGAACATCAGTTCCTGGGATGTACTAGAGACGCTGTTGCGCTTAAACAGGTTCCCGATCAGCGGGATGCTGCCAATGATGGGCGTCTGGAACGTGTCTACCCGCTGCGAAGAAACGATCACGCCGCCGATCACCACCGTTCCGCCATCCGCTACGGTGATCTGGGTTTCCACTGCCTGCGTATCGAGCGCGGGGATGCCCTGAATGCGCGGGATGCCCGTGTCGATGGACGTGTTCTCAACCTTCACGTCCATGAAGATTGTGCCATCAGCGGTAATTTGCGGCGTCACTTCCAGCTTCAACACCGCATCGATGTACTGAACGGAAATCGTGTTGTTGATGGTCGTCTGAATCGGGACCCTGGTACCTTGCTTGATCTCAGCCTTCACGTTGTTCTGGGCAAAGATTTTCGGTTTGGAGAGCAGCTTGCCCACGCCCTTGGATTCTGCCGCCGTGAGAATGAAATCGAGTGCGAAGTTTGCCGAGCGGTGCGAGAAATTAAAGCCGCTGGTCGGAGTTCCCGCCGGGAAATTCGTGTTCAGCGGCGTTCCGCTCGTTACTCCGTTGCCGCTCGTTGGTCCGTTCTGCGCACAGACGGATGGAGCCACAATCGGCCCGATGATACCGCTGCACCCTACCTCCGGCGTGCCGCCAAAAACGGAGCGGCCACCCGTCGCCGATCCGGCAAAGCCTAGCTGGGTCCCGATGTCCTCCGCAAAAGAGCGAGACGCGGAAACGATGCGGGCCTCGATCTCCACTTGCTGCGATTTGCGGTCGAGCTGGGCTCTCAGGTTGTCGATAATCGGGATCACTGAAGGAATGTCCCGGATAATCAGCGTATTAGAACGCTCGTCGTACAGAATTTCGCCGCGGGAGCTGAGGAATTTCTTTAGCGTCGTCGCCATCATGGAGGCCTTGGCGTAGCTGAGCACGCGAGTGACGGTCACGGGAGCGACTGCCTCCGCTTGTGCTTTTTCGAGGTCCCGTTGTGATTCCGCCTCCGCCTTCATCGTAGCCTTTGTCGCGATTCTTAGGACATTTCCGTTGAGTTGCTTGTCCAAACTGTTGTTCTGCAACACGATGTCTAGCGCCTGATCCCACGGCACTTCGTCCAGCACAATCGTCAAGCTCCCCTTGACCGCCGGATCCAGCACTACGTTCAACCCGCTGATTTCGTGTATCAAGCGGAAAAAATCGCGCAAATCCACGTCCTTCAGGTTGACCGAAATCGGCTCACCAGTGTACTTCGCGGCGCCCTGTGGCTGTGCGGGCGTTGCCTGCGCGGAAGTCGCAGCCATGGTCGTGGCTGCGGCGGTGGCCTGCTGAACGGCTTGCTGCGCGGCCTGCGGTGGACGCGCCGGCTCGTTCTTACCGTTGAACGATGCCAGAGCGGCAGAGGGACGGGTCAGCTCGCTTGGCAAGCTAAAGCGCGGAGCAGGAATCTGAAATTTGTGCGCAACGCCGGCCGGTTTATGTGGAGCTGACGCGCCATATTCGAAGTGCGGCCGCACTTTTTCATCCGCCAAAGAAGTTGTCAAAGTTGTTTTCGCCGACACATTCACAGGTGCGGCCTTCGCTGTTTCGAAGGAAATCACCACCGCATCGCGGTCCCGTGAAACTTCATAAGGCGTTGGCGCGGTCAGGTCGACTACGACGCGAGCTATATCCGGCTGGTATTGCCCCATGCGCACTCCAAGGACGGGAGCAGACACGCCGGGAATCGCTGTCCGATGCACCGCCAGCCGGGCGCCAACAAAGTCCAGCACCAGCCGATCCGGGTTATGCATCCGCGCTGCCCGGACGTCCAACCGTCCTTCGCCTTCTACTCGTACAGCGGACCGCTCGGGTGCCTGCGTGATGGCAACGCTGGAGATCACCGCGGACGACTTCCCCGCCCCTGCGGACTCCTGCGTCTGGGCAATCGCCGGACCCATCCCCACAGCCATGCTTGCAAGGATCAGGCAGCCGTTCCTGAGGGCTGGCCAATTCGTCTTCATTGCTGTTCTCCTGAACTGGTGGAGTAAATTCGCTTGTTCACCTGGCGTTCCACGGGCTTGCCGAATGCGTCCTTCCCCTCTTCATGGAAGGAAACGCCGTCCATAGTGATCTTTTCCACGCTGCCGTCGTAAAGGTGATCGCCCTCATGAAGGAAATAAACGCGCGACTGCGGATTCGAAACCACCGCAATCATTCCGTTCGGCGCACGAACGATTCCGTCCAGCCGCAACGTGCTGACCTGCAAGCCAGCCTTGCCCGGTGGAAGGTTCGGCGTTCCCTTGCCGGTCCCATGGCTGACCAAGGATTCAAATGGATCGCGCCGCGCCGCCTTCACTTCGCTCTCCGCGGCAGCCTTAGGAGCCCCGGCCGGGCCAGCCGGTTTCTCGACGACTCTAGCGCGCTTGCCCCTTGCTCTCCCCTTCTTTCCTGTCTTCGCCGCAGGAGCACCCGCCGGGGTTGGTGCCGTCTGTTGCGCTGGTTTTGCAGTTTGCGTCGCCGGCTTGGGTGCTCCCGTCGGCGCTGTCTTGGCTGGACCCGGGGTCGCGGGTTTAGCCGGAGCCTGTACCGCTGGCTTGGCCGGGGTCTGCGCTGCCGGCTTCGAGGCTGGCTGCGCTGCGGGTTTCGCAGCTGGTTTGGTGGTTTGCTGCG
>Ga0126378_10004988_pt1 | contig 10254 bp, 7 predicted proteins | sample PanSoiMetPlot_23_FD_92587 | JGI IMG/M metagenome (GOLD analysis project Ga0126378, IMG submission 92587) | Tropical forest soil microbial communities from Panama - MetaG Plot_23 | ecosystem: Environmental > Terrestrial > Soil > Tropical forest > Bulk soil | place: Panama | collected 2016-02-17 | reverse complement strand
GAATCGCGAAAACCAACCCTGGCTGGCGAGCAGAAAAAGTAATCCGAGCGAGGTTCCGAGGAGCGCCAGAAGCCCGGCTTCGGTGAGAAGCTGGCGGACAATGCGTGCGCGAGTCGCGCCCACTGCGAGCCGCACCGCGATCTCCTTGGAGCGTGCGGCGCCGCGCGCCAGCAACAGCCCGGCCAGGTTCGCACAAACAATCAGGAGTAGAGCGAGCACGCATGCGGGCAGCAGCCGGGCGGCATGCACGATTTCGTGTCGTTCAGCCGCACGATACAACCCGCGAGCCGGAGATAGAACGATGGCGCTCTTGCGCAAGGCAGGATCGGCGGCCTCCCATTGCCGGTTGAGAGCATTCAGCTCTTCCTGGGCGGAGCCGAGCGCCACGCCCGGTCGCAACCGGCCGACGAGAGCTTCAAAGACACCGCATCTGGAAAGTGGCTGGGGGCAGTCACGGGTTGCCACCGCAGCGCCAGTTGTCGCGATCCACAGGTCGTTGTCGATCCCCGCATGGAGACCGTGAAATTCCGGCGGGGCCACGCCGATGATGGTTGTTGCCACGCTATTCAGCTTGACGGTTCTTCCCAAAACTTCCCGATCGGCTCCGAAGTCAGAGCGCCAGAAACTGTAGCTAAGGACTGCGACCGGCGTGCGTCCGGCCGGTTCATCTTCTTCGGGAAGGAAGTACCGCCCCAGGAACGGCCTAATTCCAAGCAAGTCAAAATAGTTGGCTGAGACCATGGCTCCCAGCACGATCTTTGGTTCGCCCGCGCCGGTAAGATAGGTATGCTCGGTTATCCACTCCGCGGCCATGCCTGAGAACGACTGGCTGTGGTCGCGATCAAAGAAGTATTCAGCAGGAGAAATACTCCGTTTCATTCCGCCGGAAACCACCAGTTGACCCGGATTGCGTACCGGCGCTGGGCGGAAGAAAAGAGTATTCAGGATACTGAACACCACCGTATTAGCGCCCATTCCCAGCGCCAAGGTGAGGGTTGCAATCGCTGTAAATCCCGGCGCTCCGTGCAGCACGCGCAAACCGTAGCGGAGATCTTGAAGCAGCGTTGCCATCCTTAGCATTCCCTTTCACTCATAGCGCAGGGCCACCATGGGATCGACCTTGGTCGCGCGTCGCGCGGGGACCAATCCTGCAAGAAGTGCAACCAGCGACAACAACGCCACCACTGCGCTTAGCGAGAGGGGATCCGTGGCCTTCAAGCCAAACAGAATCGACGACAGCAACCGGCTCGCTATCAGCGCCGCGGGAACGCCAACGACCACGCCGGCCAGCACCAGTTTCATCGTTTCCCCCAGCACCATCTGCAAGACTGATTGCCGTTGTGCGCCAAGCGCCATGCGTAGCCCAATTTCTTTCGTCCTTCCGCCGACCGTGTACGACATAAGCCCGTACAACCCCACGCACGCCAGGGCCAGGGCCAGCACACCAAAAAACGTGGACAGCCTGGCAATCAAAATGTCCGCGGCAAGATTGCTATTGACCAACTCTTCTACCGTCCGTACCCTGGAGATCTTGACGTTCTCGTCATAGGCGGCAAACGCCTTGCGCGCCGCCTCCGTGACCGTTTCCGGTTTTCCCGCGGTGCGGATCTCAAAGTTAACCGCGTACAAAGTATCCTCAGGCTGAGTGCTGGGTATGTAAAAGCGCCGCTGCGGGATGCCGCGAAGGACATGATCGTGAACGTCCCCCACCACGCCCACAATCTCCATCGGCTTGTTCTTATGCTCTCGATCGTCGATCCATATTTTTCGCCCGATGGGGCTGGTGCCGGGAAAATAGAACTTGGCCATGGTTTCGTTGATGACGGCAACGCGCGGTGACGCCGGCGTGTCCTGATGGCCGAATTCGCGTCCCAGGAGGACGGGGATTTCAAGGGCCTTGAAATAATTCGCTCCCACCTGGTCCCAAAAGACATCGCGGTCCTCATCCTTGGCTGAGGTGTAGCCTTCAATTCTCATTGTGCTGGCCGACTCGGTTCCGCTGAACAACCCGTTTTCTGAGGCCGCGACACTGCGCACGCCGGGGATAGTAGATAGCCGTGAAGCCATCTCTTGCTCGAAACTGATAATTTGCTCGGGCTTGTAGCCGGCGGGCACGGGATCAGTGCGAACCATCAGGATATGGTCCTTGCTGTATCCCAGATCAACGTTCTGTAGATTGTGCAGGCTTCGCAGCAGCAGTCCCGCCGCGAACAGCACCAGCACGCAGATCGATACCTGGAGCGCAACCAGCACCTTCCCCGGGGAGAAACGCGAGGCTCTGCCCTGGCTCAAAGCCCCCTCCTTGAGCGTTGAACCTACAGACACACGCGAGGCACGCAATGCGGGCACCAGTCCGAACAGCAATCCGGTCAAAACGCACACAGCCGCGGTAAAGCCAAGGACTCGAAGGTCAGGAGTAACCGTCAATTGCTGGCCGATCCTTGAGCCTGTAGCCACGCGAAGAAGCGCCTTGGTTCCCCAGACACTCACTAGAAGTCCCGCCACTCCGCCGGCAAAAGCCAGCACGAAGCTTTCGGTCAGCAGTTGGCGTACCAGCCGGGTACGAGTCGCGCCTATCGCCAGGCGCACCGCCACTTCTTTCTGGCGTGCTGCTGCCCGCGCCAGCAACAGATTTGCGACGTTCACGCAGGAAATCAGCAACACCAGGCCAACGATGGCCATGAGCACCACGAGTGGAATGAAAGCCTCCTCTCGCATCTGAGAAAAGCCACCCCCGCCACTGACAACGGGAATCTTAGACTTGCGAAGAGCCTTCTGGTCCCCGGGATCCAGTGCCAGGACTTGGGGCCCCCTCACCCATTGCTGAAAGATGACATCCAGGTTGGCTTTCGCCTGGCTCACGTTCACGCCCGGTTTGAGCCGGGCGATCACCCGCAACCAGGACGCGTGGATTTCTTCCAGCCATGGACGACCTGGCTCCATTTGCCCCTGCATCGCCATCGGTACCCAGAAATCCTGCTTGTCCCCCACCGTGTCGCCGAAGAACCCAGGTGCCGCAACGCCAACTACGGTGTATGGAAACCTATTTAGCTTGACCACCTGGCCTACGACACCTGGATCTTGTGAAAATCTTTGCTTCCAGAAGTCGTAGCTCAATACCACCACCGCATGTGCGCCCGGCGCGGCATCGTCTTCCGGCGACAGCGTGCGTCCCAGAAGCGCCTTTACTCCCAGCACTGAGAAGTAGTTGCCGGTTACCAGCGTGCCTGTGGCGGCGTCTGTTACCAAGCCCGCCTGCTCAGTCTCGACCTTGCAGCCGTTTGTTTCACCCGAGGCCAGCATGCCCGAGAAAACGTTGTTGTGATCGCGCAGCTCGCGATATAGCGGATAAGAGAACAACTCGACCCGAGGCGTGCCCATGCTTCGCGTATGGGCTTGAGAGGGGTCGCCCACCACCGCCAGTTCGTTCGGATGCGCCACCGGCAGTGAGCTAAGAATCAGAGCGTTGATCAGGCTGAAGATTGCAGTATTAGCCCCAATCCCCAAAGCCAAGGTAAGGGCCGCCACCGTAGTAAACGCGGGGCTCCTGCGCAACATGCGCAGTCCGTAACGGACGTCCTGCCAGAATGTTTCCATAGGTCCAGTTGGTAAGTGGGTAAGTTGGTAAGTGGGTAATTGAAAACAGCTGGATTAGACGGACCGAAGTACCGCCGCCAAATGCAATCATTCAATTACCAACTTACCCAATTACCAAATCCCTCTAGAGATCTTGGCTGGTGGTCACACCGGAATCATGGAGTGCGCCCAGGGCCCAGGCGGCGTTCTTGCGGGCCGCGGCAAACGGCGAAGTCTTTAGCACGCGAATGAGCGGCTCAATCGAGGGATGGCCGATATTCACCAGGGCCGCGGCTGCTTCTTCTCCCAACGTCAGCTTTTGCAGAATCCTGCTGCCGCGATAGCGCATGGGATTTATTTCGCTGACGTCGCTCAATAGCTCAACCAGCGGATCTACGGCGGGAGCAGCCGCCGAACGTTGCCGGCCCAGCCAGTAGGCGGCCGCCGCTTTCTCCTGTGCACTGCCCGATCTCAGCACGGCGATGTGGCGAGCGATGGTATCGTCAACAACCCTCTTGTGAGCGGTAAAGGTGTTGGCGGTAAAGGTTCCCGAAGCGAAGCCTGACACGAGTAAAGATCCAAAAGCCAGGCTCATGACCAACCCTATCTTTCCCACGGGTAGCATAAGAAACTCCTTTAGGCACTTAGCGCATATCGGCATCTGTGCCGAAGAGTAACCGCCAAAGCAAATGGCACTTTTCATGCCCAAAGCCAAGGTGGCCTAAGCTACTGAAAACAAGCCACAAACACGCGGAGATTGAATTTACTCTTATTCGCAGGGTGTTCGCTAACGCAATCTCATGTTCGGAAACGAACAGTAAATCCGGCGCCGAGAACTTGCGCGAGGGCTTGTGATCGCGTTAAATGAATCTCGATTTCTGTTAGACACTCAAGTGGCTTACCTTCAATTCCTCGGCGCCGCTGGCACCGTGACCGGCTCAAAGCATCTCATCAACACGTCTGGCGATCCCTCCGGGAAGAATGGCTTGCAGGTTTTGATCGATTGCGGGCTGTTTCAGGGCCCGAAAGAGTGGCGGTTGCGCAACTGGGAGGACACTCCTGTGCCCGCGCAAGAGATCGACGCCGTGATCCTGACCCATGCGCATCTGGACCACTGCGGCTGGATTCCGCGCCTGGTCAAGGGAGGCTTCCAAGGCGTGGTCTACGCCACGCCTCCTACCATCGACTTATGCTCGGTGGTCCTGCCCGACTCCGGTCATCTCCAGGAGGAAGAAGCGCGGTTCCACAACCAGAAAGGGACATCCAGGCACTCTCCAGCGCTGCCGCTGTACACGCTTCAGGAAGCCCAGGACAGTCTCAACCGGTTCGCGCCCGTGAATTTTGGTGAGATGAAACAGCTCAGCTCTGAGCTGGCTTTTCGCTTCGTTCATGCCGGCCACATTCTGGGCTCGGCCATGGTCGAGGTTTTCCTGCGAAACAACGGGGCATCACAGAAATCTCTCTTCACCGGAGATATTGGACGTGTTCACTCAAGCCAATCCGCTCCAGGACGAGTCGTCCAAGCCGGCCCTGATCCCGATGAAGATCCCGATCTGCTGGTAATGGAATCCACTTACGGCAACCGCTTGCATCCTCATGAAGACGTGCGCCCGCAGCTGGCCAAGCTGATCCGCGACACGGTGCAGCGCGGCGGCTCGGTGGTGGTCCCGGCGTTTGCCGTGGAACGAACCCAGAAGTTTCTCTTCCTGATCAAGGAGTTGATGGAGACCGGGGAGATTCCCCGGGTTCCAGTGTTCATCGACAGCCCCATGGGCATCAAGGCAATCGAGATTTGCATGAAGTACGTCTGCGACTTCAATGACGACGCCTGCCGCCTCGTGCAGAAATACGGCTCGCCTCTCGACTGGCCCGGCTTCCACTTTGCGATCAAGCAAGAGGAGTCGAAGAAGATCAACGACGTGCGCTATCCCTGCGTCATTATCTCTTCCAGTGGCATGGTTGCGGGTGGGCGGATTCTTCATCATCTGCTGCTGCGGCTTCCCGATCCGCGCAATCAGGTAATCTTCGTAGGCTTTCAGGCTCCGGGAACCCGCGGCGCGATTATCAAGAGCGGCGCAAAAACGGTCCGAATTTATTCCAACGAAGTGCCGATCCGGGCGCAAGTCGCGGCTCTGGAGCAGTTCAGCGACCATGCGGACCCCGCAGAATTGCTGGTTTGGCTGGAGACATTCAAGAAGCGCCCGAAGACTACTTACCTCGTCCACGGCGAACCAGACGCCGCATCGCATCTGCAGCAAACCATTTCCTCCAAATTGGGGTGGGAGGTGAAGATTGCGAAATGGCTGGAAAAGGTGGCGATGGGGTAGGGTTTGGGTTTTGGCTCCTAGCTCATAGGGCGATGGCACGAATTCCGCGTCGACGGAGAAACGAGCCAAGTCCAACCCGTAATTAGTATATATACATAATTAATAAGTGTAAATATATTTTTATAATTTATTGCTTGCATTTTGAGACCTATTTCTTCAGAAACGTCTCTTCCGACGCGAAGGCAAAACAACCCCATTCATCGTCATTTGCGAAGAAAAGTCAACGAACTTCACGTGACTTCACAATCCCGTGCGCGTTCCAGAGCATCGAATTAAGTAGGTACAACCAGGCAGGATAAAAGGAAAGGAACAGACATGAAAAAGCTTTTGTATTGGTGTGGGACGACGTTGCTGGTCGCGGGCCTGGCCGCGACATCGATGGCACAATCCTCCCCAGGCGACCAGAAGATGCAGGAACGAATCACCCGTGAGGTGCGTCATGAGCTGGTCATGATTCCCCAGTTGACTATCTTTGACAACCTGGCCTACAGGGTCGACGGCGACACGGTCACGCTTCTGGGACAGGTGCGCAACCCGGTCATCAAAGATTCCGCGCAGAGCGTGGTCAAGAGAATTGAAGGCGTGGAGCACGTGAACAATCAGATTGAAGTGCTGCCGCTCTCGTCCAACGACGATCGCATCCGCCGCCATGTGGCGCGCGCGCTCTTCAATGATCCGCGGTTGTTTTATTACTCCCTGGGCGCGCTACCGCCCATTCACATCATCGTCAAGCGCGGAAACGTCACGCTCGAAGGAGTGGTCAACAACCAGACCGACAAGAATACTGCGAGCATACGCGCCAACGGCGTCCCAGGGGTCTTCTCGGTGACCAATAACCTGCAGGTGGAGAACGCTACGGAATCGAAGAAGTAGACGGAGAATCGGCAAATCGGGAGATCCGGAGATCTGAAATTCGTTGGTTTGACTCTGTGATCGTTCGTTGGTCGGATCTCCCGGTAGCCGACCTGGCTCCTCGCTTATTGCCCCACGGGCCTGCCTGACGCCACACAGCTAGAGCCTTTTCCATCCTCCGCAGCGCGCAGTTCGAGCGACGTGTCCTCGCAGTAGGCTTTGCCCACGCCGCTTAAGGGCTCGGCGGTAACCTGAAAATACCTGGCCGGCTTGCCGATACACCTTCTCAGAACAAACTTGTAGCCGTTGTACACACCGTCGGCAAATTCGGGATCTATGAACGTATACGTCTCGCCATTGTTCAATCCTTTGCCGATGTTCACCAGGTCGCCCAGCAAACATGTGTAACCGGTATCAGGGTGTTTCTTTGAGTAAACGCCCTCGGCAACCGCAATCAGACGCACGGACCGAGCCGGCGTCATCTTGGGAACCGCAGGCGTGAGGCTTGCGGCCGGCGCCGAAGTCCCGCTTGCGCCGATGGGGCCAATGGCCGGCGGAACCCACCATGACTTGTCCAGGATTCTGGGATCGCCTACGGGAATGGTGGCGCTTATGGTGAACGCGTTCAGCCGCCAGGTGCCTGCCTGCTGCTTCCAGCCTAGAGCCAGACGAATTCCCACCGGAACATCCTGCTCCCTCCCGTTGCGGAGGGCGTGCAAGGAAAGCCGCATGTCGTCTTCATCGCCATGAAGCTCGTCGCCGTCCACTCGCACTTCCAGCCTCTCATTGCGTTGGGGGTTATTGAAGGAGAGCAGAGTGGGTCCGTCGTCGAACGTCTGCAGGTTATCCCCGCCGGCTGCCTTGGCCTGGCTCATCGCCTGGATTGGACTGGTAGAACCGGGAGCCGCGCTCTTCAGCAAGTCTCCAAGTTTTTCCTGTACTTCAAGCGTCAGATGTTTCTTGAAGTCCTCTTCCCTCCCGGAGAGCATCTCCAGGATGGCCTGGCGCGGAGACTGCACGGTCTTTTGCTGCGATTGCGAACCTATTCCCATCGCGCCCACAGCAGCGACTACCAGAATCAGTTTGCCACCCACCATGGTCTTGTCTCCCGGCAGCGAAAAGTCTACCAGCCTCAGCGAGGCCGGCAACGAAAAAGTGGGAAAACCTTACCGCGGATTCACGCGGAAAAACGCGGATTTAAAAAAGCAATTAGGAATGAGCAAATGGTGGCAGAAGGCCGAAGTGGCTAATTGCAATTCCATTTGCCAACTGCGTCTTCAGCCGCGCACATCGGCGGTAACTGCTTCGGAGGCCCGCAGTTCGGCGACGATTTCTGCGGCGGCTTTGCGGGCAGCTTCAGCCTGGTCCGGTGGAAACGAAATCGCTCCCACGCGGGCGTGTCCGCCCCCTCCATAGCGCTCGCAAACCCTGGCCAGATTGACCATGTGCTGCCTGGTGGTCCAGGGGTTGGATCCCACCGCCACCTTAACCCGGAAACTGCTGCTGCTCAGTCCTACGCTGTATACCGCGTCGGGGTGCAGGTAATAAGGAATGAACTTGTTATACCCCTCCAGGTCCTGGTCAGTGATGTCGAAGTAGATCGTGCCCTGCGTGCATTCGGATCGCCTGCGCAAGATCTCAATGGAACGACGATGACGTTCCAACAGGGGCCCAATCAGCGGCGCCACAAATGACTCCTGCAGCACCTGTGCCAGCGGCTCTTCCACCAAACGCGGAATCAACTTGGGGAGGAAGCCGTCATCGATGGTGGATTCAACGGCCATCGTCAACTTCATGGCCGGCGCCGCCATTTCCACCGCCGCTTGCGGAGACTCAAACTGCGCACCGTCAATCACGTCGGCCCAGTGGATCAACTCTTCGACCGGACGAGGGTCGAACCCGTACTTCTCTCGCGCAACGTGGGCCAGGAACTTGGTGCAGGAGCGGAACTCCGGATCGTAAAACTTCCGGCTCTTGTCGCTCTTACGATAGTGCTCGGCATCTTCGGCCGTAAGGAAGGCGCTTTGGTGATGGTCAAACCACCAGGTTATCCGCGGTGAGGGCGAGTACTTGAAATCGACAATGACGTTTTCATCGCCGTCGAAGTCCTCTTCGTTGAACAGCGCTCCCGCGCGATGCACCAGTCCGGTGAACTGGAATTCAGCGTCGGAGCGAATCCGCTCGCGATAAAAGCGGGAGAAAACAGCCGCAGAAGCTGCGCCGTCAAAGCATTTACCGTGATAGAAGACCCGTACTCTCAATCAACCTTCCTTACCCGCCCAAAAGTGTAAAGCTACTAGAAATGACACTTGTCCCGCGCTTCTGTCAAGCAAACCAATGCCTCGACTGCTCGGTAAAGTGACAGACGAGAGGTGACTATTTGTAAATGGAAAACTGATCGGCCGGCCTTTGCAACTTGATGGTGATTTCCAGATTGGCCTGATTGACTTCGAAATCCTGCCCGTACGTGCGGAACCCCTGGGCAATCACCTGAATCCGCATCTTGCCATAAGGGACACCGTTGACCGCAGCTGTGCCGTCGTCGTGCGTTTTCAGTTCCAGGGCCTCTTGCTTTTCCTTGCCCTTTTCGACGGGATGCAGAATCACTTCCGCATTCTTGACCGGCTTGCCGTTGCTATCTTTCACTACCAGAAACTGCAGGCTCGCACTATGCCTCTCGGTCTTTTGATCGGTCTTCTGACCCGTGGCAAGAGCCATCCCGGATGCCAGGCAAAGCAGCAAAGCGGCGCGTTGAATTCTCATCATAAATCCTAATCCTTATTTTATCAGCCACACGGAATATCGGGAGAATCGGGTGATCCGGTGATCCCGCTCTGCGGGATCGGGTGATCGGAGACCGGCAAAACCCATGGCAGGTTGAAGCCCGCTCGAACCTTCGTAATCGACGCGCCTTTTCGTTTGGCATGACAATTGCGTTTCTCACAAACCGCTTGCTTTCGGCGCCTTGCCGAATGCTCCCGGCGGGTGATTTGGCTGCTTTTGCTTTTGTACTAGGGTACACACACTAGTGTTCGTTGACGGCTCAAATTGCGTGGGGTATCGTCACAGCGCTCCCCGATAAAGGTGGGGGCGCATGTTCTATTGGATTCAAGTCGTGACCAAAAGCGAATGTGCGCAAGCAATTGTAAGGACATGAGAGGGGTTACTCGGTGCGCTCCAAGAGATTCAAGGCCGGTTTCAGCCTGGTGGAAGTAATGGTTGTAATTGTGATCACGATGATTATTGCATCCGTCGCGATCCTCCAAATGGGCCCAGTAGTAAGCAACGCTCGCGTCGATAGCGCGGCGGCGTTTGTTCTGAACGCAATACGCCATACACGCGAACGAGCCATAGACGAGAGACGCCAGTACCAGATCACGTTTGTGATCAACGTTACCACTCCTTTCGCTACGATGAACGTTTCTCAAGGCAACATCATTGCCACTAAAGCCGGGACGGCACTGACGTTTACTCCTGATAGCAGTCTCTCCTTGCCCTT
>Ga0126378_10004987_pt1 | contig 10257 bp, 7 predicted proteins | sample PanSoiMetPlot_23_FD_92587 | JGI IMG/M metagenome (GOLD analysis project Ga0126378, IMG submission 92587) | Tropical forest soil microbial communities from Panama - MetaG Plot_23 | ecosystem: Environmental > Terrestrial > Soil > Tropical forest > Bulk soil | place: Panama | collected 2016-02-17 | reverse complement strand
TAGTGTTTTGCCAGATTCGATGCGGCTGTGCACTCCGGCAAAGTAGAATTGCCGCCATGCGTCCGCCGTACCGCTGGCAACTTCGAAGCCGCGCGCTCGAACTCGGCGCTCGAACTCTGATCATGGGCATACTCAACGTTACACCCGACTCCTTCTCGGACGGTGGAGCGTTCCTGGATCCGCGGCGCGCAATTCAACACGGCCTGCAACTGTTCGACCAGGGCGCAGACATTGTCGATATCGGTGGAGAATCGACCCGTCCGGGCACGACAGTTTCGCTGGACGCTTCGTGTACGAAGCCGTCTGTAACCGCGGAGGAAGAACTGTCGCGGGTGATGCCGGTGATTGACGGAATACGCAGGGCGAGACCAGAAAGCATTTTGTCCATCGACACCTACAAAGCGCATGTGGCGCAGGCGGCGGTGAAGGCCGGCGTAGAAATCGTAAACGACGTGAGTGCGTTTGAGTGGGATGTCAACATGGCATCCTTGTGTGCTGATCTGCAGTGTGGCGTAGTGCTGATGCATATGCGAGGCAAGCCCACCGAATGGCGCAATCTTGCTAGAGAGATCGACATCAGCACACGCGTCGTGCACGACCTGGCTAACCGTGCGCAGATTGCTCTTGATTCGGGGGTGGAACGTAGACGCATCGTGCTCGATCCCGGCTTTGGCTTCGGTAAGAACTTCGAGGAGAATTATCCGCTACTGGCGCACCTCGACCGGCTGCAGCGGCTGGGATTCCCCATACTTACGGGGACGTCGCGTAAATCGTTTGTGGGTCGCAGCGTGGGCAGGCGCAGGGGCCGAGAAGACGCTCCACCGCCGCGCCGTCTGTACGGTTCGATTGCAGCCATGGTGATCAGCATTCTTGGCGGAGCACACATCGTGCGAGCGCATGACGTAGAGTCGGCGGCTGAAGCAGCTGCTATAACGGATGAGGTGTTGGCAGTTGGATAGGTTTTTCGAAGCTCAATGCGCAGGTGTGCCGGGTTTGAAAATCATGCCGCGTCCGCTTTTGCTGTCCATCAGCACGGAGATAGGCTCATCGAAGTGCAACAGCCGCACGCAGCCGTGGTCTTCCACGCCAGAACGCTGCGCAAGCCACTCCCAGTCGACGAAACCTTCGCCCGCGTCGGGGTTCACGGTGAAGTAGCCGATGCGAAATGCGGTGAGATTCTGGAAGAAGTGACTGCCTTGTGAGGGGGTAACGCGAAAGTCCTTAAATCCAGACTCGACAATCACACGTGCGCCGGAAATCTCGTCCCATGAAACCGGGATGCCCAACCACGGCTCGTTCGACCCCCAGCGGCCAACGCCAATCAGAATATACGGAGAGCCTGAAGCCGCTAGCTTCGCGTTGAATTGCGACACACTCTGGGCGACGTCCTGACTGCGAACTCGTTCAAAGCGGTGAAAGTCAACTACGATCACATCGCGAAGATCCGAAACACGTCCATGTCCCAGCACCTTAACACTCTGGCAAATCAGTTGCTCAGGGTTAACCGGTGTCATGTGCAGCTCTTCACCTTCGCGCGACATCACCAGAGGCCGCATCTGAAGAAATCCTAACTCAGCTTGCTCGCCGGGCTGCTGCGCCAGCTTCACCGCGAATTCAATTTCGACGGGACGCCCCATGGCAGCTTCCCCGATGCCCATAATCTGGTCCAGGATTTGCGGCAAGGGAAACAATCCGTGCTTTAGGACGGGGGCGAAACTGATGATGCGCGTACCCGGGCGGCTGAGGCCATCGTACACCGCGTGGTTCTCGGCGGAGTAAGTGGAAGCTACCATGTGTAACGTACCGTCGGCTTCGGCGGCGCGGATTGGGAATGCTGTTTCGCGGAGGTCGTCGGCTGGATCTTCGTGGTGCACACGCGGCGTCAATTCCAATGCCCAGAATTCCGTTTGCGAGTTCGCCAAAATGTCCTCAACCGACGAGAACTGGACCAAGTGCCGGGGATACCGCGGGCTAAACGTCAAACACTTGCCTCCCCCAACCACGGCCCGACCCATGCCCAGAGCGACCGCCGCGAAACCGTCCTTCGGCGTCTGGGGCTCCATAGGATAAAAGTTGCGAGAACGCACGACGCCCGAGAAATCGGGATAGTATCGCTGGCCGTGCGTGGACCCTACGACTTCCTGGATGAGAACAGCCATTTTTTCTTCTTCCAGGCGGTACGGCGTCGCTCGGACGTAGGACTTGGAGTGCTGGCGGAAGGTTGAGGCGTACACGCGCTTGATTGCCTCATGCAGGAGCCTAATCCGGACTTCGAGGTCGGGATCGTGATTCCCCAACATGAAGGTGTCATACACACCGGAGAACGGCTGATACTGAGAATCCTCAAGCAGGCTGGAAGAGCGAACGGCCAGAGGAAACGTCACGTTGGAAAGGAATTCACGCAAATGCTCTTGAATGTCCAGCGGCAGTCGCGCTGCAAGGAACCGCTCCACGATTTCCGCTTCGTCCGGGCACCGCATCGCGAAATCGTGCAGCTCATTGTCGGCGATGAAACGATCAAAGGCGTCCGTGGCTAGTACCACGGTGCGCGGAACGCAGATACGAACACCGGAGAAGCGCCGCGGCATGTGCTTGGGGTGAAGCAGATGTCGCGCGAACGCTAGTCCGCGTGCTTTGCCGCCCAGCGAACCGTCGCCTATGCGCAGGAAGTACGTATCTTGCGGCTGAAAGGTATCCGGGTTGAAATCGCCAACCAGCGTCTGGCTCTGTTCGCGGCGATAGCTGGTAATGGCATCAATCAGATCGCGGCGCAATACCTCAATGCTGGCGAAGTCGGAGACTTTGCGCGGCCGCAGCTTCTGCGCCACGGCGAACTCTGTACGAGCCATCAACCAGTGCGAGAAGTGATTGCGACCGGCGTGATACGAGATGCTTTCGGCAGGAACGGTGCGCAGCGCCTTCTCCAGTTCGTTGAGATTGCTGGCACGCGCCACCTCGGTCTTACGATCGGGCAACCGAAACACAAAATCTCCAAAGCCCACCTGCTCAATCAGCCAGTTACGTAGGTCGCCTAGTAGCGTAGGCGAGTGTTTCTGCAAAAACGAGAACTCCTCGGCGTAGGCCTTGTCCATGAATTCCGTGCGGCCCGATTGCAGAACGATCGGTACGTCCGGCACGACGCTTCGGATCATGCGTGCCAGTTCGAAACCTGCTTCGGGAATGAGCTGATTGCGTCGTGGAAATTCAATGTCGAGCACTACACCGAGCAGATTCTGCCGGTAGCGTAGCGCGAGGGCAGCAGCCGATTCAAAATCTGAAGCCAGCAGAATTTTTGGCCGGGCGCGCATGCGCACCAGCTTGTGCGCCACGTTGAGTCCCTCGCTAATGAGGCGCCGCGCCTGGCTGATCAGCTCGGTGTAAATCACTGGCAAGAACGATGAGTAATAGCGAATGTTGTCCTCGACGACGAGCATCACGGGCACATCCATGACATCCGTATCATGTTCGACGTTCATTTTGTCTTCGATGTACTTGATGATCGAAATAAGGACGCGGGCGTTCCCCTGCCACAGGAAAATGCGCTCAATCGGGCTATGGGGCGTTCGAGCGACGAAGTTCTGGACCTCGCGATAGTCATAGGCGAGCACGACCACCGGCACCTCCAGTCCGGCGCGCTGCACTTCCCCAGCCAGCTCGGCGGCTGTCATGTCTTCTACTTTGAGATTGGTAACGATGAGGTTGAAGCGTGAGTCGGAACGTGCGAGTGCCAACGCTTCAGCTGCGGTCTTCACGTGCGTGATGCGAGGCACGTGCTGCAGGTTTAACTCATACGATTCGCCAATCAGCATCTCGTTCAGCCGGCCGTCCTCGCGCAGGATGAACGAGTCGTACAGGCTGGAGACGAGCAGGATGTCCTGCACCCGATAGGGCATCAGATTTTCGAAGGCTTCGAAAAGTTTTTCCCGCTCGATGACAGCTTCGACGGCTGGGTTGGCGCTCATGCAGCAATACTAACCCCTCCGTTGCTATGAGGGCCGTGAGGTATGACCCGCCCATAGGTTTGCAGGACAAATTCAGCTTCGATTAAGGTTTCGTCGGGTAGGTTTTGGTTATCGCGTTTATCGCAATCCGGCCCTCGGTGCGTTCGGCCAGAACCTCCGAGGGCCTTGTCGTTGCATGGCAGACCCAGCGTGTCAGCTCCAAGATGACGGCTCTGTTACCGTAGTAAGAATCTATGTCATTGCTCGATGATCTGGGATTTCGGCCGGCGCGGATCGGCATTGCCATCATTCTCCTGATTCTGGCAATCATGGCGTACACCACTTGGCGCAATGCGCGCATCGACGCCCTGGCGCGTTCCGCCTTCGACAAGAATGCTGACCTCAACCCGGTAAAGCGACTGGCCAGCTATTCGGGACAGCGGTCTGCCGAGCTATTAGGTGCTGTCGCCGCTGGGGCGCAGAATCAGCAGGTCCGCCTGGCGGCGTTGCAGGTACTCGTGGATCGTAAAGATGCAGCGCGGGTGTCGAGACTGTCAGAGTTGCTGCTTCCGACGGAAAGCCTGCCAATGCGGCAGGCTCTGGCGGATGCCATTTATCAGACCGGATGCTCGGTGGAGTGCGTCAAAAACATCTTGTACTTCGAGGAGCGTGTCTGGCGCGGCGATCGTATGGCAGAACAGGTGGAGGCGAATCCGTCAAAAGGTCTGTCGGAAAAGGAACAGGAGCTGCGGACCTCGCTCGACGAAATTCTGCGCAAGAACAAAGCTCTGCTGGGTACAGCGCTGGAACGCATTTATGGATTGGCGGGGCCGTTTCCCAGTCCTTTCGCCGTGGACGTGGTCTCACGTCTAGGGATTACCGAGGCGTGCCCGCTGTTTATGCGAACTTATCTCACCGTGAATCAGAGCGTGAAAGAATCGCCTGAGTACAGGAACGTCTCCGATGCGGTCGACGCCCTAGGCTGCAAGAGTCGGCCGATTACGAGCCAGCCGTAATCTGTCGCAGTCGCACGATAGAATCCACATCCATGAAACGGGTTAGGGTTCTGTTCTTATTGCTCAACTCCTTTGCCGGTGCCCAAACCGCTGGGACGTCTGCTCCTCCGAAGATCACCTACATCTGGTGTGGGACCCTGTATGACGGCAAGCAGGATGCCGCGCAAAAGACGGTCACACTGCGGATCGTCGGCAACAAGATCGACTCAGTCAGGCCGAATACAAAGTCAGCCGAAGAAAAAGGCGCCGAGGTCATCGACCTGTCGAACTCGGTTTGCCTTCCCGGACTCATTGATACCCACACGCATGTGCTGCTGCAAGGCGACATCACAGCCGAAGACTATGACGTTCAGTTGTTGAAATGGTCGACGCCATATCGCACCATCCTCGGCACAGTCGCGGCAAAGCGCATGCTCGGGTACGGCTTTACCACCATCCGTGACTTGGAAACCGAAGGCGCGGGCTACGCCGATGTTGACATCAAGAAGGCCATTAACGACGGCGTCATTCCGGGACCACGCATGCAGACATCCGGCCGTGCCATGGACGTCACCGGCGCGTACCCCATTCTTGGGTATTCATGGGAATTGAGGATGCCCAAGGGCGTGCAGGAGGTTGACGGCGTCGAAGGCGGACACAAGGCAGTGCGGGAGCAAATCTCCAATGGTGTGGACTGGATTAAAGTGTACAGCGATCGCAGCTATTACGCTCGACCCGATGGAGTGCTCGAAGACATTCCCACCTTCACCTTGGATGAACTGAGGGCGATCGTCGACGAAACTCACCGCGAACGCCACAAGATCGCCTCGCACGCCATGGCCCTGAACGGCGTGCACAACTCAGTCGAAGCGGGTGTCGATTCCATCGAACACGGCAACTACATTGCCGATGCCGACCTGAAGACCATGGTCGCAAAGGGCATCTACTACGTCCCTACGCTCTATGTGGGCGAATACGTAGCCGAAGGACGCGCCGCCGCAGGCGCGAAAGTTTGGCTCGACATGATTCGCATCCACGAAGACACGTTTCGGCGCGCCATGAAAGCCGGCGTAAAAATTGCTTTCGGTACCGACGCCGGCGGCTTCGCCTGGAAGATCAATCCGGCGAAAGAATTTCCCATCATGGTGAAATACGGAATGACGCCGGCGCAGGCACTCCGTTCTGCCAATATGTCCGCCGCCGAGTTGCTCGGTATGCCGGACAAGATCGGATCCATCGAGGCCGGCAAGTTTGCCGACATCGTCGCAGTGCCCGGTGATCCGATGGCGGATGTGGAGCAGTTGCAGAAGGTCAACTTCGTGATGAAGGACGGCGTGGTTTACGTCAAACCCTAAGCTTCGGTAGGGCTGGCCCTTAAGGCCAGCGTCCAAGCGCTTCTTCTTATTAACTGCGTGGGGACTTTAGTCGCTGCAGGCCTCCCGGTGAACCAACACCCTCGTGTTCTGCGCAATCCGCGGTTGGGTTGTGTCCTGATTCATCCGTGTCCACAGGGCAAATCCGCGGTTGATCTTGTTTCTCCTCTCTTGCCCGCCAAGCCTTGCCCCGTGTTCATCCTGTTAAAATCGATGTGTCCCCGTTGGCACGCCGATGGATCCAGCACTCATCCGAAACTTTGCCATCATCGCCCATATTGACCATGGGAAGAGCACGCTTGCGGATCGTCTGCTCGAGCTGACCGGGGCTCTAACGGCACGCGAGATGCAAGCACAGGTGCTGGACGCGATGGACTTGGAGCGTGAACGCGGCATCACCATCAAGGCCCATTCGGTGCGGATGATGTATCCCGCCAAGGATGGTAAGACATACCAGCTCAACCTTATTGACACACCCGGACACGTGGACTTCAGCTACGAAGTTTCGCGCTCACTGGCGTCCTGCGAAGGCGCGCTCCTCGTTGTGGATGCCTCCCAGGGGGTTGAAGCCCAGACGCTGGCCAACTCCTACATTGCCATCAATAACGGCCTCGAGATCATTCCCGTCATCAACAAAATTGACCTTCCCAGTGCCGACATCGACCGTACAAAAGAGATGATTGAAGGCGCTGTCGGACTGGACGCATCGCACGCGCTTCCCATCAGTGCAAAGACCGGGCAAGGTGTTCCCGAGGTTCTGGAGACGATTGTTCAAAAGATCCCACCTCCGAAGGGCAAATCCAATCATCGCCTTCAAGCGCTGATTTTCGACTCGTGGTTCGATCCCTATCGAGGTGTGGTCGTGCTGGCGAGAATCGTTGAGGGTACGATCTGCAAAGGCCAAAAGATTCGCCTGATGTCGAATGGACGAAGCTTCGACCTCGAAAACTTGGGTGTGCTGACACCGAAGCCGGTCGAAGTCGTCGAACTGACTGCCGGTGAAGTCGGTTTCCTGGTTGCCAACATCAAGAATGTGGCCGACACCAAGATCGGCGACACCATCACGGATGACGCGAATCCCGCGTTGGAACCGCTTCCCGGCTTCGAAGAATTGAAGCCGATGGTGTTCGCTGGCCTTTACACCGTGGACGCGCACGAACACACGCTATTGCGCGAAGCGCTGGAGAAGCTACGCCTGAATGATGCGTCGTTCTTCTTTGAGCCGGAGAGCTCAGCCGCACTTGGCTTTGGTTTCCGCTGCGGTTTTCTTGGCCTCCTGCATATGGAGATCATTCAGGAACGGCTAGAGCGCGAATATAACCTCGACCTCATCACTACCGCTCCAGGCGTGCGCTACAAGATCACACTCACTGATGGCACGGTCGTTGAGGTCGACAATCCTTCTCGCTGGCCTGAGCCTACGCAGATCGAAAAGATCGAAGAACCGATTATCACGGCGACGATTCTCACCAACGAAGAGTTTGTTGGAGGCATCCTCAAGCCCGTCGAAGACAAGCGCAGCAAGCAAAAGGACTTCGAGTACGTCAGCACGACCCGCGTGATGCTCACGTACGAGCTGCCGTTGAACGAGATCGTGCTGGACTTTTATGACAAGCTGAAATCCGTGTCGCGCGGTTATGCCTCGCTCGATTACCACCTGGCTGGCATGTGGGAGTCGCCTATGTTAAAACTCGACATCCTGGTAGCGGGCGAACCGGTGGACGCACTTTCCATCATCGTTCACAAGGACTTCGCCTATGAGCGGGGAAGGGCGCTCGTATCGAAGATGCGCCAGCTGATTCCGCGACAGATGTTTGAAGTGCCGATTCAGGCGGCCATCGGCGCGAAAATCATTGCCCGTGAAACTGTTGCCGCCATGCGCAAGAACGTGCTCGCCAAATGCTACGGCGGTGATATCACCCGCAAGCGCAAGCTACTGGAGAAGCAGAAAGAGGGCAAGAAACGCATGAAGCGCATTGGCCGCGTCGACATCCCACAAGAGGCATTCTTAGCAGTCCTTCGCGTAGGCGAACAGTGACCTGCTTGCTAGCGACCTTTCTTAGTTGAACGGGTAATGAACATACCGTTAAAACCGAAGTTTGTGCAAAACAAGAAGTTTCCGAGAACAGTAATCAGCCCTTTGACAGTTACAATACTACTCTCCCCTCTGCTGCCCAACTACTTGATTGTGAAGGCTCTTTTTGTGCAACTATTTTCAAGTGCATCGAAGTAATACACTTTAGGACCAGATCCGCGGGTCAGGCGTCGAATCGAATCCACAACTTTTTGCACAGTTCTCCTCGTTTCGCAATCCGTGGGTTAACTGCAAACAAAAAGGCCACCGTAAAAGGTGGCCTTTGAAATGGTATCGCCCTTCCTCTTCTTACTGCTTAGGGGGAGTCGTGGTGGCGGGTTTGGCGGGCGTTGTCGCCGTGGGTGTTGTCGTTGCGGGCTTTACCGCCGCGCCCGGAGCAGTACCCGCCGGCCTAGCTGCCGCGCCCGTTGAACGTGCTGGCGCCGGCACACCAGACTGTGCGTTGTAGGTATCCACCACGGCCTTGGTGATGTCCATTGGCGGCGTTGCAACCACTACGGGTCCTTGCGGCCAGGGAGACGAGGCATCGAGGATTAGGCCGTAGCTGTTATCAGCGACATACTTGGTGATCACCGGCGCCATCTTCTGCAGAATGCGCTGGGCAATCTCGTTCTGTTGCTGCTGGAACTCATTCTGCGCGTCCTCGGCCGAGCGCTGCAGGCTCTTCTGTTTGGTATCAATGTCTTTGACTAGGGCGTCATGGGCCTCAGGACTCATCTTGTCGCCCTGGGTGTTGAGTTGTTTCTTCTTGTCCTCAATTTCTGTATTCAGCTTCTGGAGCTCCAGGCGCCGGGGCTCAAACTTCTTGGCGAGCGCCTCAAAGTCGCGCTGGCCTTCGTTGCTGCCGGCGATAGCGCCCTGCATATCAATTACCGCGATCTTGGTGCCGGTGGCCGTAGCGAGAGGGTTAGTGGAAGGCGAGGTTGCCGGCGTTGCAGGTGAGGCAGCCGGAGCGGATTGCGCCAAAACAGCCATCGATACGAGAACGAGCAGGGTAACACTTGCGAACGTACGCTTCATGAGCTTTGCTGTAACTCCTTGGATTGCTCCGGGAATTCCTCAGGTGTTCCAGTCGCACACGATGACTCGATCGGTGCTGGCCCGGACAACCGGCGCATTTTATGAACGCGCAAACAGTCTCCGGCCGGAAGATTCGGCGGTGCGGATGTGAAAATTATAGGCAATGCAACCAAGCAGCGTCAAATAAACATTGCAAGGTGAAGTGCCACCTCGTGCGCATCAGCGCTTCTGGACTACGCAGAAGAGATTACCGTCAGGATCCTCCAGTACCACAAAATCATTGCCGGGCCGGTATCGCCAAGGGTATCGCCTTGCCCCGAGACCGACCAGTCGCTCTACTTCTGCTTCGCGATCGCTCGTGTACAGGTCCAAATGCAACCGGCTTCGTTTGCCTGTGCGTCGTTCCGGGTATTTATCCAACGACAGATTCGGGCCTTGACCGGTGGGATCACGCAAAACCACCCATCCGCCGCTGGCTGGCTCGCGAGGAACATAGTGCAGAGCTTCCTGCCAGAACTGCAGCATCTGCTCGAATTCGAAACACCGGATTACGATCGAGCCTATTTTCATAGTGCACGCCCAAGGAGCGAGTTCCCAGTGCCACGAGTTCCAAACAGCAGTTAGAACGTTGTAGCTACCGTGAAGCGGAACGTCTTGCGCGGCTCGCGGATGAGATATCCCGGATTGTACAGGGCGGAGGCATTGGCGTAGGTGAAGTCGCCCGCCGCTCCTGCCGGGAACATGGATCGTGTGATGGGTGAAACCGGGCCAACGGCTTCATCGAGCCGTAGCGGGTTATACGCGTAGTAAATCCGGAACGGAGCATTCACGAT
>Ga0126378_10004986_pt1 | contig 10257 bp, 8 predicted proteins | sample PanSoiMetPlot_23_FD_92587 | JGI IMG/M metagenome (GOLD analysis project Ga0126378, IMG submission 92587) | Tropical forest soil microbial communities from Panama - MetaG Plot_23 | ecosystem: Environmental > Terrestrial > Soil > Tropical forest > Bulk soil | place: Panama | collected 2016-02-17 | reverse complement strand
TCGAGCATGCACAAACGGGCGGAGCCCTTCAGCATCCTCCTGGTGGAGGACGATCGGGCGACGGCTGACATGTACGCCGCGGCGCTTCGTGGCGACGGCTACACGGTCCGGGTCGCCGGCGACGGCCGGTGCGGTCTGCGGGAGGCACGGCAACACCAGCCCGACCTGCTGCTGATCGACGTTCACCTGCCGGGCCTCGATGGCCACAGCGTCCTGTCGTTGCTCAGTCAACAAGGCGAAACGTGGAGCCCGCCCGTGATCATGCTCTCCAACGAAACCTCGCCCGAGGTCCTTCGCCGCAGCGCGCAGCTCGGGGTGGTCGCTCACCTGGTGAAGTGCGAGACGACGCCGGCACAGCTCTGCTCGGTGGTGCGGGCCTGCCGGAGCCGCGCAATTCAATTCCGATAGCCTGACCAGCCGCTCATCACACCGGTCAGCGATATTCAGCGGCGCGGTCAGAACAGGGTCGTCGGCTACGATCCCTTTCCGGATATGGACACGGATCGCGCAGCTCAGGCGGCGGTCCGTGGGTCCGCCCTCGAGAGGCGGAGCGGCTCGACCAGACACCCGGAGTACGCTGTCGAGCGCCGCCCTGACAAGGGCGTCCTGACGCTCGATCACAAGGGCTGCGTGGTGTGGTGGAACCGGGGAGCCGAGCGCATCCTCGGCAGCGGCCCGGGCGCGCTCCAGAGTCGGTGGTGGCTCTTGCTCCTTGGGCAGGCGAAGGCCCCCGAGGGTAGGACGAACCGGGCACTCGAGGCCGCGACGTCGAGCGGTGTCTACGAGACGCATGGCTGGAGGCGGCGAGCTGATGGGTCACGCTTCTGGGCGAGCGTCACCCTCCGGCCGGTTCGGGATCAGACGACAGGGGGGAGCGGCTTCGTGGCGGTTGTCCACGACCTTACCGAGAGGAGACGCCGCGCGGACGAGCTGCACATCGCCCTGGAGATCTCGCGAGCCATCCTGGCCGGCCAGGCTCCGAGCGCAGTGCTCCAGCTCCTCGCGGGTCGAGCCCGGACTCTCGTGGATGGCGACTGTGCTCTCGTGCGTACGCTGGGGCCCGGCGCCAACGTCCTGGTCCTTCGTGCGGCGGCCTGGCGGCATCCCAACGATGCGCGTCTTCTGGCGCCCGGGCCCGAGGTGCTTCGTAGTGGCTCGATCGCAGGGTGGGTCTTCGATACGGGCCGCCCCCGATTGGTGAGGGGCCGGCCGAGGGCTGTCCGAACGCAACCCAGGTCCGAACGGCGGAGCTTGCACGACGTGAGTCCGGCCGTCTACGTTCCCATGAATGCTCTCGGGCGCACGCTTGGCACCCTGGTGGTCATGAACTGGAGGAGCCGGCACAGATTCCGGCGACAGGACCTTGACGCGCTCCAGCGGCTCGCCGACCAGGCGGCGATCGGGATCCATCACCTGAGCCTCGATCGTGACCGCGAGCGGCTCGTGGTCACCGAAGAACGCGAGCGTCTTGGGCGGGAGCTCCACGACGGAACCATCCAGTCCCTGTATGCCGTGACCCTGGATCTGGCCGGGACAATCGCTCGGACCGCGGATCGTGGTCTGCAAGAGCAGCTGGCGAGTATGGCCGGGCGCGTCGACGCGGTGATCAAGGGCCTTCGGACTCACATCCACCACCTTCGGCGCGACCTCAGCCCCAGTCTGCTTGAAGAGTCCTATTGACAGCTCGTTGACAGGGCCCGCCGGTCCGCAAGAAGAGCGGACTCAGCATCTCAACTCCCTGGTTGTGTGGGCCTGGCCTGCATCGTACAGAGCCGGCCCGCTTCAATCCGCAAGTCGAGGCCATACACAGCGCCTCATAGCCTGAGGCCATGGGATGTGGACACAGGGCACTGCCGGCTCGCCGGACCTGTGCTCGGATCCCTGACCTCTGCCTGAGCCTGCTCGCCCCGTCGAGCATGTTCCCGCAAGCCGCAAGCTGAGTTGGCGGGTTCTCGATGGTACGGCTGCCAACCAGGCCGGAGTTCGGCCAGGTCATGGACGCCATCAAGGATCGGGCAATCCTGCGCCTGGACCACAGCGGCCGGGTTACCCGCTTCAATCGGGCGGCGCCGAAGATCCTCGGCTACCCTGCCCGCCGCCTCGGTGGCCGCCACTTCTCATCTCTGTTCCCCGACGGCGGCGCCGATCCGGAGAAGGCGATGGAAGCCCTCGAGCTGGCCGCGTCGGCCGGCCGGTACGAGCGTCACGGGTGGCTTGCACGTGGCGACGGGTCGCATATCTGGGCTGAGGTCACCATTGCTCCGCTCTCGGGGCACGATGGACCGACTCTCGAGTACATCGCAGCGATTCGGGACCTGACACGACAGAAGCGCCACGAGGACGGCCTGAAGGCCGCCCTGGACGTGTCCCGGGCCATCCTCACCGGGCTTGAGCTGGGGGCGGCGTTCCAGATGATCGCGGAGCGCGCCAGGGCGCTCGTCCGCGCCGACGTGGCAGAGGTGAGGGCCGTAGACGCCAGCGGCACGATGCTCGTCCTCCGAGGCGTCTCGGAGCGGAGGGGCGGCCACGGTCCCCCCTACGCGCTCGTGCAGGACGTGCCGGTCCGCGGCTCGATCTGGGGTTCCGTCTTCGAGTCAGGCCGTCCGCGTCTGCTTCCCGACCCTGAGGCGTCCCTGCGGAACCTCTCACGTGCCGGAGCCGCGGCAGTGACGCGGGCGATGCCGGGCCCAGCGCTGGTGGTCCCACTCAAAGCCCTCGGACGCACCATAGGCGTCCTGACGGCCTCCAGCTCGCGGAAGGGTACGCCGCTCGAGAGGCACGACGTGCAGACGATGTCCGTCTTCGCCAACCAGGTCGCTCTGGCCGTCCAGCGGCTTTGCCGCCGGCGAGACCGGGAACGGCGCGTCCTCATCGAAGAGCGGCGCCGACTGGGCCGGGACATCCACGACGGGGTCATACAGTCGCTGTACGCCGTGACGCTTGGCCTAACGGTGGCGATCGAGCGGGCCCAGGACCTCGGGCTCCAGAAGCAGCTGGCGAGTATGACTACTCATGTCGACGCCGTCATCACCAACCTTCGAGGCCTGGTCCGTGAGCTCCGTTCCAGCAGCGGGTCCTGACAGCCGCCTGACGCGATCGCTGCTGGCCTCTGACAGAGAACTCGCACTGTAGTAGGGCAGTCGCTAGCCGACCGGCCGGTATCTACGTTTGACGCATGGGCATGTTGAGCGCTTGCATCGGGGCCCTGCTGTCGATTGCGTGCCTCGAGTTCTACCGCAGCCGGCCTCGCTGCCCGGAATGCAACAGCATCCGCGCCACAGTCAACAGGACCGACGGGCGCATCCGGCTTTGCCGCCAGTGTCTCAACGTCTACATACTGCGACGCTGATCGGCCGGCAGGCCTGACATGCACTTCGGCGTCGACGAATCCCGGCGGTCGGCTCGCGCCCGCTGCGCCCGCTCCAACGGTGCCACCGCAGGCCCCGATCGACCGCCGAGGCTCATGCTTGCAGCCGACGTCGGCCGCCTTCACACGGATCTCGCGATCGTGTCATGCGGGCAGAGCACGATCACGTTCGTGGCTGAGCGCAGGTACCCAACCGGCAGCCATCCGGGCCTTGCCGACATGGCCCGGGCATTCATGGTGGAGACAGAACTGGAGGTCGAGGCTGCGTGCGTCAGCGTTCAGTGCCCTGTGACGAGAGGCGAGGCGAGGCTCGCCGAACCCAGGTGGCAACTAAACGAAGCGGAGCTTCGGCGGCTGCTGGCCGTCGAGCGCGTCTGGCTGCTTGATCACGTGGTTGCCACGGCGAGCGCGATTCCGACGCTCCCACCGGCTCAGCTGCACCGTGTGAAGGACGGTGAGCCCACAGACGGCGGCACGATCGTCCTCCTGATACCCGGGGAGCGGCTTGGCGTCGGGCTGCTGGTGCCTGATCTCACAGCGGCGTCCGGTTACCGGGCGCATCCGTCCGCAGGCGGTTTTGCCGCCGCCGCCCCCATGACGCCGGCGGAGCTGGAGCTCGTGCACCACCTCTGGCACGGCTGCGAGCACCCGAGCCTCGAGCGTGCTCCGTCGGCCATGAGCATCCCCGAGATCTATGAATTTCTCACTGATCGAGACCGCCTCATCGAGTCGCCACATCTAGCCGCCACCCTGCCCTCTGCCCGCGACCGAACCCGAGCCATCGTGGAAGCGGCGTGCGACCGCGTCCAGTTCGACCCCCTCGCACGGTGTGCCCTGGAGCTCTACCTCCAGATCCTGGGGGCCCATGCGGCCAACCTCGCTCTCACAGTCCTGGCAAGCGGCGGCATCTACCTGGCCGGCAAACTGGCTCGCCGCCTCCGCCACGAGCTTGTAAGCGCGGCCTTCCTCGAGCCACTGCTCAGGGCGGGAATGGCCAGCGAGCCGCTGGAGCGCGTTCCGGTCTTCGTGCTGCGCCGTGACGTGGCTCTCCTGGGCGCTGCGCATGAGGCCCTCAGCCGCTGGTCCGCCGCGGTTCCGCCGCGCCCAGCGGCCTCACCCGCATAGGGTCAAAGACCCGCCTTTCCGGTCACGACGGCGCATCCTGATCAGGAACGGGGATGGTGACCCGGAGCGTTGTGCCCGCGTCGCGCCGGGACTGGATCTCCAGCCGGCCGCCCAGGCGCTCAACGCGCTCTCTGAAGTTGCGAAGGCCGTGGCCGTGGCGTTCGACCCGACCGGGATCGAAGCCCACCCCGTCATCCTGGACGAGAAGCAAGGCTTCGTCGCCACTGAGACCGAGGCGCACACGGCAGCTCGAGGCGCTGGCGTGACGCCAGACGTTTGAGAGGGCCTCCCTGACGATCTGGACGACGTCGCCGGCATGATCGCGGAGGCGCTCCGCCGCATCGAGATCGACCTCGACGGTGGCGGTCGTGCCCGACTGCTGCTCGAAATCGCGGCCGAGCTGTTGCAGAGCCTCCTCCATGCTCCGCCCGGTAAGGACGCTGGGGCGGAGCCCATAGATATGGTTCCGAAGGTCCTGGATGACGTTCTCGACGGTCCGGACAAGGCCGGCCATGCGCTCGCGCAGGACCGGATCCCTGGTGCGGTCGGCAGCGGACGTAAGGCCGCTGGTGATGTCGCGGAGCGACTGGACTGCGTCATCATGAAGCTCACGGGCGAGTCGTTCGCGCTCCTCGATGACGATCAGCCGCTGCCGCTCGCGGCGCAGCTCAGCCTGCCGGGCCGCCAGGGCGGCCTGTCCGGCGAATGACCGCAGGAGATCGATGTCGCGCTTTTCGAATGAGCGCCCGCCCGCCCGATTGACTGCCATCAAGGTGCCGATGGTGTACCCCCTGGGGCCGAGGGGGACGATGAGAGCGGGCCCGGCGGGCACCCGCCCGGCCACGTTCTCGGGTGCGCGACGAAGGAGCTCGGCGGCGGCTGTGAGGGCGCCGATGTCACTTACGATCCTGGGACGGCCGGCTTCGTAGACAGCACCCGAGATGCCGGCCGCCACCGGCTCCTCCCTGAGCAGGATGCCCGCCTGGCGATCGCCGGGACGCCGTGGATCGACGGCTCGAAGGGAGAGCGTCGTCCCGTCGTCCCCCACGGTCCTCACGATGGCTGCATCCGCCTGGAGCAGCCGGCGCGCGCGGCTGGCGATCAGCTGCCACATCGTCGCCGGCTCCTGGCCGGCCAGGATGGCTTGCGCGATCTCGAGCGCGGCCTGGAGGCCTTCCTGGCGGGCGACGAGCTGGACGACCGCGTCCGTCCGACCGCTGGCGAGGACCGCGTCGTGCGGTCCCGATGACGCTGGGACCATCCGTCCTTTAGGGCTGCCGCCGTAGAGCCCGTCCGGGTCGGTGGCGACCCCGGATGCGATCCCCCACCCGATCTTTCGGCGCCATTCGTCAGCAGCCTCCTAGGTAGTAGGTGAGTCAGGCTCCGTGACTGGTGTCTCAGAGAGCCTGAAGACACAGTACCCCGGCAACGTCAGAGCTCCGCAACACAGAATTCGAAAGCCCATCCGAGTGCCCATGCTGTCTCGGGCGGGGCTCAGTCGGAAGGGGACCGCCGGAGGCCCTGAGGGCCCACACGCTGGGGCGTCCGCTGTGCGTAGTCAAGGCGTTACGAAATTTGCTACTACCAATACAGCCTGAGTTGATTGCCCAGGACACGCCACAATTGATAGTGAAGTCGAGTAGTTCGAAGAGGCAACATGGCATTTCGCATAGGCCGTATCCTGTCGCCCGCGAGACGACCGCAGGGTCAGCTGTCCCTACCTTCGAGACATGCCAGCGGGGGCCCTCCGAAACCGAAAGACTGTTTGCCTCGGTCTGGTGCTCCTCGTCCCTGTCGGGCTCTACATGCTGCGCGGGCTGCTGCCCGGCTCGCCCTTCGAGCCACCGCCGTCGGCACCGCTGGCAGGCTTCTCTTACAGTCCGAAGCTGGCAAAGTGGGCTCGGCACGACCCTGTCGCTGGCCTTCGCACGCTCTTGCAGCAGGTGCACCCGGATCTCGTCCGCCTGCCCGTTTACTGGGACAGCGCGGCGCCGAGCCGCGACCGCCTGGACTTCAACGAAACAGATCGGCTTCTCGAGGTGATAGCGCAGCACAATGCCACCGGTACGGACCACGTCAGAGTGGTCCTGGTCGTGGGAGCGCGCAACCTGGGGGCGCCAGAGCTTTACCTCCCCAGCTGGCTGACCGACCAGGGACCGCTCGACCTCCCTGCCAAGCTGCGATCCCCCGCGTACACGGACTACCTGATCAACACCTTTCGTCGATACGCATCGAACCCACTGCTCTATGGGTGGCAGGTTGAGAACGAACCGCTCGACAGCACGAACCCCGACCTCGGGAACATCGCCGTGCCGGCGCAGCTGGTTGCTGAGGAGGTGGATCTGGCGCACAGGCTGGATCCCGCACATCCGGTCGTGATCACGACGTTCAACTCCGCGACGGCGGACCTCGACCGCAATGCCGATGGCCGTCTGGCGGGCATCCTTCACTTCGCCAGTCCCTGGAAGCCGGCGGGCCACCCACGGCCCGCGCTGCAGCTGGGAGACGTGCTGGGGCTCAACGCGTATGTGGCCACGCCCAACACACCGCTGGCACGGGTCAGCGTAGACCAGCGCATCGCCTGGAAGCGCGACACGCTGGAATACTGGACGAAACAGGCGCGCTCCCAGCGGAAGCAGGTGTGGGTCACCGAGATGCAGGCGGCGCCGTGGAATGGTGTCGGTGGCTTCACGCTGCGCGACCTGGACACCAGCGCCCAGCTCTACCGTGGCAGCGGAGTCAGCGCGGTGTTCCTTTGGGGGGCCGAGCAGTGGTTGAACTCGCCGGCGTGGCTTGACGCGGCCCGGCAGGCGATCGCCACGCTCAATTCGGCCCCTCCTGCCGCAAGGCGCTCGCAAACGGCGGCCGTGACCTCATGAGCATGAGCTCAGGGAGGCGCCTGCCCAGCCGCGAGCAGCTGCCACGGTCAGGCCACGCCCGGGGGCAGCCGAACCCTGTGCGCAACCGGTGCAGCGGACGGTCCTCTTGCGGAGCAGCGAGAGACTCCGCTTGACGTCGGCCCTCCGTCTGGCATCACGGCCCTCTGACATGGAGCAGAGGCGCGCGTATGCGTAATGGAAGCTGGTGTGAGGCCTGTCGAGTGGCTACGGTGACACCGTGTGGATCGCCATGCCGGCGTCCTTTGTCCGACGTCGACTTGCAAGCCTCAAGGCCGTTGTGCCGGGTTCCGGGCTGCCCTGGTTGGGGCGGCTGCGCCATGGCCGCGTCGGCGCCATGCCAGCGCCGACGGAATCGCTCGTCGAGCTCGCAGACACAGCTGGCTGCCCTTCGTTTGCCGCCCAGGAGAACCGCGTCCTCTGTTCAGTTGCCAACATACTGTCCAGGACGGTCGCCGGGGTCGTGTCCGAGAATGAGGGCCGGGCCGAGCTCCAGGAGGCTCCGGACCGGCCTACAGCGGGAATACGCCGCGAGCAGATCGATCGCCTGGTGGGGACCGTCACGGAAACCACTCACCGGCTGCGACAGCTGGCCGCCGATCTGCGGCCGGTGGCTCTGGATGACGGAGACGTCACGCGGGCTCTCCGAGTCTTTCTCGACAGGACCCGCTCGGACGCGGACCCTGTCTGGAGCGTGAGGTCGCAGATCATGACCGGTATCCATCCGCCGCAATCGATCGCGCTGTACCGGATGACCCAGGAGGCGCTGGTCAACGTGCGCCGCCACGCATGCGCGGCGAGAGCCGACGTGCTCCTGGAGGAGACTGCGGGCGGGATCCTGGTGAGGGTCCAGGACGACGGCAAGGGCTTTTCACCACCCGAGCGCCGGCCCCGGTCTCGGTACGCCGGCCTGGACGCGATGCGGGTCCGGGCCGAGCTGGCCGGTGGCTCGTTCCGCCTGCAGTCCACGCCGGGCGGCGGGACCACTGTCGAGTTCTGGTTGCCGGCTGCCCCAGCCTTCGCAACCGAGCACCATGGAGTCACCTGAGCTGATGATCAGCACCGAACAGAAACCCGAGCGGCCCATCCGGGTCGCAATCGTGGAGGACCACAGGCTGGTGGCCGAGGGCCTCGAGATGCTGCTGCACGGGGTCCCCGACATCGAGGTCGTCGGAATCGTGGGGAACAAGGCGGAGCTCCTGGCCCGACGGTCCGAACTCGATGCGGATGTCATCCTGATGGACTTCCGGCTACCCGACGGCTCAGGAGCCGAGGCTGCAGCTGCCCTGCGGACGGAGCGGCCCAATACGGTCATCGTGTTCCTCAGCGCCGACGAGAGTGAAGAATCACTCCTGGCCGCCGTCGAGGCGGGGGCCTCCGGCTACCTCTTGAAGAAGTCCCAGGCAACGACCGAGCTCGTGTCAGCCGTTCGCCTGGCCGCCGCCGGCGAGATGCTCATCTCCCCGCAGAAGCTGTCCAGCCTGGTCATACGCCAGCGAGAGCGTGCGCGCCAGCAGTTCGAGCGAGAGCGCCAGGATCGCGAGCGGCAGCAGCTGCTGGGCCAGCTCACAGAACGCGAGCGCGAGGTCCTGGGGCTCATCGTCGCCGGGCTCGACAACAAGTCGATCGCAAAGCGGCTGGCGATCGGCACCGGCACGGTACGGGCGCATGTGCAGCATCTGCTGGAGAAGCTCGGCGTCCACTCCAAGCTGGAGGCCGCCGCCACAGCAGTCGAGCGGGGTCTGGTCGCCCGCGCGCACTGAGCGCAGACGCCCAGCCGGAGGCTCTGCTCGGACCCCTTAGGGGGGCGGTGACGCGCGGGCCCGAAGGCCGTTAACCGGCCCCGCTCCCGCATTTGCGGGAGCGGTCCGCATTTCAACCGTGAGTCGATTGCCACGATCGCCCCACCTAGCGTGGAACCGTACCTTACGGGTCCCATCGAGCTGCTTAGGGCGAGAACGACGCATGAACATGAAGAGGACGTGGCTGAACTGGAGAACGTTCGTGGTGGTCGCCATCGGACTGGTTGTGGCCGGTCCGCTCATCCGCGAGCTCATCTCTGTCGTGAGAGTGCCGAACACCGCGTCGGAGAGGTCCGCGCCGGCACCGGCGGAGAGCGAGGTCCCCTCCACGCCACCCCCGGCGCAGGCAGCGCACAACTCCTCGGTGAAGGCCAAAGGGACCACGATCACCGTTAACGGCCAGTCCATTCCCAGCGCCGGCCAGCCCACGATTCTGCTCAACCCGGGCCTGGTGCGGCCCGGGACCAAGGTGGCCGTCTCAGGGTTCGGGTTCGATCCCGGGAGCATCGTCGACGTCGTGCTCAAGAAGAGCGCATCAGACGCCGGGACGGCGGTGACGCTGGCCAAGGCGGATGAGACCGGGTCGTTCGGCACCACCTTCATCGTGCCGTCGAACATGGGCGCCAGGAGCCCGACCGTGCTGGCGCAGGAGCGGAACAGCAACAAGGTCGCACAGACCAAGGCGCTCATGCCGGCGAGCATGGCTACTGTAAAGATGGGCAAGGCGAGCGGCAAGCCTGGAGACAGGATGTCGCTGTCCGCCAGCGGCTTCGAGCCGGAGGAGGAGGTCAAGGTCTACTGGGGCCAGCTCGGCGGGGACCCGGCTGCGACCCTGCACGCTGACGGAGGCGGAAACGTCGGCCAGGCCTCGGTGCTGATCCCCGTGGGGGCCATCGGCACCACCAGCGTGGTCCTGGTCGGGAGCAAGAGCCAGTCCCTCGCCATCGGCCAGTTCTACATGCTGGGTCTCTATCCCACTGTCAAGGCGCAGCCGTACGCGTTGAAGGCGGCCAACCGGATCACCTTCTCCGCGAAGGGGTTCGGGCCCGGAGAGACCGTCCTGATC
>Ga0126378_10004985_pt1 | contig 10257 bp, 7 predicted proteins | sample PanSoiMetPlot_23_FD_92587 | JGI IMG/M metagenome (GOLD analysis project Ga0126378, IMG submission 92587) | Tropical forest soil microbial communities from Panama - MetaG Plot_23 | ecosystem: Environmental > Terrestrial > Soil > Tropical forest > Bulk soil | place: Panama | collected 2016-02-17 | reverse complement strand
CCAGCAAGCGTGTCTCTGTGACTGTCCCGGTGCGCCGCGGCGGCATCCTCTCTCTTGTTCTGCCCATACCACGTGCGACAATCAGCTTTCACGCGGCAGCAATCGCGGACCCGAGCGGCTCGTTGAAGCTTGCCTCAGTTTCGAAACAGCTTGAGTCTATGGTGCCGCCGGATCGCCGTGAGGCGGCAGTGCTCATCGAGCTCACCCCGAGGGTGACTTCCTGACCTACGGCCTGAGTGTTTCCCTGATGGCCATGCAGAAGCCAGAACTCTCGCAGGCAGTGATTCCCGCCAAGGGGTGATGTCAGTGCTACCGACGAGAACGCGGCCCCCCAGGGAAACGCACGGGCTGCTAAAGCTCGAGATGTGTCCCTATTCGTCGAAGTCATTGGGGGCGGATACCCGTTGCTTCTCATGCACGGCGGTCCTGGAGCGGATCACCGGACGTTGTTGCCCCTCCGGCGTTCGAAGGGCGCTCCAGTCTCGTCCATGACATGGGAGAACCTGACCGCAGACGCCGACGCGCTGCGCGAAACGCTCGGTTTTGAACGATGGGCGGTGCTCGGCCATTCGTTTGGAGGTTTCGTAGCGCTCGAGTACGCGCTGCCCGGACCGACGCCTCGCGCTCATGCGACGCAGGCGTCGCCCCTACGCGTGGCTGGCCAACCCATCTGGCCGTCGCCGGAAATACGTACCTGTCTACGGGTTTTTTACGATTCCCCGATCGCCGAGCACTCCTAGCCTGACCTGAGCGCCGGGGAGGCGCCCAGTTGACGGATCAGGAGGACGACATGCTGGAACGGAAGGTGCGGCGAGCCCACGGCCGAGCGGGGGTGGTCGCCGGGATCGATCTCGGATCAGGGCGTCGAGAACAGACGCCAGTCGCAACCCCGGGAGGATGGTAAAGATGCGGGTAATCATTCGTTGGTGCCTCAGCAACCGGCCCGTAGTGTTGCTGTTTGCGCTGATCGTTATGGCCGCGGGCCTGGTCAGCGTGTTCCGCCTCAATCAGGAGGTCCTTCCCTCTGTCGAGTTTCCCGCGGTCTACATCCTCATAACCGAGCCGGGTGCCGGCCCCGAGGTTGTCGATCGCGATGTCACTCAGCCAACAGTCAGCAACCTGAAGGGCCTGACCAATCTCAAGCACGTCATCAGCACTTCGTCGCAGGGCTTCTCCGAAGTCGAAGCAGACTTCAGCCTCGACAGCTCTTTGAAGGACGATGCCGATGCCGTGAGTCAGCGGATGTCACGTCTGGCGCTGCCTTCTAGTGCAGGTAAGCCACTCATTCAGACCTTCAACTTCACTGCCGTTCCAACCATGACCTACTCGCTTGCCGCGACCGACGGCGGGCTGTTGCGGGCAACGAACGAGGCCAACAACGTCATACTCCCCGCCCTGGACGGCGCCAACGACACGGCGCAGATAAAAGTCGTTGGGGGAGAGCAGACCGGGATCACCATCACGCTCGATCCTGATCGGCTCGCGGCCAAAGGGATTTCCCCTGCTCAAGTGCAGCAAGCCCTGGCCGCGAACCAGGTTGATCTCCCCGCCGGTGCAACCCTGCGAGCCGGCACGACGCTTCCGGTGGAGGTGTTGGGGTCGCTGCGAACTGCTGACGATCTGCGCAACTTCGTGATTGGACTCGCACCCCCTTCTCCCACGGCGGGCGCGACAGGTCAGGCAGCTTCAACTGTCTCGCCAGGCTCACCGACCGCAGCCTTGTCCAGTTTCGCGGGAGTCCCGGTAAAGCTGGGCGATGTAGCGAGGGTAAGCGAGACAGCGAGTCCTCTCAATGGCATCTCCCGTACTGACGGAATCCCGTCGCTGGAGATCCAGATCATCCGCGCTTCCAACGGGAACGCCGTGACCGTCTCCAACGACATCAAGTCCCGCGTCCAGCGGCTCAAGCTCGACCCCGGCGACGACTTGCGGTTGACCTACGACGCGGCCGAAGGCATCAAGGCCTCGATCAACGACCTGCTCCTCGAGGCCCTGATTGGTGCATGTCTGGCCGTGCTGGTCATCTTTCTCTTCCTCGGCAGTCTTCGTGCCACGCTCGTGACGGCAGTGTCGCTTCCCGCCAGTGTGCTCGTCGCGCTGCTGGGCACGAATATCGGCGGGTTCTCGCTCAACGTGATGACGCTGGCAGGCCTCACGGTGGCGATTGGTCGAATAGTCGACGATGCGATCGTGGTTCTGGAGAACAGCGTCCGCCACTTGCAGGACGGCGAGTCTCCGCGCGAGGCGGCTTTGAACGGAGCCACAGAGGTAGCGACACCCGTTATCTCCAGCACGCTTGCCACCGTCGCAGTCTTTCTGCCGATCGGGCTGGTTGGCGGGCTCATCAGCAAGTTCTTTCTCCCCTTCTCAGTTACCGTGGCCATATCACTGGTGGCGTCACTGCTGGTGGCCCTGACCGTCATCCCGGTGCTTGTGAGCCTTGTCCTCCAGAGGCGCCACCGAGCGCGTGCCGAGGGTGGAGCTCTCGCCCGCGTATACCGGCCGCTGGTGGCCTGGTCCATCCACACCCGGTGGCACAAGGTGGCGGTGCTGGTGTTCGCGGCAGTGCTCCTGGTCGGCTCCGCCTCACTACTGGGAGCGGTTCCGAAGAACTTCTTCGATTTTGGTGCCCAGGCCGAGCTGACGGGCACGATCACGCTGCCGGTAGGCACATCTACCGACCAGACCAGCGAGCTGATGAAGCGATTTGAGGCTGCCGCCAAGAGCGACCGTGACGTGAAGCTGGTCCAGGTGACAATGTCCAGCAGCGACTACGGTGCCACCACGGAAGCTTTCGCCACCAACGTGGCCCGCGTCACCATCCTGGTCAACAGCAAGGACGTCGCCCAGCAAGCAGCCCACCGCCTCCAACAGAAGCTGAACGATCTGTACGGAAGGGGCAACTCGCAGCTAGACGTCGCAGGCGCCGGTCCACCCGGCACCACCCTGTACTCGACCGGTGTTAGTGGCCGAGATCCGGCCGCCTTGCGGAAGGCGTCCGACATGATGGTGGAGGAGCTTCGCAAGGATTCCGAGCTCACCAATGTCAAATCCGACCTGGCGGCGGAAAAGCCTGAGCTCCGGGTCACTGTGGACGCTTCCAAGGCGCAGGCTCACGGACTCAATCCCGAAGTCCTTGCGCTATCGATCTACAACTCACTCTCGGCCCAGCCGGTAGGGAAGCTCGGCGCGAGCGGGCCCACCGTCTCGCTGCAGCTTGACCCAAACACGGTGACAGCTGACAAGCTGGGGAACCTGACTGTGGCTCCCGGGACGCAGCTGCGGGACCTGGCCACCATCGGTGACCAGTTCGCACCCAGCGCTGTAGGCCGCGTGGACGGTACTCAACAGGTTTCGGTGACCGCCACCATCACGGCCAAGGACTCCTCCGGGGCCATCAGCCGTGCTGATGCGCAGATTCAGAAACTCGGCCTGCCGGCCGGCACAACCATTGGTACGGCCACTGGCCTCTTCAGCGACTTCAACAACAGCTTCATCTCGATGTTGCAGGCAATGGCGATCGCTATCGCAATCGTCTTCATCATCCTTGTCGCCTTCTTCCGCTCGGTCGTCACGCCGTTTGTGATCTTGACTACGATGCCCCTGTCCCTGATCGGGGCGTTCGTCGCGCTGTTCATCTTTCACCAGGCTCTGGGCCTGCCGGCCTTGCTCGGGATCCTGATGGTGTTCGGGATCGTGGTCAGCAACGCTGTTCTGTTGGTGCACGTCGCTGAGGACGCGAGGAGCACCCACTCACTCGAGGACGCACTCATCCTGGCAGGCACGCTGCGCGTGCGGCCGATCCTGATGACGGCGGCCGCAACTGTGATTGCGCTGCTTCCGGTGGCAATCGGCATCAGCACGGGTGGTGGTGGCGGCCTCATATCCCAGTCCCTGGCAATCGTGGTGGAAGGGGGGATGATTTCCTCCACCGCACTCACGCTGATAGTGGTGCCTGTTGTCTACAGCATCCTGAGGCGTCGAGCCCTGCCCGCTGTTCAGGGTCATCCAAAAGAAGCCCGGACCATGTCACGGTCCGCCTGAGGTGAGGAATCGATTCATGAAGGAGCTACTTGCGTACCCGATCCGGGCTGGAGCGATTGTTCTCGCCATCATGCTTGCCGCCTGCGCCTCCGGCACGGCCAGTAAGTCGCAGCAATCGTCGGGAGAACGCAGCCGCACGTTGACTATCGCCGGCTTCAACTTTGGGGAGAGCAGCATTCTGGCCAACATCTACGGCAGAGCCCTGAAGCAGCACGGATACGCGACACCATACAAACTCAATCTGGGCAATCGGGAAGCGGTTGAGCCGGCTACCGAAAAAGGAGCGGTGGACCTCTATCCCGGCTACGCCGCCAGCGAACTCGAGTTCATCAACGGCGGCAAAGGCGAAGCAAGCGGCGATGTAAGCGGCACAGTAACAAAGCTTAACAGCTACCTCTCCACAAGAGGGCTCCGCGCACTGAAGCCTGCGCCGGCGGTCAACACCAACGGGTTTGCAGTCACGCGAGCGACAGCGGACCGGTTCCATCTGAAGAAGATCTCGGACCTCATCCCTGTGGCCAGCGGCATGACGCTGGGTGGACCTCCAGAGTGCCCCTCGCGGCCGTTCTGCCAGGCGGGTCTGCAGAAGACCTACGGCTTGAATTTCAAGGGCTTCACGCCGCTCGACGCGGGCGGGCCGTTGAGTAAAGCGGCGCTCGAGAAAGGCGATGTCGACGTTGCCTTGATCTTCACTTCCGACGGAGTGATCGCTGCCAAGGACTTCGTCGTCCTGGAGGACGACAGACACCTTCAGAACGCTGACAACGTCATCCCGATCATCCGCGCGTCCGCAGCCAGCGAAGATGTTGTGTCCCTCCTCAACGACATCTCGAGCAAGCTGACTACCCAGGCCCTCATCGAACTCAACCAGTCGTTGCAGCTCGACCACCAGGATCCAGACATCCTGGCTCAGCAGTGGCTCTCGAGCCATGGGTACTAGGCAGTCTTCTGCCGCATTGCGATGCAGGGGCGACGCACGTGTCGCCCCTGTGCGCGGCCGCCTGGGTGGCTTGCCGTGAAACTCTTCCTGGTCGAGAGGCGGTTGCCCACGATCACAGAGCGTGAGCTCGACATGCTGCAGTCAGCCCTGACTGATGCCAGCGCCCGACTGAGCGGGCGGGGTGAGCCGGTGCGATATGTGCGCTCGACGTTCCTACCCGTCCAGGGCCGCCTTCTCAGTTATTTCGAGGCAATGAGCGCTGAAGCCGTCCGGACTGTGAACGACAGTGCCCTCGCCCCATTCACGTCGCTCGAACCCGCGATCGAGCTCCCAGAGCCGTCCGAGGCACCCGGGGTGTAATCTGCCCTTGGGATGGCGGGCACGGCCGTCAAGGCTCGGCGGCACAACCTGCCCGTCGAGCTGACGAGCTTTGTGGGCCGCCGGCGTGAGATGGGCGAGGTCAAGCGCCTACTCACAACAGCCCGGCTGCTGACCCTGACCGGCAGCGCGGGGACGGGCAAGACCCGGCTTGCGCTGCGCGCTGCGGCGGAGGTGGCGCGCGGCTTTGCCGACGGCGTCTGGCTGGTATCGCTGGCGCCGATCGAGGATCCCCTGCTCGTCACGCAAGCGGTATTCACCGCACTGGGGCTGCAAGACGTCTCGTCGCGGTGGTCGCTGTCCACGCTGAGCGACCATCTCGCGGACAAACGTGTCCTTCTGATACTCGATAACTGTGAGCACCTGTTGGACGGCTGTGCCGTGCTGGCGAGCACCCTGCTCAAGTCATGTCCCGACCTCCAGGTCATAGCCACCAGCCGCCAGGCTCTGGGTATGACCGGCGAGGTGCGTATGCGCGTCCCACCGCTCTCTTTGCCCGAGGACAACGGTGTCACTACCCCAGAGCGCGTGGTCTCCTTCGACGCCGTGGCGCTGCTGCTGGACCGGGCCTCCGCGGTTCTGCCGGGTTTCACCGTCGACCCGTCGAACGCGGCCAGCGTGGTCAGCCTCTGCCGGCGCCTGGACGGAATCCCGCTGGCGCTGGAGCTGGCGGCGGTCCGGCTGGAGGGCCTGACGGTGGATCAGCTGCTCGCTGGACTGGAACGTGAATCGCCCGTGCTCGGCACTGGCGACCGAGCTGCAGAGGCAAGGCAGAGGACCCTGGAAGCGACGATCGGCTGGAGCTACTCGCTGCTCGACGAGCATGAACGGCGTCTCTGGGCTCGACTGTCCATCTTCGCAGGCGGTTTCGAAGCGGGGGCGGCGGTCCAGGTCTGTTCAGGGCCGGAACTGCCTGTCGATCGCGTCATAGAGGTGCTCGCGTCGTTGGTCGAGAAGTCGATCATCCAGCGCGACATGACCCCGCAGCCACCCCGCTACTCGATCCTGGAGATGGTCCGGCAATATGGCCGGCAGCGGCTGCGTGAGTTTGGTGAGGAGGAGGCCATGCAGGCGAGGCACCGTGACTGGATCCTCTCCCTGGCCGGCGTGATCGGAGCCCACGACGAACGGCAGGCGGAGGCGTTTCATCGTATTCGTAGCGAACTCGACAACCTCTGGAGCGCGCTCGACTCCTGCCGGCGCCAGCCCGACCAGGCGGTGCTTGGCGCGGAGATCTGCTTCCAACTCATCGACTACTGGCTGTCCCGCGGACCCCTGACAGACGCCCGCCGCACTCTGGATTCGCTGGCTGCGCTAACCGAGGAGTACAGCGTGCCCCGAGCCCGTTGCCTTCACATGGGGGCGATGCTGGCCGGGGTCCAGAACGATGTCGCGATCGCGCGAGAGATGGCTGAGGAGGCCCTGCGTATCGGACACAAGCTCGGCGATGCCCAGGTCGTGTGCTGGGCGTCGGGCGCGCTGCTCTTCGCGGCCATCGCCGAGGGGAAGATAGAGGGGATCCTCAGCCTGACCGAACCCATGCTGAGTTACGCGAGATCGACCGGCAACTGGTACGCGGAGGCGATTGCGCTGAACTACACAGCCTTGATCCAGCTGGCCCAGGGTGCTGTCGACGAGGCCGTACAGACTGCCGAAGAGGCTCTTGCGCGATGCCGGCGGTCGGGTGACATCTGGGTACGCGGCCTCCTCTTGAACAACCTGGCGGAAGCCCTGCGGCGGCGCGGGGACCTGGAGCAGGCGGAGGAGCTGGCGCGCGAGGGCGCCGTCTGTAAGCACACGCTTGACGACCGGCGGGGTCTAGCCGGCGTGGTGGAAACTCTGGCCTGGGTGGCTTGCGACCGCGGGGCGGCTGAACGCGCAGCCACGCTCCTTGGCCGTGCTCAGAGGCTGCGCGAGTCGATCGCGGTTCCGATTCTTGACACACACCAGGCCCGCCACGAGGCGTGCGAACAATCGGCGCGCAGCCTGCTTGGTCGAGCGGCCTTCGCCAGCGCCTTCCAGCGCGGCATGGCCATGTCGGACGAGGAGGCGATTGCCTTCGAGCTGGAGCAGTCGCCGGCAGAATCTGCGCGGCCGGTGGCTCCGGGTAGCGATTCCTCAGCCCGCCTCACGCGGCGCGAGCTGGAGATCGCGCGCCTGATCGCCGAAGGCCTGACCACTCGCCAGATCGCCACTGCGCTCTTCATATCCGAGCGGACGGTCGAGACCCACGTCACCAACATGTTGAACAAGCTCGGCCTCAATTCCCGGATCCAGCTGACGCGGTGGGTCGCCGGTCTGGGCGAGCCGGCCCATGGCTGACGCCGCTCCCGGCTCCCGCATCGCGCGCTTGCCGCCGAACCGCTGACCAGGCATCATCGCTGCGAAACGTCGCCAGCTTCTCTGCGAGGGAGCCCATACGGAGTCGGGCGTTTGAGCTTGTGCGATCAGTAACTGCTACCCTTGCGCTCGACCTCGTACGGTCGCCGGCGGCCGCGTCGGTTGTTCCATCGGCCGACGCTCTGATCCAGGAGCTCCTGTTCGCTTCCGGAGCCGTGGGAGGCAGCGAAGCCGCGGCCGACATCCGAGCAGCGAGCCGCATGGTACGCCGAGGGGATCGTGGCGCTCGAGAATCTGACTGCTGTCACGTATCCGCAGAGCTGCTATCCGCCCCCGCACCAACAGGCCGCAACGCTGACTTGCGCCTGCTACTCACGTACCGCGAGCAGCTGGTCCGGCAGCGGACCCGTCTCGCCAACCAGCTTCACAGCGACCTCATGAGCAGGTATCCGGGCTACCAGTGCAAAGTGAAGAATCTGGTCGACGTCGGCAGCCAGCGCGCGGCTGAGGAATTGCTTCGGTCCGACCCCTCGGTCGCTGGTGCGTTGGCCCAGCGGCGGTTGGAGTCATCGCGTCGCCTGAGCGCCGAGATTACCCAGATCACCAAGCTCATCGACGAATCTGTTCAACAGAGCCGCATCGGCCTGAGAGCCATCGTCGGCGTCGGCCCAGTGGTAGCAGGCTGGATCCTGGCTGAGGTGGACGACGTCCGGCGCTTTACGTCCATGAGCCACTTCGCAGCGGCGAACGGGACGGCGCCCATTCCGGCTGAGTCGGGCCGCGTACAGCGTCATCGGTTCAACCGGGGCGGCAACCGCCGGCTGAATCGCGCGCTCCACACGATCGCGCTCATCCAGGCCCGTGTCGATCCCAGGGCAAAAGCCTAGATCGAGCGTCGGCGCTCCGAGGGCAAGAGCTGGCGCGAGGCGATCCGCTGCCTCAAGCGTCATCTGTCGAACGTCATCTACCGCCAGATGTTGGCGGACGTCGATTGCAGCTGATTAGGGGACCCAGGATTTCACCTTTCACGATGTTGCCGATCCTCCTTGATCGGCTGGCCAGCCGCAGCGAACAGCACCCCCGCGTCGAGCAGGCCCAGACATCGAGGCGGAGCCGCAAGTCTCCAGAACAGGAGGGGACGAGTGCGCGAACACGGCACGGAGGAAGGCCATGCCGCACTCTCACACCGCCAGCAGGTGCCGCGGATGGGTGACGTACCAGAGGGGCTGGTTCTGGGCTACGAAGTGGAGCATGGCGCCAACCAGCCCGACGATGATCATTCAGAAGATGACCCGCTCCGTCACCTGGCGATGGACCCTACGCCCGGCGAGACTGCGGGCCGCCACCCCGCCACCGACCAGGAAGGCCACGGTGTAACCCGCCTGGTACCAGCGAATGGACAGCGGCCCGAGGTGGACTGCGGACTGATCAGAGCGGTGATGACGAGCTGCATCAGACTGGCCCGATCGCACGAAGGTTGCTCTTACGAGCGGTGTGAGAGTGGGTGTACGGCCGCATCCCATGCACCGCCTGCCCGTTGCTGGCGAAGGGGGAGCAGTTGGCAGGGCAGTCGAACCGCCTGGCGTCCGTCCTCAACTGAACCGAGCAGTCCAGGTGCGGTGCCGCACCGAAACCATCGAGAAATGACGTAACCAAGGCTACACTTGCAATCTGTGGGGATCGCCGAGCAGCGGCGGCTCCGAGAGGCACGACGGCGCTGCACGTGGTTCGCGTACCGGGTTATCCATCAGCGAGTCGTTCACTGCTCACCTCCTTTGCTTGGATCACGCATCGAGGTAGCCTGGGGGACCTTCATTTGAGGACCAATGCCAGGGCGATTGACAGGATGAAAACGGTTTGCAGGCTGTGGACTGTGATGCCTACCAGCGAGCTGCGGTACCGCTTGCTTGGGTAGGCAAGGATCAGCCCGGCTGGGAGCGCGTAGGACATCACCCACGGCTCGTGGAGGTGGTAGCCAGTAAACAGGATCGCGTTGGCGAGCCAGTCCCAGCGGCCGAAAGCTCGGTTCATTCGCGGCAGCAGAAGTCCGCGGAACAGCAGCTCTTCGCCGAGCACGGTGTTGAAGATCGCCAAGATCGCGATCAAGGCAAACCAACCCCAGCTGCCATGGAGCAACGCATGTCCCGCAGGACTGCCCAGGAGTACGCCCGCGTCGCGGATTGCCGGATGGGGCAGAGCCGGTATGAATATCTGAACCACAGCGACCACGACCAGCAGCAGTGGCACGGCAAGCCACATCCGACCACCTCGGCGTCCAGTCCTCGGGGATCGCGGAGCGCGTAGCCACAGGACTTCGCGGATGACGGACCAGCGCAGCGTGCGCTGCTCGCGGTAGACAAGGATCAAGGTCAGCACGAACTGCCACACAAGACCGAGCGTGATCGTGACCAACAGAGCGCGCGGCAAGGCGTTCGGTCCGCCCGTGATACCGGCCAGCAGTGGCGCCCCGATCCACGCCAGCACCCCCATGGGGACAGCGGCCGCGGCCCAGATGGCGAATACGCGTGGTCGCGAGAGCTGCGGTATTGGAGTTT
>Ga0126378_10004984_pt1 | contig 10258 bp, 9 predicted proteins | sample PanSoiMetPlot_23_FD_92587 | JGI IMG/M metagenome (GOLD analysis project Ga0126378, IMG submission 92587) | Tropical forest soil microbial communities from Panama - MetaG Plot_23 | ecosystem: Environmental > Terrestrial > Soil > Tropical forest > Bulk soil | place: Panama | collected 2016-02-17 | reverse complement strand
TCACGAACTTTGCAGCCAGCTCGACGACGTAATCGACCTCATCGACGCCGCCGCCAGCCGCTTCGTCCTCTATCGCGTCGATGCGGTTCGCCCTGGCACGCTGGATCTCGTCAAGATCCTGGTTGCCGCCACCGCAGAAGTCGAGTCTGCGGTGCGGGCTCTAGAAACGCCCGATAATGCCCTCAAGCATTGCATCGAAATCAACCGTTACGAAAATGATAGCGACCGCATCTGCCGAACTTTAATCGCCCAACTCTTCGACGAGGAAAAAGACCCTGTGCAGATCATCAAATGGAAGGAGATTTACGAAGTCATCGAAACCGCGGTCGACAAGTGCGAAGACGTCGCCAACGTCATCGAAGGCGTCATCCTCAAGTCCGCCTGATTCCCCATGTCTCAGCGCCTTTTGCGTCTTGGGAAAACCAAAGACTCTCATTCCGAGCGGAGGGTCGCAGGCTCACTTCGGCCCGCCGAGGAATCCCGCTTTTCCATTCCGTGTCCCGAGACGCGCTCATGACCAGCGTCTCTCCTCTTCATCGTTGTTTTCCTCACGCTGGCGTTTGAATTCTCTAACGGCTGGCACGATGCCGCCAATTCCATTGCCACCGTCGTTTCCACGCGCGTCCTCAAACCCTTTACAGCAGTTGCCTGGGCCGCTTTCTGGAATTTTATCGCGGCTTTCTTCTTCGGCACGGCGGTCGCCAGCACCATCGGCAAGGGCCTGGTGCAGATCGAATTGATCAATCAACAGGTGATTCTAGCTGGCCTTCTGGGAGCCATCACCTGGAACCTCACCACCTTGATCCTCGGGTTGCCCACAAGTTCCTCGCACGCGCTCATGGGTGGTTACGGCGGCGCTGCTGTCGCTTACGCAGGGTTTAAGGCGTTGATCCTCGGCGGCTGGGTCAAACCGGTGCTTTTTATTTTTCTCTCTCCCATCGTCGGGATGGTGCTGGCAATTCTTCTCACCAGCCTTACGAGTTGGATCGTTCGCAGCCAGCGCCCATTGAAAGTCGACCGCTGGTTCCGCCGGTTACAGCTTTTTTCCGCCGCTCTTTTCAGTCTGGGCCATGGCACCAACGATTCACAAAAGGGCATGGGTATCATCACCGCCGCACTTGTCGCGGGCGGCCTTCTTCACACCCCTGCCGGCGGGAAACTTCCCGTCCCTTTCTGGGTCATTATCTGCTGTCACCTGGCGATGGGTGGCGGAACCATGGCGGGCGGCTGGCGCATCATCAAAACCATGGGCCAGCGCATCACCAAACTTACGCCCTTTGGCGGCTTCTCAGCTGAGACAGCCGGAGGGATCACCATCGTTGCCAACGCCATTTTCGGAATCCCGGTCAGCACCACGCACACCATCACCGGCGCAATCGTGGGTGTGGGCGCGACCCGCCGCCTCTCTGCCGTTCGCTGGGGCATCACGCGCCGCATCGTCTGGGCTTGGATCCTTACCATCCCCGGCGCTGCCTTGTTCGGCGCGGTCCTGTTCAAAGCCTTAGCTCACCTCCGCTTCTAAGCCAGCCGCACGAGCCGCAGTCTGGTTCCTAAAACTGTTTGGCTCTTCGGCCCAAGTTCTGGTACATACTCGGTGCGAGATAAGGAGGCTTCTATGGGCGACGGAACTGCCCCCGCAAAATCATCGGCATCGAACCTCGCGCTTCTCATCTTTCGCGTCGCGTGCGCCCTCCCAGTGCTGTATCACGGCAGTGGCATTTTGCTTGGGGCATTTGGCGGCCCGGGACCGCGGAGCTTTGCGGCGAACCAGAATCTGCCGGTGATCTACGGCTACCTGGTTGGGCTGGCGCAATTCGCAGGCGGACTGGCTATCCTACTCGGTGCCTTCCAACGTATCGGATCGATCTGCGTCATCATCGTTATGATCGGCGCGATCCATCGAGTCCATCAGCCTCACGGCTTCGACATTGGCAAAGGCGGAATGGAGTTCGCCCTGACTGTTCTGCTGGTGGCGCTGGGCCTCCTGCTCACCGGCGCCGGCTCTTATTCTCTTGGCCGCATTCTTGCCGGTCCCCTAAGGAGACTTTGAGGATAAGTTGTCTTTCCTCGGGAACCTTGGAGTCGCTTACTTCTGCTTTCCGGTCGCTTGTCCCTGCTCTTCGCCGCTACCAGATTCCCGGCGGTAGTGGCATTGCGCAGCTGCAGGTAGAGGTCGGACACGGCCGATGGCGAATGTGCTAACAGAATCGTGTTGCTTTGCGCTCCAACATCTCGTAACGCCTCAAAATATAGCGTCATCATCAGCAGCGCCATCACTTCGTAGGGGTCGACCCCCGGCACACCTTCCGCAAAATTGAGCACCGAGTCGCGCAGCCATCCGCCCCAACGTGACCGCGGAGTGCTACCGGAACAACAACGGAAAGAACTGCCCGCCCATCTTGTGACCTCGAGGAATGACGGGAACGCCTTCCAGCAGCGGATCATTCGAATTGGACGTCACACCATCCAAAAAAGCGTTGATCACTGTCGCGCGGCGCGGCTGCGGCGTGTCGTTCGCTCCTGAACCGTGCATGGTTCGCGCGTGATGAAACGAGCCTTCTCCTTTTTTCATTTCCACCGGCACAGGCTTGAACTTTTCTTGCAATTCTTCCGGCAGACTGCTCCGGCTTTCTTCCAACCCGCCCGCCAGAATCGGTTTGGGCAAGTCCGGCCACTTGTGGCTTCCCGGAACGTAATGCAAACATCCATTCTCGCGTGTCGAATCGTCCAACCCAATCCAACAGGTGAGATGGGCCAGCGGCGTGGTTCTTGTCCAATAGGAGTAATCCTGATGCCACGCCACCACTCCCCCATGCCGTGCCGGCTTGCAGAAAAGCTGGTCGTGCCAGAAGCGCACAGCCCCATCAAGCAGTTGCGATGCCGGCGCTAAAAACGCCGGATTCCACAACAAATCATGAAACCCGGGCAGCACGCGCCACGCGCCGAGCGCGTGAAATAACACGCGGTGTGGGTCCGCCGATTCATTGGAATGATATTCGTGGAACAAATGCCGCCCAGGATGCTCTGGATTCATCAGCTGTTGGAGTTCGCTGCGCAGCACTTCCACCTGCTCGTCGCGCAAGATTCGAATCCCATGCAAATATCCCTGCTCATGAAAGAATTCGACTTGCTCTTTGCTCAGGCGATAACCGTCCCAGTCCTCGGCTCGGAGCCTGCAATCAAGCAACGTGCCAATCGGGCGATGATATTTCGATAAGTCTTCAACCATTGAAGCGATCTCCGATAACCAAACTCTCCCCCGGCTCCCGGCATGATAGCAAACCTGCACCTGGCCGGAAGCAAAGTAGTGCCGCGGTAGCATTCGGGAAACGCACCGACGGTTTGGCCTGGAGGTAAATTGGCAGTCAGTGAGCCCATCCCCATGGTCGCTCGTCGGCGCGTTGGTGGGGCTCATTGATGAGCCCGCGCGGGTAGCGCTAAAGTTGATTTTCTTATGAACCCAAACACCATGCGGACGCTCAGGCGCATCGTGCTTGTTTTTCCGCCGACCGGTTCACCAGCAAAACATGCTAATCTGATCAACGGCGCATTTATCGGCCATGCCGGAACTAAAGGGAACTCATTTGGATCGTTTGGGTGCGCTCGGTCTGCCCTCTTGAGTTGACAGGTGCGCTGTTCAAAGGCAAGGTTTCGCGATCCCATGCGGTTAAGACCTTCGATGGTGCTGCGACGCCCCAATGGCTTCACTTGAACTGCCCGCTGACCGCGGGTTTCGCTGACAATTCTCCTACGCGCTCTAACTTACGGAATCCTACGTAGCGCCAGGCTGCAATCCTGGAGGAGATTTTCACCATGAAATCGCTCAAGATCAGCGTCGTGGTATTTGCTTGCACCCTCGCCCTGGTGGTTATTCGGGGGGCTTTTTCAGCTCCTGCTAGCACAACCGGCCCAGTTCGCAACTTCGTATTCACCTATCTGACCAAAATTCCAGCCTTGCCCCCAGGCGACAAGGTTTCGCGAATGTGGATTCCGCTGCCGCAATCGGATCGCTACCAAACCATTCGCAATCTGAAGATTGACGCTCCCTTCGCCTATGCCGAGCGTCGCGACCCCGAGTACGGCAACGAGTATCTCTATGTTCAGGTTCCTGCGTCCAAGCTCACCGAGCCCTCTCAAGTGCGCGTATCCTTTGAGGCCACCCGTCGCGAGCACCGTGTTGCGCTCAATGTGCGCTCCGTAGCCTCCGAATCTCGTCCGACCTCGCCCGATCTTCGGCGTTTCCTCCAACCCGACCGCCTCATTCCCCTGCAGGGCACCATTGAGGAACTCTCTGCGCAGCGGACCCGCGGACTCCAGGACCCGCTCGCCAAGGACCGCGCCATCTACGACTACGTGGTCGCCACACTGCGCTACGACAAATCCGGCACAGGCTGGGGCAACGGCGATGCCATCTGGGCTTGCACCGCCAAGCGCGGCAACTGCACCGACTTTCACTCTCTGTTGATCGGCATGATGCGCGCGGCCGATATCCCCGCGCGTTTTGAAATTGGTTTCCCGCTGCCCGAAGATCTGCACCAGGGCGCCGTGCCTGGGTATCACTGCTGGGCGGAGTTCTATGTTGAGCCTTATGGCTGGATTCCTGTGGATGCTTCAGAAGCTTGGAAGCACCAAGATAAGAAGGACTATTTTTTTGGCGCGCACGACGACAATCGCGTGCAATTTACCGTCGGACGGGATATTCGGCTTGATCCTCCGCAACAGGGCGCTCCGCTCAACTACTTCATCTATCCCTACGCTGAACTGGACGGCAAGCCCCTCCCCCTGGCCTCCCAGTTCACCTTCCAAGACCGCATAGACGCAGGCAACTGAGGCTCTCCCGCCATATCCCCTGCCGCGGCACGATTGATCACCTGGGCTCGGAGTATTTCCAGCCGAGCTACGCCGGACAACGCTTGCTTCTTTCTTTTCTTCCACTTATAACTGAAGTGGCTTTCCCTATGACCGAAACCAAACCATCATTCGCCACGGTGGAAGAAGCCGTCGAGGAGATCCGCCAGGGTCGCATGATCGTCCTGGTCGACGACGAGGACCGCGAGAACGAAGGGGACCTCGCCCTTGCCGCCGAGAAAATCACCCCCGAGGCCATCAACTTCATGGCCAAGTACGGCCGCGGCCTCGTCTGCATGCCGCTCACCGAGGACCGCTGCGACGAGTTGCACCTCCCGCTTATGTCGCCCATAAATACTTCCGTCCACGGCACCGCTTTCACCGAAGCCATCGATGCGCGCGTCGGCGTCACCACGGGCATCAGCGCCTCCGATCGCGCTGTCACCATCCTCTCCGCCATCGACCCGAAGACCAAGCCGCAGGATCTGGCCCGCCCCGGCCATATCTTCCCTCTGCGCGCGCGCAACGGCGGCGTGCTCGTACGCGCCGGACAAACCGAAGCTTCCGTGGATCTGGCGCGCATCGCTGGGCTCTACCCTGCCGGGGTCATCTGCGAAATCATGAACGAAGATGGCACCATGGCTCGCGTGCCGCAGCTCATTGAATTCTGCAAGGAGCATCACATCAAAATGCTTACGGTGGCGGATTTGATTCGCTACCGCATGCAGCACGAGCGCTATGTGCGCCGCGTCGCGGAAGCAATCCTTCCGACGCGCTTCGGCGAATTCAAGATGATTGCTTACTCAAGCGATGTAGATCACGACCAGCACATCGCGCTCGTTCGCGGGAACCTTGAGGGCAATCCGCCTGCACTCGTGCGCGTCCATTCCCACTGCCTGACCGGCGACGTGTTTGGTTCCACCACCTGCGATTGCCGGCAACTCGTTGCGCTATCGCTCGAAACCATCGCCAAAGAAGGTCGCGGCGTGTTCCTTTATCTCCATCACACCGGCCGCGGGTTTTCCGTCGACCCTGCAGAAGAACCCGGCACGCTGCCGCAAATCCATTTTCACAAGCGCGGCCAGCTTGATCGCGAGCCCGCCCGCCAGCGCATGGTGCAGCACGAAAGCGGCATCGGCGCACAGATTCTGATTGACCTCGGGCTCAAAGGCATTCGCGTTCTCACCAACCACCCGAAGAAAGTCGTTGCCCTCGAAGGCTACGGCATTAGCATTGCCGATCAGGTCCCTTTGCGCATCGACTTCCACAAACCTACCCATCAGGTCCTCTAGGAGCAAGCCAAAGCTGCCTTGGTCGATTCGCGGCTACACCCGATCGCCTTGGGCGTCGAAGATTTCAGTTTCCCCGAACAGCGCAGCTTGCGATTCGATCTGCGCACGGTCGCCGGCCAACACAATCTGCAGGTTTGCCGAGTCAAGATAGTTTCTGGCCGTTGCAAGCAACTCTTCGGGGGTGACGGCTCGGACCCTGGAACGATAGGTTTCGAGGTAATCGTCCGGCAGCTCATGCTCCGCCACTGTGGAGAATTGTGTGAGCAAGCCTTCCTGCGTTGCGAGGGCCAGGGAAAACACGCCGCTCAAGTAATTCTGCGCATCGGCTAACTCTGCGGCTGGAACCGCAAGCGACCGCAGCTTGTTCAATTCGTAGAACATCTCCGTCAGCGATGCGGCCACAACGTCGTTGCGCACCGCGGCGGACACCGAGAAAAACCCGTGCTGGCGAAGGGGCGTCACGGCACTGCGCGGGCTGTAGGTGTACCCTTTGTCTTCGCGGATGTTCATGACCAAGCGCGAATTGAAGGCGCCGCCGTACAGACAGTTCGTAACCCCGAGCTTGATCCAATCCGGATGGTTGCGCGTGATAGCGTGGCATCCGGCCAGGATCTGCGTCTGAACCGCGCCGGGCATATGCACGAGATACACGCGGCGGCCGCGCGGATTCGCCGGTGCCGGGAAAGCTTTTGCTTCCGGTTTCTTCCCGCTCCACGCGCGAAAAACCGTGTCGATGGTCTTCAGCATTCCCTGCGGCTCAAAATCGCCGACAAGAAGGAGCAGCCCGTTCTGTGGGGTATACAATTCGCGGTAAACCCTGTTCAAGTCGTCGAGTTTGTACGCGGCGACTTGCGCTTCGGTTGGCGCTACGTGAGCGTAGGGATGCGCGCCAAACAAGACCTTGCGCAGCCGTTCGCCAGCAAGGAAGCTGGGCTGGGTGCGCTGGAGTTTGACTTCCTCGAGTTTCTGGCGGCGTTCGCGTTCAAATTCCGCTTCGGGAAACGATGCCTCACGCGCCAACTCCTCGACCAAACCAAGCAGCGGTTCCGCAAATTCCGAGAGGCCGCTAAAAGAAATAGCGCTCGCGTCCGAGCCAGCGTGCGAGGAGAGGTCCGCGCCGATACGCCGCAGGTCTTCTTCAATTTGGCGGCTGGCGCGCTTCTGCGTGCCTGACCGAAGCACGGTCGCGGTCATTTCCGCGAGCCCGATAGAACGATCCGCAACGGCGGCATTTCCCGAGCGAAACAAAAGCTCGCCGTGAAACTTCGGAATGGTGTGAGACGCCGCGAGAATCACTTCCAGGCCGTTCGCCAGCCGCGTCCTGGTGCGCTTCGGCCACGTCACTTGGCGTTCGGGAGCAAGGGCCGGCACGCCGACAGCCACTTCCACCGGGCGCGAAGCCATTACGGGGCCTCCTTGACGCCTTGGTCTGCGGGGGAACCGATCTTCAGGGGTGTGCGAAAGACGATCGCGCGTTTTTCGTTGCGCAGATATTTTCTTGCCACGGAGTGAATCTCTCGAGGAGTCACGGCAAGAAATCCCTCGAGGATTGTATTTACCAGCTGCGGGTCATTATCAAACAGCGTGAAGCAAGCGAGCAAATGCATTAGGCCGTATTTCGGCATGTAGTTCCCGCGTCCACTTTCCAAAGTCGCATAATAATCCGAACGCCATTTCACCTTGAGCTGCTCAAGTTCGTCGGCGCTGATTCCCTTTTCCTGCACCTCGAGGATCACGGCGTCAAAAGCGGCGAGCGCAGCCTCACTGGAATATTCCGGCTTATGGAGAATGCGAGTGGTCATCTGGGTGGGTCCGTTGTAACCGAAAAGATCATCGATGCCGCCGTCCGCTTCTACGGCGATTTGTTTTTCCAAGACGAGCTCGCGGTAAAGTCTTCCCGCTCTTCCGCCGTGCAATGCCTGGTCGAGCAACGCCATGGCGCACCAATCCGCGGTGCGCCGCTTGGGGAGCAGGTAGCCGATGGCTATGGCCGGGAGTGTGCCAAATTTCTCGTCGACGTGGCCGCGCCGCTCTTCGCTTTGTTCGGGCTCGCTAGGATCGGCGAAGACCGGCGGAGATCCCGCAGGAATGCTGCCAAAATGCTTTTCGGCCAGGGCCAAGCCTTCCGCAGGTTTGACATCACCAAGAATCAAAAGTACGGCGTTGTTGGGCACATAATAAGTTTTGAAAAAGGCCTGGACGTCGCCGAGGTGTGCGGCGTCGAGGTCCGCGAAATCCCCGTAGAAATTGTGGGCGTTGGCCCAATTGCGAAAGGCCACGGGAGGCATGTCGAGCCAGGGAAACCCGCCATAGGGCTCGTTCATGACGTTGACGCGGACTTCTTCCTTTACGACGTCGCGCTGATTTTTCAAGTTTTCATCATCCACCTTTAGCGCGCGCATGCGGTCCGCTTCGAGCCAAAGCACGCGTTCCAAGGCGTTCGAGGGAACGGCCTGGTAATAATTGGTTACGTCGTAGCTGGTTGATCCGTTCAGCACGCCGCCGCTCGAGTTGATCAGCTTGATGTGTTGCATTTTGGGGGCATTCGCGGAACCCTGGAACATCATATGCTCGAAAAGATGCGCGAAGCCGCTGCGCCCTCGTGGTTCGAGGCGAAAACCGATTTTGTAGTACACGCCTACGGTGACGACCGGCGCCGTGGAATCCGGCGCAACGACCACGTCGAAGCCGTTGGCTAATTTCCTGTGTTCCATAGCAATGTGCAGTCGATTCACCCGTATCCCCCTCGAACCTTGACCTTTATTTTCAGTGCACCGGAGATTTTTTCCAATTCCGCGGCGGTGCTGGCAGGGTGCTGGGCAAGCACGCGGGCGGCAAGACGATTAAGACCTTCATAGGCTTCTGCGATCTCCTCCGCCGAATCGCGCAGCGCGCGCAGGTGCGCCTCTACAATCTTATAATCTCCCCTGGCCAGGGGCCCCGTCCATGCCGCGCGCGGGCCCACACGCTCGAAATTGTCCAGAACCTGCCGCGTGAGAGGTAAAAGTGCCCGGGCCGCTTCGTTGCGTTTCATCCCGAGTGAGATGAGCAACCGCGTTGCCGCTTCCATCAGGGCCAGGACATGACCCGAAGCGAGCGCCGCGGCAGCGTGGTACAAAATCTTCTTGTCTCCTCGAACCTGCACCGGTGATCCGCCGAGCGCTCGGGCGATTTGCCTGGCGGTGCGCGAGCCCACGACGTCTCCCTCTACGGCAAACACTTTTCCTTCCAGGTCCGGCACACCGACTCCGCTGAAGGTCTGCAATGGGTGCATGCTGCCGACCGCCGCTCCACACTCTTTCACCGGCGCAAGCGCCCGTGAATCAAGCGCGCCGCTGGTGTGCAGGACCACTTTGCCGAACAATTCTTCCCCGACCATGCGAGCGAGCTCGCGAGCCACGAAAGCAATCGTGTCATCCGGCGTGGCAATCAGAATGACGTGTGACCCAAAAACGTGACGGGTCAAAGCTCCGTGCGGTGTCCCAGCTCCGATAAATCGCACAGCGCGCCGGGCGGCAGGCTCGCTCCGGCTGACGACCACGCCGATCTTCCAGTCCAATTCGCGCAAGCGGCGCCCCAGCGCGCGTCCGACGCGCCCGGCCCCAAGGATGGCCAGGGTCTTTTCCATACTGTGCTAGGATAACCTGAGGGTAACGCCGAGACCAATCTCCATGCATTTCGTTGGAATCGCGCTGTTTGGAGTTATCGCGCTATTTTGGCTCACCTACGGTCTCCGAGTGGCCTACGGAGCCATACGCCTTCCCTGGGTCAGAGACTTCCCACCCGCTCGGGATGCGGAGTGCCCGCGAATTTCCGTTCTTTTCAGCGCCAGAGACGAAGAGGAAAAGTTGCCCGCGGCGCTTAGAACCCTCATGGAAATTGACTATCCAGACTTCGAAGTCGTCGCCGTTGATGACCGCTCGCAGGATCGAACGGGAGAAATTCTCGATGTGTTTGCGGCCGCCTATCCACGGCTCCGGGTGGTGCACGTCGATCGGCTTCCGGAAGGCTGGTTGGGCAAGCCGCATGGGCTCGAGAAAGCCTACGACGCTTCCTCGGGCGAGTGGCTGCTGTTCACCGACGCGGATGTGCGCTTCAAACCTGATGTTTTGCGGCGC
>Ga0126378_10004982_pt1 | contig 10261 bp, 5 predicted proteins | sample PanSoiMetPlot_23_FD_92587 | JGI IMG/M metagenome (GOLD analysis project Ga0126378, IMG submission 92587) | Tropical forest soil microbial communities from Panama - MetaG Plot_23 | ecosystem: Environmental > Terrestrial > Soil > Tropical forest > Bulk soil | place: Panama | collected 2016-02-17 | reverse complement strand
TAATACATGCTGTGGCCGGGGTTAGCACCACCACCGGCTTCAATGCGGTCAGCACACATTTCCGTCCCCCGGATAGTTACCAGTGGAATCTGACGGTATCGCGAGAAGTCATGAAGAATACGGTGGTGGAACTCTCTTACATCGGAAACGAGGGTCATCACCTGTGGCGCCGCGGCGTCGCCGTCAACGACATCTTGCCGACCAACAGAGCTAAAGTAGCTGCCGCCTTTGTAAATCAGGATCCGAATCTGGCCAACATCGTCACCGCCAGCCGGGTGTTCCCGAATCTGGGCCCGATTACCATGAGCGAGTCCACCGGCAATTCGAACTACAACGCTTTTCAGGCGTGGGTGAATCGCCGCTTCACTAACCGGTGGCAGTATTCCGTGGCCTACACCTGGGGACATGCTTTGTCCAACGTGCCGCTTACTTCATTTACTTCCGGCACCACTGATCCGTTCAATTACCATCTCGACTATGGCGACGCGGATCTGGATCGCCGGCACTCGTTGATTGTGAACTCGGTATATGAACTGCCATCGTTCAAGAACCACGGCGCGTTCATCAGGAACCTCGCCGGCGGTTTGCAGTTAAATGGCATTTTCAGTTTCCTCGGCGGCATCCCGCTCGACGTATTCTCAGGCGCCAACCCGAATTATCTGGGTCTGGGGGCGACGCCCGCCAATGGCGGCTTCCGTCCCAATCTGGTGCCTGGCCAACCGATTTACCTGAACGGACCCAACTCGACTCTTTATGTCAATCCGGCGGCGTTTACGTTACAGCCGCAGGGGACGTTCGGCAATCTCAGCCGGGGAATGGTGCGCCAACCCTCAATTACGAACGTCGACTTCTCATTTGCCAAGAATTGGACCATTCGCGAGCGTTGGCGACTCCAATTCCGGACGGAGTTGTTCAATGCGTTCAACCACCCGAATTTCAACGGATTTAGCAACACTGCCTTCAACTTTACCCAGAACCCGGGTAGTTATGTGGCGAAGCAAAACGCGAGCTTTGGTATTCTCGGCAGCGATCTGGGCCCACGCAACATTCAGTTTGGGTTGAAGTTGAGTTACTAATGCCGTAGAGCAGTCGAAGTATGCGACGGAGGGCTTGATGTTTTCAGCCCTCCGTTCTAATTTGTCAGGGCAAACGCCGATCGCCCATGCTTCCGCATTCAATTTATCTTCTGTTTTTCCTGCTGGCTCTACCTCCGCAAGCGCCCAACAGCATTCGACAGCACTACGAAGCAGCAGAAGCCCAACGCCGGGCGGGCAATCTGGTGGCGGCAGAAGCGGAATACACCGCCATCCTGGCTGAAGGATACAGCAAACTTGGACAAATCTATTCAACTGAGAAGGATTTCAAGCAAGCGATTCCCAGCCTGGAGATGGCGGCCCACCTAGCGCCTCGTAATGAAGGGGTGCTCATAGATTTGTCGATCGCTTACTTCAATGCCGATCAATATGAAAAGGCGCTTGAGCCGCTTGCCAGAGCAGTCGCGCTCAATCCAAACAGCAAAGGCGCCCATCATATGCTGGGCAAGACAGATTTCATGCTCGGCCGCTTTAAGGAATCGCTGGCTGAACTTGAAACTGCGCTACGCCTCGCGCCGAATGATTACGATATCGCCTACACGCTCGGCCTGGCTTACCTGAAGCAACGACAATTCGATCCCGCCAAGCAGATCTACGACCGGATGTTTGCCCAAATTGGAGAGCGCCCACAGCTGCACATCCTCATCGGCCGCGCTTATCGAGAAACCGGCTTTTTGGCCGAAGCGATCGAAGAGTTCAAGAAGGCGATCGCTCTCGATCCCAATTTCGAGCGCGCTCACTACTATCTGGGTCTTACCTATCTCCTCAAGGATGGCTCTGCAAGACTCGGCGAGGCAACCGAAGAGTTCAGAATTGAGCTGGCGTCTCATCCTAATGAGTTTTTCGCGAATTACTATCTAGGGATCGTTTCTCTGGTGGATCGCAAGTTGCCGGAGGCCATCAGTCTGCTGGAGAAGGCCTCGCAGATCGAACCCAACAATCCTGATCCGTACTTTCATCTGGGCCAAGCTTATGAATTGGCAGGTAAACACGAGCAAGCGATCGCGGCACTCAGGAAAGCAATCGAGCTTAATCCTTACTTGAGTCACAACGACTACCAGGTGACCACGGCTCATTATCGCCTCGGCCAATCGCTGCTCAAGATTGGTCAGCAGGAGGAGGGCGAAAAGGAGCTCCAGATCGCGGCTGATCTCAAATTGAAATCCAAAAAGAGGGACGAGGAGAAGATTGAATTCTTTCTTAGCAACGGCGACTTGCACAGCCAAAACAATAAATTTTCGGAGCTGCAATCGGTTGAAGGCGTGGTCGCGGAGTCAAATGCTCTTGACCAGAAGACCAGAGCGGATTTAAAGGTCGCCGAGGACTATTACCAGAAGGTAATAGCCAGCGCGCACAATAACATTGGGCTGTTGCGGGCGCAGCAAGGGGATTTCCTGGGGGCCGGAGCACAGTTCGCGCTGGCGGCAAAATCGAATCCTCAACTCGAGCGAATCAACTTCAACGAGGGGCTGGCATACTTTAGGGCCGAGCTTTATAAGGAAGCCATTGCGCCGTTGGAAAACGAGTTGAAGTTGAATCCGACGGACAAGGCCGCGAAACAGTTCCTGGGGTTAAGCTATTTCATGTTGGAGGACTACGCCAAAGCTTCGACCCTATTGAACGATATTGTGGCCGCGAAGACCACCGATGTTGGTGTTTACTACGCGTTGGCTTTCTCACTGCTTAAGCAGGACCAGAAGGAGTTGGCCGAGCAGACGATTCGAGAGATGGTGACATTCAGTGGCGACACTCCTCAACTGCACATCCTCCTGGGTCAGGCATATTACCAGCGGAATGAAACGAGCAAAGCGCTCGAAGAATTGAAAGCTGCCCAGAGCCGTGATCCAAAGCTTCGCCTGGCGCACTACTATGCGGGAATGATCTATTTGGAGCTGGGCCAGTTCAATGAAGCAGCGCAGGAGTTCGAGGCTGAATTGCAGCTGAATCCCAACGACGTCCGGTCAAAATATCACCTCGGCTTCGTGCTCCTGGCGAATCAAAAGACCGATCGCGGTATTGAGTTGATGAACGCAGTAATCGCCAGTAAACCGGATTACGCCGAAGCGCACTATGAACTCGGCAAGGTTTTGCTGTTGCAGGGTGACATTAAAGGAGCTGTGGACCATCTGGAAATTGCGCTGAAGCTGCAGCCCGATCGATCCTATGTACACTATCAACTGGGCCGAGCTTACCTTGCGGCCGGGCGAAAATCCGACGGCGAGAATCAACTCGAGATCGCCAAACAGTTAAAAGAGAAAGAAAGAGTTCAGGCCAAACCCTAGGGAGAAGATCAATTGCGATTGGATTTGCTTAGAGTTTTGACTACCTTTGCTTTGCTCCCCATGCTCATGCCAATTAAAGCTTCTAGCGCAACTTCGATCGAAGTTCACTTCACCGATATTACTCAGAAGGCAGGCATCACTTTCAAGCATGTCGCGTCGCCTGAAAAGAAGTATATCGTGGAATCGATGAGTGGCGGTGTCGCCCTCTTCGATTACGATAATGACGGTTACCTCGACATCTTCTTCGTCAATTCGCTTACCGTCGATCTGGTGAAGTCTGGTGGCAAGACCCGAAGCGCTCTGTATCACAACAATGGCGACGGTACCTTTACTGATGTTACTGACAAAGCGGGTCTGGCCGATGTTGGCTGGGGGATGGGGGTTGCGGTTGGCGACTACAACAACGATGGCTTTGATGACCTCTTCGTGACTGGCTTGGGGCAGAATCATCTTTATCGCAATAACGGAAACGGCACTTTTACGGATGTAACGAAGCAGGCCGGCGTTGGCGATTCGCGATGGTCCACCGGCGCAACATTTCTCGACTACGATAACGACGGCAAACTCGATCTTTTCGTTGCTCAGTACGTCGACTTCGACCTAAACCACCTACCCGAATTTGGCCAAGGAAAAACCTGTCAGTACGAGGGAATTGCGGTGCAGTGCGGGCCGCGCGGATTGCCGGGCGCCGGTGATAAGCTCTATCACAACAACGGTGATGGCACCTTCAGTGACGTTTCCAAAAAAGCCGGCGTGTCCGATCCCGATGGTTATTACGGACTGGGAGTAATCGCCAGCGATCTTGACGATGACGGTTTTGTTGATATTTATGTGGCGAACGATTCGACGCCTTGTTTCCTCTACCATAACAACGGTGACGGCACATTCAAAGAAATTGGATTTGTTTCCGGCACTGCGGTCAATGGCGACGGCAGCGAACAGGGAAGCATGGGAGTGACCATTGGTGATTACGATCACGATGGCAAATTCGATATTTTCAAGACCAATTATTGGGACCAGTACAATACCCTCTATCACAACGATGGCCACAATTCGTTCACCGACGTTTCCTATCAGGCCAAAGTTGCGGCCATCAGTCTTCCCTTTGTCGGCTGGGGCACCAAGTTCTTTGACTATGACAACGATGGCTGGGTTGATCTGTATGTCGCCAACGGGCACGTCTATCCGCAGTTACAGAATTATCGGCAGCGGAGCCTGCTGCACCACAACAATCGTGACGGCACCTTCTCTGAGGTGGCGGCGCAGGTTGGTGAGCCGTTGATGGAAGAACGGGTGGGGCGGGGCGTAGCTTTCGGCGATATTGATAATGATGGTGATGTTGATTTGGTCATTAGTGATCTGGACGGCTCGCCGCAGCTGTTACGCAACGACGGGGGCAACACCAATAACTCAGTTTTGATCAAAACGGTGGGCGTGAAGAGTAACCGGGATGGAATTGGTGCGCGCGTCAAGGTGGTGGCTGGAGACCTGCAACAAATCGATGAAGTGCGAAGCGGCGGCAGCTATCTCTCACAAAGTGATCTCAGGTTGCATTTCGGCCTCGAGAAGCGAACAAAAATTGATTTGATAGAGATCAAGTGGCCGAGTGGCGTTATCGATAGGATCCAAAACACCGGGGTTAACAGAATCCTGACCGTCAAAGAAGGCCAGGGCCTGATAGCGGAGAAACCACTAAGGAACAACGGACATTGAAAGGCTACAGGTTAGTTTTTTTGCTCCTCATAGCGCTGACCTGGAGTCTGCCTGCGGCTGCCCAGAACAAGACGGTGGATGACCGTCTGCAGGATGCTGCTACCTTAATTGGTGCTGACCATCTGGTCGAGGCTGAACAGGAACTAAGCAGCTTGTTAAAGGTAGCGCCAGGTGACGCGCGAATCTTCAACCTGCTGGGCACAGTACGCGCGAAGCAGGGAAAACTTGATGCGGCCGAGACCTTGTTTCTACGTGCCTCCAGTCTGGATCGCGACCTCCTCGGCGCACACCTGAATCTCGCCTATCTTTATCGACTCAAAAACGAGCCTGACAAGACGGCATTTGAATTGGAGCAAGTGCTGCGCATCGATCCAAACAACGCGGATGCGGCGTACAAGTTTGCGTCGTTGCGATTAGATCAGGGCCGGCCCGGCTCCGCTCTGGAAGTGATAGCCGCCTTCAGCCAAACGAATGCATTGACTTTTCCGTTGCTGCTCCTGGCGGGTGACGCCTACCTTAACAAGGGCGACTTTGACAAAGCAGATGAGCGTTATCGCCGCGCACTCGCCATGGAGAGCAACAGCCCTGAAGCACTGCTGGGGCTGGCGCAGATTGCGCTCCTCCGCCGGAACAGTGCTGCAGCTCTTGAGTATTTGAACCGGGCCGAAGCCCTCTCCGCTGCCTCTCCCGAGTTCCTGTACAAATACAGCATGGTAGCAATGAATGCCGGCCTGTTCGACAAGGCGCTAATAGCTATTAAGCAGGCGATAGATTTGAAGTCTGACGAGCCTGCTTACCATTTAATGTTGGGAATTCTCTGGATCAGAAAAGGAGACGCGGTTGAAGCTGAGGTTGCTTTTCGCGACTTCATCAAGGCTCGACCAGCCGATCCACAGGGCCAACTCTATCTCGGGTATATTCTCTTGAAGCAGAAAAAGAATGCCGAGGCGCGACTGTGGATCGAGCAAAGCATAAAAACAGATGCAGCCCGTCCCGAAGCCTATTACTACCTGGGGCTGATCGCGCAGGACGATAATGACGATGCCCAAGCGGTGGTATTGTTTGAGAAAGCAATCAAGCTGCAACCATCGCTGACTAATGGGCACACGGCCCTGGGCGCAAGTCTTCTGAAGCTTAAAAACTATGCCCGTGCTCAGCAGGAATTGGAGGCGGCTGTCAAACTCGATCCCGAAGATTCAAAGGCCCATTACAACCTGGCGCTGCTGTATGCTCGGCTCAAAGATAGCGAGCGATCAAAGGCCGAAACGGAGATTCTGCAGCGACTTAAGAACACAAATAAAAAGCAGGAAACCGACGTCGACGCTGTAATTCCTTCCGCCAAGCCTCAATAAGCCGGATTGCAATTGATCCAATGGCATTCAAACTCAAATCCGTCACCAAACACGGTAAGTTCGTTTTTGTCGCTATGGTTTTGTGCTTGCCAATTCCATTCGCGGCGCAAGTGAAACAAGTATCGGACCGCCCGACAGCCGTTACCTTTCAGGAAGTTCCGGCGAGCAAGAGTGGGATCAACTGGGTCCATAACAATGCGCATTCAGAGGAGCGCTATCTGCCCGAAACGGTGGGTGCCGGATGTGCCTTTCTCGATTACGACAACGATGGGTGGATGGACATTTACCTGGTAAACAGCGGACCCTCTGATTTCTACACTCCCACCACGCCGCTGAAGAATGCTCTGTACCACAATAATCATGATGGCACTTTCACCGACGTTACGGACAAGGCTGGCGTAGCCGGCGGCACATTTGGAATGGGTGTGGCCGCCGCTGATTACGACGGCGATGGCTGGGTCGATCTGTACGTGACCGGGTACGGACGCAACATTCTTTACCACAACAATGGCAACGGAACGTTCACCGACGTCACCGACAAGGCGGGCGTCGCGGCTCCGGGTTGGTCCACCAACGCCGTGTGGTTTGACTACGATAATGATGGCAGGCTTGATCTCTTTGTCTCGAGCTTCGTCTTTTTCAATAAGTCGCAGAACATTTACTGCACTGACGAGGACAAAAACCGCCGTTACTATTGCGTGCCGCGCTTTTTCAAGCCGGCTCCAAGCCATCTCTTTCATAACAACGGCGACGGCACCTTTACCGATGTGAGCCGTGAGTCAGGCATTGCTGCTTATCCCGGCAAATCGTTTGGCGCAGTTGCGACCGACGTGAACAACGATGGTTTGATGGATCTGTTTGTGGCTAATGACACCATGCCGAACTTTCTTTTCATCAACAAAGGCAACGGCAAGTTCGAAGAGCAAGGACTCCCGGCGGGAGTGGCCTACAGCGACGCCGGTAAGCCGCGTTCGGGAATGGGTGTCGATGCAGTCGATTATGACGGAGACGGGTGGCAAGATCTTTTCGTCGCCAATATTGATCGCGAATTCTTTAGCTTATATCACAATCAAAAGGACCTCACCTTTACCGACGAGCCGGGTGAGATTGCACCCGCTACCCAGTTGTTAAGTGGCTGGGGGGTGAAGTTTTTTGATTATGACAATGATGGGCTGCCGGATCTTTTTCTGGTTAACGGTCATCCCGATGATTTTATCGAGATGCGTCAACCGCGAGTCACCTATCGCGAGCCGTTACTTCTGTTTAGAAACAGTGGCCACGGTTTCCAGAATGTCAGCGCGCAATCGGGTGCCGTATTTACCAAACAGTTCTCCGGCCGAGGCCTCGCGGTAGGCGATTTCGACAACGATGGCTACCTTGATGTACTGGTTTCGAATAACGGCGCGCCGCCGGTCCTGTTGCGAAACGAGGGCGGCAATCGAAACAATTGGCTGGGTCTGCAACTTGTTGCCACGAAAAGCAACCCTGCGGCAGCGGGCGCGATCATCACCTGGGTGGCCGGTGGGGTGAAACACAGCCGCTTGAAGATTGCCGGCGGCAGTTACCTATCATCGCATGATCCCCGTGAAGTGCTGGGATTGGGATCCGCACCAAAAATCGACAGTGTCGAAATCCGCTGGCCCAGCGGCAAAGTGGACAACCTGACTAATCTCCGGATCAATTCTTATCTGAGGGTCGTTGAAGGTCTCGGAGTGATCCAGACTCCGAAATAGGGTCCCGATGCGACACACGGTTATAGAAAAGCTGACGGATGATAATAGACGAATTCTATTAAGACTGATCGTCCTCCTGCTGGCCTTAGCTACCTACCCGTCGGGCGAACTCGACGCTCAAGCCCCATCGACGAAACCGGATCTGTTCTCGAAGTGGAGACCCACACGCGAGTTTGCCGGAGGTCACTATGTCGGCAATCAACTCTGCTTACAGTGTCACAAGGAAAAGGTGCGGTTTGACTCGGACAATGCAATGGCGCGGGCTGCCGAAAGAGGTGACGAGTGCGCGAGTCTTAGTAATTTTCAAAACCTTACGTTCAGGAATGGTCCCTATCTCTATAACGTTCTGCGGAAAGGCCCGCAGAATTACTTCGTCGTCACCGACGGCAGAGAAGTGGTTTCAGCACGTATCCGTTTCTGTTTCGGACAGGGCAAACTGGGCCAGACTTACGTGCTGGAATATGACGGGACGTTCTACGAAAGCCGCCTCAGTTATTACCGGCAAATCGGTAATCTCGACTTCACCATTTTGCATAACCACTCCGTACCTCCATCGCTGAGGGACGCCTTGGGGCGGCCGCTTACTCCCGAAGCGGTAACGGGATGCTTCAGTTGTCACACGACCGGAGCGACCGAAGGCGGGAAGTTTGAAATGGACCATCTCGCTCCCGGAGTCGGATGCGAGGCGTGCCATGGGCCCGGAGATCGTCATGTGATAGCGATGAAGGCCCATAGCGTCCGCGATCTACAGATCTTCATGCCTGAGAAGTTGGACAGCGACGAGCTGACGCAGGAATTCTGCGGCGCCTGTCATCGCGGATTCGAGCAGGTCTTAAGCTTGCCGGGACAGGACGGCATCAACAACATTCGCTACCAACCCTACCGGATCTTCAACAGTCCCGGGCATAAAGGAGATGTGAGGATCAGTTGCGTCGCCTGTCACAACCCGCACAACCGTTTGGAACGCGACGAGAGTTTTTATGACGCGAAATGTCTGGCGTGTCATTTAACTAAAAGTGATCCCGTGAAAACCATCGCCCGCTCTGCGCCAGCCTGTCCCTCAAGTGACACCCGATGCGTGTCCTGCCACATGCAAAAGGTTGACTTGCCGGGAGCGCACGCGGTTTTCACGGATCATTGGATCCGAGTGGTGAAGCCAGGCGAGCAGGTCCCGCGCTGATGGTTAGTATGATAAAGCCTCTAAAAATTGGCGTCACCGGCGTGCGCGGCATAGTCGGCGAGACCTTCACTCCGGAATTGGTGGTTGGATTCGCACAGGCCTTTGGCACTTATCTTGATCGAGGACGGGTTCTCGTTTGTCGTGACACGCGCGCTTCAGGACCGATGGTCTCAGCGGCAGTGGCCGCTGGATTGCTCGCCGCCGGATGTGAGGTTGTCGACCTCGGCGTTGCTCCGACGCCAAGTTTGCAACTGGCCACTAAATGGCTTGAGGCAGATGGGGGGATTGCGATTACCGGCGGCCACAATCCGTCAGCGTGGAACGCGCTAAAGTTTGTCACCCGAGATGGTGTTTACCTGAATACCATGGAGGCCGATCAGCTGCTCGATATATTCCATCAGGGTGAATTTGCCAAAGCCACCTGGGACCAGATCCAGACAGGTATCCAGCATCGGGATGCACTTCAATATCATTTGAGACAACTGAACAGCGTTTTTGATGTCGAAGCGGTCAAAAAGCGCCGGCTCAAGGTCGCGATTGATTGCTGTAACGGCGCCTGTTCACTTCTAATCCCGCATTGGTTAAAGGCCCTGGGTTGCGAAGTTATTTCGATCAATGACGATCCCAATGCCCCTTTTCCGCACCCGCCAGAGCCCACGCAGGAAACGATGTCTCAAGTCAGCGCGGTGGTTAAGGCAAGTCGAGCAGACATTGGATTTGCGTTTGATGCCGACGGCGAACGGTTGGGGATCGTGACCGATCTCGGCAAAGCGCTGTCGGAAGAATCGACGTTTGCAGTAGCGATCCACATTCGGCTAAGCGATAGACCAGGCCTCGTAGTAACGAATATCTCAACGTCGAGTGCGGTGGAAAGAATCGCGGCGCGGTACAATTCAACAGTGATCCG
>Ga0126378_10004980_pt1 | contig 10262 bp, 8 predicted proteins | sample PanSoiMetPlot_23_FD_92587 | JGI IMG/M metagenome (GOLD analysis project Ga0126378, IMG submission 92587) | Tropical forest soil microbial communities from Panama - MetaG Plot_23 | ecosystem: Environmental > Terrestrial > Soil > Tropical forest > Bulk soil | place: Panama | collected 2016-02-17 | reverse complement strand
GTCTAATTAAAGACCGACGCTGATACTCTTTATATGGACGCTGTTTACGCGATAGATGTGATTCAAGGCTGTGGCGCAAAACTCGTCTGGGTCACCCCGAAAGTGCGCGAACAGCAGCAGGACCACACCGGAATCATCGAATCATCACCAAAGAATTGAGAATCTCCTGGTCAAGCCCCTGATTTGTCGTAAATCGGAGAGGTTGCGGCTAGTGCGAACCTCGGCGGCAATGCGGTTAACCAGGGTCTTCCCACCTTGCTAGGCGTTTGGGTGTAGATTCTAGCTCGCACATTTCACTGTGTTCCGGTCGGAGTTGGTGAATCCTCGCCAACGGATTGGATGAGAGATGAGATTTAGCCTTGGAAGTCTCTTTCTGTTTGTTGTACTTGCCGGGGTTGACCAGCCCACTCGTCAACCTTTGGCAATACACGTGGAATCGCTTGGCTATCCGGGCCTTGCAAGGGACGCTGAGATTCAAGGTACAGTTGACGTGGAAATCGAGATCGACTCGCAGGGGACGGTGTCCACTGCCTCCGCGGTTTCTGGTAATCCTTGGTTGAAACAATCCGCCGAGAAGAACATCAGTAATTGGAGGTTTGACACGAGTTCTTCTGATCGCAGGCGGCTCACAGTCAAATACGAGTTCATTCTGGAGCCTCCCAAAACCTACTATCGACCTGAGTCACGCAACTTATTCGACTTGCCGACGCGCGTAACAGTTATCTCAAAACTGCCCGAGCCGCAGCCGTAGCCGGTCAGGCCCGGTAGATTTTCAAACCGGAAGAGTCCCTGTGCGCCAATCAACTTCGACGATAACGCGGTTAATAAGGCATGTGAGGGGGAATCTAAGGCTCGCTTCTTACCATTACTCGGACGTAGTAAGGTTTTGTGAGTTCACCCTGGTGGTAACCAGTCACGGTGAGCTGCTTTCCGTTTGATGAGAGTTCGCGCATTTCGGTCATGTGCTGACCGCGGTCTCCTTCTATAAACGTGGCGAGCTTGGTGTGCTCCCAATGCGTGGTCGAAGTAAACGTGTTTCCCGCCACCATATTAATTGTGGGTTTGCCATCCGCAGTCAGGTGAATCTGCATGGGTTTGTCAGGCCGTCCTGGCGCCTTTTCGGTGAACGAGATGTCAAATACTTCGCCGTGTTGATGAATCACCTCGGTGGCGGACTCAGCTGGATACTGGCTTCGCGCCTTATCCATCTTCCACGTACCCTCAAGATTTGGGTGTGTTTGTGCTGTTGTCAGCCCAGCTGCCGCAATCAATGTGAGCGGGATGAAAGCTATGCTTCGCATGGTGGGCATCCTCCTCGTCGAAGTAGAGAGTTAGACACCGCCTCTCTAATAGGGTTCCCGTTCTTGGGCGAAATTTCTCTATGTGAGTAACTCCTATTGAATGGGAGGGCAACTCGAACATCCTCAATGGGGTACCGCAAAGTTGCTTTGTGCTTAGTTCGGCAAATCGGAAAAGTTGCGGCTAGTGCCAGCTTCGAGGGTTTTCTCGTTTATTAGGACTTGGGTCGAGAAGCCAGAGTCTGTCAATCATTCCGAAAGAGAGCAACAATTTCTGGATTGGCCGACTCCTCAGCAAGTTGTCGAAAAGGCCTTCCCTTTGTGTCTGTGCCTTTGCGAAGGCCGGGGAAGCGTTTCAGAAGTCGCGCCACCCACTTCACATCTCCGTGCTCAATGGCGAAGGATAGGTCGTTAAGTTCGATGGCGAGGTAACCACCTCGCTCCCGCAAATACTCGATAGCCCAACCTGTCGGCGTTGCGTCGAACCGATTATCTCGTGTGTTGATTTCCGCGCCTCGGTCGAGCAATAACTGGACAACTTCGCGATGCCCGCTAAGCGTTGCGTAGTGAAGGGCTGTAGCGCCTAATTCGTCTCGCTGATGCACGAGCTCGCGGTCTGCGTCCAGAATAGTTCGTACCTGATTTAAGTCACCCCGGTTTATGGCATTGATTAAAGCAGCTAAGTCGCTCATCTCATTTCAGTCGCTACAAAACTCATCGGGTGATAACCCTAACACACATCAACCTGATGGGCGCGATTCCGCTTGCAATTGCGCACAAATCAACTTCTCCGGTTTCGGTGGAGGAGCTAACACTTTCTTTTGTTCGCCGGATGCCCGGATGATGCCGTCTTCATTCGTTCCTTTCCCGGGCACGCCACCACTGGGCCAGCGATACGTTGGACGAGCCTTGTTTGGGCAACTTCTCAAATTCTTCTAGTGCAAGCAACGCTCTTTGTTTCTCGGGGGCCAAGGCGCTATTTATGGATACTTCGACAGAACGCAATCCGGCGGCCGGAAGACCGGGAAACCGGCGCTGAATCTGCTCAAGAATCGCTGAGTCTGGTTCTTCGGACAGTCTTGGCAACTCCGAGCGAAGGCGGTTGAGTTTTGAAGCATCGTCCAGGGTAGTGTCCGAGAGGATGTTGTCGATCAATTCGTGCACACGCCTACTCAAGAATTGCGCGGCGATAGAACGAGCCGCCATGGTCGCAGCGGCACTCGGATCGCCCTCATAAGAACCATCAGCGAACAAAGCAGCTTTGAGGATGAAGACACACGGAGCTGGGCGGGGCGCAATGCCGCTCAGGCTCGCGGAGGTTGAAGTGTCACAGAAAAGACGAAACTCATGACTTGCGTGCGGGGCAATCAGAACGCCGCGATCATTGCCCTCCTGAAAATTGCTGTTATGGTCGAAGGACTCTTCGACGAGAAAGGCGCTCACTGGCTGTGAGGAAAGGTTGCGGAGAGCGATCCTGTAGCCGTCGCGGTCCACGCCTAAGATTTCGGGCTGTATGGATGGAACCTCGTTCACGGTTGGCAGAGTGCCGGGATTTGGCAATTGTGCGTCGACAATCTTGATGGTCCACGATTGCAAGCCGAGTTGTTCCATTTCTTGTAAGACGATCGATTCGTTGAGGTGTGGCGAGTACGTACCGATCTTCTGCTGTGGATGGTCCTGCAGCAATAGAGGTGGTTCGGTTTTGCCCAAAGGTCCGAAAAAGACAGACGCGGTGATTTCCACCACATCGCCATTCACTCTGCAGAGGAGCTTGATGGCGGAAGGCCGAGTTTTTTCGGAGTCTCTAAAGTCCTGCCCACGGAGTGGATGAAGATAAGCGCTTGTCAACGTCGAGTCGACTCCCCCTTCCGGGACGATCACAAAATGAGGAGGAAATCCATCCTCATTAATCTCTAAAGCAAATCTGGGCTGGCGCACTGGAGTTTGCGGGTACAGCATTGTAGCAGTGCAAAGTAACAGAATGAATCGGCTGGCAGTGCGCATGGGACCGTTCCTTCCCGAGGCAGACCATTCCCATCGAATGAAATGACGATGAGGTAAACCAGTATAGTCTAACTCTCTCCGATAGCTCTAAAATGTCGTACCCCCCGCCGTGCAGTTCCACGTTTCTCGAACGGAGGAGGAGGTCCGAGATGCCGACCATCTGGTATCTACTCGTTTCCCGGCCGTTCGCAATCAGGGAAGGGATTTGTTTAGCTCTTCACTCCTGACGAAGAGCATGCATAGGATCCACACGGCTAGCCCTCCAAGAAGGAATTAGACCCGCCGCACAAGCCGCCCCCGCGAGCACCACGGCTGCAGACACATACGTGAATGGATCGTGCGGCTGCAAACCATAGAGCTGGCTGCGAATCAGACTACTGAGAGCAAACGCCAGCAGACCGCCGACAACAAGCCCAGCGCTACTGAAAACAACAACTTGTTGCATGACCATCCAAAGGACGTCGCTCTGCAACGCACCAAGCGCCACACGGATACCGATCTCCCGCCTGCGCCTCGCGACACTGTAGGCCATCACGCCATAGAGGCCAATCAACGCGAGTGCTGTGGCTAGTGCGCCGAATGCCCCCGAAAGGCTGGCAACCAAGCGTTCCGATTTGAGCGACAGGCCGATCTGCTCGTCGATGGTGCGTATGTCAACCACCGGAATGTTCGGATCGAGATGCCGCACTTGTTCGCGCACCCCCCGCATTACCTGCTGCGGATCGACACGCGTGCGCAAGTAGAAGGTCATAAATCGGGACTTTTCATCTTGCCAATAAGGGAAATATGCCTGAGGGGAAGCGGGGTCGCGAAGATTCTTGAATTTCAGGTCTTTCACTACCCCGACAACTTCCAGGTTTAACGTATCCGGCGTGGCGGTGCGGTCGTCGACCAGCCCGATGTGCAGGCCGACCGGATTGCGGCCAAGGAAGTACTTACGTGCGAAGGTCTCATTGATAAGCGCCACTGGCCTGGTTTCGAGGACAGTGAAGTCCCGGCCTGCAACAATGGGCACTCCGAGTGTCGTAAACAGTTTGGGACTGATCATGTCGCAGATCGGCCGCTGGTCCTGTCCGGGGTCGGCTGAGTAACCTTCTGCGATTACTGGATTACTCCAGCCGCGACCTTGCAGAATAGGTATGGCGGTCAGTCCAACCGAACTGACACCGGGCAGCGCCTGTAGATCGTCGTTCAGCCTGCGAAAAAAATCCTTTGCGCGGTCATTGACATAGCCATTCAGCGATGGGTCGACACTGAAAGCCATCAGATGTTCGGTTGAGAATCCTGGTCCAGTGTTTTCCAGATTCGCCAAAGTTCTCAAGAACAAACTGGCGCCGATCAGCAGCAAGAGCGCCAAAGCCATTTCACCGCTTACCAGCAGCTTGCGCAAGAACACCTGTTTTCCTCCCACTGTTCGATCTTTCAGTGTGGGAACGATGTCCGCTTGGGAATTCTGGATGGCAGGCGCCAAACCGAAGACGAGCGCGGTCAGAAGCATCGTGCCCAGCGCAAAAACGAGAACGCGCACGTCGGGAACCGACGAAATCGGGAAGTCGCCCGCAGAATCAGCAGGAAAATAGGCAGCTAAGAGAACGCGGTCAGCAAGAAAAGCCAACCCCAATCCCACTGCAGTGCCGATTACCGACAGTAACAAGCTTTCCACCAGGAGCAGCCGAATAATGCGACGGCGGCCAGCGCCGATTGCCAGCCGGATCGCCATCTCGCGTTCCCTCGTAGTGGCACGAGCCAACAAAAGATTTGCCAGATTCGCGCACGCCAGCAGCAAAACGGCCCCGCTGAGCGCGGCGAGTACCCAGAGTGGTGTTTGCAAGTGCTCCCGCAGACTGGACCATCCCTGGGACCCCGGCAGCAGGTCGACGGAGTTTTTCAGAAATTGCGCTCGGTCATAGTCCGAATAATGCTGAGGCGTGGGCTCCTGCACTTCCACTTCTAAGATGTTGTGCATCAGCGGTTGCAGCGATGCCTTCGCTTGGGCAATATCGACGCCCGGTTTTAAACGCCCGAACGCAGTCACCCAACTCAGACTCCGTGCTTCCAGGCGGTCCGAGAGAGGCGTCATCTGGGCTTGCATCATCATTGGAATGAATAATTTGGATTTGTACCCAAGTTCCACGCCATCGAATCCGGCCTGAGACACTCCGACCACGGAGAAGGTGTATCCGTTTATGACGATCTGCCTGCCGATGATGGACTGATCGGAGGAAAAACGCTTCTGCCACAAACTGTAGCTGAGCATAACCACGGGATGCCCACCGGGAACGCGATCGTCGTCCGGCGTCAGAGTTCGGCCGATCACGGGCGTCACCCCCAGCACTGGGAAGTAGGAGCCGGAAACCAATTCCGCCGCTACCCTGTCCGTGCGATCTCCGTAGCCCAAACTGACACTCGTGGGATAACGACAGAACATTCCCGAGAAGACCTGATTGCCATCGCGAAAATCGCGATACATGGGGTACGAGATGTCGTTGTCGCCCCAGCTATCGCCGAAACGAATCCCGCGCTCGGCCACCAGGACAAGTTGCTCAGGGTGCTTTACCGGAAGCAACTGCAGGAGCACTTGATCCATGAGGCGGAAGATTGCAGTGTTGGCACCGACGCCGAACGCCAGCGTTAACACAGCAACAACTGTGAAAAGCGGACTCTTGCGCAAACTGCGAAAGGCGTAGCGCACATCCTGAATAAATTGTTCCAGGAGCGTCCATCCCCACGCCGCCCGCGTGTCTTCTTGGACCAACGTATAGTTCCCCAAGTCTCGCCGCGCTGCGTATCCCGCTTCTTCCTCAGTCAAACCATCGGCGCGCCTCTCTTCGGTCTCTTCCTCCAAATGAAAATCCAACTCTTCCGCCAACTCCGCTTCCTTCTGCCGGCGGCGCCCGAGCCAACTCAGTTTTCTGAAGAACGAGCTCATTGCGCCTCCTCCTCGCCTGGACTCAAAATCAATTGCATCGCGCGCGAGAACGCCTTCCACTTCGAATGCTCACTCGCCAATTGTTTTCGCCCGCCCGTCGTCAGCTGGTAGTATTTCGCTCGCTTTCCTTTGTCCGACGTCTCCCACGACGCCGCAATCCATCCCTGCGCTTCGAGCCGCTGAAGCGCGGGATACAACGACCCTGTCTCCACTTGCAACAACTCTTCCGATGTCCGCTGGATGTGTTTCGCGATGGCGTGCCCGTGCGCACGGCCCGTCACCAGAGTGCGCAGAATCAACAGATCAAGTGTTCCCTGCAAAAGTTCTATGCGGGACGGCGTTTTCTCTTTCATTCCGTAGACAGCCTACTCCTCATTCTGTAGATTGTCTACTGTAAACGTCGGTCGATCGGAAATGAGCTCTGGACCCCAGCGGCTCCAATCGCGGTAATGGAGAGGAACGGCAGATAGAGACTAGGTCCGTTTGATTTGTAGAACTTCTCGGGAGAATTCCAGAGCTGCCGTTGCTCGCTTAACGAGATCCATGACATTTCCCTGGTCTCAGACGTCTCTTGAATGTGCGTAGATAGAAAGGAGGTTGGTCCGTGAGAAACAGGGTTGGTTTGTGGACGCCAGGAATCCGATTGCTTCTTTTCGTTTTGTTCACCCTTGGACTTACAGCTCAGCACCCAACGAAGTACGCGACAGATTCTGTGGAGCAACAACAGGCCGTCGCAGGCGCGATGAAACAACACACGTACTCCATTTCTTTCCAGGATGGAGTCCTTCACGGACCGGGTATGGATTTCCTCGCGCAGAATACCGCAAACGCGCAATTTGTGCTTTTTGGAGAGGAGCACAACGTCAAAGAATGGCCCGACTTTCTGGACGCGCTCTTTTCCTTCCTGCATCAACACGACAATTTCAATTACTTTGCGTTGGAGAGCGATCCAGTCTCAGCGCATTTAGTTTCCATTCCACCCCTGCGCGGGAACGAAACCGCATGGGAGGAATACGCAGCGAGATATCCAAACGCCGTAACATTCGCGACTGACCAGGAACTGCGAATGATTCTGGATGCAACCCGAATCTCTACGGGAGGAGTGGATGCTGTTTGGGGGCTGGACCAATCTTTCGGAGTCCTGCACTCGCTCGACCGCTTGAGCGCATTGCCTGGATTTCATTCCACGCCAAAGTTCGAGGAGCTACACAAAGAGGCTGAGCCACGCGATTCTAAGCGATTGGGAAAGAACATGCCTCATTACATGGCGGAAGTCGTGCGCTTGGCCGATCTGGAGGAACTGCGGAAAGAGCAGTCGCCGCCAGAGGGGTCCGAGGCACAGTTCATCCTGGACAATCTTGTCTCCTCGTCGCAAATCTATGGCTACTACTTGCGAGGCGAAGCCGGCGAACCGACGTATTACTTGAGTGGATACGTCCGCGAGGAACAGATGAAGCATCTTTTCCTGCGCGAGTACCGTGCCGCAGAAGCGCGCGGCGAGCACAACCCCAAGGTGATGTTAAAACTGGGCCAGTGGCATGTGCGTCGCGGCAGCGGACCAAGCAATTTGCAGACCCTTGGCAACTTTGTGACGGAGTTTGCCACCGCGAACGGCACACAGGCACTAACCCTGGGCGTGTACCTACGGGGTCCTTGGAGGGACGTGTCAACGCAGGACGGGATGAAGCCGATCGCCCTTGCGACCGACGCGACCAAGTGGTCGGTAATTGACTTTCGACCTGTGCGGGCAATCGTGGCGGGCAGCCGACTCGGCGCAATCAATCCCAATCTTCTCTCGCAGATATATGGATTCGACGCCGGGCTTGTGATAGGCGATGCAAAACCAGCAACGTACACGATCTTGGAGAAGGGTGCGCAAAAACCATAGCGTCACCTCATGCGCCTTATTCGTTGGCTTCGAGGCTCGGCTTGCATTTTATGGCTGTGGGTGGGGCAACAATTTCGCCCGGTCATCGATGGACTTTGGAAAAACGGGGGCGCCCCGCGGCGGTTTGCCCATGGTAATCGCCCAGTGCTCGATCCAGCCGCGGCCTTCTTCGCCGACAAAAGTGTCGGGCAAGCCGTAAGCGTCGTCGCTCAGAGCTTCCCCAAGCGTGATGAAGCGGTAGCCGCGCTTGCGCAACAGTTCGATCAGCTCCCGAATATGGTCGGCCTCCAGATTGTTCGCATGCAGCAGCAGGATCTGCCTCGGCTCGTACCCGAGCAAGTCCCTGGATAATTTTTCGAAGTAGTCGAACACCGCTGCGTGGTAGGAAAGATAGTTGCTTACCACTTCCTGCTGCAGGGCTTTGTCGTCGCGCCTTTTCGCGTCATCGTAGACGCCGGCGAAGTGCCAGTCCCACGCGTCCATGGTGACCGGCGCAATGCGGTATCCGCGCGACACCAGAAACGCTTCCGCCTCGCGGCGCGTCTGCAAATCGCGGCCGGTATCCAGATAGGGATGCCGGAAGTAGCGCAGTTTTTTTCCGTGCTGCGCCATCAGCAAGCCCGTCACGGTTTCGCCTTGAATCACGGAATCCTCAAATTCTTTCAATCCCATCCGATTCAGCGAGGTGTGGCCAAACGTGTGATTGCCCAGTTCGAAACCTGCGTCCAGCCACTGGCTGAGCGCGGCGATTCGTTCGTCCACCTCTCCCCATTTGTGGTACAGCTTCCTCTCATTCACGAATCCGACGGCGGGTACTACTTCCTGTTGAAGCACCGCAAGCAGCTTCGCCGTCATTTCAACAATGGCCGCGCCGGTCATGGAGCTGGACGCTGCTGCCGGGAGATCGTCAATTGTTATGGCAATTTGACGATCGGGAACGGCCGGCATCGGCATGGCGGCGAGCTCGAAGGCCAAAGGCAAGGTTAGAACTGCGCAAAGAGAAAGCAGCGAATGCTTCATCGGTGAACTCCTTCAACCATAGCACCTGGGTGAATGCCCTGGATCACAAAGTCGATCGCGCGTGGACACTACTAGTTCCCACGTCTAGTTTGCAAGGCGTCCGCGGAGAACGGTGATCGAGGCCTTGGGCAATGTGAAAACGGTTTGCGCGTCCGCGTATATGGTCGTGGCGGCGGGAGGAAGATTGGGGTCGGGATGGCTGTTGGGACCGTCGTTGATCCAAACGTATTGATCCGAGCCGAAACTGCTCCAGGAAACATTTCCGGAGAAAGAGGAATTACGTTTGTCCTTTGCATTCTCGAAAGAGACCCGCATGGTATGTGAATGATTTTCGTCGCGATTGACGAGCAGCAGCGACCAGTTGCCGTCGGGGCGATGTAGCGCGTAAGTCGTGATGAGAAGCTTTCCGTCTGCATCTTTCAGGTCGTTGGACGACGGAAACATTTGATGAACACCCGAGCGGTGCTGCACCCATTCCAGATTGATCAAGCGCGCCGCATAATACGGGGACGTGTAGCCTTTAATTTCATAATCCTCGTTGGAAACGAAATTCGACCACGACGACCAGCCGAGGCAAGTATTGTTGATGCCTTGCGGCTGAATCGGCGAGTGGTAAAACGCCGCGCCGCCACCTTCAAAAAACGAACCGACGTTATCAGCGAGCCACAGCGCCGCGAAAATCGTCGTCATGGGGCCGGTCAGCCGCCACGAAAGATGATTCTCCGTGACCATGAGCGGAACGTCTTTCGGTACGCCGTCATCGCGCCAAACTTGCAGGATGCCCTTCATGAGTTGCGGCTCGCGATAAAGATCCTTCCAGGTGATTGCGCATGGCCCGAACGGATAGTGCTCGAAAGAAACGAATGCCAGATCGGAAAGATGGTTGTGGTCCTTTAAATAAGCGACAAAACGCCCCATCCACGAGATGCGCCCTTTGGAATCGGGCCAGAGCGTGATGTCTTTGTTGACGCCTTCGAAAACGGGGCCGCCGAGTTTCATTTTCGGGTCGACCTTGTGGATGGCCTCCGCCCACTGGATGTAGAGCGCGGCGTAATCTTCCGGCATTGCGTGCTTGCCATCGGGCTCCTCGCCCATTTCGATGTAGCTGATGGGATAGCCGCGC
>Ga0126378_10004979_pt1 | contig 10262 bp, 9 predicted proteins | sample PanSoiMetPlot_23_FD_92587 | JGI IMG/M metagenome (GOLD analysis project Ga0126378, IMG submission 92587) | Tropical forest soil microbial communities from Panama - MetaG Plot_23 | ecosystem: Environmental > Terrestrial > Soil > Tropical forest > Bulk soil | place: Panama | collected 2016-02-17 | reverse complement strand
GCCTGATCCGCGCGGGTCAGCTCTCGGCGCGTGAATGTGTCGAGGCGCACCTCGTGCGTATCGAGCAGGTCAATCGCGAGTTCAATGCGATCGTAACCCTGACCGCCGAAACAGCGTTGAACACTGCGGCGGCGGCCGACGAGCGCCAGGCGCGCGGCGAACCTTTGGGCCCACTCCACGGCCTCCCGGTCGCGCACAAAGATTTGCAGCCCACACGCGGCGTTCGCACCACCTTCGGTTCGCGCATCTTCGAAAACTTTGTACCGGCGTTCGATTCGCTGGTCGTCGAGCGCATCAGAAACGCGGGTGGAATCGCGCTCGGCAAAACGAACACCCCCGAATTTGGAGCCGGATCGCAGACGTTCAACGAAGTCTTCGGCGCAACGTGCAATCCGCACGATCATTCGAAGACTTGCGGGGGCAGCAGCGGGGGATCGGCGGTGGCGCTCTCGTGCGGAATGGTTGCGCTGGCGGACGGCTCCGATCTCGGCGGATCCCTGCGCAATCCCGCGAGCTACTGCGGGGTGGTTGGCCTGCGTCCTTCGGCAGGCAGAGTTCCATCATGGCCGTCGGTGATGCCGTGGTCTCCGCTGGCGGTTGAAGGTCCGATGGCGCGGTCGGTTGAAGACCTCGCTCTGTTCCTGTCCGCAATCGCCGGGCCCGACCCTCGCGCCCCGCTCTCGATCGATAGCCAACCGGAACAATTCGTAGGCAGCCTTGACCGCGACTTCACCGGTGCTCGGGTTGCCTGGTGGAAGGATCTCGGCGGAATTCCGATCGATCCGGAGGTCCGCCGCATCACCAACGCCAGCCGGCGTGTGTTCGAGTCTCTCGGCGCCATCGTCGAAGAGGCCGAGCCCGAATGGGAAGGAGCCGACCGCGCGTTTCGAATTCTGCGGTTCTGGATGAGCGGCGCGCGCCTAAGTCTTCTGCCCCCGGATCGCATTTCGCTCCTCAAGGACACGATTCAGTGGGAAATCGAGCAGTCGCGTGCGCTAACGAGTACCGATGTTGCCTGGGCGCACATGAAGCACGGAGAGATCTTCGAGCGGATGCGGCAGCTAATGGATCGCTTCGACTTCTTTGTTCTGCCGGTCAGCCAGATCCCACCATTCGATGTCACGCAGCCCTGGCCCAAGCAAATTGACGGAGTTCGCATGGATACCTACATCGACTGGATGAAATCCTGTTACTACATCACCATGACCGGTTGCCCTGCTATTTCCGTTCCCTTTGGCCGCACGAGCGATGGGCTGCCTGTCGGCATTCAGATCGTTGCCCGGCATCGCGATGAACTCGGCCTCTTACGTCTCGCTCACCGCTTTGAGCGCGCGCTTCATTAACAGATTTTTTCGGAATATTTTTACTTTGAATCCATTACACTTACGTCATTTCCGGCCAGTGGTGGCGATAAACACCAGCGCAAGATTGTTACCGGGGAGCACCGCGCCGCAATGATGATCACGTTTACAGGAAGCTCAACAGCCCTTGGCGACGACGGCCTAACTCAAGCCGCGAAACGATTGCAGGTGACGAAAGCCGACGTCTGGACCGTTTTTTCCGTGGAAACCGCGGGCTGCGGATTTCTGGCGAGCCGAAAACCGCCGATCCTTTTTGAACGGCATGTCTTCAGCCGGCTCACCGGCGGCAAGTTCGATGACGGTGATATCAGTGCTCCGAAGCCCGGCGGCTACGGCCCATTAGGCGAGGCGCAGTACGGCCGCCTTGAGAAAGCCATGGCTCTCGACTACGAAGCCGCGCTCCGGAGTTGCTCGTGGGGTTTGGGGCAGATCATGGGATCGAACCACACGATGGTCGGGTTCGCCGAGATCCATCCGATGGTTGCGGCGATGTGCGAATCCGAAGACGCACAGCTGTTTGCCTTCGCGGAGTTTCTGAAGTCCGCCCGTCTCGACGCCGCCCTGCGCGGACACAACTGGGCTGCGTTCGCGCGCGGCTACAACGGCCCCGACTTCGCGAGGAATGGTTATGACGTGAAGCTTGCGGCCGCTTCCGATCGGTTTGCCCAAACGGGCCTCCCCAATCTGACCGTTCGAGCGGCGCAACTGTATCTGACCTTCGCCGGCTTTGATCCCGGGCCGATCGACGGAACCGCCGGCCCGAAGACCAAACTCGCTCTTCAGACGTTTCAGATTCAGCACGGCCTCGCCCAGACCGGCTTGCCCGACCCGGCGACCATGCAGGCGCTGCACCCGGTTCCAATGCCGGGCTGAAATGGCCGCGATGCTAAATTGGTTCTGTTCCCCGCCCATTTGAAAACCCATGGAAGACCAGCCCAACGCCACAGGTCTAAAGTTTCAGCGCCTCGTTGAAATCATGGCCCGGCTGCGCGGGGCCAATGGCTGTCCGTGGGATCGCGAGCAGTCTTTCGATTCCATCAAAAAGTACACGCTCGAGGAGACCTACGAGGTCCTCGACGCAATTGACCGCCGCCATTGGGACGACCTGCGCGACGAACTCGGCGATTTCCTGCTGCAGGCGGTCTTCTACGCGCAGATGGCGTCCGAAGAGAAGCTGTTCGATATCGGCGACTCACTGGATGCGATCAACGAAAAGCTGGTGCGCCGTCATCCGCACATCTTCGCGGACGGCGATGCCCGCACCGAAGCCGAAGTGAAAAAGCGTTGGGATGAGATCAAAGCCGAAGAACGCAAGAGCAAAGAAGGCAAGGGCAAGGCGGAAAGCCCAAAAGGTCTTCTCGCAACGGTTCCACGCGCTCTTCCCGCATTAGTGGAAGCTCAGCAGATTGCTTCACGCGCTGCGGGCGCGGGATTTGACTGGGAGAACGCGGATCAGGTTCTTGAGAAGTTGGACGAGGAACTGGCCGAGTTCCACGAAGCCCGTCAGACCGCTTCAGTTGATCAACTGGAGGATGAGTTAGGCGATCTGTTGTTTGTGATCGTGAATCTGGCGCGGTTCGTGAAAGTCGATCCGGAACAGGCCCTGCGGCGTTCTAATGCGAAATTTCGGGATCGTTTCGCGCACATCGAGAGACGCCTGAGCGAGCAGAACAAGCAGGTGGCGGCAACGCCGATCGCGGAACTGGAGGCTCTGTGGCAGGAAGCAAAGCGCCGCTGATTGAGATCCAGGCCCTCACGACCACTCATCAGTTCCGCGAAGCGGTAGGGCTGCAGAAGGCAATCTGGGGATTCGATGAAATCGAATTGCTTCCCGTTCGTCTCTTCGTCACCGCCACCAAGGTGGGCGGACAGGCGTTTGGCGCGTATCACTCGGGACGCATGGTCGCGTTTTGCCTTTCGATTCCGGGGTTGAAGCAAGGTTCGAAGCCGTACCTGCACAGCCACATGCTGGGCGTCCTTCCCGAATTCCGGGACTCGGGCATTGGCAGACGGCTCAAGCTGCGACAGCGAGAAGACGCAATCGCACGCGATATCGATCTGATCGAGTGGACCTTCGATCCCCTCGAGATCAAGAACGCTTATTTCAATATGGAAAGGCTCGGCGCTATTGTCCGGCGGTTTGTCCGGAATCAGTATGGAGTGACTTCCAGCCGCCTTCATGCCGGATTACCGACGGACCGGTGCACGGCGGAGTGGTGGGTGAAATCCGATCGGGCGCGGGCCGTGATCGAAGGAATTCCGTACGCAAGGCCTGCCGCGGTTGACAGAGTCTCGGTACCAGCCAATATCGCCGAAATCAAAGCCGCGCAGCCGGACGACGCCCGTACGATTCAGTCGCAACTGGCGGACAAACTGGAAGCTGCGTTCGCGGGCGGGCTTGCGATCATCGGCGTGGAACGAAGCGCTGACGCCACGGTCTATCTCCTCGGCGAAGCCGGTCCCGGGGAAATATCGTGAAGATCGAGCGCATCGTACTGCGGCAGATCCGCATGCCGCTGGTGCATTTTTTCGAAACCAGTTTCAGCCGAACCTACTCGCGCGACATCGTGATTGTGGAAGTCCTGAGCGATGGGTTGTCGGGCTGGGGCGAAATCACGGCCGGCGAAAACCCTTTTTATAACGAGGAATGGACCGATTCCGCCTGGCTCATCGCCCGCGATTACGTGGGGCCGCGAGTTCTGAACCGGGAGATCGCGTCAGCATCGGATGTCGACCCGCTGACGCGGCACATCCGCGGTCACAACATGGCGCGCGGAGGCATCGAGGCGGCGGTTTGGGATTTGCAGGCTCGCCGCAACGGCAATCCTCTCTGGAAGGAGATCGGCGGCGGAGCGCGGCGCGAGATTCCCTGCGGCGTATCGATCGGAATTCAGGACTCGATCGAGCAACTGATCGAAAAGATCTCAGGCGAACTGTCCGCCGGATATCAGCGCATCAAGATTAAGATCAAGCCCGGCTGGGATGTTGAGGCCGTGACCAAAGTGCGTGAAGCCTTCCCGAAGATCCGCCTGATGGCCGATGCCAATTCCGCCTACCGGCTCGAAGACGCCGCGCGCCTCAAGCAACTCGATGAGTTCTACTTGATGATGATCGAGCAGCCGCTCGCGCATGACGACATCATCGATCACGCGTCTCTTCAGGCGCGGCTCGAAACCCCGATCTGTCTCGATGAATGCATACGTTCGGCGCATCACGCCGAACAGGCGATTCGGCTTAAAGCGGGACGTATCGTGAATATCAAGCTGGGCCGCGTCGGCGGCTTCGCCGAAGCGAAACGGCTCCACGATGTCTGCGAGAACGCTGGTATTCCGGTCTGGTGCGGCGGGATGCTCGAAGCCGGAATCGGCCGCGCGCACAACATCGCATTGGCCACACTGCCGAACTTTACTCTGCCCGGCGATGTTTCCGCCAGCAAGCGTTACTGGGCCCGCGACATCATTGAACCGGCAGTTGAGGTCACGCCGCAGGGAACCATCGCCATTCGCGACGAACCCGGCTTCGGCTATGCCATCGACGACGATTTTCTGAAGAGCGTCACGGTTCGTGAGGAAGCGATCACGGGAGCATCGGCCGTTTGAGCTCGCAACCAGCGCTCTACGGTCTGGTGCTTCTGATGGTGCTCTGCTGGTCGGGCAACTACATCGCCGCCAAGATCGTCTTCCGCGAAATACCCGCGCTCCTCGCGATGACGCTGCGAAGCCTCGTCGCCGCGATCGTGATGCTCCCGATTTTCTGGACACGCGACTTCAGTCGCGTCTGGAACCGTCGCGAGATGACGATTCTGCTCGGCCTCGGCCTTTGCGGAACCGCGCTGAATCAGTTCTTCTGGACCATCGGCGTGGCCCGTACGACCGTGATCCACTCATCCATGATTATGGGAACCGTGCCGCTCTGGGTGCTGCTGATCGCGGGCGTTCTGAAGATCGAGCGCATCACTTTACCGAAGATTGGCGGCATGGCCATCGCGACCGCCGGTCTGGCGATACTCCAGGCATTCCGCACGAATGTAGCGGGCAAATCGCCCACGCTGCTCGGAGATTTTCTGGTCCTGCTCTGCGCCCTGGCGCTGGCCGGGACGACGGCATTCGGGAAGGTATACCGGCCCCAATCGGGCGGCATCGGGGTAAACACGGTAGGCTACGTCGCGGCGGCGATTCTCCTGCTCCCGACTCTCTGGCTTCCGGTCCCTGGCTTCCGATTCTCGGATGTCACGCCTGCCGCGTGGGCCGGCGTCTGTTACATGGGCGCGATCTCCTCGGTCACCGGATACCTGATTTATTACTGGGCTCTGGCGCGAATTCCGGCTTCACGGATGGCCGCCTTTCAGTATTTGCAGCCCGTCTTCGCCAGCCTGATGGCGGTGGTGATGCTGGGTGAAGATCTGACCGGCGGCGCGTTGGCGGCCGGCGGCATCATCTCGATGGGCGTGTTCGTCACGGAGCGGTTCGGATGAGCGCCTTCACGCGCCTGCTCCGCTCTAATCGCAACTATCGCTTTACCTGGTCGGGGCAGATCGTCAGCGAAGTCGGGGATCACTTCAACAACATCGCCGTGATGAGCCTGGCGATGGATCACGCCAATCCGGGCCTGGTGGTAACGGGCGTCTTTCTTTCACGTGCGGTCCCGATGCTTTTTGCAGGCCCGATCGCGGGAGTCCTGCTCGACCGCATGAACCGGAAACACGTGATGATCGCGAGCGATCTCGCTCGCGCGGTGATTGCGCTCGGTTTCATCGGCTGCATCTATTACAAGGCGGACTGGCTTCTGTTCGCATTGAGCGCGATGTTGATGTTCGCGTCGCCGTTCTTTACGAGCGGAAGATCGTCCATCCTGCCGCGCATTGCGACTCCCGAAGAACTGCATACGGCGAACACGATGACGCAGACGACATCGTGGGCCAGCCTCACGATTGGCGCATTTCTCGGCGCGGTTGGGGTGCAGTCCGGCTACCGGATGGCATTCCTGTTCAATGCCCTGTCATTCGTCATCTCCGCGGCGTGCATCTCGCGGCTGCGCGTGCCCGGAGGGTTTCGTCCTAAGGCGGATAAAGAGGCGCCGCGACACCGAGAGGGAAGTTTTCAACAATACCGCGCAGGTTTGGCCTATATGCGCTCCACGCCGCTGGTCGCGGGCGTTGCGTTGATCAGCATCGGATGGGCGAGTGGCGGCGGCGCGGCCCAAATCCTGTTCAGCCTGTTCGGTGAAAAGGTGTTTCATGCCGGACCGCTCGGAATCGGCGTGATCTGGGGTTGCGCGGGCGTTGGGCTTCTGATTGGCGGCGCGACGGGCTACTGGCTGGGCAAGCGGCTTAGCTTCGTGGCCTATAAGCGCACAATCGCGATTGTTTACGTGATTCACGGGCTCTCTTACGTGGCCTTCAGCCAGATGCCAACGATCGGCTTAGCGTGCGTGTTTATTGCCATGTCACGAGGCGCGGTCGCGATCAGTTCGGTTCTGAACTTTTCGCAACTGCTGCACCATGTGGAAGACCGCTACCGGGGGCGCGTCTTCGCTACGCTGGAGTCGTTGACCTGGTCTGTCATGCTGCTCTCGATGATGGCGGCGGGCGCGGCTTCCATCAGCTTCAGCCCGAGAACGATCGGCATGTGGTCAGGTTTCATCAGCTCGACAACGGCCATTTTCTGGACCTGGGCGAACTGGAGCGGGCGTCTTCCCGAGCCGCCTGCCCAGCCTGTGTCGCGGCAGGATGAGGAGATTCTCGCGGCCGAGCCACAGGTGGGCGGATGAGCCTGGAAGGGCAGGTCGTTCTCGTCACCGGGGCGGCGAAGCGGATCGGACGGTCCATAGCGCTCGCGCTTGCCGCAGAAGGGGCGCGGGTCGCGATTCACTACAACGATTCGCGCAAGGACGCGGAACGCACCGCTGCTGAGTGCCATGGCGCCCCGGTCTTCCGCGCGAACCTCGAGAGCGTGGACGAGATTCGCGCCATGTTCGACCGGGTCGCTGGGCATTTTGGGCATCTCGATGGGCTTGTGAACAATGCGGCGCGGTTTACCGAATTCGATCCGCTGAAGATCGAAGAGTCCGATTGGGACTTCATCCACTCGGTAAACCTAAAGTCCGTCTTTTTTTGCTGCCAGGCCGCGGCAAAGATTATGCTCGCTGGCGATGGCGGGAGGATCGTGAATATCAGCTCGTTGGGCGCGTTGAAGCCCTGGGCGCGACACGCGCATTACTGCGCGTCGAAAGCCGGGGTCGTCATGCTGACGCGTGCGCTCGCGAAGGCCTGGGCACCGAAGATTTCGGTGAACTCGGTGGCGCCCGGCGTCATTCCCTTCGATAAGATCGACGACCGCATCGAGCGTTTCATCGCCGCCACGCCTGCGAAGCGCGCGGGAACTGGTGAGGAAATCGCCGAAGCCGTCTTGTCTTTTCTGAAAAGCAGCCGGTTCATCACCGGACAACTCGTCGCGGTGGATGGCGGGCTAAGCCAGACCTGAGCCGCTACCGCGGCGTGATCAGCCCGCCGAGTTTGTCGGTCTCTTCCGCCGCGTTCCGTGGGAATCGAGTGGCGTACGCCTCGAGGTACTTGAGGCCCGACCCCGTGTTGTAAATCAGCATTCGGTCACTGGACTTCAGGAAGCCCTCGGCCACCAGCCTTTCCGCTGCTGCGATGCAGGCGGCGCCTTCCGGCGCGGCGAAGATTCCTTCCTCTTCCGCCAGGCGAAGGCCAGCGTCGACCAAATCCTGATCGGATACCGCAACAGCCGTACCGCCGCTCTCGCGCACTGCCTGAAGCGTCAATCGATCCCCCAAGGGTTTCGGAACGCGAAGGCCAGCCGCGACCGTGGTGGCATCTTCCCAAAAGCGGCTCACCTCCGCGCCTTCGTTCAGCGCGCGAACGATGGGCTGGCAGCCTTCCGCCTGGACGGCGATCATCTTCGGCCGCTTCGGACCGATCCAGCCCATCGCCTCCATTTCGGCGAAGGCTTTCCACATCCCGATCATGCCGACGCCGCCGCCGGTCGGGTAGAAGATCGCGTCAGGCAATTCCCAGCCGAGTTGCTCGGCCGCCTCATAGCCCATCGTCTTCTTGCCTTCGATCCGGTAGGGCTCCTTCAGGGTCGAAATCTCGAACCAGCCTTCGGCCTGTTTCCGCTCCGCGACGATCCGGCCGCAGTCGCTGATCAGTCCGTTCACCAGTGTCACTTTGGCCCCGTAAGCCTTACATTCGATGTAGTTCGACTGCGGCACATCCTGAGGCATGAAGATGTTCGCTTCGATGGCCGCCGCGGCTGAGTAAGCCGCCAGCGCACTCGCCGCGTTACCCGCTGAAGGAATAGCCAGCCTCTTCAGCCCCAGCTCCACACACATGGAAACCGCGCAGGAGAGCCCGCGTGCTTTAAAAGATCCGGTGGGATTCAGCCCTTCGTCCTTGATCAAGAGGTTCGGAGCGCCGATTCTGGCCCCCGTCCGTTTGGCCTCAATGATCGGGGTCATTCCTTCCCCGAGTGAGATAATGGACTCCGGATGGTCCACGGGAAGCGCTGGCGAGTAGCGCCACATCGACGTGACCGCGCCTTTCAGGGCCTCTTTCCCCCAGCTTTCCTTCAACTTAGCGAGGTTGTAGCGGACCAGAAGAGGGCCACCGCACTCGCAGAGATTCCAGACCTTCCCGGCTTCGTATTTCCGGGTACACACACTGCACTCCAGACGCGTCACTGAACTAGTTGGCATGAGAATCCTCCATCTTATCGGCACAGGCACGCTGGCCCTCTTGGCTGCCGCCCCGGTGTCGGCGGGGGAATATGCGGTGCTTTCGAATGGATTTCGCGTCCATGCCGATCGCCACGAAACCGACGGCTCTCTGGTTCGGCTTTATTCCGATGGCGGCTTCACACAGATGCCCGCCGCTAATATCAGCCGGTTTGAGCAGGATGATCTCGCGACTCCCCCACCCGCTGCGCCGCTGGAGCCGACCCAGGCCGCACCTGCGCCGCACCTGATCGCGGTTCCGACCGATCTCGCCGCCGATGCTGCAAGGAAGTACTCCCTGCCTGAATCGTTCGTTCGGAGCGTGATGAAGGTCGAATCGGGCTTTCACCCGGAGGCGCTCTCGCCCAAAGGCGCTATTGGTCTCATGCAGCTCATGCCTCAGACGGCACGTGAGCTGGGAGTCGATCCCAAAGACCCTGCCCAGAACGCCGATGGCGGAGCCCAGTACCTGAGGGACCTCTTGGCAAAGTACGAAGACAGCCCCGATCAGGTATTGCTGGCTCTCGCCGCCTATAATGCCGGGCCGGCAGCCGTCGAGAAGTATCACGGCGTGCCCCCCTACCGGGAGACGCGCGAATACATCCTGCGCGTGCTCAGGAACTGGGATAGGGCGCCCAAAGCCGATTAACCGAAACTTTCGTTCGACTTACGCCATCGAAGGTGGGTATGACTCTGTACGCCTCCGGTTCGGGAACCGGTTGTGGCTATTCTCCCGCATACTCACCGCCCTCCGGCGCGTGGGAAAATGGGGATTCGCGCAAAATGGCCACCGAGAGCGTATCCTTAGCAGCAGCGGCCGCGGCCGAGATCTCCGAGGAAGCGAAAGCCGAACTGGAGTTGGTCAACCGCGCCAGGGAAGGCGACATGGGAGCTTTTTCGGCTCTCATCCGCCAGTACGAAGGGAAAATTTTCCGCCTCGCGATGAACATCACGCAGAATCGCGAAGATGCGGAGGACGTCCTCCAGGAGAGTTTTCTCAAAGCCTTCGAGCACCTCGATCAGTTTCAGGGGAATTCGAAGTTCTACACCTGGATCGTTCGCATCGCCGTTAACCAGGCGCTGATGAAACTGCGGAAGCGAAAAAGCGACCGGACGGTTTCCATCGACGAACAGATCGATACCGGCGAGGATACTGTCGTCCGG
>Ga0126378_10004978_pt1 | contig 10262 bp, 10 predicted proteins | sample PanSoiMetPlot_23_FD_92587 | JGI IMG/M metagenome (GOLD analysis project Ga0126378, IMG submission 92587) | Tropical forest soil microbial communities from Panama - MetaG Plot_23 | ecosystem: Environmental > Terrestrial > Soil > Tropical forest > Bulk soil | place: Panama | collected 2016-02-17 | reverse complement strand
GAGACAGTCGTGATGACCATGATTGAGCGGACAATCGTTTCCCTCTTGGGCACCACGCTGCTGACACTCTCAGCAGTCGCGGTCTCGGCTGGCACTGAGCCAGACCGATCGGCCGTCCGCTCAGCGGCGGGGCTCCAAATGTTGGAGGAGATCCAGACCGTCATCACCGAACTAGCGGAGTCCGCCAAGCCTGCGGTGGTTAATCTCTTTCCCCTCAGTGGTCCGGGACGCCCTCGAGAATTGCCTCAGGAACGAATACCTAACTCCCCAGGATCAGGCTCCGGCCTGATTGTTGATGCCGATGGTCATATTGTCACAAACAACCATGTGATTGGCGATGCCACAGAAATCGAAGTTCGCCTCTCGGATAAATCCACTCTGATCGGACAGGTCATTGGGAAGGACCCGGATACCGATTTAGCAGTCATCAAGGTCACGCCCGCGCATCCACTCGTCTACGCCAAGTTCGGGGATTCAAGCTTGGTTCGTGTCGGCCAATGGGTTCTGGCCGTAGGCAACCCCTTTGGCTTGGACCGAACGGTTACGTTGGGGGTGGTTAGTGGAATAGGGCGAGAAAACATTAATCTCTCGCGCTACGAAAATTTTATTCAAACCGATGCCTCAATCAATCCAGGCAACTCCGGCGGTCCCCTGTTCAACCTCCATGGCGAGGTCATCGGGATCAACACTGCTATCATCAACTTTGCTCAAGGCATTGGATTTGCCATTCCGTCAAATATGGCCAAACAGGTCATTCAACAGTTGTTGGCTAAGGGACGCGTGGTCCGCGGATGGCTGGGGGTCGGCATTCAGCCGCTCACACCGGAACTGGCGCGCAAGTTCGGTGTCCGCGAAGGGGAAGGGGTGCTGGTCAACGAAGTATTTGAGAAGGATCCCGCGGCTTCAGCTGGTATCAAGCCCGGCGATATCATTACCAAGATCGATGGGAATCCTGTCGACACGCCCAATCGCCTTTCACGCCTCGTAGCTGGCTTGGTTCCTGGGGCTACAGCCAAAGTTGAAGTCGTCCGTGATCAAGTACGCTTGACCTTGGATGTGGGATTGACCGAGCGACGCGACAGCGCGGTGGTGGCGTCGCTACCGCAACTGCGGACCGAGGTGAGGCTGGGACTTGATGTGCAGGATTTGACGGCCGGATTAGCCGAAAAGTTTAAGCTACGTGAGAGTAAAGGTGTGCTCATCACCAAGGTGGAGTCCGGGAGTCTGGCGCAATCCGAAGGTCTCCGAGAAGGAGACCTCATCAAAGAGGTCAATCGTGCGGAAGTCGGCACGGTCGGCGAGTTCTCGACCGCGATCTCGAAAGTCCGACGTGGAGAGACGGTCTTGTTGCGAGTCCTCCGAGAAAATCGCGCCTTCTACGTCGTTCTTAAGTCGTCAGATTAGTTTGGCTCACTGTGCAACCACCGGGTGCTTCTCGGCCTTCTGTTCTTCAATGACGCGTGTGGCAAGGTCCCGCGGGACTTCCTCATAGCGGGTAAATTCCATCCCATAACTACCACGTCCCCCGGTCAGTGAGTTCAGCGTAGTCGCGTAGGTTAGCACTTCGGCTAATGGCACCAAAGCGCTAATCAGCTCCGTATGATCCTTTGCTTCGACATGAAGGATCCGTCCCCGCCTCGCATTGAGATCGCCGATCACCGCGCCGATATGATCCGCCGGCGCTTCGACCTCCACCGTCATGAGGGGCTCTAACAGGACTGGGTGTGCGGAGTCCATCGCTTTCTTGAACCCGATCGAGGCGGCAATCTTGAACGACATTTCCGAAGAATCCACGACGTGGTAAGACCCGTCATACACGGTGACCGACAGATCAACGACAGGACTGCCCGCGAGCGTGCCGTGTTGCATCGCCTCGATCACGCCCTTCTCTACGGCAGGAATAAAGTTGCGAGGAATCGCACCCCCCACAATCTTATTGGCAAATGTGAAGCCAGCTCCGCGCGGAAGCGGGGCAAGTTCGAGCCAGCAGTCCCCATATTGCCCGTGCCCGCCCGTTTGTTTCTTATACTTCCCTTGGGCCTGCGCTGTGCCCCGGATGGTTTCGCGATAAGGAATCTTGGGTGTGTGCAACACTACGTCCGCCCCATACTTGCGGTGGAGCTTTTCCAAGGCAATGTCGATGTGGAGTTGTCCTAACCCGCTGAGCACCATCTCCTTCGTATCAGCGTTGCGATGGAATTCGAGCGTCGGATCTTCTTCAATCAGTTTATGGAGGCCCAGGCTGACTTTGTCGATGTCGGCCTTCGCCTTTGGTTCAATGGCGAACGACATCACTGCCTTGGGTAAGGGCACACTGACATAACGGATAGGGGCTGTTTCTTCGCACAGCGTATCCCCGGTTTGCGTGTCTTTCAGTTTTCCTAAGGCGACGATCTCCCCAGCTTTCGCAGAGGGGACCGCCGTATGTTTTTTGCCCACGAGACTATAGAGGTGTCCGCCTTTTTCCTTCATCCCTCGCGACGCGTTAAATACGATGGAATCGGCCTGTAACGTTCCTGAAAACACCCGCGCATAGGAAAGCCGCCCGATAAACGGATCAATAATCGTCTTAAATACGAAGGCGGAAAATGGATCCCGTTCACCAGCTTGGCGGGTGATCGATTCACCGTTATCCGAGTTGACAGCTGCGACTGGGGCTCGCTCAAGCCGCTCAGCCGGAGAAGGCAAGAGGCTAACGACGGCGTTGAGTAGAGGCGCCACGCCAACATTCTTAATCGCAGACCCGCAGAACATCGGAACCAGCTGACCGGTCTGCACCGCGCACCGTAGTCCGTTCAGCATGTCCTCCTGCGCCAGTTCTCCGCTCGCACAGTATTGTTCCAATAATCGGTCGTCGACCTCCGCGACCGCTTCCTGGACCCGCTTGCGCGCCTCTCCGACCTCCTGTTGTAATGATTCGGGAATCGGAGTCTGTTGAACTTTGGCAGACTCTACTTGAGAGTGCACCTGCACCTGGTTCAACAGATCAATCACTCCGACGAGACGCCCCCCATTGGCTAATGGTAACGTGACCGGAAGCACCGTTACTTTGAATTCGCGGTGACACAGACTCCTGACATCTTCCAGTGAGACGCCCTCTTTGTCGAACTCATTGGCAAAAATTAGACAGGGCAGTCGCAATTCCTGGACGCGTGCCCACACTTTCGCGAGTTCGCTCCGGATCCCAGAAGTCCCAACGACGACGATCACAGCATCGACCGCCTGAAGTGCCATCATCGGTTCGCCGAGCAGGTTGAGTGCCCCTGGAGGATCGATCAGATTGAGCGTGGTCTGTTGCCAGGAACAGCGAAGGAGACTGGTGCTCACAGAGATCTGCCGGTGAATTTCTTCCGGCTCAAAATCGGAGACCGTGTTCCCTTGCGGCACGGTTCCGAGATTCGGGATGGCTCCAGTCGTAAAGAGCATGGCCTCAATAAGCGAGGTCTTCCCGGCCCCGGCGCTCGAAACGACAGCCACATTTCTGACAGACTCCGCGCGCATCTCATTCATGGGATCCTCCATTGTCAAACCGAAAGGCAAGCGGACTTTTCAGGCCATTTCATTTGTCTAGGCGCTTACATTAACCCCACTCCTTCGGAGCCTCGGCAGTTGCGTTATCGGACATCAACCATCCTTGATCAGCAAAGCTGATATAGCGGCCGTCGCCCACAATGAGGTGATCTAAGACCCGAATCCCGAGGACGTCGCCGGCCGCCACGAGTCGCGTGGTCAAGACACGGTCCTCCTGACTAGGCGTGGGATCCCCACTGGGATGGTTATGGAGAAAAATCACGGCGGCCGCCGATTCCCGCACGGCAAGATTGAAGACTTCGCGCGGGTGAACAATATTGAGGGTGAGACTGCCTTCCGACACGGTCGCATCCCGCATGATCGTATGCTTGGCGTCTAAGAGAACGACCTTGAAAATCTCGTGGCGAAGGTCCCGGAGACTGGGGTGGTAGTGCTGAAATAAATCGAGGCTCGAGGTGATCTTGGTCCCTTTTGCCAGCGGACTGGCAAGCGCCCGCTTGCCAAGTTCAAGTGCGGCTTTCAGTTGGGCCGCTTTCGCCACCCCTACTCCTCGAATGGCACAGAGCTCTTCGATCCCGCAATGGGCGAGGCCCGAAAGTCCATTGAGATGATCGAGCACCTCGAGGCCAACCTGCACCGCGGAGGACCGCTGACGACCGACACGAAGGAGAATAGCCAACAATTGAGCGTCAGTTAGCGCGCTTGGCCCCTGCGCGAGCAATCGTTCACGCGGACGTTCGGCTTCCGGCCACTGGGTAATTCCCTTCCCCTGTTTGTTGGCCCTCATCACGGCCTCTTTGCGCACAAAATTCGACAGTTCGAACGTTTTTGTACTAGCGAAGGGGGTCCCCAGAACCCCCTTCTGACAAATACGTAGCCTGTAACATGTTGAAATTACGTATCGCAACAATTTGGTGCAGGTCTTGCTTTGTCCCTCCGACAGCTGTGCATGTAGCCACCAGGGAGGATTCGATGGAATGTCCGAAGTGTAAAGGCCTCATGATGCTAGAACGGTTCTCCGATTTCTTCCTCATCTTCTACGCCTGGAAGTGCATTAACTGCGGCGCCATCATCGACCGCACCATTTCCAACAATCGTCGGAAGAGTCTCGCTGCGCGGGAGCCTCAACCCGTCGCGACACGCTAAGACGCCGCGAGTCGTTCTCCCGCTCACGGCTGTGTGCAGTTCCTGGGGGGTCGTTTCTCATCCCGATCCCCCATCACCGCAATAGCGAACATGTGCCAACATCATGCAGGTTCACCGGCGCGGCATTATAACCATCCCTCCCCGAAATCGTCAAAGCACTGAAATGGCATTCCTGGTATTTTCCGTCTGTGCGCGCACGCCGTTGCCGACTCACTTGCTCGGTTCTGCGACTAGCTGGGCGACTTCGGCTTGACCCCTTCAAAAACGCTGTGTTAGATTCAATCCCTCCGGAGTCACCTCTCATCTGACATGATGCGAGTCATTGCTGGGTCCCATCGAGGTCGGCGCTTGAGTGGACCGCGAGGGACGTTCCTCCGCCCCACATCAGATAAGGTCCGAGAGGCGCTATTTTCGATTCTCGGCACGCGTGTCACGGGGGGACGGTTCTTGGACCTCTACGCAGGGACTGGAGCGGTCGGGATTGAAGCGCTGAGTCGAGGGGCAGCGGCGGTCACGTTTGTGGAGGCAAGCCGCCCTGCGGTGGAGGTGCTTCGCAAAAATCTTGACACGTGCCAACTGGTGGAACGGGCGCGGGTGCGGGTCGGGCGAACGAGCACCTTTCTCGCTCGACGTGATTGGTGGGACGGTCCCTATACGGTAGTATTTGCGGATCCACCCTATGCCGCTCGATCGGAGCTTGAGGTTCTTGCTGGCCTTGAACAGCCGGGGCTGTTAAGCCTGGATTCGGTGATTGTGATCGAGCAGGCCTCCTTAGCCGAATTGCCTGCAAAAATGGGGTCAGCGACACTGAGACGGCGGTGCGAGTATGGCGATACGGCGTTGGGTTTCTATGATACTGCGCCTCAGTAGTGAGCCTCTATGAAGATTGGTATTTACCCCGGTACCTTTGATCCGATCACCCACGGCCATACTGACATTATTACGCGCAGCCTGCGCGTGTTTGATAAAGTGGTAGTAGCGGTAGCGCCAAATCCGTCTAAGCATCCACTGTTCAACTTGGCCGAGCGGCTTGAGATGGTGAAGCTAGTGATGAGCGATCTGGGTCAGGTCGAAGTCACAGCGTTTGAGGGACTTTTGGTTGACCATGTCGAACGGTCGGGCGCTCATGCCATCATTCGCGGTCTACGCGCGATCTCGGATTTCGAGCACGAGTTTCAAATGGCGTTGATCAACCGCAAGCTGGCCAAGCAGGTCGAAACGGTCTTCCTGATGCCGAGCGAGGAATATTCGTACCTCTCATCGACCATTATTAAAGATGTCGCCAATCACGGAGGCCTGCTCACAGACTTTCTCCACCCGGAAATTGCGCGGCGGCTAAAAGAACGGATCAGGAGTCTCAAGCGATGAAGCTGGCAGCACGGGTTGGGCGCATTGCCCCCTCCCCCACCCTGGCGATGGCTGCGACGGCTAAAGCTATGGCTGCGCAAGGCATCGACGTGATCGATTTTTCTTCGGGCGAGCCGGATTTCGACACGCCGGAACCGGTCAAAACGGCCGCCGAAGCCGCCATCCGCTCCGGATTCACGAAGTATACCCCTTCGTCCGGGATCGACGAGCTTCGTGCAGCGATTGCCGACAAACTGCTCGCAGAACAGGGCCTGCGCTATGAGAAAGCCCAAATCCTTGTGTCCTGCGGGGCCAAACACTCCCTCTACAATCTTGCTGAAGCGTTGCTCGAGGCGGGCGACGAGGTGATCCTCCCTGTTCCCTACTGGGTATCCTATTCCGACCAAGCGTTCCTGAATGACGCGACTCCAGTCCTGATGCCGACACGGGAGGAAGAAGGCTTTACGGTCCGTGCCGAAGAATTTGAGCGCTGCATCACGCCACGGACCAAAGCGATCATCCTCAATAGTCCGTGCAACCCCACAGGGGCCACATACGGTCGGGCGACCTTGGAGCGGATTGCCACCATCGCCGTTCGACGAGACATTTTAATTATCTCCGACGAGATCTACGAGAAGGTGCTATACGACGGGGCACGTCACGTCAGTATTGCCTCACTTGGATCGGAAGTCGCCGCCCGTACCGTCGTGATCAACGGCGTATCGAAAGCGTACGCCATGACTGGTTGGCGGATCGGCTATGCCGCTGGCCCTAAAGAACTGCTTACCGCCATGGCCAATATTCAAAGCCAAAGCACCTCCAATCCCTGTTCGATTTCACAGAAGGCCGCCGTCGCCGCTCTGCGCCTCGGGGAATCTTTCACCGAAAAAATGGTGGCGGAATTCGATCAACGCCGGCACGTCATGGTTCAGCGGCTCAATGCAATACCGGGCGTCCGGTGTTCGATGCCGACCGGGGCCTTCTATGCGTTTCCCAACGTACGTGGATTACTCGGCCGGCACGGGCCCGGAGGTTCGATCAAAACCGCAACGGAGCTGGCCAACTATCTGCTTCATGACGCCAAGGTCGCCGTGGTACCCGGGGAGCCCTTCGGTAGTCCGCATCATCTTCGGATGTCGTATGCCACGGGGATGGAGGCGATTCGCCGGGGGATGGATCGGTTGGAAGCGGCCTTTGCAAAGCTGACATAAGATATAATATGAGAGATTACTGCGTGCGGGACCGGGCTGCCAGCCCGCTGTAAGTGAACAAGGCTATTGTGGCAAGGAGGAACGTACGGTGCCGATCTATGAATATGTGTGTGATGGTTGTGCGTATCGGTTCGAGCGGAAACAGAGCATCAAAGACGACCCCGTAGCGACCTGTGAACGGTGCGGGAAATCCGTCACACGATTGATCTCATCTCCCGCTATCATGTTCAAGGGCAGCGGGTGGTATGTGACTGACTACTCGGACAAGCTCAAGCCACCCGCCGGCAGTGAGGTTGCGGCACCGGCGGCAGGCGAAAAGCCCGCAAGTGACAAGAAAGACAGTCCATCAAGCTCATCGTCGACTACGACGCCAGCTCCCTCACCCGCCCCTTCCTCTAGCACTCCTTCAAGTTCCCATTCGACATCCTCGGGAACCTCGACATCGACTCCAACCACCGCGAAGTAGGTGCTGGCCGGGCTCCGTCGCTAGTGTGTGGTCGTTTTTTTCTTCGCGGCAGCCTTGGCAGCAACCTTTGACGACGCTTTGGTTGGTGCCTTCGCTGGCGTCGACTTGGCCTGCTTGGCCAACCGCTCCTGCGCAGCAGCGAGGCTACTTTGCAGGCTGTTGATCACGGAGGTTTTCTCGCGATTCACCCGAGTCAGGTCATCAACCTGCGCCTGTAAATCCTCCTTCACCTTTGTTAGGGCTGCTAGCTGATCTTGCAACTGTGTCCGTTCTGTCCTCCCCGCTTGCACCTCGGAACGTAGTTGTTCGATCTGGGTTTGCAAGGCGGGCGGCCAGTAATCACATCCCGCCAACACCATCGTGATCCCCGCCACAAGAAGGAACCCTGCCAACCCACGTCGCTGCCGACCATCTCTCATAGACCTCCTCCTTTCCACCCCTCATCACTGTTGCCGATGTTGTATATCACATCTGCCCCTCATTGAGGAGAAATCCTCGTATATGTAACGATTGTCGGATGGATGCTCGTGCAATTGCTCCTTCACGCAAGATTTGTGTCTGTCCGTGGACTTGAATCACCGTTGAGGGCAACCCGCCTGGCATCGTCCCGGCGTCGATGATCAGATCGACCTCTTCACCCAATGTCTGCTGGACCTCGCGAGCGGTTCGGCCTGGCATCTCCCCCGATCGATTGGCACTCGTACCCGTTAACGGACCAACTAACTGAAGAATGTCGGAGAGCGCGGTCAATGAAGTCCACCGCACCCCAACCGTCCCGGTTCCTGCGGTGACGAGCTCGTGAACGTCGGTCCGTGCCGGAAACACAATCGTGAGAGGACCGGGCCAAAACGCTTCCATCAGGACCGTCGCGACAGGAGGAACCTGCTCGACGAGGGCAGAAAGTTGCTTCGGTGCGCCGATGAGCAGAAGGACTGGCTTCTCATCGGAACGACCCTTGACCTTCGCAAGACGCCTGAGGGCAGCGGAGTTGAAGGGATCTACTCCCAGCCCATAATACGTTTCTGTAGGGATCGCGACGATGCCGCCCTGTCGAAGGGTGGTGCTCACCTGGGCACACACAGCATTCAATTCGGCCGGATGATAGCGCTCGATGACAGTCATGGAGATGTGCCAGTCACTCAAGGCCGATCGTTTTGCAGGCAGAGTGCACGACGTGCGATGTCAGTTCGGAAATGGCAACCGTCGAACCTGATGGTCTTCACAAGACGGTAGGCCTCGCGCTGGGCGTCGGCGACGGTCTTGCCGCGCCCGGTCACCCCCAACACGCGTCCACCGGCCGTCACGATGTCGGTCTCTCGGCGGGCGGTTCCAGCATGGAACACCACTGCCGTCGTGTCTTCTGCACGAGGCAATCCGTGAATCGCAAACCCGCTCTGATACGGCCCGGGGTAGCCCTTCGATGTCATGACCACGCATACTGCCGACTGGTCGTGCCATTCGACAGTCAGTTGATCGAGCCGATGATCAGCCACCGCTTCGATCAGATCAACAAGATCCGTTTTCAGCAGCGGCAACACCACTTGTGTTTCGGGGTCGCCCATCCGCGCGTTAAACTCCAACACGTAAGGCGAGCCCTTGACAATCATCAGCCCTGCATACAAGACGCCTTGGAACGGACAGCCCAGGCGCGCAAGCGCACTCACGATGGGTCGTAGCACCTCGCGCGTGACCGTCTCACACAAGGCACGAGTGCCGAGCGGAGCCGGGCAGTAGGCTCCCATTCCGCCCGTGTTGAGACCGGTGTCTCCATCACCTACCCGCTTGTGGTCCTGCGCCGGCAACATCGGCACGACTGTCTCGCCATCGGTAAAGGCCATGATCGTGAGTTCTTCACCATCAAGAAACTGTTCAATCAACACACGTTGCCCCGCTTGCCCGAACACCGCTCGTTCCATCGAGTCCACAACGGCTTGCTTGGCCTGTTCATGCGTGGTGGCCATGACCACCCCCTTGCCCTGCGCCAGTCCGTCCGCCTTGATCACGACTGGGAGATCATGCTGATCCAGGTACGCCAACGCCTCCGCCATGGTGTCGAAGCTTCTCGCCCGCGCCGTCGGTATCTGAGCATTCATCATGACATCCTTTGAGAAACTCTTGCTGGCTTCGATCCGAGCCGCATTGCGTGTCGGGCCGAATATTTTCAACTTGGCTTTCCGGAATTCGTCGGCAATTCCCAACGCCAAGGGCATCTCCGGCCCGACCACGGTCAGATCGATCCGTTCCTTCTGAACGAACTGTTTGAGCCCTCCGATATCGTCGGCATTGAGAGCGATGCAGGTCGCCAGCGCCCCGATGCCGGCATTGCCCGGTGCGCAAAACAATTGTGGGGTGCGCGGGCTCTGAGCCAGTTTCCACACAATGGCATGCTCGCGCCCACCGCTGCCGACAACAAGAATCTTCACGTGTGAACCTTACCGATGAGGCGGGGATACCAAGCGGTCGAGTGTAAAGTTGGTGTGTGGATCAATGTCGAAAGTGTCTCATTCCAGTCATAATCATCGCCAGGCCATGTTCGTCCGCTGCTTTGATAATTTCCGCGT
>Ga0126378_10004977_pt1 | contig 10264 bp, 7 predicted proteins | sample PanSoiMetPlot_23_FD_92587 | JGI IMG/M metagenome (GOLD analysis project Ga0126378, IMG submission 92587) | Tropical forest soil microbial communities from Panama - MetaG Plot_23 | ecosystem: Environmental > Terrestrial > Soil > Tropical forest > Bulk soil | place: Panama | collected 2016-02-17 | reverse complement strand
CGATCGCGCCGATGACGAGCCGCGCGTCGGCCGAGTTCGGCCGCATAGGCTTCGCCAGGCAGGTGCCGCCGATGGGTAAGACCGGCAGGGCGTCGCGAAATACCTCGGTCGCGTGTCCGGGCGTCGCGACCGCCCTGACGGGCGCCGCCCATCCGAGCCGCGCCGCCAACGCGGCGAGCCGATCCGGATCGTCGATGACATAAAACGGCGGCACGGCATCGTTGCTGCGCCGGAGCCAGGCCTGCAGCGCGATCTCGCCGCCGATCCCGGCCGGCTCGCCCATCGTCAGGGCGAGCGGCAGGCTCATGCGCCGCCCGCCCTCACATCGACATAGGCGGTGCGCCGGAGGTCGCGCATGTAGCGCCGCGACAAGGTGTCGAGGCGCTGGCGGATCAGGGTTTCGGCGACGGTCTCGCGGCTCACGCCCGACGGGTTCGCGCCGGTCGATTTGTCGCAGATCATGATGACACCGACGCCGTTCTTCTGCACGATCGGCTGCGACACCTGGCCGGTCGGCATCGCCTCGATCACCTTGCGCATCTCGGGCGCGATCTGGCTCGCCGCGAGCTTGCCCTGGCTCGACAGTTGCGGCGCCTTCTCCATGCCGATCTTCAGCATCGTCGGACAGTCTTTGGCTTGGCTGCGCACCGCCGCAGCCTCGGTCATCGCCGCGCGCTTCGCCGCCTCGCTCGCCTGCTTCGGGAACGCGAAGACGACCTGCACGATGTCGTAGATCGGCTCCTGGTCGCCGCTGGCGGCGCCGACTTTTCTGTCGAGCACGAGCAAGAGGTAATAGCCGCCGCCGCTGCGGATCGGCGCCGACAGCTCGCCCGGCTTCAATGTGCTGACAACTTTGGCGAGCTCCGCCGGCAGCTGGTCGGGGCGCATATACCCGATATCGCCGCCGACCGCCGCCGAGGCCGCTTGCGAGAATTGCCTCGCGACGGACGAGAACCGGGCGCCCTGCTTCATCTGCACGCTGAGCCGCTCAGCGAGTTGGCGCACCTGATCCTCCTGCGCCGGGTTGACGACCGCGAGAAAGATCTCCGCGACCCGGCTCTGCGGCTCGCCGGCGTGCTCCTTGAGCCGCTTCATCGCGTCGTCGATCTCGTCGTCGGAAACGGTAAGTCCCTGCGAGACCTGCCGCTTCACAAGCTTCGCCCAGAGCAGGGAGGCGGTGAGCTGGTCGACGATCGCGGCGCGATCGATGCCGCGCGCCTTCATAAACTCGTCGAGCTGCCCCGGCCGCATGTTGTTCTGCTTCTCGAGCTGCTCGATGCCCTTCTTCACCTCCTCTTCGGTCACGGTGACGTTCTGCCGCTTGGCCTCTTGCAATTGCAATTTCTCATCGATCAGCGAGCGCAAGACCTGCGAGGCGATTCGCTGCCGATTCTCCGGCGTGTCGGGAATATTCGACGTGATCAGCACCATCCGGGCACGCGAGGCGAGATCGTAAAACGAGATCAAATCGTCGTTGACGACGGCGGCGATGCTGGGGTGTGGCGCAGCGGCTTGCGGCTGCGCCGGGGCGGCTTGTCCGGCGGCATGCGCTGTCGCGGCGCGGCGCCCGGAAAGCTCGGCCGCCCGGGCATTTCCGGCACTGACGGCCGAGGCGATCAACAAGACACAGAGCGAGCGCAAGACCATCAACAACCATCCCCCAGCGAACCCCGAAACTCAGCCTACACCCTTCGCCCTATTGGTGTCAGTGCCGGTATCCGAGCCGCCTTAGATGGCATGCTTGAAAATAGCGCGCTTTTCTTTGCCACAGGTCTTAGCCAAGTATTAACCGTTATGCTTCAGATGTTCGACTTTCGGTTTGGGGCGAAAGTCTGACCGGGGGGAAAGTTCGATGCCGAAGGACGATTGGTTTTTGATCTCGGTGCCGCTTGTCATCTTTCTTGCCGTGATGATTGCTGCCGCGCTCACTCTGCCGCAACCGTGATCCCGCCGCGCTTCGCCCGCCGCCGCAGTGTTGACCCGCGGCCGCGTTCGGCGCGGACCGCCTCTGCCGGCATGACGCAGAGCGCCATGGCCGAGCGCCGCGCCAGCCGCGCTCGCCTCGCGGCGGCGCTCGGTCGCTCGGTGCGCTCGCGCCTCGCGCTGGTCAGGTGAGCGGGAGGGCTAGAACAGGCTGCCCTGCTGCGACAGCACGGTGCCGCCGATCTCGCCGAGATTCTTGAAGACGACGCTGAACATGACCGAGATGCCCGGCGTCACGTCGCCGCTGCGGATCCCCGACTGCGTCACCGATGCGATGAAGGCCATGCACTCGTCCTGGTAGATGCCGGCCAACGTCGCGTAAAGGCTGGTGTTGTTTGACTGCGGCGTCGGCACGCCGTTGATGAAATTGGTCGAGTTCGTCAGGTTCAGGGTCTCGCTGCCGGTCAATGACCAGTAACGGGTCAGCTTCGCGACCGCGTTGAACGTGATCTGCTCCCGCTTGCCGAGCAGGATATTCGTCCCGACCGGGTTGGTGACGAGTTGGCTCTGCTGTTGCGGCGCCAGCAACAGGTAGTTGGCCCCGACCCGCAGGCTCTGCGGCCCGCCATAGACCCCGATCTCCGTCGCTTGATTGCTGAGATCGCTCTTCGACAGGCGGAAGCGGTAGATCAGGTCGAGGTAGGAGTTCGGCTGCAGGACGACCCGGCCGACGACATCCGAGAGCCGTGTCTCCGCGCCGGACCCCGGCGGCAGGAACGGGTTGATCTGCGCGCGGTAGCTCTGCCCGACCAGAACGCGGTAGTTGCCGGTCTCTTTGTTATAGACGCCGAGCTTTAGCCCGTAATCGACGCGCTGACCGGTGTCGAGCACGTCGTAGCCGGCGAGGCGGTCCGGGCGGAACAGGTCGGTATCGCGGAATTCGAAACCGAGGCTGTCCTCGTTCGGGATACGGCGCTGATTGCCGCTGGCGGTTCCGGCAAACACGCCGGTCATCGGTTCGATCGTCGCGGTGATGTTGTCGCTGCGATGGACGATCGGGTAGCTCCAGGTCAGCCCGAACTGCGGAAAGGCCCGTCCCGTAACGAAACTGGTGCTGATCGGGGTGAGCGGCGGCATGCCGTTCTGAGAGAAAAAGGCGCTTGGCAGATCGGGGTTCGATTTGTTGCTGAGATCGTTGACCGAATAGCCGTCCCCGCGCACGCTCGCCGTGAAACGGTACTGCCCGCCGATCCCGTCGCGGAACGTCTTGTCATAAAGGCTGCCGAGCGACAGTCGCCGCGTCTGCGTTCCGACCTCGCGCACGATGTTCAGGATGTTGGCATTGAGCTTCCATCGTCCGCCCCAGCCGTCGGGCTCGCTGACCCAATAGCGGTTCGCGACCGGCGTGACGATCGGTTGCGTCGAGTCGCCGAGCCCCGGCGTCAGCGGCTGGAAGATGTAAGCGTTGATGTCGGTCATCGCGCGCGGCTGGAAGCCTTCCAGATAGGCGCGGCTGATCATCGCGTTGAGCAGCGGCATCCCGAAGCCGAAGCGCAGCAGATAGGTCTGGTCCGAGACGCGCTGCGCCTGAAACCCGGTCCGGTAGGTCTCGTCCAGATCCCAGACGCCGGACGCGTTGACATGGCCGCGCCATTGATGATCGACGCTGGTGTTCCCGTTGGCGCCGACATTGCTGTAATTGAGGCTGCCGAGCGCATCGAGCAGGCCGTTGCCGAACCGCTGCCGGTATTCGGCGGTGAGCAGCGGCCCGGCGCGGCTGTAAAACCGCGGACCCAGGGTCAGGTCTTTGTCGACATCGATCGCCCAGAAATACGGCAGCCCGAAATGGAACCCGGTGGTGTTCGAATTGCCGAAGCTCGGGGTTAGAAAGCCGCTGGCCCGCTTCACGCCGGGTTCGGGCTGCGACATGTACGGCGCGTAAAACACCGGCCAGCCGTCAATCTCCATGACGACGTCGCGAAACTCGATCAGCTTGTATTCCTTGTCGTCGCTGATTTCCCGCGCCTTCAATTGCCAAGCGGGCGGCGCATAGGGGTCGTCCCGGCACAGATCGCAGGGCGAGTAGACGCCGCGCCGCAGCTCGGTGCGATTCCCGGCGATGCGGCGCGCCGTGTTACCCGCCAGCCGTGAGCGGTCGGCGAGCAGCATGCGCACATTCTGCGCGAAGGAATTGTTCATCGAGTCGCGCAGTTCCATGAAATTGGAAAACACGACCTCGCCCGTCGGGCTCAGCAGGCTGACATGACCCGAGGCGGTGATTGTGTCGGTGCGCTGGTTGTAGCTGACCTGGTCGGCGAGCAGGATCTGGCCGCCCTGTGAGATCTCGACATGGCCCTTGGCGACGGTCAGGCCGAGCTGGTCATCGTATTGCACCTCGTCCGCCTGGAACAGCACCGGCGCGCCACGCACCTGGTGGCGGCTGCCGGTCGAGAACTGCGCCGCGGCCGGAGCAGGCGCTGCGAAGAATGCGATGACGATGGCCGCCAGCAATAGGCCGGCGCGCCCTCTCCGCATCGGGCGTTCTGCAGGTTTGGGGAAACCTGTCATTCGTGGCGTTCAGCCCCGGAAAAGTTTGCGTGAAGCTATCGAGGAAGATCCTTCGGCGGCCGTGTCAACAAAAGCTGATGGGCGTTGCGGGCTCATCCGTCCTCGAGGTGCAGCAGCATCGAGGCGCCGAAAGTCAGGCTGACGGCGGTGGGTGTCCAAGCCGCGAGCAAGACCGGGATCTTCGCCGACAAGCCCAGCGCAAAGACGACGTCGGACAAGAAATACAGGAGGAACCCGGCCGCGACGCCGCTGACGATCATCATCGTCGCGCCGCCGCGGCGTTGCATCCGCAGGCTGAAAGTGGCCGCGACCAGCACCATCGCGCAGAACAAGAAAGGCCGGGCGAGCAGCACGTTGAAATGCAGCCGATGGCGTTCGGCGGAAAACCCGGACTGCTCGAGCAGCGCAATAAACCCTGGCAAATCCCAGAACGACATCGTATCGGGGGAAGCGAGGCTTTCCTCGATCTTGGCTGTCGTCAGCTTCGTGGGCAGCCGTAATTGGGCGAACGGCTCGGGTGTCTCGTCCGGCCGGAAGCGCTGACCCTCCTCGAGGATCCAGAAACCATTTTGGAGCCGCGCCGATTTCGCCTCGACGCGGGACGTGAAGGTCAGCATCCGGTCGATGAAGAAGACGGTGACGCCGTCGAGCTGCAACGGGTCCGAGGCGCCGCGCTTCTCGCCATGAATTAGGATCTGCCCATCCGCGGCGTCGCTCTGGCGCAGCCACAGCCCGCCGCGCGATAGGGCCATCGGATCGCCCGGCTGCCGTAGAATACGGTTGTCGAGCTTTTCGTAATGCCACTCCATCGCCGAGGCGATCGGGTTGAACACCGTCACCGCGACGACCCCGACGACCAGCGCGACGAGGACCGCCGGTGTCAGGAACTGCCAGACCGACACGCCCGCGGCGCGCGCCACGACGAGCTCGTTGCTGCGTGTCAGCCGCCAAAACGCCAGCATCGTGCCGAACAGGATCGCGAACGGCATGACCTCCTGAGCGGTGTGCGGCATCTTCAGCGCCGCCATTTCCAAGAGGATGCCCCAGCCGGCTTGCGCCCGGCCGCCACCGCGGCGCAGCAATTCGAGATAGTCGAGCAGGAAGGTGATGGCGACCATCGTGCCAAACACCCCCGCGAACCATGTGAAGAACTGGCGCGCGATATAGGCAGACAGGATCCGCGCGACCTGCACCGAGACTCCCCCTGTCCCCTATCGCCCTGGCGGCCGTCAGGCCGGCTCGGCAACCGGCGCCGGCCGCCACAATCCGAGCCGGATGCCGCCGAACCGCAGCATTCCAAACCCAAGCGCCAACGGCAAGAGGTCGATGACGTACATCAAGGGGATAGCGGCATAATGGCTCGCCGTCAGGCTCTTGACCCCGATATCGGTCGATTGGAACACCAGCGCGAAAAACACCGCGAGCAGCACCCGCCGCAGCTGGCCCCGGCGGTTGAATTCCCCGGGCAAAAGGCACGCCAGCGGGATCATGGCAAAGCTGAAGATCGACAAGGGCACGACGAGCCGCTGGTGTCCCTCAGCCATAAAGGCGCGGTAGTTCGCCCCGTCGATCTCCGGGGGCGGAAAAAACAATTCGCCGAGAAAGCGTTCCTGCGGCTCGCGGAAGCGCACCACGGGCGCGTCGCGCATCATCGCCAGGTCGAGCGTATAGCGGTCAAAGGTTAGGACCGAGAATTTGCCGCTCGCCCGGTCATAGCGCTGCCGATTGCCATTGACGAGGATGATGCGCGAGCCTTGCGCGCTGTCGGCGAAGGCGCCGCGCTCGGCAAAGATCGTGACCGGCTGCTGCGGGTCGCGCTCGTCGTTGATCAGGACGCCGCTGATCTCGCCGCGTTCATTGCGCGACCCGATATAGATCGTCAGCTTGTCCGAGATCGTCGTAAACGTGCCTTCCTGAAGAAGGCTCGAGACGAAGCGGTTGCGGATCTCGAATTGCAGATCCTTGAACTCGCGGTTCGAGGCCGGGAGGAAATAGGCCGACAGACTCATCAGCACGACAAAGCCTAGCCCGGCCAGAACCATGATCGGCTTCGCCAGCGCCTGAGGGCTCAGTCCTGAGGCGCGCATGACGACAAGCTCGCTCTCGGAGGTCAGTTTGTTGAAGACGAAGAGGACCGCGATGAAAGCGCCGATCGGCAACACGATGTCGATAAAGCGCGGCAGGATCAAAAGCGCGAGATAGAGGAACACCTCGGCCGAGAGGCCGCGGTTGACGATCAGGTCGACGAGCCGCAGCGACTGCGCCAGCCACACCGCCGCGGAGAGTGCCGCCGTGACGAATAAGGTCACGCTGAGGCATTGCCGCAAAATGTAGCGGTCGAGCCCGTTGAGGCGGAAGCGTTCGAGATTGGCGAGCGGCTGGATCATCGGCGCCGGATCATAGGGCCCCCCATCCGCCCGGGCCAGCAAGATGCCAGCGTCGCCACCGGCCGGGCAGCGAGAACTTTCCGATGGGCGGTCCTCTTTCTTCGCGTGCGGAGTGGTCGAGCCAAGCAGATGCCCTTTCGCCAGGAAGCCCGTTTCCCCGAGAGCGCGCCGAGCGTTTGCGCCGGATTGCCGGCGGGCAACTGACCTGGCGGCGGCATTTACGCAACTCGTATTGCTGCCCCGCCATTCGGCGGCATTGACTTGGCCTCGGCGGCTGTCGTCAATCGGCCCGAGACAGACCGCCTCCCCAGGGAACTCGCCAAGGACCGACCATGGACATCCGTTTCGCCGAATTTTCGCAGCCGCAATCGGGCGCCATCGTGGTCGGCGTGTGGGAAGATCGGGTGCTGACTGCCCCGGCCCGCCGCCTCGACGAGGCGACGCAGGGCGCGATCTCGCGCGCCGCCGCAGCGGCGCCCCGCTTCCACGGCAAGAAAAACCAGCTCTTGCCGATCGTCGGTCCGCCCGGCCTGCCGCTGTCGCGCATCGTTCTCGCCGGGCTCGGCAAACCCGAGACCGTCGATGCGCGCCTCATCGAGGATCTCGGCGGCGCGATTGTCGCGCATCTGAATTCGGCCGGCGAAAGCGAGGCAACCCTCGCGATCGATCTCGGCGAGGGCGCGCCGGTGAAACCGGCCGAGAGCGCCGCCCGCCTCGCTTATGGCGCGGCGCTCCGCTCCTACCGCTTCGATAAATACCGCACCAAGCAGAAGCCGGAGCAGAAGCCCTCGCTGATGGCGCTGACCGTCGCCGCCGTTTCGCCCGGTGAGGCGAAGCAAGCGTACAAGCCGCTCGCCGCCGCGGCCGCGGCTGTGGCCTTCACGCGCGATCTCGTTTCCGAGCCGGCCAACGAGCTCTACCCCGAGAGCATGGCGGAGCGCGCCGCGGCGCTCGCCGGACCCGATCTCCCGGGTCTCGCGGTCGAAGTACTCGATGAGAAGCGTCTCGAGCAGCTCGGCATGGGCGCCCTTCTCGGTGTCGCCCAGGGCAGCGCGCGCCCGCCGCGCGTCGTTGTCATGCAATACCGCGGCGCCGCCGCCGATATCCCGCCCGTCGCCTTCATTGGCAAGGGTGTCACCTTTGATACCGGCGGCATCTCGATCAAGCCGGGCAGCGGCATGTGGGACATGAAATGGGACATGGCCGGCGCCGGCGTCGTCGTCGGGCTGATGCGCCTCCTCGCCGCCCGCCAGGCACGCGTCAATGCGGTCGGCCTCGTCGGGCTCGTCGAGAACATGCCGTCGGGCACCGCGCAGCGTCCCGGCGACATCGTTCGATCGATGTCTGGCCAGACGATCGAGGTGTTGAACACCGATGCCGAGGGCCGCCTCGTGCTGGCCGATGTGCTGTGGTACTGCCAGGAGCGCTTCAAGCCGAAGCTGATGGTCGATCTCGCAACGCTGACGGGCGCCGTCATCGTCGCGCTCGGCCACGAGAATGCCGGCCTTTTCGCCAACAATGACGAGCTCGCTGAGCGGCTCGTTGCTGCTGGCAAGGCGGTGGGCGAGCATGTCTGGCGATTGCCGCTCGCCGAAAGCTACGACCGCGCGATCAACAGCGACGCCGCCGATGTGAAGAACATCGCTGGCGACCGCGCCGCCGGCAGCATCATCGGCGCCCAGTTCGTGCAGCGCTTTGTCAACAACGTGCCTTGGGCGCATCTCGATATCGCCGGGGTCGCCTGGTCGAAAAAGGACACCCCGACCGTGCCGAAGGGCGCCACCGCCTTTGGAGTCCGCCTTCTCGACCGCTTCGTCGCCGATTATTACGAGAGCGAGTGATGCGATGAGCGACGCCTCGACCGTCTCGTTTGAGACGGATGGCCCGGTCGCGATCGTCACGATCGAGCGGCCGGAGGCGCGGAACGCGGTCAATCGTCCGACCCGGGAGGCGCTCGCCGCCGCCTTTCGCCGCTTCGATGCCGATGCGTCGCTCTCGGTCGCAATCCTGACCGGCCGCGGCGGTTATTTTTGCGCCGGCGCCGATTTGAAGCAGATCGCCGCCGGGCAGCGCGGTCACCGCGTCGAGGGCGGCGACGCGCCGATGGGCCCGACGCGGATGAAATTGTCGAAACCGGTCATCGCTGCGATCGAGGGCCCGGCTGTCGCTGGCGGGCTCGAGCTCGCGCTCTGGTGCGATCTGCGCGTCGCAGCGCGCGACGCGGTATTCGGCGTCTATTGCCGTCGTTTCGGCGTGCCGCTGATCGATCTCGGCACAATCCGGCTGCCGCGCCTGATCGGCCACAGCCGCGCAATGGATCTGATTCTGACCGGCCGCGGCATCTCCGGCGAGGAGGCCGAGCGCATCGGGCTCGTCAATCGCCTCGTCGAGCGCGGTGCGGCGCTCTCCGCTGCGAAGGAGCTGGCGCACGAACTCGCGCGTCTGCCGCAGGCAGCGTTGCGCAGCGACCGGTTGTCGGCGATCGAGCAATGGGGACTCGGCTGGGACGCGGCGGTATTGAACGAATTCCGCCTCGGCATCAAGACGGTGGAGAGCGGCGAGACCGAAGCCGGCGCGCGCCGTTTTGCCTCCGGCGTCGGTCGCCACGGCGCTCGGGTGGACAAGTAAAGCCGGTAATGGCTGATATCGGCTTCTATCACCTGCTGACGACACCGCTCGAGCGCGCGCTGCCGCGTTTGTTGGAGCGCGCCTGCACGCAGGGCCACCGCGTTGTGATCCGCGCCGCCTCGCCGGAGCGTGTCGAACATCTGAGCGCGCTCCTCTGGACCTATGACGACGCAAGCTTTCTGCCGCACGGCGCGGCACGTGACGGCAATCCCGCGGCGCATCCGATCTGGCTCAGCGATCATGCCGAAAACCCGAACGGCGCGACGATCCTGTTCCTCGTCGACGGCGTCGAAGCCGACGACATCACCGATTTTGCCCGCTGCATCGACATGTTCGATGGCAACGATGAAGCCGCGGTCGAAGCGGCGCGCGCCCGCTGGCGCAAGGCGCAGGCGGCCGGCCACTCGCTGACCTACTGGCAGCAGACGGGCGCCGGCTGGGAAAAGAAGGCGTAGCGCTTCAGCCCGCCGCATTGCCGCGAACCGGGCCGCCCGCTATAACCCGCGCCTCCCCGGTACCCGAGTATCCCCATGGCCATCGAACGGACGCTCTCGATCATCAAGCCCGATGCGACCCGCCGCAACCTGACCGGCGCTATCAACGACCGCTTCGAGAAGAGCGGTCTCCGCATCGTCGCGCAGAAACGGCTGCGCCTGTCGCAGGACATGGCCGAGCGCTTCTACGCTGTGCATGGCGAGCGGCCGTTTTATCGCAGTCTCGTCGGCTTCATGACCTCGGGCCCGGTCGTCGTGCAGGTG
>Ga0126378_10004975_pt1 | contig 10264 bp, 8 predicted proteins | sample PanSoiMetPlot_23_FD_92587 | JGI IMG/M metagenome (GOLD analysis project Ga0126378, IMG submission 92587) | Tropical forest soil microbial communities from Panama - MetaG Plot_23 | ecosystem: Environmental > Terrestrial > Soil > Tropical forest > Bulk soil | place: Panama | collected 2016-02-17 | reverse complement strand
AGGCCGGCCACAATGGTCGGGCTCGCCTGCACTCGCCTGCCAGCTCGGCGGGCTGGCAGTCCCCGAAGGAGGTTGGCGTGAAGGCGCTTGTGTTCCAGCACAACCTCGCCAGGGAGGCGGCGTCGGCAATCGGCGGGCGGGTCGACCGGCGCGCCTTCGTCTCCCGCTTCGCTCCCGTCCGGCTCGAGGACATCGATGAGCTGCCGTTGCCCGCGCAAGACTGGGTCCGCGTCGAGACGACGTTCTCCGGGTTGTGCGGCTCCGACGTGAAGCAGATATTGCTGAACGGCGCGCGCGACAACCCGCTGACCGCGCTGGTGTCGTTCCCGCACGTGCTTGGCCATGAGGTGGTCGGGCGCCGCGCTGACACCGGCGAGCGTGTCGTGCTTAACCCGTGGCTATCGTGCGGCCCTCGAGGCATCGATCCGCCGTGCGGGGCATGCCTGGCCGGCCGTTATCCCTGGTGCCGCAACTTCCGCTCGGGTGACCTGCCGGTGGCTATTCACCTCGGGAACTGTGCGGCGGCCGCCGGAGCGCACGCGGAGCGCTTCGCCGCGCATGCCTCGCAGCTGTTCGACATCCCCGACGGCGTCTCGGATGAGGCGGCCGTGCTCGCTGACCCGGTCAGCGTCTCGCTGCGATCGATCTTGCTCGCGCCGCCCCCGGACGCCAGGCCCGTTCTCGTCTACGGCTCGGGCACGCTCGCGTTCGCCGCGGTCGCGCTGCTTCGTCACCTCTACCCGAGCACGCAGGTATGGGCCGCGACGAGATCGGGTGCCCGAGCGGCGCTCGCAACCAGGCTTGGCGCCCATGCCGCGCTTCCAAGTTCGCCGGACGAACTGGTCTCTCAGGTCGCCCGCCTCGTGGGCACGACGCCGCTCGAGCCGTGGAGCAAGCGCGACTGGCTGCAGGACGGCCCGGCTGTGGTCTACGACACGATCGGCTCGACGGAGACCGTCGAGACGTCGCTGCGCCTGCTAGCGACCGGGGGCACCCTGGTGATTTCAGGCGTCGAGCCGCCGAAGCGTTTCGAGTGGACCCCCCTTTACTTCAAGGAACTGCGCGTCGTCGGCTCGAACGGGTTTGGCCTCGAGGAGGTGGACGGCGTGGCCAAGCATGCAATGCAGCACTATTTCGACTTCGTGGCCGCAGGCTTGGACCTGACGCCCGTGATCACACACCGCTTCCCGCTCGAGCGCTGGGGCGAGGCGGTGCTGACGCTGAAGGACTCGCGCCGCACAGGAGCGGTCAAAGTGCTGCTTGAGCCGGCCGGTTCTGGTCACCTGCCGTGACCGGAGCGAGTCGGCCGTCGATTAGCTGTCTCCCCAGGTGGCGGTGTGCAGCGCAATGTGGTCGTGGCACCCGGGCAGAGGCGTCGGCTTCAACGTCGTCACCGGACATGGCTTGCGGAGGAAAGGCGGCCGCGGGGGCTGGGTGAAGTCGAACTCGTTGATGAGATTTCCGAGGATCGCCGCGTTCTCGCGGACGCTCGGCCGCCGGTCGGGTCGGCCGTCAGTGGCCGGGTTGAGCCTGGCACCGCCCATGAAGTCGTCCTCGATGAACTTCAGGTACGCGTCGGTCGACAGAGTCTGGGTGTCGATGTAGCCCGTTTTCGCGTAGGGGCTGATCATCAGGCCTGGCACCCGGAAGCCATATCCCTGGTGGTCGACGACGGGGGGCGCCATGTTGTCGTAATAACCGCCCCAGTCGTCCCAGGTCAGGAAGATGGCGCAGGACTTCCAGTCGGGCCCGCGCATGACCGCGTTGATCAGCCGGGTGACGAAGGCCTGGCCGGTGCTGACCAGCGCCGGGCCGTGCTCGCTGTTGCGGAAGTCAGGCGCGACCCAGGACACTTTCGGCAGCGTGCCGGCCTTGGCCTGCCGGTAGAAAACCGTCAGCGGGCGGATGCTGCCGAGCTGGCGGTCCTTGTGGACGTCGGTGAAACCGGGCAGCGGGTTCCAGTGGATCGAGGTCCCGGTCGGGTTGCCGAGCGAGACGGTGACGGCGCCGTGGTCGAGGTAGTAGCTCCAGGACACGTGGTGGCGGTGCAGCAGCCAGGTGATGTCGGTCCACGCGAACGGGGTCCGGCGGTTCGGGAGCCGCTCGGGCGGCATGTTGGTGGGGAAGCAGCTCATGGGCACGCCCGTGTGGAAGCACTTGGCCGACCACCCGGACACCTCGTACAGGTGCGCGGGCAGGCTCCACGAGCCGGGGGCCTCGAAGAAATGATCCTGCAGCACGAAGTGCTTGGCGTAGGCCCAGTAGTTCGGTATATCCGAGCCCACGTGATAGCCCATCACGTCCGTGTGGCAGGGATGGCCCACGGTGCACAGCATTCTCTGGGCCGTGGCGACGAAGCCGTTCATCTTGCCGCCGTTAAGGTCGGCCAGGAACGGGGCCTGGGCGTGCGGGTCGTTGCCGTTGCTGTCACGGTGGTCGACAAACGGCCGGTGGCAGGCGGTGTTGCGCTGATATCTGAACAGGCCGTGCAGGCAGGCGTGCTTGGGAATGCCGTCCCCGGGTGGCAGCCCGGGATAGGTCCCGAAGTAGGAATCGAAGGACCTGTTCTCCTGCATGATGATGATGACGTGCTTGATCAGGTGGATGCCGGAATTGGCCGCGAGCGCCGCATCCTGCGGGCGGTTCTGCTGGCGCGCCTGCGCGGTCACGCTGACCGTCAGCGTGCTGGCAACTGCGAGCGCCGATGCCGCTATGACCCCGCGGCGAAATCTCATCCTGTCCCTCCCAGCTCTCCGGCCAACAGGACGGCCCGCCGCCCAGCGCATATCAAATAATGCCGCATCACGCACAAACTGACCGGGCAAACGGGCCAGGTCGGACGTCGGGCCGACGTCAGCCAACGACGCCGCTGCCATCGGCGGGGCGAGATGACAAGCGCTCAGAGCCGACTGCGCCGCGATTCTAGCGGCTTGAGCACGGGTCCGGGCGCTAGAGGTTGGACTTGATGCTTCCGCCGTCGATCTGGTAGGCGGCGCCCGTGATGTAGGAAGCGCGTTCGGAGGCCAGGAAGGCAACCAAGTCGCCAAGTTCGGCTGGCCGCCCTAGGCGGCCGACCGGGACCGCAGCGGCCAGCGGCGCGAGCCGCTCCTGAAGTGCGTGATCGGCTTGCTCGGTTCGCGGATCAAGGTCAGGGCTGATCCTGGACGTGAGGAACCGGCCCGGCAGCACCAGGTTGATGGTGATGCCGTCGTTGGCGAGGTCAGGCATGATCGCCTTCATCAGGCCGGCGACGCCAGGGCGGACGCCGTTCGAGAGGTCGATGTTCTCGACCGGTTCCTTCACTGAGCTGGATTGGATTGCGATGATGCGCCCCCAGCGGTTGCGGCGCATGTAGGGGACTACCTCGCGGACGAAGCGAATGAAGGTCAGCGTGACCACCTCGAACGCGCGCAGCCAATCGCCGTCGGTAAGGTCATCGAACTTCCCGATTGCCGGGCCGCCGCAGTTCGCCACGAGCACGTCCACCGTGCCGAAACGCTCGACCGTGGCCGTGACCACGCTGGCGACACCGTCGGCCCTGGTCAGGTCGGCCGGCACGGCAAGCACCTCGGCAGCGGTCTCGCGCCGAATCTGGTCGGCGGCAGCGTCAAGATCGGCCGCGGTTCTGGCGCAGATCGTCACCCTGGCTCCCTCGCGGGCGAGCGACAGCGCGCAGGCACGGCCTAGGCCCTTGCTCGAGGCGCCAACCACGGCGACCTTTCCGCTGAGCCCTAGGTCCACGCGGCACCCCCGTTAGGCTGCCTGCCCGCCTGACGACATCGCTGACTCTAGCGGGCTCGCGCCTGAACCGGTGGCAACCCCTCGGATCGTGACGTCGGCTGACATACGCTGCGGGGTTCGAGCGGCGGGCGTCCGCCTGCTGCTGCTTCAGTTCTCGCCACAGCGCGAGGAGATGGAGAGGTTCGGCGCCGAGGTGATCAGCCGTATCGGTCAGCCACCGGCGGCTGAACTGCCAGCGGAAGGTTAAGCGCAAACGTGTGCGCGGGCGCGGCGAGACAGTAACGTTGTCTGTGAATAGCTCAGCGTAGGAGGTCAGCGATGACCCGGCAGCAGGCCGGCAGGGCGGTTACCGGCGGGCACGGCCGTGGACCCCGGGGCCGGCTCGCGACGTTATACTCCGGCGTCCGCAGTTGCCCGATCCCCGGCTGCGGCCGCCAGATCGATCCATCGCGCCTGATGTGCCGCAGGCACTGGTACACGGTGCCCAAGGAGTTGCGTGACCAGGTGTGGGCCACCTGGCGATCGGGGCAGGCGGCTTTCAGTCGTGAGCATCGGGACGCGGTGAGCCGGGCGATCGCGGTGGTGCGCGCCGCGGCTGGACAGGCTCGGGACCCGACCGAGGTACGGTCGCCCCAGACCTCTGCCGCGCGGCATGGCTAGGCCGGCCGGGTAATCCGGTCGACTGGCAGGCCACCGTCCGGGGAGGGAAGCAATGGCACTGCTGCTGCCAGAGGCGGACGGGATCGCCGATCATGCCGCGATCGCGCTGCCCGAATCCGATGTGTTTAGGTACGGCGAGGCGCGCCGCGACCGGCTGAACGCGGTGACCTTCTACTGCCTGCCCTATATGGGCGATGCCGCCAGCGTCGCGCTGATCGGCGAGCTTCCTGGAGTACGGGTCGTGCAGAGTCTCAGCAGCGGAGTAGACGACGTGCTTGGCGCCGTGCCGCCGCAGGCGACTCTTTGCAACGGGCACGGTCTCGGCCATGAGGAGGGAACTGCCGACCTGGCCTTGACGCTGATCCTGGCCAGCCTGCGGCAGATCCCGCGGTTTGTCGGGCAGCAGTCGCGCCGTGAATGGTCGCACCTGCGCACGGAGTCGCTTGACGGCAAGCGCGTCCTGCTGGTCGGGTATGGCGCGATCGGTGCGGCGATTCACTCACGCTTGCTGCCGTTCGGTGCCGTCGTCTCGCGCGTCTCCCGGACTCCGCGCGACGGAGTCTTCGGCCTGCACGACCTGCCCGCGCTCGCGGCGACGACGGAGATACTCGTGGTCTGCATCGCGCTGCATCCTGCTACCTGCGGCCTGATCGGCCAGCAGGTTCTTGCTTCGCTGCCCAACGGAGCTCTCGTGGTCAATGTCGCGCGCGGGCCGGTCGTCGACGCGGCCGCCCTGAGCAGCGAGCTTCATGCAGGGCGGCTACGGGCCGCTCTCGACGTGACCGATCCTGAGCCGCTGCCCAGCGACCGCCCCGAGTGGACGCTGCCGAACGTGCTGATCACGCCGCACGTCGGCGGTGACACCGGTAGCTTCGCCCGGCGTGCGCCCGAGTTCGTCGCTGCCCAAGCGGCACGCCACCTAGCCAGCCGCCCGCTGCGAAATGTCGTCAAGCCCGCAGCCCCCCAATAGAACCACGTCAGGCGGCGCGCAGCCGGGAGCTTTCGTCGGCGACCCACAGTCCGGTAAGTCCGCGCAGGTGCCCGATGAACTGGTCGTGCTCGCTGGCCGGGTAAACCGACCTGACGGTCTGCACAAGCAGGTCGTCGAAGTCTGGCCCGGCAACCCAGTCGAGTACAAGCTCGTCGAGGTGCCCCAGGCTGGTCGCGCAGAAGTCGTGGTAGCGATCGACGGTGAAGTACTCGTCAGCGAGGACGGCGTAGGCCTGCAGCTTGTCCGGATAGGATGCGCTGGCATCGTCGGCGATCGCGAAGAACCGGTCAGTCTCCAGGTCGAGACGGGGTCTGCGGCCGGTGACCAGGGCGAACACGCACCATTTCACCAGCGCCTTGATCGCCCAGGGAAAGTAATAGTGCAGGCTGGTGAGCGCGACGTCGGGGCACGCGTTGGCATAGTCGATGGGGTAGACCTCGCTGCCTGAGACCAGCGTCTCGCACGAGTTGAACTCCCACCGGAAGAACGCATTCACCAGGCGGCTGATCGTCACCACCTCAGCGCCCACCGCCGGAGTCAGGAAGTCATGCTCGACCGCGTAGCGCAGGTGCATTGGCTCGTCAGGCCGGAAGCGCATCACCATCGTTTCGGCGCCGATCGATAGCGAGCGGGCGAATGCGTCATAACCCTCGATCGCCTTCTGCAGGTGCATGAGCATTTCCCCGCTGGCGTCGTAGGCGGCGTGCAGTTCGGCGGCGCCGCGGATGCGCGACACGCCGCGCCAGGCGCCGCCGTCGTACGGCTTCATAAACAGCGGGTAACCGATCCGCTCCGCGATCGCGTCGAGGTCGAATGGCCGGTTGTAGCGTGCGGCCGTGTACGCGTAGCGGGAATTGTCGACGGGATTCTTGTACGGCACGAGCACAGTTTCAGGCACCTTAAGGCCCAGCCGCATCATCGCGCAGTACGCCGCGTGCTTCTCCATCGCTTGGAACGTGAACGGGCTGTTGAGCAGGTACACGTTGTCCATCAGCGCGACCTTCTTCAGCCACTCCCTCGGGTGGTAGTACCAGTAGGCGAGCCGGTCGACCGCGAGGTCGTAGCGCGGCCGGTCGCGCAGGCTGAACGGCTCGATCATGATCCGCTCGCATAGGAAGGAATGCCTCGCGCCGTCCGCCCCGGCGACCGGTCCGAGGCGCCGCAGGATCTCGTCGAATGCGCGGGGCCAGTCTTCCTCGGTGCCGAGCAGCAGCCCGATCAGGTGATTGGTGGAGGTCACGGGGCTCCTAACAAAATCGCGGCATGTGGTGAGCGAGCTGGGCGCGCCAGGACGGCCAGTCGTGCGGCACGTCGTGCCCCCACAGGTCAAGCTCGTGCCTGATCTGCTTACTGGCAAGCAGTTCGGCGAACCGCTTGGTGCTAGGCAGCGACCCGGTCGTGTCTTCCCAGGGCCCTTGACCGCACACCAGCAGCAGGCTCACCCGGCCGCGCAGCCAGTCCAGGTGGTCACCGTGCAGATGACCGACGTAGTCAAGCGGGTTGTTGAAGTACGCGGTGGAACCGCGCTCGCCCCATCCCTCCCACGCTGCTGGGTCGTAGTTGCCGGAAAAACACATCGCGAGCGGGAAGAGGTCGGCTCGCTTGAGCGCGAAGTTGGCCGCGTGGAACGCGCCGAGGCTGCAGCCGAGCGTCGCCAGGTCGATGGCTGTGCCGCCGCAGTCATGCCGAATCCAAGGGACGACGTCGTCCAGAATCCAGGACTCGTAACGATCGTGCTGGCGGGCTCGATCCTCGACCGAGACGGCGGAGTTCGACCACGACTGCGCGTCATAGCTGTCGACGCAGTAGAGCTTCAGCCGACCAGCCTCGAGCAGGTCGGCGACGGCGCCGACCATGCCGTTGTCCTCGAAGTCCCACGCCCGGCCCCGCTCGGCGGGGAACACGAGCACCGGGCGGCCCCAGTGGCCGTACCGGATCACCGTGCCGCTGGCGCCGATGGCCTGCGAATACAGGTCGGTCGTCAACTTGTTCATGGCTGACCCGAAGGGTCGCGCGGGGTCGTACGGGCGGGCCGACACAGCGTGCGGATCAGCCGCGTCAGGTAAGGGTCGAACGCGTCGCGCCAGGCTGTGTAGTTGTGCGCGTCGGGTACCTCGTGCAGCGCAGCGGGGTAGCCGTGCGCGTCGAGCGTCCGTGCCATGAGCCTGTTGTTGTCGATGTTCGCTTCGAGTTCGCCGCAGGTGAGCGCGACCGGCACGGCCCGGTCGGGGAGCGCCCCGGCGTGTACTCCGGCGACGAAGGCGACGATCCGCTTGTAGTAGCGGAAACGTTGTTCGTGGCCGTCGAACGGCGCCGTGAAATAGCTGCCCGACTGGAGGAACAGCGCATCGAACGCATCTGGGTACCTGCAATGCGCGTGCAGCATCGCCAACGCGCCGAGGCTAGCGCCCATGCCGATCCGCGTGCTGGTCGCGACCAGGTCGGCCAGGGCCGGGATCACTTCGCGCCGCAGCGCCCTTGCGTAGCTCGGGTTGGCCGAATACCAGCGGTCCCTGGCGCCGGGTCCGAGCAGGGCGGCGCGGAGCCTGGGTAGCCCTCGCCCGGCCACGCCGGCCGCCAGGTAGCGGGTCAGGCTGGCCATACAGTCGTACTCCGGCCCATCATGCGCGACGAGCAGCGGGAGCGGCTCGTCGTCGGGTGTACCCGCGGGAACCCAGATCCGCGCGGAGATCGCCGCCCCGAGCGCGCGGACAGGGACGTCGATAGCCCTTCGGTCACTGCGCACTTGGGCGGCCGCAAGCCAGGCGGGACGTGAGTAGCCAGGAAATTCGAGCACGCTCTTGAGCCCAAACGCGCCGGCAACGCGCACCGGATTCCCTGGATCGGTCACGACATCGGTGCTGCCGTCCGGGCGGCGCAGCTCAAGCAGATATTCCATCCTGGTCACCGGTGGCCGGTCGATGACAAGTTCCCACCCCTGCCCGTTGCGATGGAAGTCGAGCAGGTCGGTTGGGATACGCAGGTCCTGGCTTAGCCGTACGCCCGCCAGCTTGCGCTCAGGGTCGGCGAGCATGAGCGTCACGGGGGCCCTGTCGGCGGCGGCCATCACCCGCACATAGTGCCTGGCACGCGCCGCGATGACAATGGCGCGCGCTGGCGCGCGACGCGATGACGTGCGACCGTGTATGCAGTGTCGGGTGCGCACTAGCTGAGTGAGGCCGCATGGGTCGTGACATCCAGCCGATCAAGATCAGCGGCGAGGACAGGCGGAAGTACCGGGAGAAGCTCAGGCGGTCTCTTGACGTACTCGACAAGATGCTGCGGGAGGAGGTTTTCACCGATCACGAGTCGCTGGTGGGCCAGGAAATCGAGCTGAACCTCGTGGACGAGGATGGCTCGCCGTCCATGCGCAACGCCGACGTGCTTGCCGCCATCGCCGATCCTGCCTGGGCGACCGAACTCGGGCAGTTCAACATCGAGATCAACGTGCCGCCGCGCCGGCTCGACGGCGACGCCTTCGCCGTCCTTGAGGACGAGATACGCGCGGACCTCAATGGCGCCGACGCGAAAGCGCGCGGTAGCGGCAGCCACCTGGTGATGATCGGCATTCTGCCGACGCTGCGGCAAGAGGACGTTCACGAGGGGAACCTGTCGGCCAACGAGCGCTACAAGGTCATGAACGAGCAGGTGTTCGCCGCGCGAGGCGAAGACATCCGGATCGCGATCGAGGGCGCCGAGCAGTTGCTCACGCATGCGGACAGCATCACGCCTGAGGCCGCCTGTACGAGCGTCCAGTTGCACCTCCAGGTCAGCCCCGACGAGTTCGCCAGCTACTGGAACGCTGCCCAGGCCATCTGCGGCGTTCAGGTCGCTGTCGGCTCCAACTCGCCCTTCTTGTTCGGCCGCCAGCTCTGGCACGAGACCAGGATCACGCTGTTCGAGCAGGCTACGGACACCCGGCCGGAGGAGCTTAAGCAGCAGGGCGTGCGGCCCAGGGTGTGGTTCGGCGAGCGCTGGATCACCTCGGTGTTCGACCTGTTCGAGGAGAACATCAGGTACTTTCCGGCGTTGCTGCCCATCTGCGAAGAGGAGGACCCGCTCGCGGTGCTGCAAGCCGGTGCCAGTCCTGACCTGGCCGAGATGAACCTGCACAACGGGACGATCTACCGCTGGAACCGCCCGGTCTATGCGGTCGTCGACGGTCGTCCGCACCTGCGGGTCGAGAACCGCGTGCTCCCGGCCGGACCGTCGGTCGCCGACACGATGGCGAATGCCGCGTTCTACTACGGCCTGGTCCGGGCCCTGGCCGAGGCGCAGCGTCCGATCTGGACGCAGATGTCGTTCGCGACCGCAGCGGAGAACCTGCACGCGGCGGCGCGCTACGGAATGGACGCGCAGCTGTACTGGCCAGGCGCGGGCGAGGTGCCGGCGGCCGAGCTCGTGCTCAGGCGGCTATTGCCGCTGGCCAGGAGCGGACTCAGGCAATGGGGAGTCGGACAGGAGCAAGCGGACCGCCTGCTTGGCATTATCGAGCAACGATGCCTGACCGGCCAGAGCGGTTCCGCCTGGCAGATCGCCAGGACCGAGGCCATCGCCGGGCGGGCCGACTCCGGCCGCCTTGATGCGTTGCGGCAAATGACGAAGCACTACATCGAACACATGCACACCAATCAGCCTGTCCATACCTGGCCGGAGAGCGACTGAGGCTCGGCGAAGACCGGTGCTGCCTGTGCCTCGATGGCCAGGTCAGCGTCGTCGTCTGGGTCGTCTGAGTCGGCTGCCCGTTCGGCATCCACGGCGGCCTGCATCCGGCGCAGCACGGTGTCAGGAAGCACGGTTCTGGCAGACGTACTAGGGCCGCTTCCTGAAGCACCGGGTACCCGGCGGGTGAGCGGCGGAGTGCGCCTGTGT
>Ga0126378_10004972_pt1 | contig 10267 bp, 19 predicted proteins | sample PanSoiMetPlot_23_FD_92587 | JGI IMG/M metagenome (GOLD analysis project Ga0126378, IMG submission 92587) | Tropical forest soil microbial communities from Panama - MetaG Plot_23 | ecosystem: Environmental > Terrestrial > Soil > Tropical forest > Bulk soil | place: Panama | collected 2016-02-17 | reverse complement strand
TACGTGTTGCTCAGGCCCGTCCACAAGGATCTCGCCCTTCTCGCCGCGTTCTTCGGACTCGTAAGCACCGCGTCCTTTGCTGCCTGCGAGCTCTTTTATCTTGCGCCGTCGCTCATCCTGGGAAGCGCTGGCTATCTAAAGACCTTCGCGCCCGATCAACTCAATACGCTCGCGCTGCTATCGCTCAAGCTGTTTGTACACTCAGGGCTGTAGCGCGGATGCAGGCTGACGACAAACGGATCACAACAACTGGACGAACTGAATTCCATTCAGCTAACGTTGACTGTCTATGCTATGGCGAAAAGCGGGCATCGCTCTCGTAGTGCTGGCATTTACGCTACTGCTGTACACGTCCCTCGCGGCACCGGCATACGCACGGGCGCATCCGCATCTTGGCGTGGAGATGCTCGCCGAGTATGCCCGGCCATGGCCAATGGCCCTAGGCTCTGCTGTTGCGGTTGCTGGCATTATGTTAGCGCTCGTCCCGCTCCGTCGCGGAGAACGCTGGGCGTTTTGGACGCTGCTGGCGGTATTAATCATCCTGTTGATTCCACGGCTGGCGAGCGATCCGCGTTGCTTGGTGGTGCTCGATCCACATCAGCATGGCTGTCACACTTTCATGATTTCGATTGTGCTCGGTGCTATCGGTTTAATCCTGGCGCGCCGCTAATCTTCGCCGCGGAGCTCACCCAAGCACTATTTTGCGTCCGGCATCTCCGGCAACTTGGGTTGCAATCGGGCTTTACTGCACCACTGTACCCCTGCAGGTAAGTAGGTATTGACACGGAGCATTTTCCGTAGCAACATGCCCGCGGTCTGACGAAGCGGGTCCAGACAGGGTTAGTGGCCCTGGCTAGACCCTGACCGATCAAACCCACACGGGGGCTTGATGGCTGACACAAGCGTATCACCGCATCGGGCCTCCGTGCGATTCCCACCTTAGGGCCCCTGATCCGATTTCAGATTGCTTGGAGGATCCAGATGGCACGTCTTCTCGTGGTTTTCTTGCTGCTCTCAACCGTCGCAGTCGCCCAACATTGCTCTTACTACGATAGCTCCGACGGTACTGCACCGATCGAGCTGGGACCAAATTCGACGAACCACAACAAAGCCGCAACTTTCCATTCTCTCTTGGCTGGTGCTCTGAACAATTGCACCTACAGTGATACCGGCGTGGCTGGAGAAATCTGTATCACGCAAGAGGTCATCCAGCCGGAAGGGACGAAGTACGACAGCGGACTCGGCACGACGTTTGAACCATTTGGACACAAACTCGATGCCGATTATCCCCCGGCCAGCGTGCGTAACCAGGGCGCGACCACAGCCACAGGCCGCGCTGAATTTGCTGTCCAGGGCTGCTATCTTCCCGATTGCCCCGGTGGCGTTACCTTCAGTTATCCGCCGTTCACGGTGAGCGGCTCTCACGTAATTTTCAGCGAACAGTCACCGATAACAGACTTTTGTGCACAACATCAGAACGTCGCACCGAAAGGCTGCTTCGGTCAGTGCGGAACGCCGCTGATGACCGATCTTTCTGAGGCTTTCGGCATCCACACTCAAGGCAATGACCTTGACCACCTCACCGACCGAAAGTATGGGTACACGATGAAGTTTAATCGCAAGCCGGGTCAGGATTGGGCCACGGTTAAGCCACAGGCAATTGGCTGGACAACTCCCGGCTCCTATATGGCCGTGCTGGTGCGCCCGGACGCGAATGGCGAGTACAACGTCAAAACTTCAGACAACGTCTTTGGCAATTACTCCATGTGTGCCAACGGTAAGCTGTGCAGCAATGGGTTCGAGGCGCTCCGCTATTACTGCGATGACGCGCTCAACAGCGGCAATGGCGATGGCGTGTGCGATGCCAAAGATCTGCAGTTCAAAGATCTTCGCTGGCAGGTGGGCAGAACGAAATTGCTCACAATGAAAGAGGCGCACGTGAAGGCCATCCATTTCGACGCCACAGAGATGCACGGCAAGTGGCGACGGCGGGATCAATTTGGCAACACCTTCGCCATTCGCGGAAGCATGGAGATTGACAATGCCCTGCGAGTTCAGTGGGTTTGGGATGTGATTCCTGTTCAGGAAGGTGTCAAATGAGCGACGAGAAACCACTATCCGATCCCTGGCCCAAGCCAAAGATCACACCGGAGCAGATCCGGAAGCTGTTTGAAGAGGCGACGCGCCGGGGCGATCTGCGCGATAAACTCGCGGACCTCAGTTTTCTCCGAGAGCCCTCTTTGGATGACCCGGATAAAAAGGAGAAGTGATGAAATGAGTGACGAAATTCCACGCACCGCACTAGAGGCAGAGAGATTTCTCTGGCACGTGTTAGACCATGTAAGCGGTCTAATCCTCTACCGCCGCACACCGTCAAATGAACATGCTTGTGCCACAATCCGCAGAGCCATAGAGACGCTGCAAAGTGAGCAGCTTTTTGCAGAATGGTGGGAGAGTCTTGAGCCTGAACAGCAAAAGTATTGGACACCCATCGCAACCAGGGAGGCACCCAACAATCCATAAAAGAAGGGTGAGTCTATGACAGAACGCAATATAGCATTCGCGCTGTTTAACAATCCTGAACTTCTGAAAAAGTGGCGGGATGACTACGTAGGGAAGTTCTGTGAATGCAAGCAGCTAGAGGACAAGATACATCGACAAGATTGTAAAGCCTTTCAGGAATTTCTGGCGGTTTTACAAGCATTAGGCAGGGGTTATTTGCAACCGCCAAGCGAAAATCAAGAAATACAGATTGTGCCATTCAATTGACTGCCATAGGTGAGTCCTCGATGACCCGGACAAAGAGGAGAAATGAGCTTGTCCATGAAAGTAGCGCTCCTGACTGTACTCGTTGCCATTGCCAAGGCACGCCTGATAATGCCTGTACTGGTTGGCTTTGCTGTGTGGGCGAACGTTACATTATTCTGGTACACCTACTGGCAGTACATCCAGCTTCCCAAAATCAATAGCGCCATGGGATTAGGTGTTGAGATTGGCAAGGCCTTGGAAACATTGGTAACCGGTCTAATCGCTGGCCTTGCGGTTGGGCTGGTTATCTATTTGGCGAAGGTTGGTAGATATTGGAACAACAACAATACAAGTGGCCCAGGCTGGCGAGGATGATTGGTGTCATCCTTCCCCATCTGGAGCGTGTTTACATAATGCTACTTCGGTTAAGGGGGCGTCAGCCCCCTCCGGTTCTACTGGAGTTCGCGTTTCCTACGTGGGATGAATGGCTAAAAACCCATCCCGAAAGTACACCTGAACAACACGCTAATGAAGTAATAAGACTCTTTGAGCTTGCTGCTGACGAGCGGGAAAAAAAGCTCAAACTCTTCTGAAGTAAACAGAAAGAGGAGAGCGGTTGGGCTGGTTATCTATTTGGCGAGATGTTTCAGAAATGTGTGAATTAACGCGTAGGATGACCCGGACAAAGAGGAACACTGAGGTGCGATTGCTGAAGATTTTTGTCATCTTGGTTGGGCTGGCGATACGCTCGGTGATGATGCTATTCGCTGCCTATTTCGGTTATCTGTTCACGGCAGCAATCCTAACAGTATGCGCGCCTACTTCCAGTCCCAATCACTTCATCCAGGTTGACCCAGATACAGCGGCTGATGCCTTCTGGGCCTCTTGGTGGCCTCGTCCGCTGATGTATCTCGTCTCTTTAGCCTGTGCCGCCTTGGCATTCTGTCTGGGCGGTTCGCTATACACGGAGGAGCCATGATCACGGGACTCCCGCCACAGTTCAGCAATCCTGCGGTTATTCTCTGGCGTGCTTTTGGACATGTCGCCAGTCGAGAATATACCGAAAGCCACTGGCCCCTAACGTTGCGTGAACTGTCCGAGACGTCTCAGATAATTGAGTTTTGCAATAAATTGTTGCTAATGGAGCAGTGACCCATGCGTCTTGCTGGCGTTCTCGCCCTGGTACTGCTTTCGACCGCAGTTGCTCAGACTGGTAATGAGAATCATTGTCCACGCGGTCAAGTATGGTCTAAGCGGTCAGATTTTATCGACGCTCCAGAAGGATGCGTCACCCCACCTCCAGCCGATCATTACACCCAGTCACCGTGCTGGGGGAACAAGAAAATGCTGACGATCCTTGACCCTAAAGGTTGCACGTTTTGGATAGATGGGGAGCAGATAGGCTGGCTCAGGGATGGCAAAATGCATTTGTTTAAAGGTAAATGGAGCCACGCCTGCCAAGGAAGGGTATTAAATGATTGCGTGGCGGCCGAGATTAGCAAGGACATAAGAAAAGAATGGGGGCTGGAATGAGACAATTTATGAGTGAAATTCCCCAAACTCTAGAAGAGGCAGAAATGTTTCTACGGCGCACGTTGGATCACGTGAGCGGTCTAATCCTCTACCGCCGCACACCAGCTAATGAACAGGCTTGTGCCATAATCCGCACATCCATAGAAACAGTGCAGAATGATCAGATTTTTGGGGAAATTTTGCGGAATCATCCACTAATTACCCCGGCAGTCAGGGAGATGATCTTAAGGGAAAAGGATTATGGGAGAGGCCGTACCGGTTAGCTTGGCGATTGCATATTGGCTGCTATCGAAAAGGATATGAGAAGAAAATGGGGCTGGAATGAAGACATATCTGCTCGCATCGCTGGCCGCGCTCGCCCTGGCTCCCACGATTCTCGTTTTGGCACGTGACCACAACCGATTCAGAGAGCATCAAAGCTGCCCGCCCGGTGAGCTGAAGATTGATGACGTCGCAGTTCAGTGTGTTCCACCTGAAGAAGCGTGCCCGAGTGTTACGCCGGGAGCGATGACAGGGTGTTGTCCGGATGATTGGCTGCCTGGGGATATTTCGAGATGCGGCGGTCCCGTGGACATAAGCCCATTCCGAATGATTCCTAAACCGAAAAGCTCAACCACGGCGTGTGAGATTAAGGAGCCTCTCCCCAAGGCTTCAAAGACCCTTCATGGTGCTAAATTACAGCAAGCCATTGACTCAGCGAAACTTTTTGCGGCAGGCTCTGTTGCTTGGGATGGACAGGTTCATTGGTGGTGGAATGAAAAGTTAAGCATCCTCATATGCAAGACAAGCTGAGGCAAGCATGTATGGCGGCTGTAATGAGGAAAGGTTAAAAGCTGGGGATCCTATGAAATTGAGTGCAATCGTCATCGTTCTGCTCGCGGCGACAGCAGCGGTGGCTCAGCAGCCTGCGGCGCAATCCTCCGCACAAGCGCAGACTGCGCAGACACTGAAGGATTGTCAGATAGCGAAGCCTTCTTAGAGAAACAGCGCATGACCGACATGTTCCGCAGCATGACTGCGGCTGAAATGCAAAATTACGCTGTCGCCATCGCAAACTGTGTAAGGGTTGACAAAGAGGGCCGCGATGCTGACCAGAAATTGAGCTTCCAGTTGACCGAGATGCTGAACATGAGGCTCCGCATGTTCGTGCTGATGAATGGCCTGTGGGATCGGTTTGCGAAGTGGGACGCGGACCTACACAATTTAATCGCGTCCCAATCCGCCGGGCCGGGAAGAATCGTATCGGAAGAAAGAGTTTCTTGGCGCGGGGAGAATGGAGTGGCTGCGACGATATGGCTGAAGCGCGGAACTAATCGGCTGCAAGGCGTGAAGCAAGTTGTATTGAACTTCCTGGGGGCAAAGTGCAAACTCCAGGCGGGTTGATGTATGCCAACGTTTCTGATTTTGCCACGCCAGTCATGAAGGTGGACCCACAAACTGTGACGCTATTCTTCCGAATGGATGAAACGTCCCAACTAGTTCTTGGAGGGGTCCGGCAATAGCTTCCAGAGGGCACGGTGACATTCGTCGCGTGCGGCCGGGACCGATCAGTTTATTGCTGACCATGAAGGAAAATTGAAATGAGACTTGCCAGCATTCTCACTCTGGTACTGCTTTCGATGGCCGTTGCTCAGGAGAATAATCACTGCCCTACCGATCAGTTCCTTGCAGGCTATTGCGATGCGGGGGGCTTCAACGAGGAGAATCCCTGCCCTTACGGTCAAATCCCCCAACACGATCCTCGGGCATGCGTCGACCCGCCCCCTGCCGACCACTACACCCAATCCCCCTGTTGGGGGTATCAGAAAATGCTAACAATGGTAGACGACGTTCAAGGATGCACGTTTTGGATAAACGGAGAGCAAATCGGTTGGGCCAAGTATGGCAAAGCGCATGTGTTTAGCAGGAAATTTAGCCGCGCATGCCGGGGCAGGTTAGTTAACGATTGTTTGGCAGCTGATGTTAACAAGGATATAAGGAAAAGATGGGGGCTGGAGTACGCCTCCACCATTTCCCCTTCCTAACCTTAGGGACATCCAGAGCGAATAGTCCACTAAAGCGGTGGCCCAGCACTGAGGAGCGTTTTATGGATCGCAGGGAACTGCTGTATGGAATGACAGCATTAGGAATTGCAAGCAGGTTCGATCTTAACGATCTGCTGAATGCTCAAACCTTGAACGCATCCACGAGCAAGACCACCGTCTCCGATCGCGAAAGAGATGGCCTTCGCGGCCCGGTAAAGCTGTGGATTCAAGATGAGCTGACGAGAGAGTATGACCGGGACGGTAAAATTCTTGAATTGCTCGGCGTGGATGTCGATGGATCAAGGTGGGGTACGAGGTGGACCTACGACTCTAATGGGCGACTGGTAAGGACAACCACGATCGTGCGAGCCCGCACCTATGGTGCCAGCGGGGAGGTACTACGAAGGGGACCGTTGGATGGAACCAGCGTTGAGCAAGTCTATTCTTACGATCAAGCGGGAAGGCTCATCGGCTTTACTGATGGCTTTGGCGGACGAACAGACTTTCGCTACGATGAGCAGGGTCGAAAGACCAAAGTCGTAACGATTGCCCCTCAGCCCCATGCGAGCTCCGGCATTCCCGAGTCTTCGGCCGTTATTGACTTTGCCGAGCGTGGTAATGCGATTCGCTGGAAAGGGGGGAGTATCACCACACTGTACGACGATCGCGACCAGCCAACCGAAGTGCAAATTCGGGATTGCCACGGAACTATTGTGCAACGCATCGTGCGGAGCTACGACACCGACGGACGACTCCTCAAGGAGGAACTGACAGTCGAGGGGATGGGAGAGATAACCCTCCCCAAAGAATTGAGCGACCGCATTCCTCAGGAGCAACACACCGCAACACTTGCGTTACTAAAAGAGTCGCTCGAGGCATTACGGCGACTGCAGCGGTCGCGTCATGAGAGGTCATATTCCTATGACACCCAGAGCCGCGTAGCGCAGATAAGTAGGCATTCCGGCTGGCACCGCGAAGACGTTGCTATCACATACAACGATCACGGTGACAAAGACGCGGAGCTCACAACCTACAGCGAAGAAGGTGGCGAGCCAACAGAGTTTCAACGAAACGCAGATGGAGGCTGGATTCCCACACAATTCAGCTCACCAGAGCCACCGAGGCAGATCGAAATTCGTTACACATATCAGTATGACGCCCACAGCAATTGGACTACCCACACCACGATCTACACCCACCGCCCAGCCGAACCGTTCATTCGTCGCCGCACGCTTACGTACTACTAAGAGCCGAGGAGGCGTCGACAGACTGCGTGATACTTAAGCTATGCGGAATTTGCGATTAAAGGAGCATGCATGCCGGGAGAAAAGCCAAGTCGGCGTGAAAAAGGCGCAGTTTGGATAATTAAGTACCTTGGTTATAGTGGAGGAAAAGCCAAACCGACCTAAAAAAGTAGTAGGTCCGATAAGTAAGCTTTTTGATCATAGTAGAATCGCTGAATTAAAGTTTCCTGGAATGCCAAAATGGGAGGAGTGGCTCGAGCAGTATCCCGGAGGAAACCCATGGAGTACGCGCACGAAGTAGAGAAACTCCACAACCAACATAACGCCACCATGATGGCTATGAAACTAGGCCGTATCTTGATACTGATATGCCGTTTCATCGTACTAGGTCTTCTGTTGTCGGTCGGCTGCGCTCAACCAGACAGCACTCCACGCGTAACGATGTCTGCTCCAGTGCGTTGGGAGCACGGATGGAAGACGGGCCGAGTAGTCGCCACGCGCTATTTCAACCAACGGCTGGGCTGGAATATTGGATTCCAGTTCCCGTTTAATACCAAAGACTACGATCGAGCGGAGGTTGCTTACTTTATGAACCACCATGACGGTTCGGTTATAGCTTGGACTGGGCGAGAGACGGTTGTGGTCTTCAGAGACGTGAACGGTCCGCAAAGCGCTGACCGAAAACTCCAAGAGATTCTCCCTGAACTCGATGAATTGATGGGACAACTCACCGAGGGACTGCGGATATAAGGTTAGTGACCGCCCTGGATAGTTAGGACAAAAGAAGGCAGGTGACAGAAACGACCAGGCGCGACCAGGGCAAGATACGATGATTTAGACCTGGCGCTGTGAGTGCAACCCGCTGATGGAATCATGCGCAGGCCCTCGGACGTTTCAGCCATGTCTCCTCGGGTTATCTAACCCGCAAATGCCTCTAGAACACGTCAAAAACGAGGCTAGAATCGGGATTAAACGACCAGTCTGACTAATTCGCTGTCTTGTGCTAGCCCCGATTCAATGCTATAAGTTGCTCATGAACGATGACAACTCGCCATTCGTTGATCTTCAGCCTAAACCCATGAAGGGCAAATATGATAAGCGCTGTAAGTCGCCCAAAAGTATCGCCGCAATTGTTGGAGCACAGCGTTCCCAAAAGCAGCTTGGTCGCAAGCCTAATTGGATGAAGCATTTATCAAGAAATTCCGCTTACAAGATCCTCCAGGAGTTTGACGATATAGTACCCTTCTCGGAGATTTATAAATGGTGTTGGGAACACGGGAAGGTTGAGCTGATGGTCGGAATGCGGGAATACGTCTGGAATAGACTCGAAGGTCGGCCATTCATCGCAGAGAACCCACAGAAAGCCGAAGTTAAGCAGACAGATCCTCGAATCCAGGAAGCAATTGACAGACTGTTACCCAAGCCTAAGCCTCCACAGTTGATTGATAATCGCCTTCAAATATCGATTAACACGGCAAGCCCCAAACCAGTGGCTGCGGTGTCGACTCCACCCACAATCGAAGCCCAGATGCCAGCAGAAATCCCGCAACAGCCTGTCTTAAAAGCATCCCGATCACGGTCTGACGATGGGATACCCGAAAGCACGCGCCAGCTAATAGCGGAGATGAAGAGCCGTAGCAGATGAGCTACTTCTGAACCAAAACCAACTGGTTTGGATCGCTCGAAAGGCCTGTCGTAAGTCGCTTGTTCTCAATCTTACTTAGTGCCTTCTAAACCCGAAAAGTCGTGCGCGATGAGCCAGTTGCCGTCGATCTTCCGAAAGCGCGCCGTCCACCGAAGCCAGAAATTGGTCCTGTTGCCGTTCATCAACGTGCCGCTGACCCGATTGAGGCTGTGCCCGAATGTCACGTCATCTCCCAAGGTGAGCGTGAGGTCGCGAATCTCGTAACCGAGCGGACGCTGGTACGTCGCAAAAGCGTGCGCCCAGTTTTTCTCTTTTGCTTTTGCTCCCACGTGCCGCAGCGGCGGTACGATGTCGAATGACACGATGTCTGAAGCGTATAGCGACATCACACCCTCAAGGTCCATGGCGCGCAGCGCTTCCACCCACCTGTTTATTCGCTGTCTGATGTTGGCTTCGTCAGTCGCACGTTGTATTGGCATGGATACCAGCCTCCATCGTAGTTCGATTCCCACTCAAACTCGTCATCCATTTCCGCAGTGCCCATCGGAACATGTCGCTGCTTCCGTTTCCAACGGTGGGACGGGAGAGGGCTTCGGACTGTGAACATGACTCGACGGCACCGCCTGGTTCAGTTTCGACGCGTTGCGCTTCCCGGTCGTCACGTTGTCGACGCTCACCCGAAGGTCGCGCGGCGCATTGCGGCAAGTCGAGTCAACACACGCTTGCTCATGCGGGACCACCCTCGTGCGGTGTGGATGCCGCCGCCAAGTACCGCAACTTGTCTGGATTGCGCACCACGTACAGCACCCGGATGAAGTCGTCCTCAATCTCGAACGCCGCAGTCTGCACCGGTCCGTCGGGTCCGTCCACGATGACACCGGGCAGGCCATTAATGGTCGCAAAGCGCAGCCTGAAGTCCTCGCGCCACCCTTTGCGCGTGACGCTAACCAGGAACTGCGCCACGCGATCAGCGCCGTCGATTACGTTCAACGCCGCCCGCACCTTGCCGCCGCCGTCCGTCACGACTCGCACGTCACTCGCGAGCAGCTGCGTCAGTCGATTGAGATCGCCCG
>Ga0126378_10004971_pt1 | contig 10268 bp, 13 predicted proteins | sample PanSoiMetPlot_23_FD_92587 | JGI IMG/M metagenome (GOLD analysis project Ga0126378, IMG submission 92587) | Tropical forest soil microbial communities from Panama - MetaG Plot_23 | ecosystem: Environmental > Terrestrial > Soil > Tropical forest > Bulk soil | place: Panama | collected 2016-02-17 | reverse complement strand
GTTTGCGCGGGAATCTTCACCGGCTGCGGGGGGTCGAGTTCTCACAGTGAGCCTGGTCCCACGACTACGCCGCCCGGTGCTTACACGATCATCATTCAGGCAGTGGACGGACAGCTAGCGCATTCGACAAAGCTGGCGCTGACGGTGCAATGAACTTGTGTTACCGAATTCATCCAATGCCTCGAAGAATTATCGACACTCGATTGCCCATGGCCACTAGTAATGTTTTCTACAATCAAGAAAGTGACGAGCACATGACAACTTTCTTCTGAACTTCGATCATCCTCTGGCTACAGCCCTCCCCTGGGACAACAGCAGCGTCGCCCATGACTACTCTTATGCACAAAGGTACTGTTCGTCTCTATTGGGACCGTGATGTAGATGCGCAGGGAAATCCGATCCGTTCTGATGTGCGTGACGCTGCGCATCAGATTTGGAACCAAGCTTGCAGTCGCGCCGAATCGGTGCTTGGGGACAGTACCTGTGCAGCCGAGCTGATGGAATACTCCATCGGACAGATATCGCGATATCTGGACAAGAAAAGCGCTCCTCTCAATTCACAGAATGTTGCAGGCCTGTTGATGGTCGCTTTCTGGCGAGTGCTGCAACGGCACCGCGCGAGACTCAGCCGCCTGGAAGCAGTTGGCAGTGCCACAGACCTTTCTGAACGCGTTCCCGACAAGGCTTGGGCCCGTCGTATTGAAGCTCGCCTCGATGCCGAGAAGATTGTGCGCCTTCTTAGTAGCCGAAGTCGCACCATCCTGGCGCTGCGCGATGCAGGCTACGATTGGAAAGAAATCGCAGGCCTTTTAGAGATGACCGTGCCCGGCGTAAAGAATTTTTTCTGGCGCGAAATACGCCAAGTGCAGCTCAAACTGCGAGCGTGCGGAGATTCAAAACGAAAGATCTGATCTTTCTCTGCTGATTGGATCTTGGCTGCCGTTACTGCTCCGACACCGTCATCACCACGCCTAACCCCTTCTGCGGTCGTCGTGCCTTCTTTGCCATGCACGCGAGAGAGTAACGCAGATGGCATTACGAAAGCGCGTATCGGTTCCACCTAGGGACGAGACTGTTCCGCCCGTCAAGGCCATATATGAATGAGGAGAATTCCAGACCATGGACTGAATGTTCGGACTCCTTCGACTGCAGTTAGCGTTGCTCCCCCAGCAACACAAAACCTTAGGACAAATGGAGTGCATATCTTATGAATATTGAGAAACCCGCGTGGAAGCTGGTGGTGTTTGTTGCGGTTGTCGCGATTGTTACTTGCCTGGGAATTGCGGTCGATTTCTTTCTTGGCGAACATGGGGCATCGGCGCTGACGATTCTGTTTTTTCCCAACGCGGTCAGTGGGGTGATTGCAGGTGCTCTGATTCTTCAGCACATGCTGAGAGAGAAGGAAAAAAGGCAGATCTTTAAAGATCGGCTTGACGCATTCTCTGAGATTCATCACCACGTTCGCGCTGTGCTCACCGCAGTTGCGTTCTATGGAACACAAACCGGCAATCCGTACAGCACGGAAATCATTTCGGAGTGCCTTGCACGAGTCGAATCGAATTTGTACCAGATGTTGAGAACGTCTGTTCTGAATCAGCCAGTGCCCGAAGCTGAGAACGCAATGAGCCGTATTCGATCTTTCATGAACGGCCGCTTCACCGCCGAACCTGTGCGTGCCCCCAGAACGATCGGGATCATCACCACGATCATGTGGCTGGGATTCCACGTGGTGCGCCATGTCTGGTGAGGGTGAACGGTCTGTCTGAGATTGTGACGTGAGGTATGAATCGCAGCTTAAAAAGAGCCAGGTCGAGAAAGGGGTAAGGAAAGAGATGAGATCCGACGCCGTCACGAATAAGAGCGTGGACACGATGCAAATTCGCGAAACTGACTATTTTGCACTTCCATGTTCGATCCAGCTCCTCATTCAGCAGCACTCCACCTCGGTCCCTTCGGATACGGAAGGCGTACTGGCTTTCGAGCTTCCGACTGAAAGCCGTCTGCATATCCAACAAGAACTGGAGAAATGCCGCGGCAGTTACAAGATCAAGGCAAGTGCGTACTACCTAAACTGGTACCATTGCCCTTGCAGTGGCGCCAACTGGTCCAATTGGTCCTGCGACTCGCCCAGGCATGATTGCTGCCCGCACTGCGATCGAGAAGTCACGCCGGTTACGAGCAATGCGTACGTCGCTCTGAGATACGTCAGCTGATGTCCTAACGGATCTCTCGCAAAAATTGGGAATCGCAAAGTGCGAAACAGCAGCCCGTTCCTCTGCATTACTAAGCAATCGGGGTGGCACAAAGCGAGCCTCAAAGCGGCATACAAAAACAGGGGTAAGAGGAACCTGCGTTTTTTTAGCGCTTTCTGCAAAACTCGATATGGTCGGCTTCCGTCGCTAGCAGAGAAGCTTGTGATCGTGCAGATTTCATCCATTGCCATCCCCGAGACGACAGTCAATGATTACTTGGAATACGTGCATCGCAACCTGATTCCGCGCTACGAAGCTGCTCTGGGGCTCGACTCAGTGCATCTCCTGCAAAGGCAGCTCCTCGCCTATGTCGAAGTCATTACGATTTCTGTTTGGGACTCGGATGCGGCATCGAAAAATTTCTTTAAGGATTCTCCCGTTGATGATAAGCAAAACCATTTGGGGGGTATTGAGTTCGAACCGCGAACATATGTCCTGCTGACTAGCCGTCAAGGTCAGCAGCACCGGGATTGCGCAGAATAGATGCAAAAGCGTGCACTACGACGCAGCGCTATGCGTGCTCTGTACGCTCCCCGCTACAAAACGGAATCCACGAAGTGGCACAGGTAGGTGCACCAACCGGGTGCGTTACTTACACGAATTGCATACAGCGGTGTGAAAGATCGAGGGAACAGCCAAGATCCGGCGTCACACTACTTTAGTGGGACGGCGGCTTTTCCTTAGCCGGTCGGCTCATTGCTTCGGGTCCGGTTCCCGAAGGCGTACGACAGCGCTGAGTTCCCAGTGGTGATCGGTTGCGAAGCCGCAGAAGCTGAGCAGCGGGCCGGTAAATGCTTTTCCCAGTTTGGTCAACGAATACTCGACAGCGATGGGCTTCGAATTCTCTACGCGGCGCGCGATCAGTCCGGTCGATTCGAGATTGCGAAGGGTTCTCGTAAGCATTCGCTGCGAAACGCCTGTGAGACGGCGGCGCAGCGCGCTGTGGCGATGCGGGCGTTCATTAAGAGCTGACAGGACCTTGACAGTCCACTTGCCGATGAAAATCGTTGAGACCAATTTCGACCCTGATTCGGGCGGCTTCGTCACGTTTGCTCTAGGCGTCCTGAAAGGTTTGAAGCGAAATGATCCCCGGAAGGTCGACTCCCCATTCCGTGGTTCGGTGACCGGCAACCGTCACCCTTTGCCAGTTTCTATATATCAGACGCAAGTAGAAACGCAAGTCTACTTTCCTGACTATGGCGCTGGGTACTGGGCTGATGCTGCGTTGCTGCCCTAGATCCAGTTGATGTTTTCTCGCTACTGCAGAAGAACCGTGAAGCCCTCTCAGAGGCTGAGAAAAGGTTCCGCTGATCTGATGCCATCCTTGCGGGGCGCAGACTTAGATCGAATTGGTGCTATGGGGATTCAGCGCCAAATTGGCCAGCCACTTCAAACCTTTTCCGAAGTGCCTGGTATCAGGAACGATTCGTGTCACCGGGTTCCTAAACGCAACCAATTCTCCAGCCTCGGGGCAAAAGTCCGGCTTGAGCGATGCACGCTGCCGTCGAGCAGTTTGAGGCGGTACTCTCCGTTATCCTGCTTGGTTAATTCCGATATCTGGTCCCAGCGCACGATGCGCGACCGATGAATGCGCACGAATCGTGCAGGGTCTAATCGCCGTTGTAGGGATTGCATCGTCTCACGTAGAAGAAAGGAGCCGGACGCCGTATGCAGCTCCGCATAATCACGTGCTGCCGAGACCCACAGCACATCCTTCTCATAAATGACGTGGATTCGAGAGCCTGCTCGTATGGCGAACTGTGTTGGAAACTGGTGGGATTCCCCATGCGCCGGTCGGACTGCCGACATATCGCTGTTCGGCGCTGTCAAGTTCTTCATGCTGATGTAAAGATTGCACCAGAGGAAAATCACTCCCCCACACTGCAGCCAACTGAGCATCCAGTTGCTGCTGTTCAGCCTTGCCCAACCAAATGTCCCGAGACCAATGGCAAAGCTGGCGAACATGCCAAGCAAAAGGGAAAACGCCAATGCGGAGGCCTGAACGGCAGGCCAGGAATGCATCCGGCGCGCGCTTATCATCCGACAGAAAGGCCTAACCCCCAGGCTCAGACAGAATAGTACCGCGCAACCGACTGTGTTGTAGCGAAAGATGTCGCGCTCGGTGATGTGCGGCAGGGCAGCGAGGAGCAGCAGCGCATACGTGAGTGTCCAGGCAACCGCTTGCAACCGCCAGAACGAGGGACTCCAACCGCGCACTGCCGGCAACATGCCGAACATTTTAGCAGCTCGGGCAAGCTCCATCGTTACCAGCTCGTCGTACAAGGACCTCAGTTCGTCGCAAATGCATCGACGTTCGCATACAGAGACTGGTTTGAGGCAGGCGAGGGTCGCTAAGGTGCTTCCCACGAAGCAAAACGCAACCCTCGGTTGCTCGACCTGCAGCGTATAGGCAGAAAGGGTCAGATGAACGGACAGAGTAGAGCAATTGCGCAAGAGGCAGCGGGACAGCGGCAGGGCTGGTTACGAAGATTCTTTGTAAGAGAAGACCCACTTTACGACCATTACGCCGCCCTCGGCCAAGCCAAGACCCAAGGAGCCAAGGTCTTCTATCTGCTCATGCATCTTTTGCCCGGCATCCTTGCCTGGGCGCTCATTAATGTGAATTCGATCTATGAGGCAGAATTGCGGCTGACCGGCTTACCTGGCAGATGGCTACAGTACGCCTTGCTGATCGTCTTTGCCTTCGGGTGGCACTTGGTAACGCCCCTTGTGCTGCTGCGCTTCAAGGACAGGCTGACCTGGAAGCAGACCTTCGAATTCCTCAGTCTTAATCGTGTCGATCTCCGCGGATTGTTTGTCGTGCTGCCGGTCTACTGCGCACTCTTCGCACTGGTCGCCTTGTTTTATATGCGATGGATCTGGCGTCCACTGCAAGTGTGGCTGCAATCCATACCCGCGTTCCACATGCCGGATTACACCATTTTCAGCGCTGACTTGTACAAATTCCCACCATTCGCACTGCTGTTCTTATTCATCGGCAACTTTTTGGGGGAAGAACTTTACTTTCGCGGGTATCTCATGAAAAAGATCGCTTATTGCGGCGGCGCCACCTGGATAGTCAACTCACTCCTGTTTGCCATTTATCACATTTGGCAAATTCCGCAAACCTGGCCACTCATAGGCCTGGTGCTCACAGTCGGTTTACTCATGCAGCTGCGCAAGAACCTGTACGTGCTGGTCGCGTTTCATTTCTTCATCAATATGTGGTTGACGTACGGTGATTATCCTTTAGCGCGATTCGTGCATCTTGCCAAGTAGCCGCGCTTAGACAGCAGTAGAAAATTTCGATGTAGTCGGGTTCGAGAGGAGGAAACGCCGAATGAGGTCCTTGAGTGTATGTGTGACTCTGATCTTACTGTTATTGCCGATGCCCGGCTTGGCGCACCACGAGGGTTTAGACCTCGCGGTTCGGATTGATGAGATTATGCGGGTCCGCTCCGAAGCAGGCGATTTCAGTGGCGTGGCTCTAGTGGCGCGTGGCGGCCAAGTTCTTTACCAACACGCGTTCGGCCTTGCAAACCGCGAGTGGAATGTTCCCAATGACTTGGACACAACATTTGAAATTGGCTCGATGACGAAGCAATTCACGGCGACGCTGATCTTGCAAATGGTCAACGAAGGCAAAGTTCGGCTAGAGGGCCACCTTTCAGATTATCTCCCCTACTATCGCCAGGACACGGGAGATCAAATCACGATCAGCGAACTTCTGTCCCATACCTCGGGCGTGCCAAGTTTTACAAGTCTGCCCGGGTTTCTGGACGGACCGGAAAGCCGTACTCACTACGGTGTGCAGGAATTTGTAAAAAAATACTGCAGTGGCAATCTGCAATTTGTCCCTGGGACGAAGTTCGACTACAGCAACTCCGGATATTTTTTGTTAGGTGCAGTTCTCGAACAGGTTGCCGGTGATTCCTACGAGGATCTCTTGCAGCAGCGGATTTTCGGTCCGCTTGGTATGAAGAATTCCGGCTACACGCACACTGACAATCTCATTCCGCATCGCGCCGCCGGATACGAGCGCACCTCGTCGGGGTTTCAGAATGCGCGTTTTTACGACATGTCGATCCCGTTTTCGGCAGGTGCGCTGTATTCAACTGTGGGAGACCTATTCCTGTGGGACCAGGCGCTCTATACCGAGCAGCTCCTGCCAGCAAAATTGCGCGATTTGATGTTCAAGCCGAATTTGGAGGATTACGGCTATGGTTGGGTGATGCTCATCCCAGCATCTGGGCAGCCTTACGCTGGAGAGTCAATTCCCATGCACGGCGGCGCGATCTTCGGCTTTCAATCGGTAATTCAGCGGCTCATTCAACATCGAGAACTGATCGTGCTCTTAGATAACAACGACGATCCGAAACTGTTGGACATTGCCCTTCAAATCATGCGAGCGCTAGCGAATAGCCCCTGAGCTTGGGCGGACCGGCAAAGGGGCATCTCCTCGGTTTTGGGAGCGAGTCGTTAGTTTCACGACTGGCTGAAGACAACGTCGAGAGAGAACGCAAATGAGCAGAAATAATCTGATGGCTCACAACCGTCATGAACAGCGCCACGACCGTCTTCTCCACAGATCCCGTCGCCGTACGCATCGATTTGGTCCATTCATTCATAGGGTCAACCCCTATTGTGATGATATGCATCCAGCAGTAACCCGTGCCGTCGTTACACATCACACCCGCAGCCTTCATTAGTTCGCGGTGACGTAATCCGCAACTGCTAGGTCAATGCCCCGGCGCTTCGGAGGAGGCTCTCATCTTCCTCGGAGAAAGAAATCAATGCCGAAAACGACACTGCGCCCGGGCATGATCACGCCGGGAATTTCCTGATATTGAGTATCTGCTATGTTCGAAAGCACCAGGTGCGCGGCAAGGTGGTTAAACTCACGAACGACAGCCGCGTCCCACAAAGCATATGGGTCGCTGCCGTATCGGTCCAGGACACCAATCCTCGTGCGCGCAATGAAACGACCTGGAAGCGCACCGTTCCAGGCGATCACTCCATCGTGCACCGGATAGTTGAAAGAGTACTTCGTCTGCAGGCCGCTTAGTGCCTTTTGGAAGCCGTACAGTTGCGTGTAGGCGAATTGCAAGTGTTGATCGCGGGGCAAGCGCAGTTCGACCAAACTCTCGACGCCAGTGAAATTAAGATGCTGAAGGTTTTCCGCATGATAAATCGTCGGCACTTGCGGCGAGCAGGTTATTCCTGACGGTATTTCATTGGCCGGAATTGCCGAGCAGGCGCGCAGAACGTAGTCGATCACGTCCCGCTCGCGGCGGTCGAACACCGTCAATTCGGCCTTGAACCGTCCTCCTGGGACCCAGGACACGCCGCCTTCGTAGTCCCAGGCGCTTTCTGGCCCGAGATTCGGATTTCCGAGATTGGCGGGATCGTGATACTCGAGGTCGGTATAGCTGGGCAGTCGAAACGCTCGGCTGGCGCTGGCTTTGAGTTTAGTCCGCTTTTCAACCATACGCCGGCGGCAAGCGTTGGGTTGAAGTCGCCATGGGAAGCGCCGAGAATCTCTTCACGGCCGCCTGCAGAGAAGGAAAACCTCTTAAGTGCGCGGACATCGTAGTCGAGGTATACGGCTCCACGGCCACGAGTGTGGTCTCCGAGATTGTTGCTTTCAATGCTCTCGTGAATCCCCTCCGCGCCATAAAACAATGTTGAATTTTGCGAGAGTTTGTCCCGGCGGCGGAGGTCCGCCTGCCAGCTTCGGTCGATGTGATTGTTCTCGAAAATGGCAGGATCGTCGCGGAAAAGGACGAATTCATCGGTGTGCCGTCGAAAACCGAAGTCGAACTCTGTGTTTTTGCCGAGGTCCTGCTTCAGACCCGCGAACCATGATTTCGTCCGTTCCCAGGAGTTGAACGGACCATAGAACTGGTCAGCTCCGTAAGGCTTGTCGCCGTAGCCGAGCATTAATAAGGAACCGCCAAGGCCAGTCTCGCCGTGCGTCGTGGAAAACAGCGTAAGGCTCCGGTAATCACGGTCCGGACGAAAGCCACTGGAAAAGTCACGCTCGCCGTCCACTTCGGTGTCAAGTCGCTTCCATGCCAGCGAGGCCGAACCGCTTTGCTGGTTCACGCCGAAATTGCCCACGGCTGCGCCCACACGAAAGTCAGAATGCTCGGGAGTGGCGGTGATCACGTTCAGGGACCCCGCCATTGCATCAGACCCGTACAAGGTTGATCCTGCGCCGCGCAGTATCTCAATGCGTTCGACAGCGTTGGTCGGAAGCGGCAAGTCCATGTCGTGATGCGCGCTCTGTACGTCGTCCATTCGGAGACCGTTTACCAGCACCAGCGTCTGTCCGAAGCTCGATCCCCGAATCGAGAAATCTCCCTGAACATCATTAGGAGCACGCTGGCGCAAATCGACGGACGGAGATAGTGCCAGCGCATCTACCCAATTTTTGTAAAGCGATTCTTGTTGAGCGACTTCGATGACGCTGATCGAACGGTCGATTTCCGTTTCGGTCTCCGGAGTAAACGTTCCGGTCACAATTACCACTTCAGGGGGAGCCTGCGGACGCGGCTGTTCCTGGGATTTATTGGGGCTCGCATCTGTCTGAGCGGACAAACGCGTGATCGCAAACAAGATAGCTGCGCAGCAATATGCACGCAATTCCACACCAATTCTAAGTCTGGTCATCGTTCAGCCCTGTCAATTTGTTGAGATGTCCGATCATCTCCTGAATTGAGGGATCTCTCGATAGAACGTTTTCTAATCTTTTCTTAGCCGCAGATGGGGTCAGTTTCCTTAGTCGCGGACTCGTGTAGCACCGTTTGCGCTGATCGCGACAAAAATGTTCTTCGTTTGACGCCATGTCACAGTCTAGTTGTCTTAAGAACCCTTTGTAGATATATGCAGATCGGCGAGGTGTTTCGTGCGGGAAAAGTGACGAAAACATTGGAAAGAGTATTCAGAGAGTCACCTCGCGAGCTGCTAAAAGCGCGAATTCAAAACAAAGAACACCGGGTCACACCAGACCTCTGCCGCCAACGGTGAAGCAGCGTTGGGTTTTGTCCCGGCAGATCACTCTTGCTTTTGAATCTTTGAGGCTTGCACAACAGGGCTCGTTCAATCTAATGTTTCCTGATCGAGTCGACGTCGATACTCACGGACTCGCCACCTCGCAAAACGCTGCTCGCGGCCTTCACCGAGAGCGATCGAATACGCACAGTCGAGCTACCACAGGACGGGGCTCTGCGCAGAGTCTAAGTCCTTGCCAATGCGGAGCCAAGTTACCGAGGAAACCTCTAATTTGGTGAATAAGTGGGCCGTGAAAAGCGCTGGACTTCAGCGGGTGAAACTCCCGGGAATCGGCCGCGAAGCGTTGGGCTACCAGCGGAATCAACTGCACAAGGACGGGCTAAAGCAAGTCTTGTTTCACCTGGAAGCCTGAGCGCAAGGCGCGCAACTGTGGGCTGGGTTACGCGACTTCCTTCCTGCCGGCGCGGACTGCTGCTGCCAACTCGTAAAGTAGTGTCTTGGTTTCATCCCACCCCATGCAGGCGTCGGTGATGCTCTGACCATAGGTCAATTCTTGTCCTGGGATAAGCTTCTGCGCTCCGCTGACCAGGTTGCTCTCAAGCATGACGCCTAATATGCGACGATCTCCATTAGCGATTTGGCTTGCGACGTCGCGACAGACGCTCGGTTGTCGCGTGTGGTCTTTACGACTATTGGCGTGACTGCAATCAATCATCACGTGTTCGCGAAGACCAGCCTCCTGAAGCCGTGAACATACTCCGCTCACAGACGCGGCGTCGTAATTCACGGTTCCTTTCCCTCCGCGCAAGATTATGTGACACTCCGAGTTGCCTGTGGTCACGAAAATAGCGGACTGCCCGTACTTGGTGTGTCCCAAAAAAGTGTGCGGACACGCCGCAGACAAGACAGCCTCGATCGCAACGCCAACATCTCCCGAAGTTGCATTCTTGAACCCGACCCAGCAGGACAGCCCAGAGACCAGTTCCCGATGTACCTGGCTCT
>Ga0126378_10004970_pt1 | contig 10268 bp, 6 predicted proteins | sample PanSoiMetPlot_23_FD_92587 | JGI IMG/M metagenome (GOLD analysis project Ga0126378, IMG submission 92587) | Tropical forest soil microbial communities from Panama - MetaG Plot_23 | ecosystem: Environmental > Terrestrial > Soil > Tropical forest > Bulk soil | place: Panama | collected 2016-02-17 | reverse complement strand
TGGTTCGAGATCCACCTGTCCCGCCACGCACCGACCGACGCGCAGTTCTTCGGGCTGGCCACCAATGAGAACGACACCTATCCGGACGATCTGTCGTTCTCGGTCGCCCGGTCGATCAACGCCGCGGAACCGAACCACGTCCAGACGGCTGCCATCGGCGTCAACGCGGGCGGCTTCCAGCGGATGTTCGAGGGCCGGGCGGACAACTACACGCCGAAGAACGTGCGCGTTCCCGTCGTGCTGAAAGTGTCGACCACTTCAGCCGAGATGTTCATCAACGGCGTGTCCGTGGTTCGCGCCACCGGCTTTACCCTGCCTTTCACCAAGGGCGAGTGGACGATCACGCACCGGGCGTTCTACGCTCCACGATCGCCGGCGTTTCCCGCGTTCCTTCAGCTGATCCACTGGCAGACCGTCCAGTTCGACGGCCCCGATGGGAGCTTCAGCCCTGTGCGGAAGACGTACCTGGCCCCGGGCTGTCCGGGCGTGAAGATCGCCTTCCGGTTCGACTGCACTGTGGACGCCAACAGCGCGATCCACGTCAACATCCCGGACGCACTCGGCGGCATCGCGTCGGCCCGGCTCCTGTTCAACCCGTTCGACACCGGCGGGTGCGATCACGGCGCCTATACGGTGAACGCCGTGGTAAACGGCCACACGATCTCGGTGCCGACCCAGCCTGCCACCCCGGAGGGGCAGGGTGAGCACTGCTACGACCACAACCTGGCCTCCACTGACATCCCCGCGAGCTGGTTGAAGCAGGGCGACAACGTCGTCAGGGTAGGGCGCCAGGCGGACCAGCTCGAGATCGAAGCAGCGTTCAACACGCCACGTACCATCGCCCATCCCACGTTCGTCCCGTCGCCGATCCTTGCGGTGACCAACGACAACCTGCTGACCGGCCGGCCGGCCGGTGCCAGCACCCTGGACCTCACCACGTACCTGTTCAGCCAGGGCGGAGACACGCCGATCAACTACACGGTTGGCAACAAGACCGGCGCGCTGACCCCGTGGCTCAGCCTCATGACGCCGAGGTCTGGCACCCTCACCTCGCTCGCCACCGGCGGCTCCCTGATCCCCATCACGGTGCGGATCGACTTCAGCAAGGCCAACGAGGAGCCCGGCAACGTGATACCGGCCATCCTCGAGGTGACCGGCGGGGTGTACATCGCCATCGCGTACGATCGGACCGGCCCGACGTACCACTACGCGATCAAGACGTTCTCACCGCTGATCACAGAGTTCGACAAGGCCGCGATCCCTGACTACCATGGCACCGGCACGGGGCTCGTCAACCCCGCCACCCGGCCGTGAGCTGACCTCTCCTCCCATCTCCTCATGAACGGCGCCTGCTCCGGATCCGGCCGTTACGGTCCACTAGAGTCAGCTGCTACGGGGCGGGCCGAGACCGTGAGGGAGTTATACAGGAGGCCGGCGAGGACGCCGCCCGTCAGCGCGTTCAGCGCCCGCTCCGGCTGGCGCACATGAAACGTGCGGCGCGGGTACATGCACCTGACGTCGGCGTAGCCGGCGATCTGGAAGAGCTCACGCACCGTCCGCTCGGTGAAGAACCGGAGGTGACTGTTGGACATGATGCCCGGACCGTCCACGTAGGTCCAGCGTCCAAGCGCGAGCTTCACGATGACCCGGATCTGCCGCACGTTGGGAACGCTGACGACCACCACGCCGGAGGCCGTCAGGAGCTGACGGACGGAGCGGAGGACCGTCCAGGGGTCACGCAGGTGCTCCAGGCAGTCGGCGAACGCCACCACGTCAAAGGCACGGGCGAACTCGGGAGGCCACTCCGCGGCCTCTACGTCTATCAAGACGGCGTCGTCCAGAAGCTGGCGAGCCGCCTCCACGACGCCTGCATCATGGTCGACGCCTACCACCCGGAGCCCGCGCCGGCGGAGTCCCGCGAACCCGCCGCCGGTGCCACAGCCGACGTCCAGCAGCGAGCGCGCGCCGGGTGGTATCGCGCAGTACATGTCCCACCGTTCCCCGCTGGTCTCCAGGCGCTCTACGAGGGCAAACTCGCGGCTCATCCCGCTCGCGGCGTCCCAGTCACCACGATTTCTTTGTAGCACGCGTCGCTGCTCACAGTTCGCACACCGTGATAGTGGGCATCGACATCGGGTGGTTGTCCGCGACGTGCAGGCGGCCATCGATCGCCAGACGCCTGACCCGGCGTGGGCGTAATCGGGCCGCCGGCAAACGTCAAAGTGCCCGCGACCGCGACCACGTCCAGTTGTGATTGGAGCTGTAGTTCCAGAGAGTGCCGGCGCAGATGCCGACCACGTTGGCCAGCAGGTAGTGCACGCCGGCCAGCTCGTGGAGCGCCGCCAGCACTCCGACGCTCAGCAGCAGCCCGCCCAGCGTCAGGAGGTTGTAGGAGGCAAATCGGCGCGGCCATGGCGCCCCATGCGAACCAACCACGTCACGGAACGTCCAGCGGTCGTTCAGCATGAAGTTCGAGGCGATGGCGCACTCCGTAGCGATGGCGGCCGCGAGCACTGGCGGCAGGTGCAGCCGCTCAACCAGCGCCAGCAGGATCGCGTTGTTGACCAGGACGCCAGAGCCGCCGACGAGCGAGAAGCGGAGCAACCGGGCGCCGTGCAGCCCCAGTTCCAGGCGGAGCCACCGTCCGACCCACAGCGAGGCCGCCGCGATCACGTGCGGGCGAACGTCTCGAGGCGAAGCCTGAGCACCATCGCCCAGGCTTCCAGGAAGATCCGCCACGTCATCTTGGAGCGCCCGGCCGCCCGGTTCGGAAAGACGATCGGGACCTCGACCAGGCGCAGGCCGGCTCGGTGGCACATGTGGTTGACCTCCACCTGGAAGGCGTAGCCGCGAGAGCGCACGGCGCCCAGGTCGACACAGAGCAGCGCCCGCCTGCTGAAGCACTTGAACCCGCCCGTGCAGTCCCAGACCGGGATGCCCAGGAGTGCACGGGCGTACAGGCTGCCGAATCGTGAGACCAGGCGCCGCAAGGGCGAACGGGCGACCGCTTGTCCTCCCTCCACGCTACGAGACCCGATGACGACGTCGGCGGCTTCGGCTGCGGCGATGAGGCTGCCGAGGTCCTCCACGCGATGCGAGAAGTCGGCGTCCATCTGGACTATGTATTCGTATTGACGTGCGAGGGCATACCGGAACCCCGCCAGGTACGCCGTCGCGAGACCCCCCTTCCGCTCCCGATGAATGATGCTCACACGGGGCTCTCCCCGAGCCAGGCCATCGGCGATCTCCCCGGTGCCGTCCGGGGAGTTGTCGTCCACGATCAGCACGTCCAGATCGGGCCGCGAGATGAGGATTCGGCTCACGAGCCGCTCCAGGTTCTGACGCTCGTTGTAGGTAGGGATGACCACCACGGAGCGGGCGGGACGGCCCGATCGCTCTCGATCGCGCTCTGCAGCCTCCGACACGCCGAGCTCGCCGACGATCATGAAGATGTCTTACCTTGTCCTCCGCAACCGGCCCAATCGGCAACACCGATCGGTTGCTGGTACGTCTTGCTCGTTGCCTCGCGGACGCCTCCCACCGCGGGCTCCCAACAGTCCCAGGCCACATGGGGCACGGCGGACCCCCGGCCAGGGCGTGTCCTGGGCCGCTCGCCGGCGGGCCCATTGCGCGCACAGGCGCGACACGGCTGTAGTGGAACTGATGAGTTCGCCCCCCGTTCGCGCGCTGCGCGCGGTGGCGACCGATCCGGCAGCTGCGGGGACCTCGCCAGGGCCCGATGTGGCTGCGCAACCGGCGCCCGCGGCAGAAGGACGAAGCCACACCGCTCGCCTCTGGCTCGCGGCCGCGCTCGGGGCCACCGCGCTCGGGCTGACACTCCGAATCGTGGGGCTGGCCGACGGCCTCCCCTATCACTTCCACTGGGACGAGCCGACGATCATGAATCGCGTCATCCGGATGGGTGGCGGCGACCTCAATCCCCACTTCTTCTACTACCCGACGCTTTTGATGTACGCGCTGCTGGTGGCCCAGGGAGCGCTGTACGCGGTCGGGCACATGGTGCACGCGTATCCATCGACCAACGACTTTGCGGTGGCCTACCTGACGGACTCAACGGCTTCCTACGTCGTCGGGCGGATCCTGGTCGCCTCACTGGGAGCCGCCACGGTGTTCCTCACATACGCGCTGGGCCGCCGCTACCTGTCACCTGCCGCCGGGCTGATCGGTGCCGTGCTTCTCGCCGTGTCGCCGGTGCACATCGGCAGCTCCCACTTCGTCACCAACGACGTCCCCATGGCCTTTTTCGCGGTGCTGGCCTGCGTCCTCCTCTGGAACGTGTACGAGCGGGGGCGGGGGTCCGACTACATTGCCGCCGGCGTGGTCATCGGCCTGGGGGTCTCTACCAAGTACCTGCCCGTCGTCCTGCTGGTGTCGCTCGGCCTCGCCCATGCGTTCCGGCTCAAGAACAGGACGGGGTCATGGCGTGCCGTCGGGCACGGCTGGCACTGGCTGGCAGCGGGCGTCCTCTACGCATTCCTGGCCTTTGCTCTCACCTCGCCGTACGTGCTCCTCGACTGGCGTGCGGCAGTCCACGATTACCAGGTACAGGGGTCCCTAAGCGCCGCGGCCGGCTGCACAAGCTGCGGCCTCAACTTCGTGCCCTACCTGACGCAGACGCTGGGCTGGAGCATCGGCTGGATCGTCTACCTGCTGGCGCTGGTCGGCCTGGCATCCCTCGCCTGGACCCGGGGCGAGGCCCTGCGCCGCGGCATCCTGCTGGCCTCGTTCCCGGCCATGCTCTTCCTGCTCGTGGGATCCGAGCGGCAGCCATGGGCGCGGTGGCTCGTCCCGATCGCACCGTTCGCCTGTCTGGCGGCCGGCGCGGTGCTGTGGACGGCGATCCGGCGAGCCGCCTCCGGGCGGACAGTTGCCCGATACTTCCCGACCGGGCTTCCCGCGCCTGCGCTGCTTGCGATTACGGCCGCGATGACGGTGGTCGCGGCAGCTCAGCCGGCATTCGCCTCGGGCCGCTTCGACAGCTCGCTCTTGATGGAGGATCCCCGCACGCAGGCGGCCTCATGGTTCGAGAGCCGCGTTCCCGATGGGACGACGGTGGCCGTCCAGCCGATGCTCGACCGCTATTTCTTCACGGCGCAGCTGCCGACCGACGCCCAGCTCCTGGACCTGGAGGGTTACCTGCCGCCGACCAGGGCGTACCTGCGGGATGTGGTGGACCGCGAATACCACAAGCGCCCGGTCTACCATGAGGCCAAATTCAGTTACAGCCTCCAGGCGCTGCGTGCCCAGGGAGTCCGGTACGTGGTGATCAGCTCAGCCCACTACCACAACATCGATGTCGCCAGCGAGGACCGTCTCTACGCTGAGCTGCGCGGCCAGACACGGCTGGCGGCGCGTTTCACCCCCCCGATCCAGCTTCCGGACGCCGACAACTATCCCGTCTCGATGCCGACCATCACGGTCTACGAGATCGTCGGGCCGCCCGCCTGACAGCGGCAGGCAGCCTGCTCGTGGTTCGCCGGCCCCGGGGCCCTACGGCTTGTCGAGCACGATGAGCGCGCAAAGCGGCTTGCGCAGTGTCCGCCAGTCCATCGCAGGGCGTGTCTGCAGCAGGCGTGCCAGCCCAGGCTGGAGCGGTCCGGTCACAGGGGACAGGAACTCGCACAGCTCGCGGTTTCCGCCCACGTTGATCCGATCGCCAACGAACCGCAGCTTCGCCAGGCGCAGGCCGGAAGGTTCGATCAAACGTTCATGCAGGTCCGTCTCGCTATAGCGACGCTGGAAGAACACCTTTCCGCTCGCGTCATCGACCGACGCACCCGACCAGTAGAAGTCTGGGTCCCGCCAGTCGACGCGCGAGACGGGCCAGAACGGGACCGTCAGCACGCAGCGCCCGCCCGAAGCCAGCACCCTGGCGATCTCGCGTACGCACCGGGTGTCGCCGTCATCCGGGATGTGCTCGAGCACCGAGAGCGAGTAGACCTTGTCGAACGAGCCGTCGTCGAAGCTCAGCCTGCGACCGTCCTCGACGGCGACGCGAAGGCGGTCGGGCGGGACGTGGCGTGCGCCCCGCAGCAGCTCATACTCGGCCGTGAAGTACGGCTCGATGTCGGTCGCCACCACGCTGACGCCCAGCCTCTCTGCGAGCCACAGCGAGAGCAGCTTGGGGCTGCCCACGTCGAGCACCCGGTCGCCGTCGGCGAACTCGCTCTCCTCCACCGCCAGCCGGTACTCGAGGCTGCGCCAGTAATTGACGGGCACCACCAGATAGCGGAAGCCGCGGACCAGCCTGCGGCGCCGGAGCAGGGCAAGGCCCAGGCGCATGCCATACGCCTGCAGCCTGGCCCGCCGCCGGCGGTGGAGGCCCCTCCCCCGCGAGGGGGGAGGGCTTGAGTGCAAGGCGCCCAGCACTACGGCCCTCTGAGCACCACGATCTGAGCGGTGGTGGGCCCGCTGGTCGAGTTGGTCGCGGTCCTGGCGCCGGTGCTGCCGGCGCTCGCCTGCAGCGCGTCCTGGGCCTCGTTGCTGTCGAAGTTGTAGCGCTGCGTCATCCCCGAGCCCGCCGTCCAGGTCCCCGAGTTGTAGTTGATGAACAGCGCCACCAGCATCTCGTTCGTCCCCGTCGTCGTCACCGCATCCGTGCTCGGCGACGCAGTCACACCCACGTACCTCCCGCTGCTCACGTCGATCGGGCTGGCCTGGTTCACGTTGCTGTAGGCCAGCACCCCGACGTCCACCCAGGGACTCCCGCTCACCGTCCACGTGTAGCTCGACGGCTCGCTCGCCCCCGCCACCCGATACCAGACCTGGGCGTGATACGCCGACCCCGTCCCCTGCGCCGCCACCGTGTCCAGCAGCAGCGTCCAGCCCGCCGGCCCGCTCACCGGCGCCGGGTCCTCGTCCACCTCCAGCGTCGCCAGCAGCAAGTCCCCCGCCACCACACCCGCCGGCTTGCTCACCGTCGTCCCGTTGGTCACCGTGGACTGGCTCCGGAACACCGGCACTGCCGGCGGCGCGCTCCCCGTCGTGAACGTGAAGTCCCCCGACACCCCCAGGCTGCCCCCAGCCCCGCTCTTCACCCGGTAGTGGTACTGCGTCCCCGGCTGCAGCCCGGTCAGCCCCACCGCGTGCGTCGTCACCAGCGTCGGGTCCAGCACACTGGACTGCCCGTAGGCCGCCGTCAGTCCGTACTCCACCTGGCTGCTCGAGCCCACGTCAGTGCTCCAGCTCACCGTCGCCACATTCGTGCCGATCCCCGTCGCCTGGACCCCGCTGATCACCGGCGGCGGCGCGTTCGACACCGTCACCGTCACACCCACCGACGTCCCCACGTTCCCCGCCGCGTCCGCCGCCTGCGCGCTCAGCACGTGGCTCCCGTTGCCCACCTGCGTGCTGTCCCAGCTCACCTGGTAGGGCGCCGCCGTCACACGCCCGCCAACGTTCACCCCGTCCACCTGGAACTGCACGTAGGCCACCCCCACGTTGTCGCTCGCGCTCGCCTGCAGGCTCACGCTCCCCGACACAGTCGCCCCCGCCGCCGGCGCCGTCAACGTCACCGCCGGCGCCACCGTGTCCGCCTGCAGCGGCCTCAACGCCACGATCTGCGCCGAGGTGTTGCCGGAGAAGGTGTCGTTGTTGGTCGCCGTCTTCGTGCCACTCGCCCCTGCGGCCGCCTGGACGGCGTCCTGACCGGTGTTCCCGTCGAAGTCGTAGCGTTTAGTCATCCCGGAACCGGCCGTCCAGGTCACGTTGTTGAAGTCGATGAACGTGGCGACGATCATGTCGCCGGGCGTGGTCGTTGTGATCGACGGCGTGGTGGGCGTCCTGGTGACGCCCGAGTCCCGCCCTGCGCTGACGTCGATCGGCGAGGTCTTGTTGATGTTGTAGTAGTCGCTCACAGCCACGTCGACGTAAGGGTTCCCGCTCACTGCCCAAACGTAGGCCAATGGTTCGTGGTTGGTGGCGATCTTGTACCAGAGCTGAGCATGGAACGCCGTGCCGGTGCCCTTGCCGGCGGTCGTGTCCTGGATGAGCGTCCAGCCCGGCGCGCCAGTCACGGTCACCGGATCGGCGTCGATCTCCAGCGAGGCCAGCAGCAGGTCGCCCGGTACGATCCCGGCCGGCGGAGTAACGGACGGAAACTGCCTGGCGTTCGACGTCGACAGGAAGGTCGGCTGTGTCGGGCCGGCAACGGTCATCGCGACGCCTGGGCCGGGAGTCTCCAGATTGCCGCTGTCGTCGACCGCCCGGCTCAAAATGGTCACCGGCCCGGGCCGCGCGGCCTTCCACGAGAAGCTCCATTGCCCGACACCCGTGGCCGGGTGCCAGCTCACGCCGCCGTCAACCGACACCTCGACGCCTGCCACCACGCCGCCGCCGGCGTCAACGGCCGTGCCGGTCACCGTGACCGTGGACCCCATCGCGACGCTGGTGCCCGGGGCGGGCGCGGTGATCGAGGAGGTGGGTGCCACCGCGTCGGTGGAGGGGCTGCCCGCGACCAGGCCGGACTGCAGGGTCGCCGGCTGGGCTCCCATGTCCGCGAGAACGTTGACCGTGGCCTGGCGCATGTTCGGGTCAGGCGTGCTGGGCCCGAAGTCGGGGAGGACGTCGTGGTTCACGTCCAGGCCCCAGGACCACTGCACTGTCCCTCCGCCGAAGACCAGCCCGCCGCCACCGGCCCGGTACAGGGTCAGATGGTGCACGGCGGTACCCGCGCTGTATGTGTTCCCGTAGTCCTGAAGCAGCTCCGGCACGCTCACCGTCGTCGAGGACAGGTCGAAGAGACCTGCCGGCCGGAAGCCGTTGTCCAGGTCCTCGTCCCACTCGTAGCCGAGCGTCTGGGTGCCGAGCGTGGCGGTCTGCCCTGCTCCCAGCAAGGCGATGGCGGTGTTGCGCCAGAAGTGCAGCTTCGAGTACGCGGCAGGCACGGTGATGGCCGCCGAGCCGCGGTTGACCATGAAGATCGTCCCCGTGACCGCGTTCTCGGGCCGGCCGCCATCGCCGGGCGGGCTCAGGGTTGGGTCGCGCCAGGTGCCGGTCCAGGTGGGCGGGTCCTGCGGATCGATCTGGGCTTCGCTCTTCGTCTCCTTGTACGAGACCAGGGTGCGGAATGGCGTGCCCGAGCCGTCGATGCTGTTCTCCCAGCGGACCTTCCAGAAGGACTCGTTCCCGGAGAAGAAGGCCAGGCTGACGCCGGCCGCACGAGCCGCCTCGACGTTGGCGCGCTGCCCGGCCGACCAGTACTCGTCGTGACCGACCGACAGGAAAGCCTTGTGGCTCTTGATCAGCGAGCCGCGCCGGTCGCTGTCGGTGTCCGTGAAGTAGCTGACGTCGTAGCCGTTGGCCTCGAGGAAGCGAATCATCGGGTACTCGCCGTAGAAGACCCAGTTGCTGGTGCCGTACCCGGGGGTCTGACCCCTGGTGGCGAACGGCCGGTTGTAGCTGACCTTGTAGGCGCGTCCGTCGTCTGAGGGCGCCGTCCCCAGGTACAGGCTGTTGCCGCCGTACTGGTTGTACGCCTGCCAGGTGGTGTCCGAGGCCTGGAAGAGGAGGTCCGAGGTGCCGGCGTCGTCGCGGACCACGAACATGATGTGGCTGGAGCCCCCCGTGTCTGTGCGCACCAGCTTTGCGAAGTAGATGCCGGAGACCGCTGTAGAAGGCACCGCCCAGGAGGCGGAGACCGCCCAGTTGCCGCAGTCCACCAGCCCCGTGGGCGTGTTGGTGAGACAGCCAGGCTGGCGCTGCGGCAGCGTCGCCGCCGGCGCCACGGTCGCGATCTGCCTGGCCCCGTTCCCCTGGTAGTAGCCAATCCGGTAGATGGTGATGGTGTAGGCGGACGCGGGCGTGTTGATCTTGAAGGAGATGGTGCCGCCCTTGTTCACGCTTATGTCGGTGGCGAAGCCCTGGATGCTGGAGTCGCCCGACCCACTGATGTCCCAGACGCTCGGCGGCGTGCCCGGATTGGTGTTTTCACAGGCCACCGGGTTGACCACCGGGGGCCCGCAGGGTCCGGCTGCGTGGACCGTGACCGCGTTCTCCAGCATCAGCAGCGCCATGAACGCCACCAGGGCCAGGCCGCCGATGACCCGGCGGGAAGGCTGTCGTCGCTCGCTCGTCATCGCTTGTCTCCTCCCACTGCCATGTCGGCTGTTCTCCCCTACGTTCATGGGCCCCTGAGCACCACGACCTGAGCGGTGGTGGGCCCGCTGGTCGAGTTGGTCGCGGTCCTGGCGCCGGTGCTGCCGGCGCTCGCCTGCAGCGCGTCCTGGGCCTCGTTGCTGTCGAAGTTG
>Ga0126378_10004968_pt1 | contig 10269 bp, 9 predicted proteins | sample PanSoiMetPlot_23_FD_92587 | JGI IMG/M metagenome (GOLD analysis project Ga0126378, IMG submission 92587) | Tropical forest soil microbial communities from Panama - MetaG Plot_23 | ecosystem: Environmental > Terrestrial > Soil > Tropical forest > Bulk soil | place: Panama | collected 2016-02-17 | reverse complement strand
GGCCATCGTTTGCCTGCTGGAGAGATGGGAGGGGCAGATGGCCGGGGGCGGCGTGCAGGAGATCGCGGCGGGAATCTGGTGCTGGCAGCGCCGCCCGCGGGGGTTGCGTCCTGGCGAGTTCGGCGCCAGAACGAGCTACGCGCTGACCCTGAGCGGCGAGACACTGCTCATCGACCCGCTCGTGGACGGCGACGATGACCCGGCGCTGGGAGCCCTCGACAACCTCGCCGGCGGCCGCGTGCGGATCCTCATCACAAAGCCGTTCCACACCCGCAGCGCCGGGCCGCTGTGGCGGCGCTACCGCCGTGCCAAGGCGCGCATCTACGGGCATCCGGAGGTCGCCACCCGGCTGGGCGATACCTCTGGGTTCGAAGCGGTGACCGGCGGTACCGACGTCGGCGGTGTCGCCCGCTTCCACCCGATCGGCAGCCCGCCCCGCTCCGAACAGCCGATCGAGATCCCAGCCCACCGCGCCCTCGTCTTCGGCGACGCCGTCGTCGAGACCGGCCACGGTGAGCTGCGGGTGTGGGACGACCCCCTGGACAGCGAACGCCGCCGCCGCTGGTGGCGCGAGCGTTACCTGCCGACCCTTGAGCGCCTGGCCGCCCTTCAGATCGAGCACGTTCTCGTCACGCACGGCCGGGCCGTACTCAGCGATGGCGCGGCGGCGCTGCGCCGTGCGCTTGAGCGCGAGCCCTGGCAGCGGCCGAAGCGGTGAGCACCGGACCAGACCACCAGCACGGCCCGCTACCTATGCCCATCCACGCTGAACTCCCCCAGCATGAGCGGGCGTCAAGCATCAAGAGGGACAGCACGTCAAGCGCGCGAGATCGGAGGATGAAAAAGGTTCAGTATCGCGCTCCGCCCGGGGAACGCGGTCCCTGCACGATCAACTGGCGCCATTTAGGCCGGTTCTGGCGTCTCGGGGGAAATTGGCCGCAGGATAGGTCAGCTGATTGGCGCGGCGCAGATCGTCATGCTATACTCGAACTAGATTTCGACTCCATTTCTCGTGACGCGGCTGCGGAGGAGATGAAACCATGTGCGACCCCCGGCAGGACGCCAGCCCGGTGGAGGCGCTGGCGGTGCTGGAGGGCGCGCTGGATCGCCTCAACTCCCTCGATGTGGCGTCGCTGCCGGCCGCTGTGCAGGCGGAGGTACTGCGGGGGTTAGAACGCGCTGAGTCCAAGCACACCGTGGCGCGGGCGCGCACCCTGGCGGCGTTCACCGCCCAGGATGGATAGGATGCGGACGGGCAGGGCAGCGCCCGGGTGTGGCTGAAGTGGCAGACCCGCATCACATCTGGCGCGGCCGCCGGGGCGATCGGGTGGATGAAGCTGCTGGCCCGCCACCCGGTGGTGGAGCGGGCCCTCGCTGCCGGGGAGCTGTCCGCCTCGTGGGCGCGGCTGGTGTGCGCGTGGAGCCAACGGCTGCCCGAGGACCGCCGCGGCGATGCGGACAAGATCCTGTGCGTCGCCGCGGCCTGCGGTGCTGACCTGGCGGATCTAGCCCGGCTGGCCGAGGAGCTCTTTCAGCGTTGCGGCGGTGATGACGACGATGATGGGGTTGAGGACCGGTACTTCCGGCTCGGGATCACCTTCGGCGGCGCCGGGCGCGCCGACGGCGACCTGACCCCTGGCTGCGCGGCCGCGCTGGGGGCGGTGCTGGAGGCTCTGGGGAAGAGGGCCGGCCCGGAGGACATCCGGACCGCCGGGCAGCGGCGGCATGACGCATTGGAGGAGGCGTGCCGGCGGCTGATCGCCGCGGGGATGGTCCCGGACCGCGCCGGGCAGCCCACCCAGGTCCAGGTGCATATGACGCTGTCCCAGCTGCGGGGTCTCTCTGGGGACTCGGCCAGCGAGGCCGCCTGGGCGGCCGCCCGCGCGGGCCAGCCCGGCTGGCTGGCCGGCCCGGAGGCCGACGCAGCCGCGTGTGATGCGACCGTCGTCCCAGTGGTCACCGGCCATGTGGACTGGGCCGCCCTGGCCTGCCTGACCCGCACCTTCCTGACCACCCGCCTCCGCCACCACATCCGCGCCCCGGCCACCATGGCAGCTGGCAGCGCTGTTGGCGGCGCCGGCGCCGCCAACCCGGCCGCAGGCACGGACATGCCAGTACCGGGCATGCCACCAGTGGGTATGTCAGAGCTGGGCGCGTCACCGGAAGTGCCCGCCGCTCCTGGCTCCGGCCGGTGCCGGTGCGGCGGGGACGGTGGGGGTGGCTGTGGCGAGACCGCTGGTAGCTGCCGCCGCGATCCTGGGCAGGCCCTCACGCCTGCAAGCCAGGCGCGACTGCGGCGAGCGCTGCTGGCCATGGCCGCCGACGTGCTGTCGGGCCCCGGCGGACTGGCGGCCCGGTTGCGCGCTGGGCTCGGCGGCGGGCTGGTCAGCTCGGCCAGCCTGCCGCTGGATATCGGTGCGGCCACCGAAACCATCCCCGCCCACCTCCGGCGCGCGGCCATCATCCGGCACCCGCACTGCGGGTTCCCCGGGTGCGGGCAGCCCGCCAGCACCTGCCAGATCCATCACGTGATTCCACGATCACGCGGCGGGCCGACCGCTCTGCGGAACATCCTGCCGCTGTGCACCTTCCACCACCTCATCGCAGTGCACCGGTGGGGCTGGACGCTACGGCTCAACCCCGACGGCAGCACTACCGCCACCAGCCCCGACGGCACGCGCACCCTGCACAGCCACAGCCCACCCACCCGCGCCGCCTGACTAGTGGGAGCTACCGGTCAGCCTTGAACCGGGCAGACTCGGGGTCGGTAGCGGCCAGCCGATCGAGCCCCGGACATCCAGAGCACGCCATAATGCTCCTGAACCTCCCAGCCGAGGGCCTGTCCCCAAACTCCGCGATGCGTCGCGGGTTGTTGCAGTCGATGATGATTTCGCTGAGTGCGGCGGCCATGTCCCGGACGGTATCTGGTCTGGTGACGCCGCTGCTTCCAGAAATCCCCTGCTGGGGTGGCGGGGCACCCCAGCAGGCGGCGCACTTGGTGCGTACACTGCGGCTGTGTGGCCGGCTGTAGAGGGCTCCTTTGAGCTTGGGACCGACGGGCCGTCCGAGATCCTGGTCGGCGTGGACGACACCACGACGTCACTGCGGGCCGCCTCGTATGCCGCGGGCCTGGCTCGCCGCCAGGGTGCCCACCTCACCGCCGTCTACGTCGCCCCGCTCGCGACCACGGCCGGAGCCGCGTCCTGCGCGGCCGACCTGACCAACGCCCAGCGCGAGGCGTTCGACGCGCAGGCCGACGACATGCGCCGCCGAGCCGGCGAGGCGGCCAAGGAGCTGGGCATCTCCATCACCTTCATCGCCGCCCACGGCGATCCGTTCTCCGACCTTCGCCGCATCGCCGATGAGATCCGGGCCGACGCGATCGTGGTCGGGGCGTCCACCAAGGCAGGTCACCGGCTGATCGGCTCGCTGGCGGTCCGGCTGGTGCGGGCCGGCCGGTGGCCGGTCACCGTGGTGCCCTGAGGTGGCGGCAGGAACCGGGACGCGAGCACGGGCGAACCGGTGGGTGGTGCTCGCCGGGTACAGCCTGCTGGCCGCCTGCACCCAGCTGCTGTGGCTCTCGTTCGCACCGATCACCGCCGAGGCCCACCGGGCGATGGGTGTCTCCGAGGGCGCCATCGGGGACCTAGCCGGGATCTTCCCGCTGGTGTACGTGATCCTGGCGCTGCCCCACAACGTGGCCGTCATCGGCATCGCCCTGTTCGTCGGCGGCTTTCTGCTGCTGGCCGGCCTGCCGGTGGCGCTTGACTGGTCGGAGCTCCACGCCGGCCCCGAGCGGGCCGGCGCCGCGGCCGGGTTCCTGCTGCTGGCCGGGAACCTCGGCGGGGTGGTGCTCGTGCTCGTCGTGCAGGCGACGATCGGGAACCCGTACCTCTCGCTCGGCGCCTTCTCGCTGGCCGCGCTGGCGGGGCTGGCGCTGGCCGCCAGGCTTCCGGCCCGCACCGTGGCCGGCACGGATTAGAGTGCCCGGCAATGGGGCGCTGGCTCTGCTCTGGCGCGCCTCCGGCACGACGGAGAGCGGCGATCTTGACAAAATCTCGTGAGCTGGGCCGAGGAGGGAGGCAGCCACGGAGGCTGTTGACCGACGAGAACGCAGCCGGGGGCGGCCCGGGCGCCGCGGCTTTCCGGGATCCCCGCGAAGACGCGCAGCGTTTCGCGGGGCGGGATCCCGGCAGCTCTGTTGCCGGTGCTCTGAGGAGGTTAGCAGGTGACGGATTCCGCCGATCCCATGGCCGAGCTGGAGCGGCAGCTCAGGCCCTACCGGGGCGGGTTCCCCTCGTTCCCGCGGCTGCCCGAGAGCGGGCTGGCCAGGACCGCGGTGGCGGAGATGATCGAGCGGCTGGCGGCGGCGGAGGAGCCGCGCTGGCGCGACGGGTTCGCCTCCGGGGCCGTGTACCACGGTGACCCGGACCATGTCACGTTCCTCAACCGGGTCTACGCGGCGCAGTCGCAGAGCAACCCGCTCCACCCGGACCTGTGGCCCAGCGCGACGAAGTTCGAGGCCGAGATCGTCTCGATGACCGCGCACATGTTCGGCGCCGGGCGGGCCGCACCCGGCGAGCCGGTGGTGGGGACGGTGAACTCGGGCGGGACCGAGAGCATCCTGCTGGCGATGAAGGCCTACCGCGACCACGCCCGCGAGCGGCGCGGGATCGCGGAGCCGGAGATCGTGGCGCCGGTCACCGCCCACGCGGCGTTCGACAAGGCGGCCAGGTACTTCGACATGCAGCTGGTGCGGGTCCCGGTCGGTGACGACTTCACGGTGGACACCGGCGCCCTCGCCAGCGCGGTGACCGAGCGGACCGCGGTCGTGGTGGGCTCGGCGCCCGGTTTTCCGCACGGCGTGATCGACCCGATCGGCGAGGTGGCCGCGATCGCCGCCGAGCACGGGGCCGGCTGCCACGTGGACGCCTGCCTCGGCGGGTTCATCCTGCCCTGGGCCGAACGGCTCGGGTACCCGGTACCGCCGTTCGACTTCCGGCTGCCCGGCGTGACCTCGATATCCGCCGACACGCACAAGTACGGCTACGCGGCCAAGGGCTCATCGGTGGTCCTCTACCGGGGGAATGACCTGTTGCATTTCCAGTACTACACGGCCGCCGACTGGCCGGGCGGCCTGTACCTGTCGCCGGGCTTCGCCGGGAGCAGGCCGGGGGCGCTGTCGGCCACCTGCTGGGCCGCGATGGTCTCCATCGGGGAGCGCGGCTACACCGAGGCCGCCCGGCGGATCCTGGAGACCGGCACGCGGGTGCGGGAGGGCATCGCCGCGATCAGCGGCCTGCGGGTGCTCGGCGACCCGTTGTGGGTCATCGCCTTCGCCGCCGGCGACGGCATCGACGTGTTCCAGGTGCTTGAGAACATGGCAGGGCGGGGATGGAGCCTGAACGGCCTCCAGCGGCCGCCCGCCGTGCACATCGCGATCACGCTACGGCACACCCTGCCCGGCGTCGCCGACCGGTTCCTCGCCGACCTGCGGGCCTCGGTGGAGCAGGTCAGGGCGAACCCAGACGTCCGGACCGGGATGGCCCCCCTCTACGGGATGGCCGCCGCGCTCCCCGGCCAGGTCGTCCGCGACATGCTGGCCGCCTACCTCGATCTGATGTACAAGGTGTAGCGGTGGCGTTGCACGTCCTGGCCATCGACCTTGGCACCTCGGCGCTGAAGGTCGCGCTGGTGTCCACGGCCGGTGAGGTCATCGCGTCGGAGCAGGAAGAATGCCGGGTCCAGATCCTGCCGGGCGGCGGCGCCGAGCAGGACCCCGCGGACTGGTGGTCCCAGGTCACCAGGGCCTCGTCCCGGCTGATGGCCCGTTGCGTGGCCGGCCCCGGGTCGGTGGCCGCCGTCTCGTGCACCGCCCAGTGGTCGGGGACCGTGCCGGTCGATGACCGCGGTCACCCGGTGCGCAACGCCATCATCTGGATGGACTCCCGGGGCGCGCCGTACGCCTGGCGGGTCACCGGCGGCCTGGTGGAGGTGCAGGGGTACGGCGTCGGCAAGCTGGCCCGGTGGATCCGCAAGAGCGCGGGAATCCCGGCGCGCAGCGGCAAGGACCCGGTCGCGCACATCCTGTGGCTGAAACACGCCGAACCGGAGGCCTACCGGCGGGCGCGGCTGTTCCTTGAGCCCAAGGACTGGCTGAACCTGCGGCTCACCGGCCGCGCCGCGGCATCCTACGACTCGATCGCGCTGCACTGGGTCACCGACAACCGCAGCCCGGGCCGGATCCGCTACGACCCTGGGCTGCTGCGGCTGGCCGGGCTCGACCGCGCACGGCTGCCCGGGCTGCTGGCCGCGACCGACGTCCTTGGCCCCCTGCTGCCCGGGCCCGCCAGCGCGCTCGGGGTGGCGGCGGGCATCCCGGTCGTGGCCGGCGCGCCCGACGTCCACTCGGCCGCGATCGGGTCCGGCGCCACCCGGGACTTCCAGGCGCACCTGTACGTCGGCACGTCGTCGTGGCTGACCTGCCACGTCCCGTACAAGAAGACCGATCTGCTGCACAACATGGCCTCGCTGCCGTCGGCGATACCCGGCCGGTACCTCGTGGCCAACGAGCAGGAGACCGCGGGCGCCGCGCTGACGTTCCTGCGCGACCGGGTGCTGTTCGACGGCCCGCCGCCCGCCGGCGCCTACCGCGAGTTCGACCGGATGGCCGGCCAGGCCGCGCCGGGGAGCGGAGGAGTGATCTTCACGCCGTGGCTGTACGGCGAGCGGACGCCGGTGGAGGACCGTTTCGTCCGCGGCGGGTTCCACAACCTGTCGCTCTCGGCGACCCGCGATGAGCTGGTGCGGGCCGTGTTCGAGGGGGTGGCGCTGAACGCGCGCTGGCTGCTGCGGACGGTGGAGCGCTTCACCAGGCACCGGCTCGACCCGATCCGGTTCATCGGCGGCGGCGCGCGATCCGCCGTGTGGTGCCAGATCTTCGCCGACGTGCTCGGGCGCACCGTCGAGCAGGTGGCCGACCCGGTCAACGCGAACGCGCGGGGCGCCGCGATGCTGGCGGCGGTGGCCCTCGGCGAGCTCACGTTCGACCAGGTCCCGGACCGGGTCGCGGTCGAGCGGACCTACCGTCCCGCCCCCGCCACGCGGCGGCTCTACGACGAGCGGTTCGCCGAGTTCGTCGGCCTCTACCGCCGCAACCGCAGGGCCCACGCCCGCTGGAACAGTGGCTAACGTCCCGGAAATGACGGCCCATTGACCTTGCCGGCCGGGCTGGGATGCGGTGTTATGGGAATGCAGGAAGGGACCCCTGGAGGACGCGGGGATGCGGGGTAAGCAGCCCGCACACCACGCAATCAGGATCCGCGAGAAGCCGGATGGGGGTCCCTTCTGCTGTTGCAAGTTTCAGCCGGTCAGCGGGATGAGCACGAACGGCCTGGTCGTGGGCTGCGGCGACCCGCCGGCCGGCTCGACGGTCACCCCGAACGTGTCGCCGTGCAGAAGCCCGCTGGCGAGCAGCGGCGATGTGTGCCCGTTGACGGGCAGCGGCAGCAGGCCCGCCGGGCGGATGTTCTTATGCGCGCCGATCAGCCACAGCTCGTAGACCTTGCTGCTCGGCAGCGGCGGCAGCCCGGCGGTGGTCACGACCATCTTGCGCTCGGCCGCGGACACAACCACGCTCGCGCTGCCACCCTTCGAAGTCTTGCTGGTCAGGACGTGGGCATCGGGGGCTGCCAGGACCGCGGCGATCGCCTGGTTCTGCGCCCGGGACCGGTCGAGCTGGTGCTGGGTGCCCGCGAGCACCACCCCCAGCGCCACCGCTACCGCCGTGGCGACCGCCGCCACCGCGCCCGCGAGGCGTGGCACCCAGCCCAGCCGGGGCTCGGGGCGGGCGTGGTGGGCGATGGCGGGCAGCTGCCTTGTCCGCGTCACGGCGGCCATCACCGCGTGGCGCAGGCCGGGCGGCGGCGTTCGCGCCGCGGCCATGGCCAGCCTGGTCGCCGTCTCCCGCAGGCCGCGCACCTCGCTGGCACAGCTCTGGCAGCGGTTCAGGTGGCGCTCGAAGCGGTCCCGCTCCGCCTGGGTGTCGAGCGCGTCAAGCGCGTAGACCCCGGTCAGGGTGTGCAGATCATGGCGCAGCAGTCTCACCACTCCACCCCCAGGCAGTCCCGCATCCTGATCAGCCCGTCCCTGATGCGGGTCTTGATCGTGCCAAGCGCGGCGCCGAGCACGCCGGCGACCTGCCGGTAGCTGTAGCCGCCGTAGTAGGCCAGCGTGATGGATTCACGCTGGACCTCGGTCAGGCCGTCCAGGCAGCGCCGTACCCGCTCCCGGTCGAGGCTGGCCTGCACGGTGTCGGCCACCTCGTCCTCGACGATCAGCCGCTCGGCGGTTCTCTGCTCGCGGGCGCTGGCGGCCGAGGAGGACCGCACCCGGTCGATGGCGCGGCGGTGGGCGATCGTCATCACCCAGGTGGCCGCGCTGCCCTTGGCCGCGTCAAAGCGTGCCGCGGTGCGCCACACCTCGAGCAGCACCTCCTGGCTGACCTCCTCGGACTGGGCCGGGTCGCGCACCACCTTCTGGATCAGGCCGTACACCGGCCCGGACAGGTGGTCGTAGAGGGACTCGAAGGCACCCTCGTCGCCCCGCGCTATCAGCGCGAGAAGCTGGCCCAGATACTGTTCGCTCCCTCCCGGGCGAGCAGGTTCTGGCTGGGATGCACGCGAGCCGCGTGGATTCATGCCCTACATTCGACGCCCCCGGCCGAACGGATGGCGCGGGCGACACGCCGGTTTGCCCGCATTGATCACTACTAGTAATAGGTCGATTCCAGTACGTTATGGCCACCAGGGAATTGGCGGCTTTCGGTAACGCTTTGATAACGGCGGGACGCGGGCGGCATCCGGCCGGAAGCACGTCCCGAAGTAGCGGGCGAGACCAGGCATTCGACGGGACCTGGGACCAGCAAGGGGCGGATCTGCCAACGGGCCGGACTGCCGGCCGGGGCCGGGCGAACAGCGCTAGCGGCGTGACTCGCCCGTGCCTGGACGGCGTGGGCGGCCGCGCCCTGATGAGGGCTATCCGCGCCGGAAAGGACAGCACATGTCAGGAGAGAACCGCACGGGCCGGCCGGCGGGAACACGCTCGCCCGGGGGCGAGCAGCCTGCCGTCCCGTCCCGACGGTCCGTGCTGCGCGGCGCGGCAGGCCTCGCAGGGGCAGGCCTGGCGGCCAGCGCGGCCGCAAGCGTCATCGCCGCACCGGTGGCGATGGCGTCATCGGCGGGCAGGGCCGCGGGAACGCGGTCAGGAGGGACGCGGCGGGAGGGAAGCGCCGCGGAACCCGTCGTCGTGCACGTGCGGGACACACGCTCGGGGGAGATGGACGTGTTCGCGGGAACCAGGCAGGGCAGGCTCCGCGACCCGGACCTGGCGGCCAGGCTCGCCCGGGCCGTCCGGTGACCCCGCCCAACCTGCAATCCGCAACCAGCCTGAGAGGTGAGTGATGTCTTCCCATCGTGAGGCGCCGGAGATTGCCAAGGACCCGGTCGCCGACAGCACCGACCTGTACGCGTTCGTCAGCCCGGACCGGCCGGACACGGTGACGCTGATCGCCAACTACATCCCGCTCCAGGCGCCGGCCGGCGGCCCGAACTTCTACGAGTTCGGCGACGGCGTGCGCTACGAGATCCACGTCGACAACGACGGCGACGGCGAGCCGGACGTGACCTACCGGTTCCACTTCCACACCAAGCTGCGCAACCCGGACACGTTCCTGTACAACACCGGCCCGATCAAGTCCCTCGACAGCCCGAACTGGAACCTGCGGCAGTTCTACTCGGTCCACAAGATCGACGACGACGGCGAGGAAACTCGGCTTGCGGCCGGCCTGGCCTGCCCGCCCTGCAACATCGGGCCGCTGTCCACGCCCAGCTACGGCAAGCTCGCCGCCGCCGCGGTGCACAGCCTCAGCGGCGGCATCCGGGTGTTCGCGGGCCAGCGGGCCGAGGGGTTCTACGTGGACCTCGGCGCGATCTTCGACCTCGGCAACCTGAGGCCGTTCGAGCAGCTGCACAACCAGTACGGCATGCACGTGTTCAGCAACCCGGCGCCGGGCGTGAACGCGACCAACCGGATCAACGTGCACTCGATCGCCATCCAGGTGCCCATCTCCGACCTGGTCCGCGGCGGCCCGCACGGTGAGCCGGACCCGCGCTCGGTGATCGGGGTATGGACGACCGCGAGCCGGCAGCGGGCGCACGTGTGGGACGCAGACAGCGGCCAGGCCGTGCACAGCGGCCCGTTCCGCCAGGT
>Ga0126378_10004967_pt1 | contig 10269 bp, 5 predicted proteins | sample PanSoiMetPlot_23_FD_92587 | JGI IMG/M metagenome (GOLD analysis project Ga0126378, IMG submission 92587) | Tropical forest soil microbial communities from Panama - MetaG Plot_23 | ecosystem: Environmental > Terrestrial > Soil > Tropical forest > Bulk soil | place: Panama | collected 2016-02-17 | reverse complement strand
CTGGACGCCAAGCGTATCCACGAACAACTCGATCTGCCCTGCGAATGCTACACCCTCACAATGTCCGAACTTTGCCGGTAGAAATAACCTGGTGTATGACGACGGAGCACCCACGTACACCGCGATCTTGAGCACGAATGTAAATCAAGATCCGTTGTTTGTAACCTTGGGATCGAACTTCCAGTTACAGAGTGGAAGTCCCGCGATCGGTGCGGGTACCAACAGTGCGCCTGCGGCTACGTATGATGTGAACGGCCAGTTGCGACCGGCAGTCCCGTCGATCGGTGCCTACGAACTTGGCCCGGGTAGTTAGCACGAAACCGAGTCCGCCAACTGGGCCGACCCCATCCCTGAACGAACTGGTTACTCGTTCCCAGTCACCCGCTAGGCAAGTTTGGAGGCAGGCGGAAGGCAATCTAGATCCAACCGTGTAGCCAGTACCAGGCTAGCCCCACATATTCGTGGAGCGAGTCTTCGTTCCATCCAATTGGTTCCCAGTTTGGCAGAAAGTGCACGAGCCTGTGCAGACTGGAGCCATAGGAACGATATCCGCATGCCGCAGGTATGACCTCAAGGCCCTGTTTACGGAAACTGCGATAGGCGCGGTACATGTGATAGGCATCGGTGACAAGAACAATGCGGGTGATACCTTTGTTTTTCAGGATCTGGGCGGAGTACAAGGCATTCTCATGGGTGGAATGAGACTGTTCTTCGGACCAGATCATGGATTCACGGACTCCCGCGGTCACGAGGGCTTCCCGCATTTCCATCGAATAGGACGTCTTCTCGGCGACGATAGTTCCACCGCTTGCCAGGATCGGCAGGGTGCCCCATTTCTTAAAAAGCCCGGCGGAATAGAGACATCGCTCGTAGGTGTCGTTGCCCAGTCTCGCCGTTGGGATGGCCGGAGTGGGAGGGTATACGGCGGAGGACAGAACCACAATCGCCTGGGCCCCGGAGGGAGAAATCTCTCCTGGGGGATATCTTGCTTCCAGGGTACGCACTAAGACCCAAGCGAGCGGAGGCCAGGAAAATAGAAAGACTCCAAGCGTAGCCATCATCAGGAGCTTAGCGCTTGCCTTTCGGAGTTCTAGCCAGCTGAATAGGGATGCCCCCAAAGCAATAAAAACCAGCAGAGCAAAGAATGGTTGGATGTAGGTCATGCGCCAGTTCTGAACCCAGCGCCGTCGGCAAGGGACCCGAAGCCGGATTCGCCGCTTTGACGAGGGTGGTTGATATCTTGGCTTGTAAGCTGGTATCCGAGTCTCACCATCAAATGACCCCAGGTCGATTCAATTGCACGTACACAGTCAGGACGCAACTTTGTCCTCCAGAGTCCGGAGGTTGCGTCGCCGATAAATGGGATATCTTTCCGGCTGCCTCGGATGGTGATCCACTCCGGTCCCTGGATGGCTTCCAGTCTCCGCATGCGCTCCGCCGAGCAGAGTTCGACCGCGGCGAGCAATTGGCTCGCCGAATGTTTCAAGTCGAAGAAAGCAGCGACGCTGGTCAGTTCCCGGAAGGGAGCTTCGCAGAGATCTTCATAACGAAGCACCAAGAATCTGGGATCGTTTCCCCGGACGGCCATCCAACTGACTACATTCTGGGCCCAAGACCCCCAACCCTGCAGTTCCCCGCTCAAGAAGGCGCGAATGTACTGATCCATCGGATAACCATCCTGGAAACGTCTAATCTTGAGATAGTAGCGATAATATGAGAGCGCGACGTCTCGAGGGTCACGAACGAGATACAGTACTTTGCCATACCGGTGGTCAAAATATTCGTGACTCTTCATCACGCGCGGGCGCGGGATGCTGGCCAGGAACCGCGATGAGTTCACGTGAATGTCAGGAATCACCCGCTCGATGTTTTGAAAGGTGACGGGCCCGTCGCGAATCAAGCTGCCAATCAAGAATCGCAGCCAGGTGCTGCCCGATCTTGGGTAGGAGACGATGAAAAGATCCTCTGGAAATACGGCTGCGTTGCGGCCCGCGAAATCCTTCCCGATGGTTCGTTTAATCGCTTCAGTCCAATGCGATTCTAGGGGAAAGGAAGGGCAGGATTGTTTCATAGAGCTTTCCTCGGCGATCTCGGCTAAGCGAGGTTTCGGTCAGAACATCGAGAAATCGGTATCGGGCTATTCTTGATGCCCGGGAAATCCTGGTCGAGAACTGCGAGAGGACCGACATCGAGTTATCCGGGTGAGACAGTTGTGCAAGAGCTGAATTGATCTTGATGGAGGTGAATGGATTTTTGGACCGCATGCTGCCGATGGCCGGTCTGGGCTGCCTGCAAACACTCAGAAAGCATACCGGCCAGACTCTTCACGTTGGGTTCATTCAAAATGCCCAGGTGATCCCCCTCGATTTCCCGGAGCTCAATTGAACCAGTGACTGCCTGCCGCCAACCCCCATATCGATCTTCCTTGGAACCAGTCCGATAGTTCTTGCAACGGAATACGACGACGTTTCCACCATAAGGTTGGGGACAGTAACTGCTCTCCGCCACGAAAAGTACCTGCTTGAGATCGGTGAGTTTTCGATGCAATCTCAGGTTCCAATCAATGGCGGTTTGCCAACAAATGTCCTTCAGATCGCGATTCAGATCGCGAACCCGTTGCCGGAGGTAGTCGGGAGCGCTTCTCAGGCCGGTGCTGGCGAGCCTGCCAAGATGTCGCCGGATTTGACGGGGCGCGAATCTTTCCCCGATGGAGCGCAACTGAGCAGGTTTGCCTTGAAACTCTTTTTGCACGGAGCGGGTCTGAGCTTCGAACAGTGCCAGCAGAGCGACCTCCTCACCTTCCTGAAGCAATAGTCTGGCCGCTTCAAATGCGAGGACACCATCGCCGCAGAAACCACCAAGGAAGTATGGCCCGTGCGGCTGGTGGGCGCGAATGGCGCGGGCGATATGCTGGGCCACATCCGAGAGGCTGTAGGGCGGCGATAACTCCGTCGCCAGGCGGTTTTCGGGAACAATTCCGAGAAACGGTTGATTATCGCCAAGATGATTCGTGAGAGGTAGAAATATCGGGCCGGAGCCGACGAACATGCAGACGCACAAAAACGGAGGATTTGATCCTCGTGGTTGCAGCGGCACGATTCTCACGGGGGCGTCGACCTGCGTTTCGCCCACCACGAGTTTGGCCAATTGTTCTACCGTCGGGCCCTCCAGCACCGCGGCAAGAGAGAGAGTTCGGCCAAATACCCGACCGATGTGTTGGCAGAGTTGGGCGGCAACCAGGGAACCGCCTCCCAATTCGAAAAAATTGTCCTTAATCCCGACCGCATCCACCTTTAGCAGACTGGCCCACATTTCGCATAGCTGTTGTTCCGCCGGTGTGCGGGGTGGAACGTGCTCCGCGGTTGTGCCATGGAGCTGCGAGACCGAGTCGAGTTTTCGAGGAACCTCAATCGAGAACTCAGCCACGCGCACATCGGGGTCGACAACCATGCTTTCCAGAATGGCGCGATAGGTTTTCTGCATGCATTCGATCTCAGGTTTGGGGAAAAGCTCTCGGTTGTACTCGAAACCCACGTCGATTCCGTGGCCCATATCCAGCCACACGCTCAGGTCATATTTCGTTGTTTCAAGCGGCGGGTTGAAGCGCTCGATCTCCAAGCCGGGAACTTCGAGTCCACCCTTTTCCGCGTCCCTTAGGATGAACATCACTTGGAACATCGGGTTGTGGTTGGGGTCGCGATTGATGGCCAGTTCCTCGACGAGCGTGGCGAAGGGCAGATCCTGATGGCTAAAACCCTCCAGACACATTCTGCGGGTGTGCGCCAGCAACTGGCGAAAGGTCGGGTTATCGGAAAAATTTGTACGAAGAACCAGATCGTTGCCGAACCGCCCGATCAAAGGTTGGATTTCGAGACGAGCGCGGTTAGCCGCACAAGTTCCGACGCCGATGTCGGTGTCGCCGGACAGTCGATGCAGCAAAACCTGGAATCCGGCAAGCAGAACCATGAACAGCGTGACTCCATTCTGCTGACCAAGTGTCCGAATCCGAGTTGCAAGTTCATGGGGAATAGAGGTGGATGTCCACGCTCCACTTTGAGCGCCGAGGCGCGAATGGCGTGGCTTGTCCTTGGCCAGGTGGTGGAAATCGCCGGCCCCATGCAGTTGCTTGTGCCAGAAGGTGACGCGTCGAGCGAGAGCGGCGCCTTTCAATTGTCGATTCTGCAAGTCGAGAAATTGGCTGTATTGGAACGAAACCTCAGCGATAGGCTCACTTTTCCCGCCACTTAGAGCCTGGTAAACGCTGGTGAATTCCTTGTAAAACACTCCTACCGACCAGTCATCAAAGATCAAATGATGGGAGACAAAAAGCACAATATGATCGTGGTCACTGGTGCGAATGAGGTGGGCCCGCAGCAACAAGCCGGACGAGAAGTCAAATGGAGTGAGCGTAATCTCAGTCGCAATCTCGCTTGCCCGGATGAGCGCTTGCTGTTGCGGCAGATGCCGCAGATCGGTCTGGGGAATCTCCAGTCCTGCGGGATCCGAAACCCACCAGAGCAGTTCACCTCCGGAGACCGCAAAGGTGGAACGGAACATCTCCTGTCGCCGGATGATTTCGGCGACCGTATGCTGGAGGCTGAAGTGGTTTAGTGGACCACGAATTCTCAGGTGAAAGGGGAAGTTGTAGGCTGTGCTGCCGGAATGAACTGGGTCACTCACCCAGTCCTGCTGATGGCAAAACCAGTGGGGATAAACCCGTGCTCTTGCTGGTAGCGAGGTAGGAATTGCAGTCATGAGGTGTCGTTCTCGGATATCGGTGAGTGGTCAGCTATGCGGCGGTTACTCGAAGCAATGAGTCGTATTGGTCAACCATCCGATTGATCATGGCTTGAGCGCTGAACCGTTGCTCGATGGTACGGCGAGCCGCGGCTCCCACGAGGCGGGCGCGATTTTGGTTGCCGAGCAGATGGATGATTGCCTTGGCCGCCAAATCAGGCCGCTCCGACTCGACCAGAAATCCATTTTCATCATTGCTAATGATTTCATTCGTGCCGCCTACATCGGTTGCTACACAGGGAAGTCCGGATGCCATTGCTTCAAGGACCGCATTGGGTAGACCTTCGCTTCGCGAAGACTGGTAGAAGAGGTCACAGATCTTGAGAATCGAGGGGACATCCAAACGCCGGCCCAGGAACTTCACGTTATCTGTGACCCGGAGGTCTGTGACGAGTTTCTGCACCTCGGCAAAAAAACCACGTTCGTGCACCCCGCCGACGACCAGGAAGAGAACATTCGGGAATTTCTCACGTACCATGGCGACCGTTCGAATCATTACATCCGTGCCTTTCACCCTTCGGACGTTCCCGACGTTCAGGACGATCTGGCAGGCACCGTGGATCCCCAGGGCTTCATCGAAACGAGAGAGAGGCGGAGCCGCCTCGATCTCCTTCAAGTCGACTCCGTTGTGTACGGTTACGACCCGATCGGGACGAAGACCGTCGGCAGAGATGGAATAGGATCGGACCTGATCGGAAACAGTTTGCACCTGGTCGAACAAGCCAGCGAGAGCTCGATAGGCTCGACGGTGTTTCATGGAGCGTTCAATACCCATGTCGCGCCGACTCGAGATCAGAACCGGGCAACCACTCAATTTCGCAATTACCCCGCCCCAAAGATCAGAGGTGCTGAAGAAGGTGTGAACGATGCTGACTCGTTCGCGGCGGATCAGATTCGCAATTCTCAGCGCTACCCGAAAAGCATTCCAGTCATAGGTTCGTGTCAGAGGGAAGACATGGAAGGGACAGTCGAACAGCGAGCGAACGTCCCCAAAGCGCGTATCAATGGCAAAGGTCGCCACCGAACAGCGATACCGGTCTTTAGGCAGCAATCTGGTTGCACGCCAGAGGGTACCCTCGGCTCCGCCCATTCTTTCTGGAAAACGATCAATCAAGAACAAGACGTGCCGCGGGCCCGCAGCGACTGCCGCTGCATTTTCGTTTGACGCCGCCAAGTTCTCGGGAAGAGTGCTCATCGTCCTCTTAGAACGATCGTCGAATGGCATGGGAATTGTTGGCGCCTTACTTCAGGAAGGCCCGGTAGGATAGAGGGTCGCGCAGTGCCCCGACCAGGCGCTGAATACGGCCTTGATCCGCCACTTCGAGCAACTGCAGGAACAGGTCGGAATTGCCTGGGCCTGGTGGTTGCGCAGAGGGGGTACAGCGCTCACATTTCTTGCCGTCTGGATGGACGATCTTCTGCGCAATCTGAAGCAGGCCGACCTGATAAGGGCCCTCTGCGATTATGCAGCCTAATGCTTTGGCAACGGGACGCGCGCGCGAGATATTCGCGGGCGCATAGGAATGCTGGCTGACTGCGAACATGGGGATGTCGGGATCACTGTCGCCGACGGCATGCGTGGGCGCATCCGGGCAGCCAGCCAAGTCTTTAAGACTCAAGAGTCCGGTTCCTTTGTCCGCGCAGCGAGCGGTTACAGCCGTGTCGAGCGACGTTTGTCGTACCCGTAAACGGTCCAGTTTCAGGTCGGAAATCAAGCTGTCAATGATCGCATCCGGCAAAGATGTTGTGCCGCTTTTTGTGTACATGAAAGCTCGCAGGGAGTAGACATAGTCGTCATTCAGGAACACCCCAGGAATGCGGCGCAAATGTGCGGCAAGTTCATCCAGTTGTTCTTTGTCGCGATCGTCGATCAGGATTCTTTCTCGATCTGTAAGCGAATCCCAGGCCCATGCGCCATACTCAGCCAGCCCTCCGGCAAAGCCGTAGGCCCGGCAGTACGCTTTGACCTCGGTTATAGATCTTGCCGTATTCGCGGCAATGGCCAGTCCATGCCGGTGAAGCAGTGAAACAGCACGAATGCCCGCCATCGTCGTCGACGGAAATCCGAACACCTGTCTGTCCAGCACGCCATCAATGTCTAGGACGACGAGAGGCGCTTTCCAGGCTAAGTTTCGAGGCTTGTCACACAGCGCGGCGCAGCGTTGGGTCGCGTTGATGGTGAGGAAGTTCCAAGCATCGATGTAGCGGCGGTGGTATTCGTCATGCCGGTGCGCCAAGCGTTTATCAACCAGATTCGACAAGGCGGAAGTCATTGCCCAGGTTCCAGCCTGGAACTTACTGAAGAACAGCCTTTTGTGAACCTCGGTATCTCCGCTGTGGTTGATGTAGTGCTGAACCAGGAGCTCTTCTTCAGCCGGCGAGAGCCGAGAATGCAGAATGAAATCTGCGAGGTCGTAAGCCGGATCCGTGTTGCTGAGCTCATATTTCCCCATCCCATGATGTTCATAATCTGACTTGAGTGTAGAGCCAAAGGAGGAAACCCATTCGTGTGGCTGCATCCTGGCGTCAGTGAAAGTGGGGCGTGGGGATGTCAGTTCTGCAAATTGGTGTCGTAGCCGTATGCGTCGTAATCCAGCGACACTCCTGCCTCCATAGGCGCGCACCAGATACTCGACTGCCTGCTCGCATCCAAAATGGCGCCCTTGCCTGGCCAAATCGGCGGTCGCATCTTCAGGAAGCGGGAGCTGGTTCACTCTGTTCGCTATGTATCTCGCAGCGAACTCTGGATGTACTTCAGGACGGCGTTGCCACATGTCGCAGGCGCTTCCCCACCATTCGCTGAAGAGCAGGCCGTTGCGCAGCCCGAGCACGGGAGGGACATACTCCTTTAAACGCTCACCGGTCAGAAACGAATGATAGGAGAGCCAACCCCAGCCGACGCTCTTCACGAGAATGAACCTCGTCTCCCGCTCACCCGTTTTCTTTTGCAGACTTACTTCGTAAGCCTTTTTGAAGCGGTTCTGCGACTTTTCCTCCGAAACGGCTTGCAGCCGGGTATCAATACGAGCGGAGCGATCGGTTTCGCGCACCTCGATTTCGGAGTACTGAGAATTCTGGAAATATTGCTGCAACTGAGCCTGAACTGGCTTTAACCGCAATAGGGTTTGCTTGTGGTATTCCTCGGGATTTAGCGGCAGGATGCAGAAGCGGGACAAGCGCAAGTAACCGGGCTTTTCCGCCCAGTCTCGCACCGTGGGGTGAACCGGCAGCAACAGGACAATGTTTTCGCGTGCAATTCCCGCCTTACGGACTTGATCGACGGCGCGCGCATAGGTTGTGCCGGTTCCTCCTGGTTCGTCGATCACGATGACGAGAGCTTTGTTGCGAGCGGCTTTCCTTAAGACCAGAGATTCCCAGTAGCCAACGCCTGATTTCGGACGAATGGAGGTCGAACTCACATCCTGGTAGCCCTGCGAGGAAAAGTGAGCCTGTAAAAGCAGGGCGAAATAGGTGCCGGCAGTACGCAGGCCTACAATCGATACAGGGCGACTCCGGTCTGGGAAACGGGAAATGAACTTATCACCGAGTGTGAGGATGTCGAAATGCGTCAGATCTTGCGCGTGGAAGGCCGCCGGTATTCTCGGTCGCGAGTCGAGCAACTTGGCGGGAAAGGAAAAGGCGAGCAGCGATTCCATTTCACGCGCCGCGCCGCCGACCGCACCATGGGTCAACATTTTCTGGAGAAAGCTTGTGATCTTGAGCTCCCAGGAAGTGCGCCATGCAACGATGCGCTTGAGACCGCGTGCCTGAAGGTCACGTCCGGTCGTACACAACGATTCAAGGCGTGACAGCAAAGGGCTGGCAAAACTAGCAGCGTCCTTGACCTTGGAAAGATCGATGGTTTTTCCGAGAAGGAAATCATCGACCGACTCCAGCATGGCGCCCGCGAAGAGAAAAATGTTGAGGCAAACCTCTTCCTGTTGCCAGTCAAATTCCGTGCTCTCGAGGTGCTTAATCTCAGAGAGTAGATGATCGCGGATTTCGCGAAGCCTCGGAAATACCTGGATGCTCCAAGGGTACTGGTTATAGAACCTGGACTCAGACGGCAGCACTGAAAGCAAGAGCGGCTTGCAATGTGCTGGTTCCTTCGCCTGGGTTTCTACCTGATTCAATGAGAAATCAGGAGCAGATGAATTGAGAATGATGCTCTTAGCGTTCATAAGTGTTCTCGGAATGACGCTGCACTAAGTGCCCGTTGTCGACGTTCTCGCCGGGTTGGCGACGCGATTCATAACCGGTGTGTATGGCGCTTGTTGCTGGAGAAGATCAAGTTCTCCTTGTGCAGTCGTTGGAGCCAGGTACGGCACCGTTTTCAGTTTGCCAAGGAGAGCTCAGAAAGGAGTCGATTGGGATTCGAGATAAACTGCGTAAGGATCTGTTGCTGATGTTCCAGCAGACGAAGGATGGCGGACGGTTCGAAGAGATCGGGATTGTATTGCACGCGCCCGATAATGCCGCCGGGACGCCTGTCCCATACCAGATATATATCCCAACGGCCGCCGCCGCTCGCTATGTCCATTGGTGTTAAATCCCAAGACGGGCCCAGCTGTGGAACAGCCGGTTCGAGGGAAGCAGCCACCTGGAAAAAGGGATTCCGGCTGGGATCCGTGTCCGCCTGTAAAGCCTCCACCAAGGTTTCGAACGGCACTTCATCATTGGACAGTGCACTCAAGACAACTCGTTGTACCCGGCGAAGCAGTTCGCAGATCGTGGGATTGCCGGACAGGTCAACGCGCAAGGGAAGCGGATTAAGGAAATATCCCAGCACTTGTGATGCGCCAGGTTGCTTGCGGCCAGCCGGTGCGACCGTTCCGATCACGACATCCTCTTGCCTTGTGTAACTGTGCAGAATGGCGAAGAATCCGGCCAGAAGAGTGATGAATAGGGTCACGCCTTGCTGTTGAGAGAGATCGTTCAACGCCTCACTCAATTCGAAGGGCAGGGTGAAGGGCTGAAATATTCCGCGAAACGTTCGTTGTGGAGGTCGGGGCCGGTCATTTGGCCACTGCAGCACCGGTAATTCTCCCGCGAGCGCCCTGCGCCAAAACGCGAGCTTAGCCTGCGGTTGATGCTCAAAGCAGGTGCGCTGATCGCGGCACAGCTTGGCATAAGAAGCCGAGACCTCGGGGAGGGGGCAGGGCTTGCCGTTCGCGAATGCCTCGAAAATGGAGACGAGTTCCGGAAAGAAAACGTGATAGGCCGTAACTCCATCAATGACGATCTGGTGGACGGCAAGATAGAGGCGATACCTGTCGTTGGCCAGACGCACCAGTGTGGCCCGGACCAGCGGCCCGACCGCGAGATCATAAGGGCGGTCTACGTCGGGCTGTGCTGCTCGGCGTGCTGCTTCATCACGCTGTTCGGGCGCCAAATTGCTGACATCCACCAGGGGAATGGGAAACGAACTTGGCGGCTCGTGGAGGACTTGCACAGGAGTTCCGTCCAGCAACG